>ERZ761602.2272-NODE-2272-length-30802-cov-5.667870_pt1 | contig 30802 bp, 28 predicted proteins | sample MGYA00512165_ERZ761602 | MGnify/ENA primary metagenome ERZ761602 (study PRJEB28899, sample SAMN02445085) | bioreactor sludge metagenome | biome: EBPR sludge; isolation source: Thorneside wastewater treatment plant | place: Australia: Brisbane, Thorneside...
TCTTCGTTGGCGATCTTATCGCACCGTAGCAGATACGGCTACTTACGTTCGCCGTGCCTCTGTTGCAGCAACCTCTGCGAGCTTTCGGATGTCATCGTCGGAAAACTCTGGACGAAGTTCCGATAACCTCGTGATCGTCGGCGTGCCCGACACATTAGCCATTTGCTCTGCAAACCAAGTGTGACCCGTAAGTGCGCCCCATTCCAGCCAGTCCAGGGGACCTCTTGGCAAAGCGATCGGATCGTCGTCGATCGGGAACATCGTTAGGTCCAAATCAATGTTGCGGAATTCGACATCGATTAGTCTTGTCTTGCGGAAGTCGCAACCGAGCAGGAGATTGGGTGACTCCTTTGGAAACCAGAAATTGCAATTCCTGAAGTGGAGAGAAGTCCACACGTGGTTCCGAACGAGCGGCCCCCCGCCGAGGTTCGAAGTCATCGAACCTAAACGAGGAAATGCGAGAACCCGACGCGTTGGTAGAGAGACGCCGTCCAGCACGGATCGGTGTTCGACGCGGTCCAGTCGCTCCGGCCGTGGCTGCTTACGGATCAAGAGACGATTGAATTCCTGCTGAGACGATGATTCCATGCGCGTCAAGAGGGGCGAGGTGGCTCCGAAGCAGGGTTCCCCTCACGTAAGGAGCCCGACAGCCATCTAGGGAGTGGAGACAATACGGCCGTCGTAAGTGACCGCCTTGATTCGCGGATTCGGCGACCAGTCCACCTTGATCAAGACTGCGTCCGGGGGTTTGTGCTTCCACTTGGAAGGATCGTCGACGGTATGGAATCTGACTTTCCAGTCTCGGAGACGCTTCAACGACGACAGTGTCCCTGCGGCAGAGCTTTGTTCGACAAACTCTCGGTCCTCAAGGCACATTCGTAGGGAGTCTTGGGTGAAGGGCTTGGAGTTGAGATCAATCGCCTCATTATCGGCGAGAAAGGAACCAAGCCTCTTCAGATCATAGTACAGCATCGTGTAGACCTCCTTCTGCCGGCAGGAGGACGTGAAGAACGTGACTACCAGAAGAAGCAGGAAGGCCATAGTCTTCAGGGGCAAGCCCTTCATCGCGTTTTTCTCGTCCTTCTCCATCTCATCCGAAACTCTCACGGATTCTCCGACGCCTTGACTGCTTCGGTCTGCAGCGCAAGACGCATACGGGCTGTAAATCCGTGCCCTGGGGCCTGGGTCGTCGGAGAGCGGGACGCAGACGACCCAGCGGCCCGTCACTGGATCATACCACCGCGCCTGTCAAAGGTTCGAGGTCTCTGCGCATAGGGGCTAGCCAAGATACCAACGAGCGTGTCCGGTTGTCCCTATGGTCTACCCCGGAAGGTGGGCCGTTCCTAAGTGTTGGACTTCCTCGTCTTGAACCAAGTCGAGGTTTCTGCGGAGCAGGTGGTTCGGATCTCGCCTGACCGCAATTCCATACGCGAAGTCTCACGCACGGTGTTACCGATCTTGCCCACCCGCCCGCGGCGCTCACTGGACCGGCCCGAAGGCAGGCTCATCCTCGGCTGTCATGCCCCTAGATCGCAGGGAGGGCGAAGACGCGTCACTTGGGTATCACTTCCGATCCGAGAACCTACAACCAGTTCCCGCAGAGAATCTCAGCCGGATCGTCGACGCGGGAGCGCGGCCGGCTAAGCCGGCCTGCGCGGGGTGGGTGGGCAAGGTGTCGACGATCCGCTCTTCAAACCCACTCGGCACCCCATCGTAGTCTGTACAAGGCGTGCTCTTCTCGATCACGCGGTGCGCTCAGAAGAGCCCCGTGATTCGCCCCGCCGCGTCCACATCGATCTGAAAGGCTGCGGGTGCCTTGCCAAGCCCGGGCATCAGCAGGATTTCGCCCGAGACCGGAACGATGAACCCGGCCCCGATCGAAGTCCTCAGCTCGCGAATGTGGATCGTGAAGCCCTCCGGGGCGCCGAACCGACTCGGGTCGTCGGAAAAGCTGGCCGGGGTCTTCGCCATGCAGATGGGCAGTTTCCCGAATCCGTGCTTCTCGGTCCATTCGAGACGCTTGCGCGCTGTTTCGCTGAGTTCGAACCCGGCCCCGCCATAGACGCGCGTCACGACGGTCTGAAGCCGGTCTTCGAAGGTCATCGCATCGTTGTAGAGGGACTCGAACGTCGAGGGCCGTGAGGCTGCCTCGGCCACCGCGGCGGCCAATTCCTCGCAGCCGGGGCCGCCCGAGTTCCAAGGATCGCTGGGGACGGCCCGCACGCCTTCCCGTTCGCACCAAGCCCGGACCAACTCGGTCTCCTCGGGCGTATCGTCGACGAAGCGGTTGATCGCCACTACCACCGGCGGACCGTATTGGGTGAGATGCCGGATATGGCGTTGAAGGTTCGCGAAGCCGACTTCGAGATCGCCCCCGCCGTGGTGCTTGAGGGCACGAATCGTCGCGACCAACACGATCGCGTTCGGACCCCGACCGAGAAGCGGGCAGACGATGTTGAGGAACTTCTCGGCCCCAAGATCGGAAGCGAATCCGGCCTCAGTGATCGTGTACTCGGCCAATCCGAGCCCGCACTCCGTCCCGATGATCGTCGAGCACCCATGCGCGATGTTCGCGAAAGGTCCGCCGTGGACGAGGGCGGGTCCGCCCTCGATCGTCTGGACCAGATTCGGCCGGATCGCATCACGGAGGAGGGCCGTCATGGCGTGATGGGCGTTCAGGTCACGAGCGAACACCGGCTCGCGCTTGATCGTCACGCCGACGAGGCAACGGCCCAACCGCTCCTTCAATTCCTGTAACGTTCTCGAGAGGCACAGGATCGCCATCACTTCACTCGCCGGCGTCACGACGAAGCCGTCTTCGCGGGCATAGCCGTTCGCCGTACCGCCCAGCCCGACCACGATCTCGCGCAGCGCACGATCGTTCATGTCCATCGTCCGCGGCCACGTCGGAAACCGTGGATCGAAGTGGAGATCATTGCCGTGGTGAAGCCGGGCGTCGAGGATCGCGGAGAGCAGGTTGTGGGCTGCCGAGATCGCCGGGAAGTCGCCGGTGAAGAAGAGATTGATGTCCTCCATCGGTAGCACCTGGCTATATCCACCACCGCAAGCGCCCCCCTTGTTACCGAGAACCGGCCCGAGTGCCGGCTCGCGAATGGCCGGGATCGCCGTCTTCCCGATCCTGCGCAGGCCCTGGGACAGTCCGACCGTGACCGTCGTCTTCCCCTCTCCGGACGGCGTTGGCGTGATCGCGGTGACGAGCACCAGCTTCCCGTTCGAGGATCGAGTCCGGAACCTCTCGACGCCGGTCGTCGAGAGCTTCGCCTTGGACCGCCCGAGCGGTTCGTAGTCGGCGGCGTCGATCCCGGCGACCTCGGCGATCTCCGAGATCGGACGAAGTGTCGCGGCTTGAGCGATCGAGAGGTTCGTCATGTCTCCATCGTGGCACGCCCGCGTTCGATGCGCCTGTGGTGAAAAAACGCGTCGCCTGAACCCTTCACAATAGACCCGTGATCACGGAACGGATCTCCATCGAAGGCCATCTCATCGACGAGCAGACCCTGAACAAGGTCTTCTCCACCCTCGACGCCCACGGAGTCCGATTCCAGGTCAAGAAGTTTCGAATCGGCGAAAACAGCACCGACCCCTCGCTCATCGAGCTGATCCTGCAAGCCTCGAACGCCCACGATCTCGGCCAAGCCCTTTCCGCGTGTCGACCGTTCGGGGCTGAATTCTCGATCGAAAACGCAGAAATCGCCGAAGCCGACGTGGACGGCGTTCTCCCCGAAGGATTCTATTCAACGACCAACTTCACGACCGAAGTGCGGATCGAGGACCAGTGGCTTGAGGTCGAGAACATCGAAATGGACTGCGGCATCCGCGTCTGGAAGGACCATGACCGCTGGCGAGCCGAAACCCGGCCGATGCACGCCGCCCGGGCTCGCGACCAATTCGTCGTCGGCTTCGACGGCGTCCGCGTCGTCCCTGACGAAAGCGAAGAGCGCGACGAAGACGAATTCCGGTTCATGGCCAACGAGGTCAGCAGCGAGCGCCCCAAGGGGCGCATGATCGCCCACTGCGCGGCCGCGATGCGTACCGCCAAGGAGCACGGAAAGAAGGTGCTGCTGGTCGGTGGCCCCGCGATCATCCACAGCGGGTGCGCGGGTGAACTCTCCGAACTCATCCGGCTGGGATGGATCGACGTGCTGTTCGCAGGCAATGCGCTGGCCGCCCACGACATCGAGGCCGCGATGCTCGGAACGTCGCTCGGGGTCGACCTCGAGCAGGGTCGGAGCGTGCCTCATGGCCATACCCACCATCTCCGCGCGATCAACCGCGTTCGCCGCGCCGGCTCGATCGCGGCCGCGGTACAGCAAGGCCTCATCCCCCGTGGCGTGATGTACACGTGTGTGAAGCAACCGATTCCCTTCGTGCTCTGCGGCTCGATACGCGACGATGGTCCCCTTCCCGACGTCATCACGGACAACGTTCGGGCTCAAGACGCGATGCGCGCTCATCTGGGCGGCGTGGGGGTTGCGCTGATGGTTGCGACGACGCTCCATAGCGTTGCAACCGGCAACATCCTCCCTGCCTCGGTCAAGACCTACTGTGTGGATAGCGACGCCGACACCGTGATCAAGTTGACAGACCGCGGAACCCACCAAGCCGTCGGCCTCGTCACCGATTGCGAGTTCTTCGTCAAGCAGCTCCTTGCTTTGCTTCGAGGCTGAAACAAAGCGGGCCGGACCGCGCGAATGCGCGGCTCGGCCCGCAACAGTGCGACTTTCTACGGATTTCCGGAGAACCCGAAGTTCTTCACCAGGATGTCGAAGTCGTCTGAATCGACGAGGTCGCTGCGGTCGAGGTCGGCAGAGATGTTCCAGTTGCCCGAACCTGGGTTCGATCCGAACGCCGCGACGAGCAGATCGAAGTCGTCGGAGTCGATCGTCCCGGGATCGTCGCCGGTGATGTTGCCGTTGAGCATCGTCATGGGGCCGACCGAGCGCACACCCGGGGCACCGGTGGTCGTGACCGGCCCGACCGTCCGTCGGAGGAACGTCGAGTCGACGCAAGAGATTTCGTAAACGCCCGGCGTCGACGGAGCAGGAACCTGGAACTGGCCGGATGCGCTGATCCCAACCGTGTACAGATCGACGATGTTGCCGCTCTGTCGGATCTCGAGCGTCGCGGTTTTGATCGGTCGGGTCGTGGTCGGGCTGATGTCCTGGAAGTCGATCGTGCCCCCGATGTACTCGGCATTCTGGTCGACGAAGAGAGCGACCATATTGTTGAGAATCCGCGGGGGTGAGCCGATCCCGTAGTCATAGTCGTACCGCTCGCCGGTGGCGCCGGTCTGGTGGATCAGATCGGTCGGATTGTCATCGTCCCACTTGTACCGATCGGAACGGCTCGGGTTGGTTCCGGGGTAATCGGGGTTGGAGGCCCAACGCGTTCCCCACAGCATCGGCTGGGCGGTCGAAGCCGGAACCAGGTTGTTGAATGCGTCGAGGGTGAGAATCTGCATGACGATCGCGCCGTTGCCGTCCCACGGGAGTGGGAGAACGCCTTCTCGAGCCACGACCTGCGGATCTCCGGCAAGACCCTTGAGCTTCACGTCGGATCGCTTGTACGCCGTGCTCGCGGCGACGACCCCGTAGTCGATGAGGACGCCGGAGTACTCGAAGCCGAACGACGGGCCCGCATCGGTGGCTCCGAAGTTGTCGGCGACGTAAACGGCAATCAGCATGCGCTCGGGTGAGATCGGGTTCCAGAACCATCCGAGTTGCACGCGCTCCGCAACCTTCCCGCCGGTCCCCGGCGCCAGGACGCAGTCGTCGGCGGAAAACGGGTTGTGGTAGAAGTCGCCGAGGAACCAGCGCTCGGCTCCGAGACCGAGGCTCGGACCATAGATCGTATCGGTCGGCACCCCTCCGGCGTCGCCCTCGTAGGAGTCGTACGAGACCTGCCACACCGGAACCTGGATCGAGGGGTTCTCGACATAGTCGCGCCAAGGGCCGCGAAGTTGCAGACCCGGGCCGATCGGGGCGATGCGCAAGGGGACCGCCTCTTCGCCTTTGCTGACGCGATGCAATGGACGCACCTGCGCCGAAGAGATCGCCATGCCCGCGCTGAAGACGGCAACGACGGCAACGAACTTGCTCAAGCTGTTCAAACAGAACCTCCAATCCAATCGAAGCGAGGTCGGCGCGTCGCGCCCGAGCGCGACGACGAACTCACCTTTTAGAGCGCGCCTGAAGGTCGAAAGTTCTCGGATTCAGGCACCCAACGCCATCATTCTACATGCGGCCGGCCCCGACGACCCGATCCCAGGCCCGCGGTCACCAAGGAAACGCGCAACCTTACCGGGATTCTCCGAGGGTCAGAACAGCGCGACCCCGGTAGGCCTGACTGTGATCGTCGCCGGATAGCTACTGCCGGAAAGTGGGATCGTCATGATCGTGAGATCCTGGGCTGCCCCGGGAGCTAGCGTCACTTTCCGTACGACGTATTCCGCCTTCGACATCAGAAGTGGGGCGCGCTGGTACTGCCCGTTCACCACGAAGATCGCACCCGAGTATCCGGCGCTCGCCTCGAAAACGACTTCGACCTGCGTGGCCTTCTCGGTCGGATTTTCGATTCGCGTCCGCACCGTGTAGATCACGCCGAAGTTTCCGTCCAGCTGCTTGAGATCGTCCGCACTCGTAATCGGCTTCTGGCCGACCCGAATGAACTGGAACCGGCCCCCGACTTGGAACGTGCTGTCGACCTCCTTGAACGGTTCGGGAAAGATGTACGGGCTCGACTCGAGCGCTCCGAGCTCGCTCGAGCGAAGATCGCGAGCCACCGCCCGGCCCCAGGGCCGTTCGGTCCGCGACGCTGCGATCCATGACTTGTCGATCGAGTCGACTTCGACGGCGTCGGTCCGCATCGGAATCCGGCTTGGTCCGCCCGGTAGGAGCCGCAGGTAGCAGAGGCCGCTCATCGTCTCGCCGGGAGCGAGGCGTCTCATCGCGATCGGGATCGTCTTCCCGGCGGGAATCGTCACGACTTCGCCTGAACCAGTCAGGTAGCCACGCACGAACCGCTCCCCCGCATCGAGCCCGACGCGAACCGGATCGGTGTGGGGGCGGCCGTCGCCCGGGATGATCGCGATCTTCACGGGCGTATCGTAGGGGTTCTTGGCCAAGACCTGGATCACCAGGGGACGCCGCGTCTGATTGATGTGATGGTAGAGCATCCGAGCCGGGGCGCCTTCGCGGAGGTCCGCCGCAAAGAGGTTTCCGGTCGAGACGACGTTCTCGGGGTAATTGCAGTACCACAGTTCGCTTTCGCGTCGAAGCGCGAGCGAGAGGTTCGTAACCCTCGCCTGGACGATTCCCTCCGACGGAAACATGTTCGGTGCCGTGACTCGGACGCGCGCCTGAACCGTCACCGTCGACCCCATGCCGATCGCATCGCTGGAGACGCTCAACACCTCCACCACTGCATTCGGGGCCGTTTTCAATGTCCGCTGAGCCGAAGACTCGATCGCACCCGCGATCGCATCGGTCGTCGCTGGATCACCGATGACCGTCGCCGAAGTGGATTGGGGGAAGGAGGCCGCGAGGGGCACGACCTCGACCGGCACGGACATTACCGTGCCCTCCGAACGAATCGTCAGCTTCGAACCGCCTCGCTTGAACCCCTTGAGCCGAATCCCCAACGGAGCTTTCGACGCCGAGAACACGGCGCTATTCCCTGATTCGACTTGGGCGCCCGCCGCCGCACTTCCCGTGAGGGTCACAAACGCTTCGGCTCCGATCCCGACCCGGAGAACCCGCGCCTCGACCCTGAGAGCCGGGAGTTCGAGCGCTTCTTTGAGGGCCTTAGACCAGTTGCCGGCAAGGGTCGGCAGCGGCTTGTCCCATGCCCTCGCTTCCGCCGCGGTGATCCGGACGACCGGCGTGCCGCCGGCGGCAAGGACGATATCACCGTCCACCTTGGAGGTCGCGACCGGAGTCCACGACTTCGCTTGCCGCAGAGTGGCCGCGATCTTCGCGACCCTGCCCCCCGGAGACTCCCGCCCGACACCGAGCTTCAGGGTCAGGACGGGCGATTCGTTGACGTAAAGGGTCGAACCGACAGCCCGAAACGTCGGGGCGGCCCAAGCGATTCCCACCCCAAGTCCACGCAAAATGCCCATTTCGAACTGATGAAGATACCGCACGAGCCGCAAGAGGCTCTCTTCCCAAAGACGGCTCGCGACCGCCGCACGCCTCAACCTCAAGCGTCGTGGATCGGAAATCGAGCCGTCAAAGCGACGACATCGTCCCGGACCGACGCCACGTCCCGCTCGTTCTCGCGCCCTCTCAGCGCCCGAGCGATCAACGACGCGATCGTCTTCATCTCCTCGGGGCCCATCCCGCGCGTCGTCACCGCCGGCGTTCCGAGTCGGATTCCGCTCGTGACGAATGGCTTCTCGGGGTCGTTCGGGATGCTGTTCTTGTTCGTGGTGATGTGGGCGTCGTCCAGCACCTGTTGCGCGACTTTGCCGGTCACGCCGAAGCTGCGCAGGTCGACGAGCATCAGGTGGGAGTCGGTGCCCCCGCTCACGATCCGGAAGCCTTCCTCGGTCATCGCCGCGGCGAGTGCCTGGGCATTCGTCTTGACTCGAGCCTGATAGTCGCGGAACGACGGGTGTGCCGCCTCTTTGAAGCAGACCGCCTTCGCGGCGATCACGTGCATCAGCGGTCCCCCTTGGATGCCAGGGAACACGCTCATCTGGATCGGCTTCGAGAGTTCCTCGTCGTTCCATAGGATCATCCCGCCCCGAGGCCCCCGGATCGACTTGTGGGTCGTCGATGTCACGACGTGGCAGTGCGGAATCGGGCTCGGGTACTGGCCGCCGGCGATCAGGCCACTGTAGTGCGACATGTCGCACACATGCATCGCCCCGACCTCATCCGCGATCTCCCGGATCCGCGGGAAGTCGAAAGCCCGCGAGTAAGCGGTCGCGCCGCTCACGATCATCTTCGGCCGTTTCTCGATCGCCAGCCGGTGGAACGCGTCGTAATCGATCGTCTCGGTGTCCTCACGAACGCCATAGGGAACGATGTCGTACAGCTTGCCGCTGAAGTTCACCGGTGAGCCGTGGGTGAGATGCCCGCCGTGAGCCAGGTTCATCGCCATCAACGTGTCCCCCGGTTCGAGAAACGCGAAGTAGACCGCCATGTTCGCCTGGGCACCGCTATGGGGCTGGACGTTGGCGAACTGGGCACCGTAAAGCGCCTTCACGCGCTCGATCGCGAGGTTCTCCACTTCGTCGACAACCTCGCAACCCCCGTAGTATCGTTTGCCCGGGTAGCCCTCGGCGTACTTGTCGGTGAGGACGCTTGCCATCGCGTCGCGGACAGCCTTGCTCGCGATGTTCTCGCTCGCGATCAACTCGAGGTTGTGCTCCTGTCTCCGCTCCTCTTGCTGAATCAGGGCCGCGATTTCGGGGTCGACGACATGCAAGGGGACGCGATGAGAATGGGTGGGAACATCGGTGGCCGCCATGACCCCATTATGCCGAAGCGATGGAGCCTAGGACGGCTGGTCGCGCGAAACCGTGCCGCTGACCGGCGAACGGGGCTCGCTCGACGTCGTCTCCGGGGGGGTATCGGCGCGGGCGACCTCGGTGACGGGTTCGTCCGCTCGGTCCGTGCGCACCTCGTTCGAAGCGTCCTGAAACGCTCGCTTGCCCTCTTCGAGACCCTTCTGAAGCTCTCCCATGCCTTTACCGACGCCGCGCATCAACTGGGGGATCTTGGTGCCGCCGAACAACACGAGGATCACGAGAAGGATGATGATCCACTCGGATCCGCCCGGCAGTCCAAACGCAAGAAGGCTGGTCGGACTCATGCCTGATTCTCCCCAGGCGGGTCGCTCTTGCGGCCTTCCTCAAGGCCCTTCTTGAATTCCCCGGTGCCACGGCCGATTCCCCGCATCAACTGAGGAATCTTCGTCGCGCCGAAGAGAAGAATCACCACGAGGAGAATAAGGATCCACTCTGTACCACCGGGCAAGCCCAGAGCGAAAGTGCGGGTCCATGTCTCGGCGAGTTTGAGGGCCATCATCGATCACCAGTATACGCGCGTTTGCGACGCTCCGTAATAGAAAGACGTGCTGGAAACACGATCCGTTTAATGATCGGCGGATTCTGCCGTGTTCTTGTCGGTATCGCCCGATTCGCGGTGGCGGCAAGCGCTCTGCCACGCCCGATCCAGGGACAGGTCCCGCTCTCGGACGGGATCGCGCTCCCAGAGCACATGGGCACGAGTGCGGTCGGTCGAATCGTCCTTTGGCTCAAGTTGAGAAGGCATGAGTCGCCAGTTTGGGAGCATCCAGCGTGCCACGCGCAACCCCTTGCGACGAACTCGGCAACGCCCCGCGTCGATCCCGAACGGATCACCGGGAACGGCTCGCGTTCTACAATGGCGTCATGTTGTCGCCGGAGGCCCTCGCTCAGCTCGTCCGGACCGTGACGCTTGAGCGAACCGGAGAACGGGCGCTCGATGCGCTCGCGTTGGCAGCCCTGAAGATCACGGCCAGCCGCAATGTGATCATCGGCCGCGTGGACGAACGGGGCTACGTCGACCTCATGCACGGGGCCGGGCTCGACTGGACCGAGGAGACACGCGAGACCCTGAAAGTCGCCGACAAGAGTGGGGGCGGCATCATCGCGTTCGTCGCCGCGAAGGGCGGAACATTCGTGACCGGCGACGTTCACAACGAGCCCCGCTATCGGGACCAGTTCTCCTCGACGCAGAGCGAGGTCGCGGTGCCCGTCCACGACCATCACGGACGGATCCGCGCCGTGGTCAACCTCGAATCCGACCGGCCGAATGCGTACGATCGAGAGCACGTGCTCCTTTGCGAGACGATCGCCGATCTCGTTTCGGTCGTGATCGAACGCGAAGACATCGAGCGGCGAGAAGAGGCGCTGATCCAGATCGGCAGCGCCCTCGACAGCGCTCTGAGCGGAGAAGAACTGATCGAGCGTGTCCTCCAAGTGGCGGGCGACGTGCTCCGATTCCAGAGCTGTTCGATCTTCCTGTTCGACCCGGAGCGGGAGCTGTTCATGCTCCGTGGGTCGGTCGGGACCCTCAAGAGCCAAGTGGGGGGCGTCGGGTACCGCGCGGGTGAAGGCTGCACGGGTTGGGTCTGTCAGGCCGGACTGCCGCTGCGGCTCGACGACCCCCAGAGCGACCCCCGATGGAAGGGCTCGGTCCTCGAGTTCCCGAAGGAGCAGATCGCGGCCTATCTCGCGGTGCCGATCCTCTACCGCAGCCGCAGCATCGGCGCGATCCGCGTGCTCCGGCGTGCGTCCGACAACCCCTACCTCGACAACCGATTCACGGAAGACGACGAGCGGCTCCTGGTCGCGATCTCCGAACAGGTCGCGACCGGACTCGAAAACATTCGCAGCCTCCAGAAGGCGATCCGCGTCGAGCAGATGGCGGCATGGGGCGAACTCAGCGCGAAGAGCTCGCACATGATCGGCAACCGCGTCTTCGCCCTCAAGGGCGACGTCAACGAATTGGGGCATCTCCTCGAGGAGCGCTCGGTCGATTGGGGAGCGGTGCGCGACCTCCAGAAGAGTCTCGGCACGAATGTGACGCGGATCGAGGAGATCCTCCAGGAGTTCCGCGACTTTCTCACCGCGACCCAGCTCCGATTCTCGGAAGCGAACGTCAACGAGATCGTCGAGGAGACCGTCCGCGAGGTCTTTCCGAAGCGAAGCGAGATCGCGCTCCATCTCGACCTCGACAGGTCGCTACCGACGATCAAGGTCGACGCGACCAAGCTCCGCCGTGCGATCAGCGAGCTCATCGAGAACTCGCTTCTCTGGTTCGAACAGGGTCACCTGCGTGTTGCGACCCTCTTCGCCGGCGATCAGCACCTTCGCCGAACGAGCCTTTCCTCGGGTCGACGCTACGTGGCCATCGAAGTCGCCGACCAAGGACCGGGAATCGATGAGGAGCGCAAGCAACTCATCTTTCGCCCGTTCTACAGCTCCCGAGTCAAAGGCATGGGCCTGGGCCTCTCGATCGTGAAGGGCATCGTCGATGCGCACGGAGGCGCTATCTATGAAGACGGCGCCATCGGTGAAGGCGCCCACTTCGTGATCCTACTTCCGATCGAGCCGGCAGGCTGAACGAACTCCGTCCTACTGAACGGGCCAGGACGGGAGCGTCCGCGCCAGCGGCCGATCCTCGCGGTATCCAAGCTCGTACTCGGCTTGCATGATGGTGTGGATCTCGTGCGTTCCCTCGTAGATGACCGCGCCGCGTGAATTGCGGAAGTACCGCTCCACCGGAAATTCGTCGCAATAGCCGTACGCGCCGTGGATCTCGACCGCTTTGTTGGCGGCATCGAACGCGGCAGCACAGTTCGTCCACTTCGCGAGTGAGCATTCGCGGGTATGGCGCAGGCCGACGTTCTTCATCCAACCGACCTTGTAGTACAGCAACCGACCGATCTCGCGGCCCTGGACCATCGATGCGATCATCTGCTGGACGAGCTGCTTTCTGCCGATCGGCTCTCCTTGAACCGTTCGCTCGTTGGCGTACTTGACGCAAGCATCGAGGCAGGCCTGGATGATCCCGACCGAGCCGGACGCGACGGTGTATCGTCCGTGGTCGAGCGCGCTCATCGCGATCTTGAAGCCGTCGCCCTCCTCGCCAAGCAGGCAGTCCTTGGGCACGCGGACATTGTCGAAAAAGATCTCCCCGGTGTTGCCCGCTCGGACGCCGAGCTTGCCGTGGAGTGCCCGGCTGCTGAAGCCCTCCAGATTGCGCTCGACGATGAACGCCGCGTAGGGGGCCTTCGCGTCGGTTTGGGCCAGCCGCGTGACCACGAGAAACTGATCGGCGTAGTCGCTCAGCGAAATCCAGGTCTTTTGTCCGTTCAGGACGTAGTGATCGCCGTCGCGGGTCGCCGTCGTGCGGATGTTCGCCGCGTCGGAGCCGGCATTCGGCTCGGTGAGTCCAAACGCCCCGACTCGCTCGCCCGTCGCAAGCTTCGGCAGCCACCGGTGCTTCTGCTCTTCCGTGCCCCACTGCAGGAGCGTGAGACTGTGGAGGCCGCTGTGAACGGACATCACGACGCGAGCGCTGGTGTCGGCGCGCTCAAGCTCCTCGCAGACGATGCCGAGGGAGATGTAGTCGGTGTCACTGCCCCCGTACTTGGCCGGGATCGCGACCCCCAGCATGCCCGCCTTCCCCATCTTCTCGAGCTGCCCCCGATCCGATTTCGCTTCCCGATCGCGCTCGCGCAGGCCGGGGAGAATCTCGTTTTGGCCGAACTTGTGGGCCGATTCGCGGATGAGCTCGTGCTCTTGGGTGAGGGTGAAGTCCATGCTGGAGAGTGTACCGACGTCAGGCGTTCCGGGGTGCCCCCGCCGACCTCCTCACGTCCCATCGGCGATCGCCAGCGACAGCGCCTTCCACGCCTCGACCGGAATCTGGTGGGGACGCACCCGCCGATCGAACCCCTGATGTTCGAGGAGTTGCTCGACCCGCTCCCGGCCAAGACCGCGAAACCCGGCGAGGTTGTTCGCAAGGGTCTTGCGGGGCTGCTGGAAGCCAGAACGAACGACCGCAAAGAACAGCCGTTCCAGGTCCGTCGGGTGGCCGTGCACCAAAGGGGTGAGTTGGAGCACCACACTCTCGACCTTCGGCGGCGGATAGAAACACCCCGGCGGGGCGTCGGTGACCCGCTCGATCGCGAACTGGCTCTGCAGGTAGACGGAAAGCGATCCGAAGTCCGAACTTCCCGGGCGAGCCAGGATGCGCACCGCGACTTCGCGCTGCATCATCAGGACGGCTCGACCGAATCCCGCTCGAGCTTCGGCGAAAGCCGTCACCAGCGGGCCGGTGATGTTGTAGGGCATGTTCGAGACCAGGCCTCTCGGTTCGGGCAGACGCGCGAACAGTCCCTCCAGGTCGATCGAGAGCGCGTCGGCCTGGACGACCTCGGCGGTCGGGGCCGTCTCGGTGAGCGCCGAGACCGCGATCGGGTCGACCTCGACCGCAATCAGCTTCGTGGCCGTGAGTGAGAGACGATGCGTCAGGACACCGGGACCCGGCCCGACCTCGAGGATGCCGGCATATCCGGCAAACCGATCGACGATCGCATCGACCACTCGAGAGGAGGTCAGGAAGTGCTGACCCCACCGTTTCTGCGGCTGCAAGCCGTGGCGCTCCAGCAGGAGTCGCAAGACGGTGGGGTCGGTAAGGGTCACTTGACCGGCTTGAGAATATGGACGCGGACGGGGCGGCGTCCGAATTGCCGGGCTTGCCGACCGCAGTCGAAGCAGAGGTCGATCTTGTTGCCCTTGATCGCACCGCCGGTATCGGCGGCAATCGCAAATCCGTATCCCTCGACGAACACGAGTGTGTTCAGCGGGATCACCCGCGGATCGACCGCCACGACCCCGAATTGGGCGCGACGCCCAGTGGCCGTGCGGAAGGTCGGGTTCTTGCGGCCTGCCGACGGGTCGTACGCCGTCGCGTTCATCGTCTTGACCTTATGAGGTCGGAACGACTTGTGACGGCTGGCCTGAAACCCACTCGGACCCATGTGATAGACCTCGTGGATCGGCTCCGTGCGGACGGTATCGACGAGAGTCTTCGAAACGACCTTCTCGCCATCGAGCACGATCTCGAAGGTCCGCTTGATCGAACCCGGTGTGCCATCCGATGCACGCTTGATGCGTCCGGCGCCTACGCCCCGGCTAAATTCGTATCGTACTTCGTACGGGATCGCCTTGGTCTCCACGATTGTGGCCGTGCGGCTGCTCGTGGCGATCGCCTGGTGTCCACCCAACGAACTCAGGAAAAAGAGCCCAATCAGCAGGGCCCACGCTTTCCCATATCGCATTTGGAACCTCCTCTTGCGGTGTGGTGCCCCTCAAGGTACCGGACCAGGATGGGGAAAACGCAAACCCAAGGAGCCGGAGAAATCCCGGGCAAATCAGGCGTGAGCCCGGGTTAGCCGGAGATATGGTCGGTATCCATCGCTCGAAAAATCTGCGATTTTCTTCGAATTTCGCACTCGTTTGAACCTGAGTCGCTATGGGCCCAAGGTGCCGAACTCGATGCGACTCGCCGTGGATCCGCCGGTCAGGACCTGGATGTCGGCAGGCCTGAAGTCGCTGTCCTTGACCCGAGCGCGGCTCACGAAGGCGTTCGGGTTCCGGTCCACGATCGGGAACCACGCGCTCATGATGCGGACCACGATCCGATGGCCCTTCTTGAAGGTGTGGAGAATGTCGTTGAGCTCGAATTTCACACGAGTCGGCTTGCCGGGCGTGATCGCTTCCGGTGTCTCCCAAGAGTTCCGGAACTTCGCCCGCATGATCTCACCGCGGACCATCAACTGCGAGCCCGCAAGCGGTTCATTGCGCGCGTTCTTCTCGCCCGAGTCCGCGGGATACTCGTCGAGCACCTGGACCACGATATCGGCATCGGTTCCCGTCGTCGTGATCCAGACCTCGGCCTCAATCGGTCCCGCGACCCGAAGGTCTTCGGTGAGCGGCTCCATCCGGAATGTCGCCGTGTCGGCTCGGCCTTCCAAGAACTTCTGATTCCGAGCGAGCCAATCGCCGGGGGCGCGGCGGCTGGTCTGCCAGTCTGCGACGTACGGCGTCGGCTTCTGCGGATCGTAGCGATACTTGACGCTGCCTTCGGAGGCGGGCTTGGTCCAATCCAGTCCGGCCGAAGCGGTCAGGTACGCCGACTTCGCCGTCAGCCCCTTGGGCGGCCAGACGTCAAACGTCCGCCAAGTGTTCGCTCCCGTCTCGAAGATGTTCGCCTCGGCGGGTGCTGGGACCGCGTCGTTGCCCCGCAAGTAGCGCTCGAAGAACGGAAACTCGATGTTGTCCTGATACCAGCGACTCGTTTGGGCCCCGAACGTCCAGTCGCCGAGCGAGCTGCCTCCCCCGCCGGCCCACTGCCCGTGCGACCAAGGGCCCATGACGAGGTAGTTCGGCGTTCCCGGGTTCTGCTTTTCGGAAGTTTTGTACAAGTTGAAGGCTCCCCACATATCTTCTTTGTCAAAGAGGCCTCCGACGGTCAGCACGGCACACTTCACGTCGGTGAAAGCACGCCATAACGCACGGTCTTTCCAATAGGAGTTGTACGTATCGTTGTCGATGAGCTCCTTCCAGTAGGGAATCTTGCCCTGAAGAAACTTGGACTCGTAATTGGTGAGCGCTCCCGCATCAAGATAGAACTGATACGCGGACTTCCCTTGCCGGTCGATCCTCGGCGCCGTGCCCCCGGGCGGGACGTTGAAGAACACGATGAAGTCGAACGTCTCCTGCAGGAAGAACGCACCCCGATGGTGGACGTCGTCGCCGAGGAACCAGTCGTTCACCGGCGCTTGGGGCGACACCGCCTTGAGGGCGGGATGGTTGCGGATCGCCCCGGCACCTGCGTAGAAGCCTGGATAGGAAATCCCCCACAAACCGACCCGCTTGGAGTTCTGGGGGACGTTCTTGATGAGGTAGTCGACCGTGTCATAGGTGTCGGTCGATTCATCGATCCCCGGGCTTCCTTTCGGAAGGGTCGGCCGCACATCGATGAACTCGCCCTCGCTGTCGCCTGTGCCCCGTACGTCCTGAAACGCAAGGATGTAGCCCGCTTCCATGATCTTCGGGTTGGAACGCTGAGGGGGTCTGGCGGCCGATCCCGCGCCGTAAGGCGTTCGCTCCAGGAGGATGGGAAACGGACCCGGCTTGCCTTTCGGCACGAAGTAGACCGTGTGGAGCTTCTTGCCGTCCCGCATAGGAACCATCACTTCGGCCGGAGTCCACCGATCTCGCCAATCCACGCGCTCCTGGGGCACGGCCGGCAATCCACCTATCAACCCGAGCAAGACAAGCAACCAACGCATCATCCCACTATACACAGCCCGTCCCAGTGAGAGGTTCCCGGCGCGGGTATCGTCGCAACATGAAGAGACGATCAATGCTTGTCACGCTGTTTTGTGGTCTGACCGTGCTTTCCAACGCGCAAACGTTCAACCCGATCCCGACTGAGGAGCTCAAGAAGCTACAGTTCATGGAAGGCAAGTGGACCGCGGACCTCGACGCGTGGATGGGACCTGAGAAGTCCACGATGAAAGTCAAGATCGATTCTCGGTGGGCGGTCGGAGGACGATTTCTCATCCAAGACCACGAGTACTCGATGGGGCCCGGCATGACCATGAACGGCCTCAACATGCTCACCTACGATCCGCAGAAGAAGGAGTGGGTGGGCCTCTGGTTCGACAGCAGTGAAGCCAATCCGATGCGGATGACGGGCAACTGGAAAGGTGACGTTCTCACCCTTACCAGCGGCGAAACCGAGGTCATCGGAATGGGCAAGGTCATCATGCGGGCGACCTACACGAAAGCTGCCAATGGCATCGGCTTCCTCTTGGAGATGAAAGATGGCGAAAAGTGGAACCCGATGATGAAGGGCACCTATAAGAAGGCCTGATCGACCCGTTGGGCTTGAACGGCTCGTCGAGGTCGCGGTCCTCGCGATCTCGACGGGAAAAAGCCGCACGTACCCGTACGTTGCCACTCGAGTGGGACCGATCTGGGTCCTCCGGGACGAGCCACCCCGAAAGCGAGGCCGAAAGACGGAGATTTTCGCGTGCGGTACCGACCCGAGGTCCACCGTCGAGGCCGCTGAGCGCGCGCGGATCGGATGGCACTTCCTCTGTGATGTCGTCGGCCCCGACGAGGACCTCAAGGCTCGTCGCGCCGCATTCAAAGCCCTCGGCTACCGTGCGATTGCGACGGAGTGGGCGTACGCCCACGACTCTCGGGAGATTCCGGTGTTCGATTCCGATCCGCCCGTGCGGATCGTGACTTCGGCCGGCGAGTTTGCGACGATCCCGGTTGGCGCGTGGCGTCCGCGTCGATGGAATCCGTCCGTCACCCAATTCGCGATTTGGACCGAGCAGGACGCTTACGGTTGGGTGCACAGCCAACTTGTGGGCGACGACGCCTGGGTCGGAGACCTTTACGTTCCCGAAGAGCACCGTCGGCACGGATACGGCCGTGCGCTGATGAGCGCGCTCCTGCGCCACGATCGAGACCGCGGCGTGCGCTCCAGCGTCTTGCTCGCGAGTTCCGCCGGCTCCCATCTCTATCCTCAGTTGGGCTACCAGCTCGTCGGAGTGCTCCAGATGTTCTGCCCGCGCGACCGAGAGCCGTCATCATAGGGCTATGCGATGGTTCTCGGAAAAGCAGACGGCAGAAATTCTCAGGGCCGCGGCCGAGATCCAAGGCAGCAGCAATGCGCCGATCAAGGCGGGGGCGATCTCAGAAGACGAGCTCCGCACGGCCGCGCGCGAAATGGGGTTGGCGGATGCGGCCATCGACGAGGCGATGGTCCGCGCCGGCAACGCGTCGCCGAGCCGCAGGGGCTTCTTCGGCGGCCCGCTGTACTCCGAGTGCGAGGTCGCCTTTGCCGGGACGTGCACCGACGACCAATGGGAGGCGATCGTCGCGGAGATTCGAAAGGAGTTTGGCGAGCAGGGCCTGATCGAACAGCGCGGCGCGACCCGAGAATGGCAAGGCAAGGGCGGCGGACTCGTCGAGACCACGGTCACCGTCCGCGAGTCGGATGGTCGCGTCCTCGTGACGGTCACATCCCGCCTCGAGGGCATCGGCTTTCTCGCGCACATCCTCGGCGCCCTTCCGACTCTCATCGGCATCGGAATCGGCGGCTCGATCCTGCACCTTGCGCCCGCCCTGGGGACAGCTGCGATCGCCGGGTGGGCGGCCCTGAACTTCTTCGGGGCGAGAACGGTGGTCTCGCGATTCTGCGCGGCCCGCAACCGCCAGATCCATGCGGTAGCGGAGGGCATCCGGAATCGCCTGGAAACCTCCGAAGACGAGCTCCGACATCGACTCGAATCCGCTGTTGCCCAGGCGGCGGAAGCGGCTCCGACGATCCAGGTGGAGGAACGCTGACCCGTGAACAAGCTCAAAGAAGAAGGGTCCCGCGCATCGCGCGGGACCCTTCCACGGGCATGGATTAGCCTCCGAAGTTCCCCACGAGGATGTCGAAATCGTCCGAATCCACGTTGCAATCGAAGTTGAAATCGCACCACGCGTTCCAGTTGCCTGCACCCGGCACCGATCCGAACGCCGCCACCAGCAGGTCGAAGTCGTCGGAGTTCACTTCGTTGTCATAGTTCGCATCGCCCGGCTTCGGAAGCGGGAGACCGACAATGCACTCGATCGCGGCACCGCCACCGACCGGAAGGAGATCAAGACGGACAAACACGGTCCCGGTGTTGGAGATCGTGAAGTCATGGCCGATGCTGGTTCGGACTCGGCTCACCGTGAAGTCAGCGACCGCATCGCCGTCGGAGTCCAAGGGAGTACCGGGTCCGACGAGGAGGCGTCCACCGATCGGGCAGTTCGCGCGGCTGATGAAGATGCGACGGGTCGCATCGGTCGTTCCGAAGCTGAACGCACCCAATTCGGTGTCCGAGATCGCGGTGTCGTTCGACGGGAGATTCTGGAGCAGCACGCCATCGACCGTATCCGTTTCGCGGAGCACGATTCGGTTGTTGTAGCAAAGGACGTCGTTCTGGTTCGCCGAGGCGGTGGTCAAGGCGGCGAACAGCGTGTTCCCGTTCTCGTTCACCGAGGGTGTGCGGAACGTGCCCCAATTCTCGCCGGCCAGACCGTTCGGGATCGGAAAGCCCTCGCGACCGATGACGTTGGTATCGACCGCGAGGACGCTGTCGGACGTCACCGGCACACCCGTGAGCGTGAAGATCTGCGACCAGTGGTTGGCACGATTCGAAAAGTCATGCTCGAACGAGATTCCCTGCGGATCGGTCGCGATGCCGCCGATCAGGTCGCCGCCTGTGAATTGGACCGCGATACCCCCACCGCTGGGACGGCGATAGAGTACGCGCCGCGTGGTCGAACCTCCTGAGGTCGCGCTGAGGCCGGCGATCCAGGTTTGAATGCCGTCGGACGACATGTGGGGTCGGCTGTTGAAGCTGTTGAACTGTCCTGCGAAACCTGGTGCGGGCATCCCATCCGCGAGCACCACGCCGCCGTTGTCGATGACCGCATCGGCTCCCGAGGCGGCGGCACTGAAGAAGTAGTTTCCGGCAAGGCTGAAGCCGGCGGAGCTCTCGGCTCCGGTCGAGACCGTGGCACCGAAGGTCGCCACGATGCCGCCGTCGTACCAAGCTGCGAGCTCAGTGCCGGCCGGCCGGGTGATCACACACATGAATCCGACGCGACCGCCGTCGTTCACCCACGGTGCGTTGAGGGTCGTGATAGGATCGCCGCCGGAGCCGAGCGCCGTCGCGTTCAGACGTTGGAGTACGTTGACCCGTTGAACTGCTAATGCTGGGACGGCAAGCACCATCGTGCCCAAAACCGCCACCAACGCACCCCGATAAAGGGTGTGACCGTGATTCTTGAACATGTTCCTCTCCTCACACAGAGATTGCTGTGGACTAGCCTCCATGTTATCACGGTAAGCGAGCGTCACGTTCCAACCTGTGTCCATCCCCGCAAACATACGAGTGTCCATCCTCGTGGATTTGCTGAGTTCGAACCGAGAATCTCCCTATATGCGCGGAGTGTTCGCAGTTTTCACCATCGGTCTCGCCATGGTCGCCTCGGCCGAGGAGTCGGGCTCGTTCGACGTGCTTGTCGGTTTGACTGCCGGCTCTAGTCCGGAGCGGATGCCTCTCGGCGTCGAAGTCGTCGAGCGTCTCGAAGCCCTCAACGTTTGGCGCCTCCGCATCGACGACGAACGGGCGTTGTCGCGCCTGCGCACCGATCCGAACGTCCGCTATGTCGAGACGAACTTTCGACGCACTCTCGACGCGCTTCCGAACGATCCCCGATTCAGCGGGCAAACCGCTCTTTCTCGCATCGCTTGCCCACCGGCCTGGGACGTTGCTCGCGGGAATCCCGCGGTGACGATCGCGATTCTCGACACCGGAGTCGACCTCGACCACCCCGATCTCGCACCCTCGCTTCTTCCCGGCTACGACTTCGTCGGAGAGTCGTTGGCGATTCAAGACAGGATCGGGCACGGTACCCACTGCGCCGGCATCGCGGCCGCCGCCACGAACAACGGGCTTGGCGTCGCCGGAGTCGCCTGGGGATGCAAGATTCTGCCCGTGAAGGTCATCGGTGACGACGGATCCGGCACCGATGACGATATTGCGGCAGGGATCGTCTGGGCGGTGGATCAGGGGGCCAAGGTGATTTCCATGAGTTTTGGCGGCCCCGATGCCGGCCAGACGCTCGCCGCCGCCGTCGCGTACGCGACCGACCATGGAGTCCTGGTGGTTTGCTCCGCGGGCAACGCTGGAACCACTGCGCCCGTCTATCCTGCCTTCTATCTCTCCAGTCTCGCCGTGTCCGCGGTCGACGCCCAGGATCGCCGGGCCTCGTTCTCGAACTATGGAAATTGGGTCGAACTCGCCGCGCCCGGAGTCGAGATTCTCAGCACCTTGCCGGGGGGGAGCTACGACCGAAGGAGCGGGACCTCGATGGCGGCCCCTTTTGTGGCCGGCGCCGCGGCGCTGCTGTTCTCGCAGCTCGGATCAGGAGCGACCTTGGCGAAGGTCCGGGCGCGACTGGAAAGCAACGCGATCGCCGTGCCCGGGCGATTCGTCACGAAAGGCAGGCTCGACGTGCTGCGTGCGCTCACGAATGCCACCGGCACGGCGACGCGACGGGACTTCAGGCCGAGCGAAGCCGGTCTCGACACGGGGTCGGGTACCGTCGAGCCCGAACTCCTGGCCCACGCCGACCGGCGGAGAGTCGATGTCGCATCAATCCAAGACGGAACCACCCAAGCCATCGACTGGTGGGCGTCGATCCCCGTCACTTGGACCGACTACTTCGCGACCTTGGAGGTCAAGATCGTGGCATCGGCGACGCGCGCCGGAACGTTGGGCGCCTGGCTGTACGACTGGCGAGCCGACACATGGCGAAACGTGGGGGCGCTCTCCCTCACGAACGCGGACTCCACGCGAACCCTCAAGATCGACAACCCCGGGCGCTTCGCGTCGCCTGAAGGGAGGATCGAGTTCTATGCCACCGCCGACCGTGCATCCGCATTCCGGCTTCGGGTCGATCAGCTCTCGATCACGACCGTGAGTCGGTGAGCATCCGGTCTTCGACCCCGGGTTCGGCCGGCAACGGACCGCAGCCATTCCCGAAGAGCCTGAGACGCCCGGCTCGGTATACTGGCGCGAGTCTTCAGGGAAGGAATCGGTTGAGCTTGCAGCCACGGAATCTGCGGATACTCCAAATCATTTCCAGTTCGGCCACCTCCGGCGCCGAAAAGCACGCCTTTACCCTCGCCCACATGCTCAAGCAACGTGGGCACCATGTCGAGATGGTCGTTCAGGAGGGGGGCTGGATGGAGAGCGAGCTGCCCAAGCTCGGCATCGAGACCCATGCGATTCCGATGAAGGGGCGCGACACCGTCAACGCCCACCGCTGGATGCTCAAGCTCGTGAACCGAAAGCGGTTCGACGTCATCCACGCGCACCTGACACGGGCGACGTATCTCGGCTTCGTTTCGGGCTGGGTGCGCGGCGTGCCGCTGGTTTCTTCGGTCCACGTCGCGACCTCGGACGGCATCTACCGACGGATGGCACGGCGTAAGAACCGTTTGGTGGCGGTGAGCGAGTTCGTGCGCGGCGTTCTCCGCGGACGCGGCGTGCCCGATCAGTTCATCGACGTCGTCTACAACGGCACCGACTTCGGTGATCTTGCGGAGGCCGCCGTGGCCAATGTCCACGACGAGTTCTTAATCCCCAAAGAACGTCGGCTCGTGGGCCTCGTCGGGCGAGTCTGCCATGAGAAGGGCCACATGCTCGCGGTCCAGGCGATGCCGAGTGTCCTCAATCGTCACGAAGACACCCATCTCTTGTTCGTGGGGCGGTTCGAGTCCGGATTCGAACCGACGATCCGCAAGGCGGTATCCGACCTTGGCATCGACGACCGGGTGACCTTTACCGGCAATCGCGCCGACGTGCCGCGCCTGCTCGACGCGATGGCGTTTTCGATCCTGCCTTCGACGATGGAGGCCTGCCCGCTCGCCGCGCTCGAGTCGATGGCGCGCTCGAAGCCGCTTGTCGCATCCCGCGTCGGTGGCCTCGCCGAACTCGTGGTTCACGAGCAGACCGGGCTCCTCGTCGAGCAGACGCCGGAAGAGCTCGCCCACGGAATGGCCTTTCTCCTCGAGCACGAGGACGAGCGCGCCCGCATGGGCGAAAACGCTCGACGCATGATCGAGGAGAAGTTCACCCTCGTCCAGATGGTCGAGCGCTTGGAAGCGGTTTACTGCCGCGCCGCCGGCCTCTGATGAGGCCCCCTGGGGGCATCGATTTCGAACACTCGCGGTAAGATCGAAATTACCATGCCTTTCTCATTCAGAAAGTCATTTGGGCTCAAGGGATTTCGTGTCAATTTCTCCAAGAGCGGCGTAGGTGTGTCGGCGGGCGTGAAGGGCTTTCGAGTGAGTTCCGGACCTCGCGGAACCTGGGTCACCGTTGGTGCCGGAGGAGTCTATTACCGACAGAAGATCTCGGTTTCTTCAGCCCGACGATCTTCCACCACGAGTCGCGGAGCGACGCCGCCTCCGGGACAAAGCAGTACGGTTGATGCACCCGACTTGATCCCCATAAACCCCGCCGAGGCCCTGAGCCAGCTGAACGAGACGATCCGCACGAGAGGATTTGCTCTCATCCCCGGTATCTGCACGATAATCGGCTTTCTCCTTTGCCTCACATCATCTCCGGGCGGCGCGTTTCTGGTCCTCCTGATTGGATCAATCGGTACGGCGTTGATTCATGCGTTGGACTCGAACCGAAAGTTCGAGCTGCATTACCATGTGGACGACTCCCTGGCGGCACCTTATGTTGACTTAGCGCGCGCGATTGCCGACCTTGGCAGCTCAGCTTATATCTGGCTTACCGGAGAAGAATCGGCTGCTTACTACAAGACAAATGCTGGAGCCACCTCAAACGTCAGCCGGGTGCGGGGTGAGGTCAGGATGGGTCAACCCAGGAATATCAAGTCGAACATCGATGTTCCGATGATCCAATTTGGTAGCGAGTCCCTCAGCTTCTTTCCAGATGGCCTTTACGTTTGCAAGGGAAGTACGTTTTACGTCATCCGTTACCAAGATATTCACGTAGGAGCCTCAAGTACGCCGTTCGTTGAGTCCTTCTGCCCGGGCGACTCTCGGGTCATTGGAAATACGTGGCAGTACGTGAACAAGGATGGCTCCCCTGACCTCCGTTACAAATACAACCCTCAGTACTATGTGGTCGAGTACAGTGTCATGCTCCTTCGCGGAGGGACATTCAAGGCTCAGTTGATGCTCTCCAACCGATCAGCCGCTGCTTACGCCGCACAGCGCCTCAACGGCAATGCCCTGTGGAATGGGACTGTGGGAACGACCAAGGCCCCACCCAAGTATGGGAAAAGCGATCATGGACACAATCCCGGAGCGACGGGCAATTCCAGTCAGTCGCGACAATCCCAATGGTCACAGCATTCCCAGGGATCTCAGAACAAGGGACCGGCAACGTCCAGCTACGGCAACGACGTATCTTGGTACCAGGTTCTGGGCATCGACCCCACGTGCACAAACGAGCAACTTCGCGCGGCATTCAGGAAGAAAATAGCCGAGAATCACCCTGACCTCGTTGCGCGCCTTGACCCCGAGTTCCAACGCTTAGCGCAACAACGCACACAGGCGATCCTGGCAGCCTACGATCAGGCAAGGCGCGAAAGAAACATCACCTCTTGAAGACCAGCTGAACCGGACCGCCGTCGGGCGCGGGTGCCGTCATCGACCCATCCGCCTGGATCGTGCACTCGATGGGATCGGCCTTGTTCTCCTTCCCGTCGATAGGCCGTCCCATCAGCGTCGTCGGGGTCAAGGTCAGCTTTTCTCCTTCAAGCTTCCAGTCGCCTTCGAGGCGCGCACCGAGCTCCAGCTTGAAAGTTTTGTCCTGGAACAGCTCGAGCTCGATCTTCATCGGCTTCATCATCTCCAGTTGGCTTTCGTCGTCCTTCGTGAGCGTCTTTCCGGGGATCGGCTCGATCTGGCCCCCGAACTTGCCGACCAGGTCGGCCTCTTTGCCCTCGACCTTGCTCTCACCGATGACCCGAGCTGCTTCCTTCGTGAACTCCATCGAGGGATCGTTCGGCTTGTCACCCTTGCGGATGAGCTTGCCGCCGACGACCGACATCGTGAACGGTTTCGTCATGTCGTCGGATGCGAAGTCCTCCTTGCCTTCGGCCTTCGCCTTCGCCTTCAGATCCTCCGGCGACATGCCCATGATCTTTTCGGGCGTAAACTCGACTGAGTCCCCGCTTTGCTTCCACTTCCCATCGATCGGCAGCATCAGCGTGGTGAGCGTGAAGGTGCCGTCCGCGCGCATTTCGAGCGACATCGTGTCGGTCATCATCTTCGCCATCTCGGCCGCCATCTTCTTCTCGGGGTCTTCCTTGCCGTCCGACGAAGGCTCGGTGACGACGCCGACTTTATAGGTTCCGGCAAGGCTGCCCTCGCTCTTGCCGGCGGAGGAGCTCCCCGCCGTCGCGCCGCCGGTCGAATCATCGGTCTTCTTCGACGAGCCACAACCGACCAGGAGGAGGCCGCTGAGGACCAAAGCCAAAAGCTGTTTCATGGCGACATTATAAACTCATTGGGCGTCCATCAGAATCGCCTGCATGAGGTCCACCCGCAGTACGAGCCCCGAAAGGCGCTCGTCCTCGACGATGGGCAGGATCGTCAAGCCCTTGCTGAGCATGTGATGGAGGGCCTCACCGATATCGCGATCGGGGCCCATCGTCTCCGGCTCCTTGCTTGCGAACTTGTATGCCGCCTCGTCGCTCAGCGACACGAGCGTGCCGTTATCGGTCACCGCCCGGCTGAGGTCGCCCTCCGTCACCACGCCAAGCACCCGCCGGTCGTCGTCGACGACCACCAGCGCCGGAAACTGGTAGATGTCCATCTTATCGACGGCATCGCGAAACGTGCTGTCCGGCGCGAGCGTCGGGATATGGGCGTGGAGAACCTCCCGCAGGGTCATGGCGGGAGTCTATCCGACTCAGCCGAGATGGAATTCGGGGGCAGCGAACAGCAGCCGACAGACCGACGCGAACAGCGTCGCGGCGGTGTCGGCCTTGGCGAGGGCACCGGCCCCGCCCGCCTTGTCACAGGCTTCCACGAGCAGCTTCCGCTTGGCGACCGGGATCTCCGCGTCGAACCGCCGAAGAAGCCCGTCGACGAGTTCGGCCGAGTCGCGCGGCTTTCCGATCTGGCTCATGAGGATCGCGGCGACCGGATGGTCGTTGGTCCCGATCCCGAAGATGAGGTCCGCCGACCGGATGCGGTGTGCCATCGACTCGGCGCTGATCCAGGCCGGTCCCCAGTTCCAGCCCCCGACATCCGGGGGATACAGCAACAACATCCCCTGCTGAAACATCAGACCGCCGACCGCACCGGCCGCGTCGCGCATCGGCTTCACGAGGGGCGTCGTCGGCTTGGCGTTCGCCGGCCGCAGCCCTCGGATGAGATCGGCGGCACCGAGCTGACGAAAGATCGCGACGGTGAAATCGACCGGACTCTTGATCTGACGCCGGACGCACCGCTCACTCCAGAACTCGTCGGATTCGACGAACTTCCGGATGAGCGGTTTGATCCGAAGACCATTCTCAGCGAAGCCCCGCGCAAGTCGGTCGATCAACGCCGGTTCCGGGTCCGGATAGGCGAAGAACTCCCATAGTTTCCGAGTCAGGTGTCGCGCCGTCTGAGGGTGTCGCGCGGCGATCCGCAGGACGTCCTCGCCGGTATGGCGGCCCTTCAGGCCGAGCACGGTCTTCTCGCCGTCGTCGTGGAGGTCCGGGCTGAATGCGAACGGCGTCATCGGCGTGCCGTTGGCGAGGCATTCCTTAGCGACCTCTTGGAGCTTTTCGCCCCCCTGTTCGAACACGAGATAGCGAATGCCCCAACCCGTGAAACAGCGCGCCGCCTCCCGAATGTCCGCTTCGGTGTAGTGCCCGATCCCCAGGGTGAAAAGTTCGAACAGCTCGCGCGCGAAGTTCTCGTTCGGCTGCCCTTTGACACTGGCCGTCGTGTCGAGGAAGAAGAGCATTGCCGGTTCCTTCGCGACGGCCTCAAGAAGCGTCGGGAAGTCACCGCTCCCCCTACGGCGGAGGGTCTCGAGATAGCCGAGCATCATCGGTCCGAACTCGACCTTGGCACCACTGACCGCGAAGTGGTCGTGCCAGAACAACGTGAGTTTTTCCTGGAACGGGCGCTTGGTCAGAAGGAGCCGGAGACACCACCAACTGAGCATCCGGGGCACTTCGGTGTAGAACATCGCGTTGTCCGGCTCGAAGCAGAGCTCCCACGGACTGACGGCGAAGCCCTCATCGACCTTCTCGTAGTTCAGAAGCCGATCGATCGTCCCCTCGACACCGAGGGGACGATATTGAGCGAGCTCGAAATCACCGGCCCCGAGGCCGAGTCGGCGAAGGACATGCGCGATCCTGGCGTCGTTCGTCACTGGCTACACGCCTGTGTCGTAGCTGGTCGTATCGTAGCTTGTGGTCGCCGTGGCATCGTACGTCGAGGTGTCGTAGGTCGCGCTCGTGTCGTAGGTCGAAGTGTCGTACGTCGCGCTCGTGTCGTACGTCGAAGTATCGTACGTGGCGCTCGTATCGTAGGTGGCCGACTCCATTTCGGTCTGCATCGCCCAAGCATCCGACTCAGCCGACGTGGTGTCCTGCCAATTGTTCGGATCCGAGCCCTGCATGACCTCGTCGCGGTCGCTCCAAGCGTCTCCATCGGTGTCGGCTTGGAGGGTATCGGTACCGATCGAGTACTCCTCCGTGTTTTTGAGGCCGTCGTTGTCCGAATCCAAGTTGTAGCTGTCGCTGTTGATCCAGTCGACATTGTTGTTGTCGACGTCGGAGATCTGCTTGAAATTCTCGGCGCCGTAATTGTCGTCGAGGACGCCGTCGGCATCCGTGTCGATCATCTCCATGTCTTGGACGCCGTCGTCGTTCACGTCGCCGGTCACGAGGTCGACCTTACCGTCGGCATTCGTGTCCATCAGCTCGACGTCGTAGATGCCGTCGCCGGTCGTATCGATGGTGTTCAGCACGACTCCATCGTTGGCGTTGCCTGTCGGCAAAAGAACTTCTTCGGCGGCCGGCGAGGCGGCTTCATCGTTGAGGGGAAACTGGGACATGCTTTGACTCCTTCCCTCCCATTCTAATGCAGGTTTGAGGAACGTCGTAGAAACTCAGGACCGAAAGACCCCGTTTTCAGGGCAAGTCGGGGTTAAAATCGGCGTGCGGATGAAGCGCCACTTCTACAAGCTGGATGAATTTGGACACCCGGTACCGGCCGACTGGTTCGAGGCGGGCAAGCTCCTCGCCGACGTACATGGGCGCTGCGTCGCGTGCCACCGCACTGAAGGCGGAGTCACGATTTCGACCGCGTTCCTGGTTTTCGATCACGATCCGTTCGGCGACGGTCCCCCGCTCCTTTGGAATACGCATGTGTACTTTCCCGCCGGCGACTATCAGATCGCGGGCACCTACACCAGCCTCGACGAAGCCCTCGATGGCCATCGCGAGATCGTGCGACTTTTCCAATTGATGTCCGCCTCTGGCGGAGCCGTCGGATTGTGATCGGCGGCATCCGCCGTCTCTACGCGGTTTTCCGGGTTTACCTGAAGGAGTGCTTCGCCTATCCCGTCGCGAGTGTGATCTGGGTCCTGGGCGACGTTCAAACCGCCCTGATCCTCCCTGCGGTCTGGATCGCGGCGGCTGGACCCGGCGGCACTGTCGCCGGAATGACCCAATCCGAACTCGTCGCCTACTACCTCGTCACGATGACGATCGCCCAGTTTGTAATTTGCCACCTGCTGTGGGACATCGCATGGGATATCCGCGAAGGGGCGTTCAGTTCCCAGATCGTCCGACCGATCCCCTTCTTTCCGATGAGTGCGGCCCGAAATCTCAGCTGGCGGGTGGCCAAACTGATCCTGTTCACCCCGCTTCTGGGGCTGATCGTCGTCGCGTACGGGGGGGTTCGAACCTCGACCCTCCACTTCACGCCCGAGTTCTGGGCGGCCTTGATTCTCGCCCACACGCTCTCGTTCATTGCCGCGTACGCCGTCTCGATGGTCACGTTTTGGACGACCGAGTTCATGAGCATTTTTCGCCTCTATTACTTCCCCGAGATGTTCCTTTCCGGCCGTCTCGTCCCTCTCGACGTGCTCCCCTCCTGGGTCAGGACGATCTCCGAATTCACCCACTTTCCCTACATGGTCGCCTTCCCCGCCAACGTCCTGCTCGGGCGAGTTCCCGCGAACCAGATCGAGCGGGGGCTCGTGATCCAGGTCGTGTGGTGCGCCGTCTTCTACGGTCTCGGCCGGATCCTGTTCGCGCGGGGCACGCGGCAGTACACCGGCGTCGGGATGTAGCGCGGTACCCTGGGCCCATGCTTCAGCCCCCGCTTGCTTCGCCCGGCCGAGCGCTGCGCGATCTCATGCGCCACGGCGTCGTCACCTTGCCCGGCGTGTTCAATGCGATCACCGCCAAGGCTGCCCACACCGCCGGTGCGCCGGCACTCTACCTCACTGGAGCGGGTGTCACGAACGCCCTGTTGGGTGTGCCCGACATCGCGCTCCTCACGCAGACCGAGATGGCGCAGCAGGCTGCCTACGTGTGTCAAATCGCACCGATTCCCGTCGTCGCCGATGCCGACACCGGCTATGGCGAGACCTGGAACGTGGCCCGCGCCACCATCGAGCTGGAGCGCGCCGGCCTCGCAGGCATCCATCTCGAGGATCAAATCAGCCCCAAACGGTGCGGGCACCTCGAAGGCAAAGCGTTGATCGAGCCGAGCGCGATGGCGGCCAAGCTCCGAGCCGCGGTCGACTCGAAGCGGGATCCCGATTTCCTGATCATCGCGCGCACCGACGCGCGCGGCGTTGAAGGCCTGTCTGCCGCGATCGACCGGGCGAAACTCTATGTCGGCCACGGTGCCGACGCGATTTTTCCCGAAGGACTCCAGAGCGAAGAGGAGTTTGCGGCCTTCCGGGAGGGTGTGTCGGTGCCGCTCCTGGCGAACATGACGGAGTTCGGCAAGACCCCGATCATCTCCGTCTCCCGATTTGGCGAGCTCGGTTACCAGATGGTGATCTTTCCCATGACGGCGTTCCGCGTGATGCTCAAGGCCGTGACCGAAACCTACGCCGAGCTCCTCGACAAAGGCACCCAAGCCGACCTCCTCGATCGGATGCGGACGCGTGCAGAGCTCTACGCCCTGATCGAGTACGATCGCTACACGGGCCAAGATCAAGCCTGGGCGGATGCCACCGCCTCGCCCTAGTCGGTCTGTTCACGTCCGAGAATCTCGGGAAGACCCGGTGCTTTCTCGAGCGTGCCGGCGCCGGTTCAGACCCCCTCCGTCCCGCGGGAGCGGGCCACCTCCCCCGATGCGGCGCACAATCATCGCCGAATCAGGGGAGGATCTTCCGAATCGATGCGGCGCACGACCCATCGCCGAACAAGGATAGGCTCTTTGTGAAAGAGCATGGGAGATACCTCCCTGATTCCGGGATGCTTGTGCCCGGCATCGGGGAGGTCGGTGAGCTTCCTGCGAACCGGGTGGGGTTCCCGGTTGAAGTTCCGCGAGCTGACACTCAGATCAGACCCCCTCCGTCCCGCGAGAGCGGGCCACCTCCCCCGATGCGGCGCACGAACCATCGCCGAATCAGGGGAGGA
>ERZ761602.2273-NODE-2273-length-30802-cov-4.980388_pt1 | contig 30802 bp, 22 predicted proteins | sample MGYA00512165_ERZ761602 | MGnify/ENA primary metagenome ERZ761602 (study PRJEB28899, sample SAMN02445085) | bioreactor sludge metagenome | biome: EBPR sludge; isolation source: Thorneside wastewater treatment plant | place: Australia: Brisbane, Thorneside...
GCCTACGAGACGACGCTGGCCGAAGGGGTGCGCTTCGAGCGCCGGCTGTTCCACGCCATGTTCGCGACCGCCGACCAGAAGGAAGGCATGGCCGCCTTCGTCGAAAAGCGCAAAGCCGAATTCAGGAACGAATAGGCCCAAGATTCACGCGCCGCTTGCGTTGACGCCGCCGGAGGGCGCGACTATAACGCGCGCCCCACCGAGAAGCAGACGAGACGATGGCGAATATCAAATCGGCCGCGAAAGCCGCCCGCAAGGCCGTGAAGGCCCAGGCCCGCAACCAGGCGCGCAAGAGCCGCGTGCGCACCCATGTGCGCGCCGTGGAAGACGCGCTGGCCAAGGGCGACAAGGACGCGGCCGTGAAGGCGATGAAGGCGGCCGAGCCGGAAATCGTTCGGGGCGCGACGAAAGGCGTCATGCACGCCAACACGGCGGCGCGTAAGGTTTCGCGTCTGGCCAAGCGCGTCAACAAGCTGGCCGCCTCGGCCTGATCCGGCGCGGACGGTTCCGTCCGCGCATCTTTACTTGCATTTTACTTGTGCAGCGCGGAATCCGTGCGGTTTGAGCCGTGACGCATTTGTGTCACGGCTTTTGTCGTTCCGGTGTTGCCGGAGCCGCGTTCCGGAGCCGGCAAAGCTCGCGTGACAGGCGGATTTCCTGGACTTTATCGGTTCGTGACAAGCCTGTGAATCGGCCGCCAAAGATTCTCATCCACAAGCGATTCATTTCACTTGCGTCGCCAAATTGTCGCCATTAGTCTTATCCACATCGCGTGAGGCCGCCCCGGCGGCAATATCAAATCAATCCAGTTTAAGTTGCGAACGGCGTCGCAGAGCATTGTTGCGCCTGCCATTGAGTGTGGATTGAATTGATGCGGAACGCGACGGGCGCGGGATCGCCGGATGTGCGGGGGCATGTCCTGCAGGACGAGGGGACTGGGCTGGTCGGGATGAGCGAAGTCGTGCGGTCTTCTGTCTCGGACTATGCGGGCGACGTCGCGCCGCGCGAGGCCTGGCGGGTTCTGTCCGAAAATCCCAGGGCTCGACTTGTCGATGTGCGCACAAGGGCGGAGTGGACCTATGTGGGTCTGCCCGATCTTGGCGCGATCGGCGGCAAGCCGCTGCTGGTCGAGTGGCAGGCCTTTCCCGACATGGCCCTCAACACGCGCTTCGCGGCCGAGGCCGACGCCCTGGTGACCGGAAGCGGCGGTACCCGGGACGCGCCGGTTTTCCTGCTCTGCCGGTCCGGTGCCCGTTCGCGCGCTGCAGCGATCGCCCTGACCGGGGCGGGCTATGCGGCGGCTTACAATGTCGCGGACGGCTTTGAGGGCGACCACGATGCGGCGGGGCATCGCGGGACGCGGAGCGGCTGGAAGGCCGAAGGACTGCCCTGGCGACAGGGCTGAGTGAACAGGGCCGGCGCGCGGCAGGGCATGCGGCGCGACCGGCTTTTTGGTGCGGGGACAGGGCGGCCCGGTGGGACGCCCAAGGACAAGAAAGTCGATTGGACATGCTGGAGAAAGCCGGCGCTTCGGGGTTGTGGACGGCCGTCAGGGAGCGCCTGCGCGCGGAAATCGCGCCCAATGCGTTCGACTTCTTCATCCGGCCGCTTGCGGCGCTGAACGATCACGGCGACGAACTGGTGCTGGGCGCGCCGACGGCGTTCCTGCGCCAGTATGTGCGCGACCATTTCGGGCCGCAGATCGTCCGCCTGGCCGAGGACGAGTCGGGCCGCTCAACCCGCGTCTCCTTCGTCACGGCGACCGGCGCCGTCGCGGCTGGCGCGTCCGCTGGCAACGGCGCGGCGCCGGCCGCCGCCGACGCGCCGCAGCCGCTTCAGCCGGCCGATTCCGCGATCGAACTGGCCATCGGCCAGCCGCTGAACCCGCGCTACACCTTCGCCCAGTTCATCGCCGGCCGGCCCAATCGCTTCGCCCATGACGCGGCGCTCGGCGTCGCCGAGCAGATCCCCGAGGCGCGCTACAACCCGCTCTTCCTCTATGGCGGATCGGGCCTCGGCAAGACTCACCTGATGCATGCCCTCGGCCACGAGGTGCGCCGCCGCCGCCCCGACCTCAAAGTGGTCTATCTGTCGTCCGAGCGCTTCATGAACGGCTTCCTGCGCGCGCTGCGCGAGAAGTCGACCATCGAGTTCAAGGACATGCTGCGCGCCGCCGACGTGCTGCTGATCGACGACATCCAGTTCCTCGCCGGCAAGGAATTCACGCAGGAGGAATTCTTCCACGCGCTGAACGACCTGATCGGCGCGGGCAAGCAGCTCGTGCTGACCGCCGACCGCAGCCCCCGCGCCCTCGACGGCATCTCCGAGCGCATCAAGTCGCGCCTCGCCGGCGGGCTTGAGGCCGACCTCCACCCGACCGATTTCGAATTGCGCTTCTCGATCCTCCAGTCCCGCCGCGACCAGGCCCATGGCGAGCGCATCCGCCACGGCGTCGGCGACGACGTGCTGCGCTATCTCGCCCAGAAGATCGTCTCCAACGTCCGCGACCTGGAAGGCGCCTTCAACAAGCTGGCGCTGATGGCCGAGGCGACCGACGAGCCCGTGACGGTGGAGCGCACCCGCGAGTTCCTCGCCGACATCCTCAGGACCCACGACCGCAAGATCACGGTCGACGAGATCATGAAGCGGGTGGCCGATTTCTACAATCTGCGTCCCGCCGACATGCTCTCGCCGCGCCGCGCCCGCCAGGTCGCCCGGCCGCGCCAGATCGCGATGTATTTCGCCAAGCGGCTGACCACCCGCTCGCTGCCCGATATCGGCCGCCGCTTCGGCGGGCGCGACCACACCACGGTCATCCACGCGGTGAAGCGGATCGAGGAGCTGCGCTCGACCGACTCGGCCCTCGACGACGAACTGATCCGCCTGCAGCGCATGCTGGAGGAATAGGCGAAACGGGCGGATTCCCAAGCCCGCCCGGCTTGCTATAGTGTTCACCATGCGGGGCCGGGGGCTGCCCCGGTCTCGACTCGCATTGGACCTGGCGTTTCCCATGAAGATCACGCTCGAACGCAGCGCGCTTTTGAAATCGCTGAACCACGTGCAGAGCGTGGTCGAACGCCGCAACACGATCCCGATCCTCTCCAACGTCCTCCTGGACGCGACCAAGGGCTCCTTGTCGCTGACCGCGACCGATCTCGACATCGAGATCGTGGAGAGCCTCGCCGCCGACGTCGCCCGGCCGGGCGCGACGACCGCTTCGGCCCACATGCTCTACGACATCGTGCGCAAGCTGCCCGACGGGGCGCAGGTGCAGATCGAGCTGATGGGCGAATCGGGCCGCATCACGCTCTCGGCGGGCCGCTCTCGTTTCCAGCTCGGCGCTCTGCCGCGCGAGGATTTCCCGGCGATGACGGCGGGCAGCCTGCCGCACGCCTTCGCCGTGCCGGCCTCGGACCTCAAGCGCCTCATCGACAAGACGCGCTTCGCCATCTCCACCGAGGAGACGCGCTACTATCTCAACGGCATCTATCTGCATGCCGCCAAGGGCAAGGACGCCGTGACGCTGCGCGCCGTGGCGACCGACGGCCACCGCCTCGCCCGCTTCGATCTGCCCGCGCCTGCCGGTTCCGAGGCAATGCCCGGCGTCATCGTGCCGCGCAAGACCGTCGCCGAGGTCCGCAAGCTCATCGACGACGCCGACGGCGAGGTCGAGATCGCGGTCTCCGACACCAAGATCCGTTTTGCCTTCGGCGACGCGGTCGTCACCTCCAAGCTGATCGACGGCACCTTCCCCGATTATCAGCGCGTCATCCCGACCGGCAACGACAAGCCTCTGTTTGTCGATCGCGCCGCCTTCCAGGAGGCGGTCGATCGCGTCTCGACCGTCGCCTCCGACCGCACCCGCGCCGTCAAGATGACCATCGAGGACGGCAAGGTGACGCTCAACGTCGTCAACCCGGAACAGGGCAGCGCCAGCGAGGAACTGGTCGCCGACTTCAGCGGCGACGGCTTCGATATCGGCTTCAACGCGCGCTATCTGATGGACATCACCGCCGCGCTCAACGGCGACCAGGCGCAGTTCCTCTTCGCCGACGCAGGCTCGCCCACCATCGTGCGCGACGCCGGCGAGAAGGCCGACCCGGCGACGCTCTACGTCATCATGCCGATGCGGGTGTAAGATGGGCGCGTGAGCGCCGATCCCGCCCCCTCGTCCGCCTACGCCGTGCGCCGCCTGGCGCTGACGGCCTTTCGCTCCTATGCCGCGCTGACGCTCGAGGCCGATGCCCGACCGGTCGTGCTGGTGGGCGAGAACGGGGCCGGCAAGACCAACATCCTCGAAGCGCTCTCGCTGCTCTCGCCGGGACGGGGTCTCAGGGGCACGGCGCTGGCCGATTCGGCCCGCCGCCTGCCCGGCGAGGCCGACCCGGCCGGCCCCTGGGCGGTCGCCGCGACGGTCGAAGGGCCGGAGGGCAGCTTCGAGATCGGCACCGGCCTCACCCCCGCGCCTGACGGCCGGCTGACCGAACGCCGCGCCGCCCACATCAACGGCGTCGCCGCCCCGGCCTCGACCGCCCTTTCCGAGACCTGCCGCGTCGTCTGGCTGACCCCCCAGATGGACCGGCTGTTCCTGGACTCGCCCGGCGGGCGGCGGCGCTTCCTCGACCGGCTGACCCTGTCCTTCGAGCCCGGCCACGGCCGCGCCGCCAGCGCCTACGAAAAGGCGATGCGCGAGCGGTCGCGCCTGCTCCGCGACGGCGGCGAGGCCTCCTGGCTCGACGCCGTCGAGGCCCAGATGGCCGCCGCCGGGCTCGCCCTCGCCAACGCCCGTGCCCGCACGGTGGAGCGGCTGAAGGCCGATCTCGCGCCGCTGACCGGGGCCTTTCCGCAGGGTCTCATCGCCGTCACCGGGGCTTTCGAGGAGACCCGTGCCCCCGGCGACGATGGCGAGGCGCGCTTCCGCGAAGCCCTCGCCCGCCGCCGCCGCGCCGACGCAGAAGCCGGCCGCACCGGCATCGGCCCGCACACCGCCGATCTCGCCGTCACCCATGTCGGCCGCGGCCGCCCGGCGGCGGAATGCTCGACCGGCGAGCAGAAGGCGCTGCTGATCGGCCTCATCCTCGCCGCCGCGCGGGCCCAGGCGCGGGCCGATGCGGGGGCCGCCCCCCTGCTGCTGCTCGACGAGATCGCGGCCCATCTCGACGAGCGCCGCCGGGCGGCCCTCTTCGACGAGATCTGCGCCATCGGGGCGCAGGCCTGGATGACCGGGACGGACGCCGCCCTGTTCGCCGCGATGGGCGATCGCGGACAAGGGTTTTGCGTGACGAACGGCGCGCTAAACCCTATATAAAGTCTGGAATTTTTTGAAACTGGCCCGATGACCGATTCGACCCCGGACACCCCTTCCGAACCGACCCAGGGCGGCTACGACGCCGACTCGATCAAGGTGCTGAAGGGCCTCGATGCCGTGCGCAAGCGGCCGGGCATGTATATCGGCGACACCGACGACGGCACCGGCCTGCATCACATGGTCTATGAGGTCGTCGACAACGCCATCGACGAAGCGTTGGGCGGCTTCGCCGACGCCGTGGAGGTGACGCTCAATCCCGACGGCTCGTGCACGGTGCGCGACAACGGCCGCGGCATCCCGGTCGACATTCATCAGGGCGAGGGCGTCTCGGCGGCCGAGGTCATCATGACCCAGCTCCACGCCGGCGGGAAATTCGACCAGAACTCCTACAAGGTCTCCGGCGGCCTGCACGGCGTCGGCGTCTCGGTGGTGAACGCGCTCTCCGAATTCCTCGACCTGCGCATCTGGCGCAACGGACAGGAACACAAGATGCGCTTCCGCCACGGCGTCGCGGAAGCCCCGCTCGCCATCGTCGGCGAGGCCCCGGGGCTCAAGGGCACGGAAGTCACCTTCCTGCCCTCGACCGGGACCTTCACCAAGACCGAGTTCAGCTTCGAGACGCTGGAGCACCGGCTGCGCGAACTCGCCTTCCTCAATTCCGGCGTCGCGATCGCGCTCACCGACCTGAGGGGCGTGGAGAAGCGCGAGACGCGGCTGAAATACGAGGGCGGCCTCGCCGAGATGGTGCGCTATCTCGACCGCACCAAGAAGCCGCTGATCGCCGCGCCCATGACGGCCAGCGCCGAGCGCGACGGCATCACGGTGGAGTTCGCGCTGTGGTGGAACGACAGCTACCACGAGAGCATGCACTGCTTCACCAACAACATCCCGCAGCGCGACGGCGGCACCCATCTCGCCGGCTTCCGCGCCGCGCTGACCCGCGTCGTCAACGGCTATGCGTCCGAGAGCGGCATCGCCAAGAAGGAGAAGGTGACGCTGACCGGCGACGACGCGCGCGAGGGGCTCACCTGCGTCCTCTCGGTGAAGGTGCCGGACCCCAAATTCTCCAGCCAGACGAAGGACAAGCTCGTCTCCTCGGAAGTGCGTCCGGTGGTGGAATCGCTGGCCGGCGAGCGCCTCGCCTCGTGGTTCGAGGAGAACCCGAACGAGGCCAAGGCGATCGTCTCCAAGGTCGTGGAGGCCGCCGCGGCGCGCGAGGCGGCGCGCAAGGCGCGCGAGCTGACCCGCCGCAAGGGGGCTTTCGACAGCGCCTCGCTGCCCGGCAAGCTGCACGATTGCCGCGAGCGCGATCCGGCCAAGAGCGAGATCTTCATCGTCGAGGGCGACAGCGCCGGCGGTTCCGCCAAGGGCGGGCGCAACAGCCAGAACCAGGCGATCCTGCCCCTGCGCGGCAAGATCCTGAACGTCGAGCGCGCCCGCTTCGACAAGATGCTCGGATCCGAACAGATCGCGACGCTGATCTCGGCGCTCGGCACCGGCATCGGGCGCGAGGAGTTCAACATCGACAAGCTGCGCTACCACAAGATCATCATCATGACGGACGCCGACGTCGACGGCGCCCATATCCGCACGCTGCTGCTGACCTTCTTCTATCGGCAGATGCCGGCGCTCATCGAGCGCGGCTATGTCTACATCGCCCAGCCGCCGCTCTATAAGGTCTCGCGCGGCAAGAGCTTCCGCTACATCAAGGACCAGCGCGACTACGACGAGTATCTCATCGACGAGGGCTCGAACGGCGCGGTTCTGACGCTGCGCTCGGGCGAACAGATCGCGGGGAGCGAACTCAGGGCGCTGGTCGCCAAGGCCCGCCAGGCGAAGGCGGCGATCGACGTGCTCGCCCACCGTTACCCCGCCTTCGTGCTGGAGCAGGCGGCGATCGGCGGCGCGCTCAACGCCGAATTGCTGCGCGACGAAGCCAAGGCGCGGGAGGCCGCCGCCTATATCGCGCGCCGCCTCGACATCATGGCCGACGAATACGAGAAGGGCTGGCAGGGCGTCGCAACCGACGACGGCGGCCTTGCCTTCAGCCGCGAGGTTCGCGGCGTCACAGAAGCCGTCGTCATCGACGGTGCGCTGATCGCCAGCGCCGACGCCCGCAAGCTCGACCGCATGACGCCCGATCTCCAGCACGCCTTCGAACGCGGCGGCGTGCTCAAGCGCGGCGCCGATCAGCGCGAGGTACTGGGGCCGCTCGCGCTGCTGGACGCGATCATCGCCTGGGGCGAGAAGGGCGTCACCGTGCAGCGCTACAAGGGCCTCGGCGAGATGAACGCCGACCAGCTCTGGGAGACGACGCTCGACGAGAACGCGCGCTCGCTGCTGCAGGTGAAGGTCGACCATGCCGACACGGCCGACGATCTCTTCGTCAAGCTGATGGGCGATGCGGTCGAGCCGCGCCGCGCCTTCATCCAGGACAACGCCCTCGCCGCCGAGGTCGATGTCTAGAGCATCATCCGAAGAAGTGGATGCCGGTTCTTCGAAAAGATGATGCTCGATCAATGGGCCGGAGCGCCGCTCAGCGCGCGGCGAAGTCCTCGACCAGCACGCCGTCGCGCCAGACGCCCTGGCGCTCGATGCGGCCATCGGCGCCGGTGAGAACGCCCGGTCCCTCCGCGACGACGCCCAACCGCCCGTCGTCCTTCACCTCGCCGGCATAGACGGCGCCGGAAGGGAACGCGATCCGTCCGGCCGGGGGCGCGGCGGCGAAGTCTGCGGTCTGGCGCTCGCCGCCGGACGCCAGGGTCAGCGCCGCGCCGGACAGCGCGCCGTCCGTCCAGGCGGCGATCTGCGTGCGGCCGTCCGCTGTCGTCACTTCGGCGGCCCCGGTCAGATAGCCTCTCCGCCAGATGCCGGTGTAGGTGCGCCCGCCCAGCTCCCCGGCGCCGGCCGCCACGGCCACCTGCCCGACCGCCGTTTCGGTGTCCGTCCAGACCGCGGCCTGCGTACGTGCGGCGTCGAGATAGGTCAGTCCGGCGATCCGCACCGCGTCGTCCAGCGTGCCGCAATAGACCCTGGTGCCGGCGACGTACTCGCAGGCGAGCGTCAGGTGTCCGCCCGCCGTCGCCCGTCCTTCCCGCGACGTGCCGTCGCCCCAGGTGAGCACGCCGAAGCCCTCGGCGGTGCACTGCCCGGCGTCGCAGACCGCCTGCCCGGCATAGCGCCCGCCGCCATCGGTGTCGTAGCAGCCGTGGCCCGGTGGCGGGGCGCGGCCCGAACAGGCGCGCCTGGCGGCGGCGCGGGCCTTGGCCGCTGCGCTCTCGGCCTCGCGGGCCGCCGCCTCGGCCTCGACGGCGGCGGCGCGGGCGCGGGCGATATCGCCGGAAGCCGCCTCGGCGAACGCCGTCGCCGCCGCGTCGGCGCGCACGGCCCACGCAACCGCATCCGCAAGACGCGGGTCCAGCGCAGGATCCATGGACGGCATCGCCTCGGCCGGCGGCGCGCCGGCGATCTCGCCGGTTGGCATAGCCGGTGCGGGCGAAGGCTCGGACGCCGCGGCTGCAGGACCGGGCACGGCGACGTCGGCGGCCGGCGCAGGCGTGGCCTCCTGCGGCGGTGCGCCCGGGCCGGACAGCCGCAGGGCGGCGGCGCCGAGGCCGAGCGCCGCCGCAATGGCCGCCGCGATCAGAAGAAGCCGCCGCCGCCGCACCGTCGCCTGCGGCGCAACCGCGTCCGGGCTGGAATTGCGTTCCGGATCGCGCACGGTGACCGGCGACTGCTGCGGCTGCGGCGCGAACAGCGCCGCGGCCTGCGAGGCGCTGCGGACGCGCAGGGCGGGATCGGGCTGCAGCAGCGCTGCCAGAGCGCCGTGCAGGCGCGGCGGCACGCCGTCGAGGTTCGGGATGCGCCGGCGCCGCGCGATCGCCGTGGCGAGATCGCTGCCCATGTCGAGCTTCCTGCCCCGCGCCGCCGCCGCCAGCAGCAGGCCGAGGCTGTAGAGATCGCTCCACGGCCCGACCTGTGCGGGATCGTCGGCGAACTGCTCGGGCGCCGCGAAGGACAGCTTGCCGGCGAACTTCGATCCCAGCGGGTCGGCCGCGGCGCTGCGCGCGATGCCGAAGTCGATCAGCGTCGCACGGTCCGGGTCGCCGTCCGGCATGATCACGTTGTCGGGCGACAGGTCGCGGTGGACGATGCCCTGCTCGTGCGCCGCATCGAGGCCATCGCTGAGCCGGATCGCCAGCCGCCGCACCGCCTCCTCGGGCAGCTTGGCGCTGCGCATCGCCGCCGCCAGCGTCGGCCCCGAGACATGCTCGATGACCAGGAAGCACTCGTCGCTGTCGGGCAGGCGTCCGAAGGTGCGGTACTGCACCACCGCCTCGTGCTTCACCCGCTGCAGCGCGCTCGCCTCGGCACGCAGCAGATCGAAGAACAGCGCCCGGTCGGCGATGTCGGGTTGCACGATCTTCAGCGCGACGCGCTCGCCCTCGTGGTGGATGTTGCGCGCCTCGTAGATCGCCCCGCTGCCGCCTTCGCCCAGCGGTCCGACAATCCGGTAATGCGCGACGATGTCGCCGGGGCGCAGCGCGCGCGGCGGCTGTCTCTCGCCGGAGGGCCGCTCCTGCGCGCCGCCTGCCTCTACCCTGGTCTCGTCGTCGGACACGGCGGACGCTTGCTCCCTTGGCGCCAGCCTAGTGAGCGCGGCGGTGCGAGGGAAGCGCTTCGGGCGCCCGGCGTACCCTCAGGGCGCGGCGAAGTCCTCGACCAGCCGGTCGTCCTTCCAGCGCCCCTGCTGCAGGATCGTCCCGTCCGGCGCGAACAGCGCGCCGAGGCCGCTGCGCCGGACCGCGCCCATCGCATCGTCCGAGGCGAACTCGCCGGCATAGGCCTGGCCGCCGGGATAGTCGGCGATGCCGATCTTCACCGCGCCGATGCGCGCGGCGCCGTCGGCGAACGCGACGAGGAGGCGCGTGCCGTCCTTCAGGACGACGACGCCGAACCCGGAGGCTCGGCCGTCCGCCCAATCGCCGCTGATCGTGGTCGTGTCGGTGAGGATCATCTCGCCGGCCCCGTTCAGGGTCCCGCCGACCACCTCGCCGCGATAGGAATCGATCAGGACGTTCGGTTCCTTCGCGGCGTCCCACAGGCCGCGCGGGTCGAGCGCGCCGTCGCGGAACAGCCCGGAATAGACATGCCTGTCGTCGAACGTCATGACGCCGTAGCCGGTGAGCGCCGCGCCGGCCATGTCGCCGCAATAGACCATGTTACCCGGCTCGGTGCGGCAGCCGGCGACGAATTCGTTGTCCTTCATCCGGCCGTCGACGCGCGCGCCGTCCTGGTAGGTGTAGCTGTTGTAGCCGTGGCCCTTGCAGACGCCGTCGGCGCAGACCTCCTCGCCGCCATAGCGCGTCCCGTCCTCGCTCGCGCCGCAGCTGTGGCCCGCGGGCGGCTGCGCCGGCGTGCAGGCGGCTTCATACGCCTTGACGCCCAGGTCGGCGGCCTCGCGCGCCTCGGCGGCGCGGGCCCTGGCCGCCGCCACCGCCTCGTCCGCCTTGGCGGCTGCGATGTCGGCACGCGCCGCGGCGGCGCTCGCGGCATCCTCGGCCTCGACCGCGGCGTCGATGAACGGGACGAGCCGCGCGTCGACGCCGCCCTCCGGCGTCGACGCGATCGAAGGCGAAGGTTCGGGATCGGGCGCGGGCGCCGGCACCGCCTCGGGAGGCGTCGGCGTCGCGGCGGGCGTCACGGCCGCCGGCGCGGCGGCCATCGGCTCGGCCGCGGCGACACGGCCAGGCTCGCCCTTCGGCATCAGCAGGAACGTGGTGAGCGCCGCGGCCGCCAGCGCCCCGCCGGCAAGGGCGAGCCACGGCCAGATGCGGCGTTGCGCCGGTGCGACGGCCAAAGCGGCGGCGTCGCTCTGGACCTGCTGGGGATAGGGATCGCGGATGGTGACCTGCGGCGGCTCGGGGCTTTCCGCGGCCGGCGCCGCTCGGGCGAAGAGCCGCGCCGCCTCTTCGGCGGTGCGCACCCGCAAGGCCGGGTCGGGCTGCAGTAGCGCGGCGAGGGGGGCGTGCAGCTCGGCCGGCACGCCGTCCAGCGACGGCACGCTCCGCCGCGCCGCGAGGGCGCCTTCCATGTCCTTGCCCATGTCGAGGCGGCGGCCGCGCGCGGCGGCGACGAGGACGAGGCCGAAGCTGTAGAGATCGGTCCATGGCCCGATCAGCGCCGCGTCGCCCGCGAACTGTTCGGGCGCGGCATAGGACAGCTTGCCGGCGAACGACGTCCCCAGAGGATCGAAAGCGCCGTTGCGCGCGATGCCGAAGTCGATGATCGTCGCGCGGTCCGGATCGCCGCCCGGCAGGATGATGTTGTCGGGCGAGAGGTCGCGGTGGATCACCCCCTGCTCGTGCGCGGCGGCGAGCCCGTTGGCCAGCCGCACCGCCAGCCGCCGCAGCCGCTCGGGCTCCAGCGCGCCGTCGCGCAGCACCTTGCCCAGCGTCGGCCCCTCGACGAACTCGATCACCAGGAAAAACTCGTCGCTGTTCTCGATCCGCCCGAACGTGCGGTACTGGACCACCGCGTCGTGCTTGACCCGCTGCACGGCGTTCGCCTCGGCCCTGAGAAAGCCGAAGAACTGCTCGCGGTCGGCAATGTCGGGCAGCACGATCTTCAGCGCGACCCGCTCGTCCTCGTTATGGATGTTGCGCGCCTCGTAGATCGCCCCGCTGCCGCCTTCGCCGAGCAGCGCGACGATGCGGAAATGGCCGATCACCTCGCCGGGCGACAGCGCCCGGGCGCGAAAGACGGTGCGCTCGTCGGCGGGCTCGGGCGGCGCGGGGGCGGCGGGCCGCGGCGCATCGGCCCTTCCGGTCATCGCCATCAGATCGCCGGCCAGCGCCTCGAAGGCGGCGTCCGCGCCGCCGTTCCAGCGCGTCATGTCGGCGCTGGCGAGATGGCGGAAGAGCAGCGGCGGCACCACCGGCTCCTTCAGCACGGGCACCAGGATGCCGCGCTCCAGCGCGTCGCCGGCTTCCGCCCGCACCCAGTGCGAGGCGAGAGCCGCCGCCGACCAGACGACGACGACCGCCCGGGCGGCGGCCAGCGCCTCTTCCTTCTGGACGTCGAAGCTCTGCCCGGCGCGGCCGCGCAGATCCCAGGTGACCGACAACCCGGAATTGGTCAGCGCCGCGGCCAGCGATTCCACCCAGGCGCGATCCTCGCGCGCGAAGCTGATGAGAACGTCCGACACGAAGCAGCACCCCCGGAAGCGGTCAGCCTAGACATCAAGCGTCTCCGGCGGAAGCATGGCGCATCATCGCAGTCCGCCGCACGCGGCCTCGCGCCGAACGGCGCGAGGGCGGCCTGGGATGTCCCAAGCCGCCCTCGCGGAGCCGGTGCTGGTGTGGTGCTGGTACTGGTACTGGTGGTGGTGGTGGTGGGGTACTCTGGAGGTAATCTCTAGCGGCGCAGCGCCGGGCCTTCGTCGGCCTTGGCCGTCTTCTTGGCGGCCGGACCGGTGTCGAGCCCGGCCATCTTCACGATCATGGCGCGCGCGGCATCGGCCATCAGCAGCTTGGGATCGGCCTTGCAGACGTGCCAGATCTCCTGCGCGATCTGGGCGTCGCTGCGGCCGCCGGTGACGTCGCGGACGTCGCTGAGCAGCTGGTTCATCGCGGTGGCGTAGCCCTGCACCCAGATGCCGACGAGGTCGGCGGCTTCCGGCGGCGCCGCGATGTAGTCGGCGCAGGTGAAGGCGCCGAGGCCGAGTACCTCGTAGCGGCCTTCGGCGTCGGCGGCGGCGGCGCTGCCGGCGAGCGCGAGGCTGAGGGCGGCGGCGGCGAGGATCGTCTTCATCTGGCTCGTGTCCTTGTCTTCCGGGCGGCGCCTGCGATGCGCCGGGGCTTGCCCGGTGGACTTCAAGGGCCGTGCCAATCCCTCGGTCCGGGGCGTATCGCCGCAAATCCGCCGCGGAATCCGGGGATTCAGGCGGCATTAACGGCGTTCCCGCTACGACGGCAGGGTGAACGTCCCGTTGAGGATGCGAAACGGCACATGAGTCCGTCCCATCACGGCACGCCGCGCGGCGACGCGCCCTGGCGACAGGGCGCCAGGCCGTCAGGCCGCCGCCCGCCGCCCCGCAAGGGCGGGGGCCGGCCCGCGCCGAAACGCCGCCGGCGCCGCGGCGGCTGGGGCATCTTCAAGTTTCTCGTCGCCTCCAGTGCGCTCGGCGTCCTCGCCCTCGCCATGCTGGTCGGCTACTACGCCGCCGGCCTGCCGCCGACCGACCAGCTCTTCGGGGTGAAGGGCACGCCCTCGATCACCGTGCTCGACGCGAACGGCGCGGTGATCGCGACGCGCGGCGCGGGCGTTGGCGAGCTGGTGCCGGTGAGCCGGATGTCGCCCTACCTGCCCCGGGCGGTGCTGGCGATCGAGGACCGCCGCTTCTACGAGCATTTCGGCCTCGACGTCTGGGGCCTCACCCGCGCGCTCTTCGCCAATGTCGAGGCCGGCCGCGTGGTGCAGGGCGGTTCGACCATCACGCAGCAGCTCGCCAAGAACCTCTTCCTGACGCCCGAACGCACCTTCGAGCGCAAGATGGAAGAGGCCCTGCTCGCGATCTGGCTGGAGATGAAATACTCCAAGGACGAGATCCTGACGCTCTATCTGAACCGCGTCTATTTCGGCGCCGGCACCTATGGCGTGGAGGCCGCCTCGCGGCGCTATTTCGACAAGGGCGCGCGGGATCTGACGCTGAAGGAATCGGCGATCCTCGCCGGCCTCCTCAAGGCGCCCTCGCGCCTCGCTCCGACCAAGGACGCCGAAGCCGCCGAGGAGCGCGCCGAGATCGTGCTCGCCGCCATGGAGGAGGCCGGCTTCATCACCCGCGCCGAACGCGCGCGCGCCAACGAGGCGCGCCCCGCCGTGATGGCGACGCGCTCCTCGCCGGGGGCGGAGTATTTCGCCGACTGGGTGCTCGAACAGGTGCCCGGCTTCATCGGCGGCGCGCCGGAGGGCGACATCGTGGTCGAGACGACGCTCGATCTCGGCCTGCAGCGCGCCGCCGAGATCGCCGTCGCGCAGGCGCTGGAGGCCAGGGGCGACAAGCTGAGGATCGGCCAGGCCGCTTTCGTCGCGCTCTCCACCGAGGGCGCCGTGCGTGCCATGGTCGGCGGCCGCTCCTATGCGGAAAGCCAGTTCAACCGAGCCGTCCAGGCGCAGCGTCCGCCCGGGTCCTCGTTCAAGCCGTTCGTCTTTCTCGCGGCGCTCGAGGCCGGCTACACCCCCGACAGCCTGGTGCTCGACGCCCCGATCAAGCTGAAGAACTGGAACCCCGGCAACTACAAGCACAAATACGAAGGCGAGGTGACGCTCACCCACGCGCTCTCGCGCTCGCTGAACTCGGTGGCGATCCGCCTTATCGTCGATGTCGGCCCCAAGACCGCCGCGGCGGTCGCCAAGCGCCTCGGCGTGCTGTCGCCGCTCCTCGCCCAGCCCGCGCTGGCGCTCGGCGCGTCGGAGGTGAACCTGCTGGAACTGACCTCCGCCTACGCGCCCTTCGCCAATGGCGGCCTCAGCGCCATTCCGCACGGCATCGTCCGCATCCGCACCCGCCAGGGCCGCACGCTCTACGAGCGCCAGGGCTCCGGTCCGATGGAGGTGATCGCGCCGGTCTTCGCCGCCGAGATGACCTACATGATGCGCGAGACGGTGCTGGCCGGCACCGCCAAGCGCGCGCGCCTGGAAGGCCGCGACGCGGCCGGCAAGACCGGCACCGGCCAGGCCTTCCGCGACGCCTGGTTCGTCGGCTTCACCCGCGATCTCGTCGCCGGTGTCTGGGTCGGCAACGACGACAACGCGGCGATGAAGGACGTCACCGGCGGCTCCGTGCCGGCCGAAATCTGGCAGGCCTTCATGACCGCCGTGGCCGATCGCAGCGCGCCGGGACCGCTGATCGCGCTGGAAAACGCGCCGCCCACGGGCGTCGCCTCGGGCGCCGGCTGGACGGAAGACGTCGCCGCCGCCGAAAGCGGTCCTGAAGACGCCTCCGAAGCCGGGATCGAAACGGACGAAGCCGAAGCGCACGAGGCCGACGTCGATGTCGTCATCGCAGGCGCCGCAACCCCCGAGGACGGTCCTCCGATGGAGGTCCCCCTCACCGAGGACCAGGAAGAACTCGACGCCCTGCTGGACGAGATCATGCGCGAGGATGACGCGGCCGGGCGCGAGGAGCGCGCCCCCCGCGCCGCCGAACCCGCGACCTAGAGCCTCTTCCGTTCCGATGGAATCGGAACGGGGCTCCAGGTTTTCGATTGAACATCATCTTGTCGAAGAACGGGCATCCACGTCTTCGGACGATGCTCCAGAGCATCATGCGAAGGGACGCCCTCGCATGATCGCGCCCTCATGCCGGGCCTGACCCGGCAATGAGGAAGGAACTTGCGTCCGCTATGAACCCAAGACGTTCCAGGCCATCGGCGCAGCACTTCGGCGACAGGTCCGGAGAGCGGATGCGCTGCGCGTGGCCTAGAGTCCGGCGCAGGTCTCGGGGTTGGCGGTGATGTCGGTCGCCGCCTTCAGGATGCGACCCAGATCCTTCTTGGAAATGGCGTGGCGCGCCGTCAGCTCGTCGATCAGCTTCGCGGCGTCCTGCTGGCCCGCGCCGATCTGCCTGAGATAGTCGTTGTAGACGGCGAGCTCGGCCGGCGTCAGCGCGGCGCCCAGCTTGTCGGCGACGCAGGCGCAATAGCTGCTCGACGAGCCTTGGGTGATGCAGTAGCCGAGAAAGTCGAGCTTGGGGTCGGCGGCCGCCTCGGCCGCTGCGGCGGCGCCGGAAAGGCCGAGGGCGAGGGCGGCGGCAAACAGGAACTTCATCGGCGACACTCCGGATGGATGGACGCGCAGTCCTAGGGCACGGCCATGAATTGCGGCTGAACGGCCGTATGGCGAAAGGACCGAAGGCGCAAGGGGCGGCCTAGAGGACGATGTCCATCGCATGGCCGCTGCCCAGGTCGCCGTAGCGATGCAGCTGCGAGCCGTTTTCGCGCAGCCAGTCCTGCGCGGCGCTCGATTCGCCGACCAGCCGCTCGACCAGCCGCCAGAAGCGCGGGCTGTGATTCATCTGCAGCAGGTGGGCGACCTCGTGGGCGGCGACATAGTCGAGCACCTTGGGCGGCGCCATCACCAGCCGCCACGAGAAGGACAGCGAGCCGTTCGACGAGCACGAGCCCCAGCGGCTGGCGCCGTCGCGCACCGTTATGCGGCGCACCTTGACGCCCAGCGCTTCGGCATAGGCCTCGACCTTGCGGTTCAGGTGGAAGCGCGCCTGACGCTTGAACCAGTCCTCCAGGCGGCGGCTGACGAATTCCTCGCCGCCCGCGACGCGGATGGTCGGGCGCCAGGCTTCCTGGTCGATATAGACGAGACCGCGCCGCGCCCCGGCCCAGCGGATCACATGGTCGACGCCGCGATAGGGCACCATCGCGCCGGGCGCGAACGGCACGGCGGGCGGAATGCGCGACAGCCGCTCGGCGATCCAGTCGCGCTCGGCGCGGGCGAAGTCGATCGCCGGGTTGATGGCGCGGGCCGACGGCGCGATGACCGCGACCTCGCCGGTCGAGGGGTGGACCTTGACGATGATGCGCCGCGCCCTGGGGTTGACCCGCACGTTCAGCGGCACCGGCTGACCGGCAATCCGCATCAGGCTCTTGTAGGTCGCGCGCGCCATGTTTGTCCCGTCGCCAAGCCTCTCGAACGTCGAGCTGACATCATCAGATCACGCCCCGGCGGGCGGGCAAAGACCAAACGCAGCGCGGGGTCCACAATCGACGTGAGGCATTTCGGCGTGACCTGAATGAGATAATTATGACAAAACTGACAGCAATACAATATATTTTACTGTAAGTATGTGAGAACGGCGGACCGGTTTTCGTTTGTCCGGTCGTCCGGTGCTCGGCGATTCGACCGGCGGCCGCTGGACGGCCTCGCGCGGCCCGCGAGGCGAGGCGCTAGCCCTTGGGGGTACCCCCGGCGACAGCCACAAGGCGCGAATCGCTGCCCAGGCGCTGGACCGCCCGCCCGGCCGGCCCTACATCCCGGGGATGACCGATCCGCGATCCGGCGAAAGCGCCGCCGCCGTCCAGGCCCGTCTTGCCGAGGAGTTCCAGCTCTTCGACGACTGGATGGACCGCTACCAGATGCTGATCGACATGGGGAAGGCGCTCGACGCCCTGCCCGAGCGCGAGCGCCGCGACGATCTCAAGGTGCCGGGCTGCCAGAGCCAGGTCTGGCTGAAATCGGACTTCGACGGCGCCCGCCTGAGCCTGCGCGCCGCCTCCGACGCGATCATCACCTCGGGCCTCATCGCCCTATTGCTGCAGATCTATTCCGGCCGCACGCCGCGCGAGATCCTCGATACGCCCTTCACGCTGGCCAGCGACATCGGCCTCGCCGCGCATCTGACGCCGGGCCGCGCCAACGGCCTGGCCAACATGGTCCGGCGCATCCGCGAAGCGGCGGCGGCGCACGCCTGACCATCAGAGATTGGCGCGGATGAATTCGCGCACCCGGGGCTGGATCTCGGTGCGCCAGCGCGTGCCGTTGAAGACGCCGTAATGGCCGACGCCCGGCTGGATGTAGTCCAGCTGGCGGGACGCCGGGATGTTGGGACACAGATCGTGCGCGGCCTGGGTCTGGCCGATGCCCGAGATGTCGTCCTTCTCGCCCTCGACCGTCATCAGGCCCATGTCCCTGATCGCGCTTGGCTTCACCAGGCGGCCGCGGAAGCGGAACTCGCCCTTGGCCAGCTCGAACTTCTGGAACACCCGCTCGATCGTCTCCAGGTAGAAATCGGCCGAGAGGTCCAGCACCGCCAGGTACTCGTCGTAGAAGTCGCGGTGCTTCTGGACGCTGTCGCCGTCGCCCTTCACCAGGTTGTTGAAATAGTCGTGCTGCGCGTTGGTGTGGCGGTCGCGGTTCATGTTGATGAACGCGGTCAGCTGCAGGAATCCGGGATAGACCTTCCGGCCGAAGCCCGCATAGGGCAGCGGCACGACATGGATCATGTTCTCCTCGAACCACGAGAACGCCCGCTGCTCGCTCAGCCGGTTGGGTTCGGTCGGCGACCGGCGGGCGTCGATCGGCGAGCCCATGATGGTGAGCGAGCGCGGCCGCGCCTTGTCCTTGTCCTCGTGCATCAGCGCCGCGGCGGCAAGGCACGCCGGACCGGGCTGGCAGACGGCCATTAGATGCGTGCCGGGGCCGAGGAAGCGCAGCATCTCCATGACGTACTCGACATAGTCGTCGAGCCCGAAGCGGCCTTCGCTCAGCGGCACCTCGCGGGCGTCCACCCAGTCGGTGATGAAGACGTCGTGCTCGGGCAGCATCGCCTCGACGGTGCCGCGCAGCAGCGTCGCGTAGTGGCCCGACAGGGGCGCCACGATCAGCACCTTGGGGTGCGGGTATTTGGCGCGCAGCCTGCCGTAGGTCTCGGCGTCCTTGCGGAAGTGCAGCAATTTGCAGAAGGGCCGCTCCCACACGAAGGTCTCGGTCACCGCGACCGGCTGGCCGTAGACCTTGAGCGGCGGCAGGTTGAAGGCCGGCTTGGCATAGACCCGCGTCATCGACTCGAAGACGTCGCAGGCCGCCGCCATGGTGCGCCCGGCATAGGTGTAGGCCATCGGGTTGAGCGGATTGCGCAGCGCCTTGGCGCTGAGATCGGCCATCGCACGGAAGGGCTGGGCGGAACGTTTGGCGGTATCGACCGCCGCGTAGAGAAACTTGCGGTACACCTGTCGCTGTCCCCCACCGGACGCCGTGTTCGGCTGGCCGGTCGTCGCGGTGACGCGCTCCCCAAAGCGCAAGCTTTCATTGTGCGGCGCACAATGAGGCCGTCAAGCCCTCATTTCACGTCAGCCTACCTGACGGTCTTCGTCAGCTCCGCCGCCAGCCCTGCCGCATCGAGCGAGGGATCGAACGCGGTGATGAAGGCGCCGTCCGGCCCGTAGAGGAAGATCAGGCTGGAGTGATCCATCGTATATTCGAGCGCCGAATCCGGCAGTTCGGTGCGCTTGGCGTAGACCTTGTAGGCCTTGAGCACCGCCGCGATCTCCTCCGGCGAGCCGGTCAGGCCGCGGAATTCCGGCCCGAAAAAGGCGAGATACGCCTTCAGATTGGCCGGCGTATCGCGCTCGGGGTCGACGCTGACCAGCACCGGCGTCAGCTTCTCCTTGAGCGCCGGGGCGATGTCGAGCGCGTCGGCGATGCGCCCCAGCGTCATCGGGCAGACGTCGGGACAATTGGTGAAGCCGAAGAACAGCAGCAGATAGCGGCCGCGGAAATCCGCCTCCGTCACCCGCCTGCCGTCCTGGTCGGTCAGCGTGAACGCCCCGCCGACATCTCCGGCGGCGGCCGGGCGCGGCGCCGGCGTTCCCATCGCCAGCAGCATCACGGCGGCCGTCGCGACCGCCGCCGCCAGCGCGATGAGGCCGAGAAAGAGAGTGCGCATCCGGTTGGTCATCGCTCTGGTGTCCCGGCGGCGATTTGCCGTGCGCGCCGCGCTGGTGTCCTATCGCAGGAAGGCGAACATGCGCCAGTGGGCAGTAGGCAGTGCGGGCCGATGACGTCTCTCGATTTCGTACCCTCCGGCCGTAGCCGGCTGGCCGCCAGGATCGCGGCGCTCACCCGCGGCGAGGAAGGCCGCCTCAGACTCGGCACGCTCAACATGCTGCGCGGCATGTCGCTCGCCGGCCAGGCGATCACCGTCCTCTTCGTGCACTTCGTTCTGGGGTTCGAGCTGCCCCTTCTCGCCTGCCTGCTGGTGATCTTCGCCGGCGCGGTCTTCACCGGGGCGCTCAATATCGCCTATCCGGCGCAGCACCGCCCCTCCGACCTCGCCGCCTTCAGCTATCTGATGATCGACCAGGCGCAGGTCTCGATCCTGCTCTACCTGACCGGCGGGCTGCAGAATCCCTTCACGCTGACCCTGCTCGCCGCCGTCGTCGTCGCCTCGTCCTCGCTCAACCTGCGCTACGCGCTGGCCCTCGGCGGCTACACGCTCGCGCTCATCACGCTGCTTGCGGCCTACCACCTGCCGCTGCCCTGGTCGGCGGGGGAGGCCTTCTCCCTGCCGCCCATCTATGTGACGGGGGTCTGGATCGCCCTGATGCTCAGCCTCGGCTTCACGACGATCGCGACCTTCCGCATCTCCTCGGAATCCTCGCGCATGCAGGCGGGCTATGCGGCGATGGAGCTGGCCCTCGCCGCCGAGCAGAAGATGGCGGCGATCGGCAGCCTTGCGGCCGCCGCCGCGCACGAACTGGGAACGCCGCTCGGCACCATCGCCGTCGTCGCCAAGGAACTGCAGCGCGAACTGCCCAAGGACGGCCCGCTCGCCGAGGACGCCCAGCTGCTGCGGGCCCAGGTCGAACGCTGCCGCGAGATCCTCGGCCGCCTCGCCCAGCACCGCGAAAGCGACGGGCTCGGACCGGATGCGCGGCTGCCGCTGCTCGCCTTCCTCGACGACCTGGCGCAGCCGCACCGCACGCTGAAGACCCAGGTCGCCGTCGAAGGCGCCGAGGACTCGCCCGTCATCAAGGTCCTGCCCGAACTGCGCTACGCGATCGGCAATCTCATCGCCAACGCCGCCGATTTCGCCGACCGGCAGGTCCGGGTCAGCGCGATGTGGGACGCTTCCCGCATCGTCGTGCGCGTCCGCGACGACGGCCCCGGCTTCGCCCAGGAGGTGCTGGCCAAGCTCGGCGAGCCCTATGTCACCACCCGGCCCGGCCGGACCGCGCTGACCGACGAGCAGCTGGGTCCGGCCCAGCCGCGCCAGCAGCATGTCGGCATGGGCCTCGGCTTCTTCATCGCCAAGACCCTTCTGGAGCGGACCGGCGCCGAACTCACCTTCGGCAACGCCTTCGACGGCGGCGCCTCGGTGACCATGGCCTGGCCGCGCGGACGGCTGGAGGCCGACGGCGGTTAACGCCGTTGGGGCGCCCCGGCTTGCAAGTATGTAGGCCCATGATAGCGTCCGCGGCTTCCGCAAGGGGATTCATGGCTGAAGATCGCGTACTGGACGGCTTGCAGGACCGTTCGATCCTGATCGCCGACGACGACATGCCGTTCCGCAACCGCCTGGCGCGCGCCATGGAGGGCCGGGGATTCGCCGTCGCGACGGCCGAAAGCGTGCCGCTGGCGCTTGCCCACGTGAAGAAGGCGCCCCCGGCCTTCGCGGTGATCGATTTGAGGCTGGGCGAGGGCAACGGCATCGACGTGGTCGATGCGCTGCACCGCGAGCGCCCCGACGCCCGCGCCATCATCCTGACCGGCTACGGCAACATCGCGACCGCCGTCGCGGCGGTGAAGTTCGGCGCGGTCGACTATCTCTCCAAGCCCGCCGACGCCGACGACGTGATCCGCGCCCTTCTGGCGCGTCCCGGCTCCAAGCCGACGCCGCCCGACAATCCGATGTCCGCCGATCGCGTGCGGTGGGAGCACATCCAGCGCGTCTACGAGCTGTGCGGCCAGAACGTGTCGGAGACGGCGCGGCGGCTGAACATGCATCGCCGCACGCTTCAGCGCATCCTTGCCAAGAGGTCGCCGAAATAGACGTTCAGGCGCTGTTCACCTGATACAGGAGAAGGTCTCGTCGCCATCGGGGGATGGGCGGCAAATCGATCGGGGAACGCACGGCCGCCGGCCGTGCTGCAGCAGTCCATCTGCATCTATCGCATATCGCGGCGCCAGGGAGACGAGACGGCTCGTCGCCTGCGATCGCCTGTCGCAACAATACGAGGGGAAGGCATGACCACACGATCCGAAAAACTCCGGCAGCTGATGCTGTCGGTCTCGCTGCTGGCGCTGATCGGCGCCGTTCCGGCGGCGGCGCTCGCGCGCCCCGCCGCCACCGCGCCGCTCGCCGGCGGCTCGGCGGTGCTCGCCGGGCTTGCCGCGTCGAGCGCCAGCCTCAGCGGCCCCCAGCTTCTGGGCAAGTCGCAGCGCGCGCTATCCGTCGTTGCCGTCTCGCTGAAGAAGATGACGCGCGCCGAACGCGGCCGCTCGGCGCCCTTCGTCAAGGCGGTCCGCGCCGCCGACCGGGCGCTGAAGGCGGTCAGGGACGCCGTGGCGCGCAAGGACAACAAGGCGCTGGGCAAGGCGGTCAGCGCCGCCTCCCGGGCCGTCGGCACGCTGAACTCGACTTATAAGCGGGCGAAGCTGAAGAACCGCGGCGTCAAGGAAGGCATGCGCGCCTTCAACGAGTCGTGGAAGCTGACGCAGAAGCGCCTCGGCGGCGCCAAGCCGACCAGGGACCAGCGCACCGCCAACGCGCGGCGCATCGGCGCGATGCGGCGCAACCTCGCGACCCGTCAGGACAGCCGCCGCGACCGGCAGCAGGAATACGACGAACTCGCCTACATGCTCGCCGTGCTGGACCGGGCGCTGATGCTCAACCGGTCCGACGAGCATGCCTGGATGGCGCTGGTCGCCATGGACGATTTCTACGGCTGGTACGGCGGCTACTACGACTACATGGCCGTCTACGAGCCGGACTACGCGCAGTATTACTACGACGATTACCGCTACTACGGCGGCATCAGCAACGAGTGGCAGGCCAGCTACGACACCTACTACGAGAGCTACAACTACACCTCGTATGAGGAGACCGTCGTCATCAACGAGGTCACCAATATCGAGATCAACAACACCTATGTGACCAACGAGATCATCGTCGAGGCCGACGATCAGGTCGAGCAGATCGAGGCTTCGGCCGAGACGGTCGCGCAGGACACCGACGGCGGCGCCGAACTGGCCGCGGCCGACGCGGCGCTGGAAGCGGCGCCGCCGCCCGAGATCGAGGATCCCGCCGAAACGCCCGATCCGGAAATCGACGCGGCGCTCGATACCCCGGTCGATGCCGCCGAGGTCGAGGCGCTGGCCGACGAGGCCCCCTCGGTCGATGCGGTCGAGGAAGAGCTGGCGGAGCCCGAAGCGGGCACCGAGGGCGAGCCGGAGCCGGAGGCCGAGCCTGGCACCGAGACCGAGCCGGAAGCCGAGCCGGAGCCTGAGCCGGAACCCGAACCGGAAGCGGGCACCGAGGATGAGCCGGAGCCGGCGGCCGAGCCCGGCACCGAGACAGAGCCGGAAGCCGAGCCTGAGCCGGAAGCGGAGCCTGAGCCGGAACCTGAGCCGGAAGCCGAGCCCGAACCGGAACCCGAGCCCGAGCCGGAGATGGAGCCCGAACCCGAACCGGAACCGGAGATGGAGCCCGAACCCGAGCCGGAGCCGGAGATGGAGCCCGAGCCCGAGCCCGAGCCGGAGATGGAACCAGAGCCCGAACCCGAACCGGAGATGGAACCCGAGCCCGAGCCGGAACCGGAACCGGAAGCCGAGCCCGACAGTGACGGCGACGGCATTCCCGATTCGCAGGATCCGGAGTGAGGCGCGCGGCCCGTCCGCGCTGAGACAAGACAGGGCGCTCCTGACCGGGCGCCCTGTCTGCGTCTCGGGCGCCGTCCGTCAGGGCGGCAGCAGCGCGGCGTCCGGGTCGAGGCCGCGCAGCATGCGCGCCGCGGCGACGCGCGCGAACGACAGGGTCAGCGCCTTGCGGCGCGCCGCGTTGAGCGGCCGGACGGGGCTTTCCCGCACGATCTCGGCGCCGTAGCGATCGGCGACGATCAGGCCCGGCGCCTCCGGCACCAGCGCCGCGTCGAAGCCCAGCGGGATGGCGAAATAGAAGCGCTCGCAGAAGTCGAGATATCCCGGCCACTTGCGATCGGCGCGCAAATCCGCGGCACTGACCTTGATTTCGACCGCCACGATATCACCTGAAGGTCCGAGCGCCGCGACGTCGAGCCGCGCGCCGTCCGGCAGGACGAACTCGGTCAGCGGCGCATAGCCGAGGGCATAGAGGCACCGCTGGACGCCGCGCGCCACCGCCGGGGCGTTCAAGGACCATTCACCATCCATCGGCCATAACTCCGCCCCAGGTCGGGGCCGATCATGCCGGAAGGCGGGTCCGGATTGAAGGCGAAGGAGAGGCGGCGATGAAACGGCTTGTGATGACCCTGGCGCTCGCCGCGGCTGCGGCCATGGCGCCCGTCCTGGCGCAGGCCGGCAAGCTGAGCCTGCGCAACGAATCGCCGGTGGCGATCACCCATGTCTATGTCTCGCCGATCGACGTCGACCGTTTCGGCCCCGATCTCCTGCAGGGCGCTCAGATCGCACCGGGGGCGAGCTTCACCTTCCGCGACCTCGCCAACGGCCTCTACGACATGAAGCTGGTCGACGCGACGGGCGCCGAGTGCATGCTGAAGGACGTCGACTACTTCCAGTACTCGATCTGGACCATCACCCAGAACTGCGGCGCCTTCGGCGGCGCTGTCTCCTGAACGGCTGCTTGCCCCGGCGGCCACGAACGGGGCACGCTGCGGCAGGGAGTGAAAACGTGATGATGCCGTCCTTCGAGATCGCCGCGGCTGGGCCTGCCCGTGCGCGGCATTGATGCTGCCCGCCTTGCGCTCGCTCTTGGCTTCGCTGGCGGCCTGATCGGGGCCGCCGCCGCCGCCTCGCCGTCCTTCCTCAAGGCGCAGGCGTTGCGAGAGGAGGCGGCCGCCGCCGAAGCGCGCGGCGACTATGCCGCCGCCGAGGGCGCGCTGGAAAAGGCGCTCGAACTGCGCCCCGGGCACCCCGGCCTGATCCTGTCGCTGGCCGGCGTCGAGGCCCGCCAGGGCAAGGCCGCCGAGGCGCTGACCCATCTCCAGCAATTCGTCACCATGGGCCTTGCCGCCAATCTGGGCGAAACCGACGCCTTCGCGGCGCTGCGCTACAATCCGCAGTTCATCGGCGTCCTCGCCGGCATCGCCCGCAACACCAACCCGGTCGGCGAGCCGGAGATCGCCGCGCATCTGGGCGAGGGCAGCGCCCTCTTCGAGGGCGTGGCGATCGATGCGGCCAGCGGCCGGCTCTTCGCCTCCAGCGTGCGCCGGCGCCGCATCGTGGTGGTCGAGAACGGCGTCGTCCGCGACTTCGTGCCGCCGGGCGAAGGCGGGCTGTGGAGCGTCTTCGGCCTCGCCGTCGACGCGCCGCGCGGCCTCCTCTGGGCGGCCAGCGCTGCCGGCCCGCAGAGCGAGGGCGTCGCGGCGGCCGAACACGGCGCGGCCGGGGTCTTCGCCTTCGATCTTGAGACCGGGGCGCTGCGGCGCAAGGCGGTGCTGGGGCCCGAGGCCAAGGCGGCGCTCGGCGATCTCGCCGTGGCGCCCGACGGCACCGTCTATGCCAGCGACGCCAACGGCGCGCTCTATCGCCTCGCGCCGGATGCCGAGGCGCTGGAGCCCTTCGCGCCGGACCAGCGCTATGTCTCGCCGCAGGGTCTTGCGGTCGTCGCGGACGGGGCGGTGCTGGTCGTCGCCGACTATGCGATGGGGCTCTTCTCGATCGATGTCGCCACGCAGGCCGTGACCCGCCTGAGCGCGCCGTCCAGTGTCGCCCTGCTCGGTCTCGACGGCCTCGCCGGCGCCGGGCCGCTCATCGCCACCCAGAACGGCGTCGCGCCGCAGCGCGTGCTGCGGCTCCGGCTCGGGCCCGAATGGGACTATGTGCAATCGGCCGAGGTGCTTAGCGCCAATGCGCCCTTCCACCACGAGATCACGCTCGGCGCGATCTGGGACGGCGCCTTCTGGTACGTGGCCAACAGCCAGTGGGACCGTTTCGGCCCCGACGGCGCGGTGCTGGGCGAGGCCCCCTTCGCCGAGACGGTCGTCGTGCGGATCGCGCTGCCGCCGCCGGATGCGCCGGCCCAGTGATGCCGAATCCGTGAAGACGGCCCAATGAAAAAGGGCGGAGCCCAAGCTCCGCCCTTTCCAAACCCGAAGGGTCGCGGCGCCTTACTCGGCGGCCATCAGGATCGAGCCGGTCTTGGCGTTGGCGCCGAAATTGATGGCCTGGAGGTACTTGATGCCCTCCTCGGCGATGTCGTCGCCGACCATGTGGTCGCCCTCGGCCTTCAGCTCGTCCATGTCGACATAGGTCTGGTAGAAGGCCTTGGTCCGCTCGGTGATGATGCCGGCCTTCAGCAGCGTCTTGATGAGGACGCGGAAGATGTCGCTCGATTCGCGCATCCGCTCGCGGCGCTCGTCGTCTGTGATCGCCTCGACCAGCGCGGCCTGGGCGTCCTGCCAGTCGATGCCGAACTTGGCGTAGACGTCCTTCATCTGCTCGGGGTTGATCAGGTTGAACAAGAGGGTCTGGAAGCAGTGCGCGGCCCAGTCCTCGATGATGTTCTGCTCGTCCGCGGACAGCTTGGGAATCGTGCGGTCGGCCCAGATCTTGCCGAACTTGTGGTGGAACGCCTCGTCGGTCATGACGAGCTGCATCAGCTTCACCAGAAGCGGATCGCGCGCCTTGTTGTACATGGTGGCGAAGGCGCCCATGGCGAGGCCCTCGACCAGCATCTGCATGCCGACGATCTTCTTGTAGACCTCGGGCGCGTTGACCATTTCGGTCAGCAGGTTGCCGAGCGTCGGGCCGACCGGAAGCGGCGTGCCCCAGCGGGCATGGACATACTTGGTGAAGGCCGCGACGTGGCGGGCTTCCTCGCGCGCCTGGTTGGCGGCGTATTCCTGGGCGCCGGGGTCGCGCAGGATGTGGCAGAGCGAGGCCGAGAGCGACAGCGCGCCCTGCTCGCCGTGCAGGATGGCCGACAGCATCCAGCGCACGTTCTCGTTGATGAAGGCGACCTTGTCCTTGCCCGTCAGCTTCTCGCCGACGCGGGTGGCGAAGATCGGGAACATGTCGTCGGGCAGCAGCGCCTCGTTCTCCATGTCGAACGGCGCGGTGAAGTCGATGTACTTCTTGTCCAGCGGATCCCAGAAATGGTCATGGGTCGCGGAGATGATCTTGTCGAAGGCGGTGGAGCGGGCGTTGTAGCGGTCCACGTCCATCATCGACGGGAAATCCTTGGGATCCACCGCGTCGTAGGCGTTGTCCTTGGTGATCTGCAGGGGAGCGCTCATCGTAAGGTCCTTCCTCGGCCGGTATTGTTTCCGGATCGCCGGCGAGGGTGCCCGCGGCGCCCCGGAAAGTCAATGAAAATGACGCATGCGTCAGATTCATTAAAGTGACGACTGCGTCATTTATGCGTCGTTTTCCACGATCTGCCGGGCACGTATCGCCGCGTCATGCACGGAAATCTTGATTGACCTCGGTTTTCCGCCGCTCCAGAGTGCGCCCCGCTTCCGGGCGGGCTGGGCCCGCACGAGAGGCGGACATAGGGTGCGTCGCGGTCTTGGGGGACTGCGGCGAGCGGGGGTGAGGGCGGCGTCGCCGCCTGAGGTCCTGGCCGTATGGAACGATAGGAATCGCCAGGAATATCGCCGCGCGCCCGGCTCCCCTTGGGGGCTGCTGGCGCCGATGCCGGTTCTTTGCGGTCCGCCCGGTCGCCATACGGCCGGAGACGTGTGCACGCCAGCCCGCCTCGGGGCCCAGGGAACTGCCGGATGATCAAGTCGCTCGAGAATTTCGTTTTCGCCTTCCGCACGTGGATCCTGCTGGCGCTCGCCGGGTTCACCGCCTTCATGTTCTGGAACGCGCTCGATCTGAGGATCGATCCCGGCATCGAGAAGCAGTGGCCGGCCGGGCACGAATATGTCGACACGTTCAGCCAGTACCGCGAGAGCCTGCCCGGCGCGAAGCGCATCATCGTCGTCCTGCGCTCGCGCGACACGACGCCCGGCAGCATGTGGAACGAGAACTTCCTCGCCACGCTGAACGGCGTCACCCAGGACCTGTTCTTCATCCCCGGTGTCGACCGCAAGACCGTCACCAGCCTGTGGACCCCCAACACCCGCTTCTTCGAGATCACCGAGGAGGGCATCAGCGCCGACGACGTGATCGGCGGCACCACGACGCCCAGCAATGTCGGCCGCCCCGAAAGCCTCGCCAAGGTCCAGTCCAACGTCATCCGCGGCGGCTTCGTCGGCCGTCTGGTCTCCAACGATTTCACCGGCGCGATGGTCCAGGCCGAATTGCTCGAGTTCGACCCGACGACCGGCGCCAAGCTCGACTTCTTCGACTTCAACGACCGCATCGAGACGACGATCCGCCAGCGCTACGAAGGGGCCGGCGGCCCCGCCTTCTGGTATGTGCGCGAGCGCCTGGAAGACCAGCGCCGCAAGGCGGCCGCCGAATGCCCCAAGCCGTCGGAAGGCATGGTCGGCGACGCCATCGCCAAGGTCGGATCGGCGTTCGGCGAGGATCTCTACATCCCGGCCGAATGCGGCGCCTATGTCGAGGGCCTCAAGGCCCAGCTGCCCACCATGGAGCTGAACTACGGCCCGGTCGTCGGCAGCTACTACCCCACCTTCAAGGCCAAGCTCGACGAGATCGGCGCGAAGAACCTCAAGCCCGCCGAGCAGTATGCGGCGATCGAGGCCGAGCTCGACGCCTGGCAGACCGCCGTCGCCGACCAGGAGCCGGCCTTCACCGTCCACGTCATCGGCCTCGCCAAGGCCTTCGCCGACATCGGCAACGGGGCGCAGGAAGTCTACAAGTTCTTCGCCCTCGCCTTCGTGCTGACGATCGCCTCGGTGTGGTGGTACTGCCGCTCCTGGTCGCTGACATTCCTCACCGTCGGCTGCTCGCTCGTCTCGGTGATCTGGCAGTTCGGCTTCCTGACGCTGTTCGGCTTCGGCCTCGACCCGCTGGCGATCCTGGTGCCGTTCCTGGTCTTCGCCATCGGCGTCAGCCACGGCATCCAGCAGATGAACCTGCTGACCGACGGCCTCGCCCAGGGCATGACGCCGGAAAAGGCCGCGCGCTACGCCTTCGCCGGTCTCTTCATTCCCGGCATGATGGCCCTGGTCACCGACGGCGCGGGCTTCGCCACGCTCTATCTGGTCCCCATCCCGATGATCCAGGAGCTGGCGATCACCTCCTCGGTCGGCGTCGGCATGAAGATCATGACCAATCTCATCATGCTGCCGCTGCTCGCCTCGCTGATGACCTTCAAGGGCGACTACCGCGCCATCGTGGTGGCGCAGCGCACCCGCGCCAAGAAGCTGGTCGGCGTGCTCGGCGTCGTCGCCGAGAAGCGGGTCGCCATCCCGCTCTTCATCGGCTCGTGGTTCGTCTTCGCGATCGCCGTCTATTTCGGCCTACAGCGCCAGATCGGCGACGTCCATGCCGGCATGCCGGAACTCAAGGCCGAGCACCGCTACAACATCGACGCCCGCACCATCTCCTCGACCTTCAACCAGGCGCTCGACGTCTTCACGGTGGTGGTCGAGGCGCCGCCGCAGGCCTGCATCAAGTACCCCTACATGGAGTACATGAACCGCCTCACCTGGCACCTGCGCAACGTGCCCGGCGTCGTCGCCGTCGTCTCGGTCTCCGAGCTCGCCAAGCAGCTCAACGCCGGCTGGTACGAGGGCAACCTCAAATGGCGCGGCCTGCCGCACAACCAGTATTCGCTCGTCCAGGCGACCGGCCCGATTCCCTCCACGGCCGGCGTTCTGAACGCCGAGTGCACGCTGCTCCCGATCCACGCCTTCCTCGCCAACGGCAAGGCGGGCACCATCGCCGACGTCGTGGCGGCGGTGAAGGACTGGCGCGACGTGAAGTCCATCCCGCCGGCCCTCAACAAGGGCGTCGACAACAAGAACGGCACCTGGACGCTGACCCCGGCCGAACTCGACGGCCTCACCTACTCGGCCCAGCTGCGCGAGGAAGGCGACCCGCTCGAGCGGCCGCTCACCGTGACCGCCTTCCGCACCGAGCCTCTCGCCAAGTCGGACGAGATCTGGACGGTGCCGGCCGACAGGCTGGCGGGTCTCGTGCTGACGCCGAAGGCGGGCACCGTGCCCGGCCGCCAGCAGATCCTGGCGCTCAAGGCGGTCAAGGGCTCAGGCGCGTCGCGCGAGATCGTCGCCGAGAGCGAGCTGCGGGTCGAATCGCGCCAGCCCGGCGCAAGGCTGCCGCTCGAGATCATGTCGGCCTTCGCCGGCAAGGACGTCTCGGCGGCGACCGCCTTCGAGATCGCGCCCCCGGCGGGCGGCGAGATCGCCCATCGCAACACGCTGTTCACCGCATCGGTGCCGCTGCAGCTCGGCGCGCCGGGCGTCGCCGCGCCGCTCTCGGCCGACATCAAGAAGGCGCTGGAAGGCCAGGATGTCTCGAAGGCCACAGAGGTCGAGATCGCCGGCGTCGAGCCCTCGTTCTACATCCGCCTCGCGGCCGGCAACTCCGGCATCGCGGCGGCCGTGAACGAGGAGATCCACGAGCAGGAAATGCCGATGACGATCATCGTCTACGGCGTCATCGTCCTGCTCGTCATCTTCACCTTCTTCGACTGGCGCGCGACGCTGTGCTGCACCGTGCCGCTGACCTTTGCGACCTTCTTCGGCTACTGGTTCATGTATGCCATGGGGATCGGCCTCAAGGTCTCGACGCTGCCGGTGATGGTGCTCGCCGTCGGCATCGGCGTCGACTACGCCTTCTACATCTACGACCGCCTGCAGCACTTCCTCGCCGAGGGCGACGACA
>ERZ761602.2274-NODE-2274-length-30800-cov-16.930753_pt1 | contig 30800 bp, 27 predicted proteins | sample MGYA00512165_ERZ761602 | MGnify/ENA primary metagenome ERZ761602 (study PRJEB28899, sample SAMN02445085) | bioreactor sludge metagenome | biome: EBPR sludge; isolation source: Thorneside wastewater treatment plant | place: Australia: Brisbane, Thorneside...
GGCGGGGGCGGGGGCGGGGGAGGTGCGGGATCCGGCGGAGCGCGGCGCGTCGATCGACGCGCTGGTCGAGCGCGCGCCGGCGCTCGCGCCGCGCGCCGACGCGAGCGAGCCGCCGCCCGACGTGAGCGTGACGTTGCCGGCGCGACCGGTGGTGTTGCCGCTGGTGCGCCCGCGCGCCGGCGGCGACGCGCTCGCGCTCGCGGACCTGGCGATGGCGCGCCACGATCCGTTCGACGCCGCCGCGCAGTACCGCGCGATCCTCGCGCGCCGGCCGGCGTACGCCGCGTACGTGCAGCTGCGGCTGGCGCAGGCGTACGTCGCGCTCGGTGAGCCGCCGCGGGCGCTACCGCTCCTGCGCGCGGCGGCGCGCGCGCCGGCGCCGGAGGGCTGGGCCGCGCTCGTGCTGCTCGCGGAGCTGCGCGCGGCGCGCATCGGCGGTGTGGAGGCGGTGGCCGAGCTGCGCGTGCTCGCGGGGGCGCGCGCGCTCGAGCTCGCCGCGCACCTCGTGCACGTGGTGGCGCCCGACGAGCGCGGCGCGTTGCTCATGCACATGGCGCTCGAGTCGCCGGCGTCGGCGTCGGCGTGCGAGCTGGCGGTCGCGGCGATCGGCGCGGGCTACCGCGACAACCCGCGCGAGCTCCCCATCGCGTGCCGCGACGACGTCGATCGCGCGCTCGCGGCCGCGATGGGCGTGACGCTCGCCGACCGCGAGACGACGTTCGCGTGGCAGTTCAACCAGGCGGCGAGCACGTGGGAGCGCCTGCGGGACCGGGCCCACGCCGGCGACCTCGACGCCGAGCCGTGGGTGCACCTCGCCGCGCAGTACCTCGTCGCGCGCGCGCACGCGGCGCACGAGCGGCACAAGAACCTCGCGAGCTACGGCGCGTTCGCCGCGCTGTCGGTCGCGGTCGATCTCGCGACGCGCACCGGCCAGACGCGCGGGCTGACCGCGGCGCAGCTGCGATCGATCGCCGAGGAGCTCGACCCGCGCTTCCCCGTGGCGCTGCCGGCCGCGCTCCTGCGCCGCCTGGGAGAGGCGCAACCGGGGACGCCGTGACGCGTCTTCCGGGCATGACGGGCCGTGCGGCGCTCTGCCTCGCGCTGGTGGCGGCGTGCGCGCCGGGCCGTGGGTCGGCGCCGGCGGCGCCGGCGGTGGGGGCGGCGTCGGGGGCGGAGGCGCGGCGAGACGCGGCGCGCGGAACGGCGGGGACGCGCGAGTCGTCGCATGCGGTGGCGCCGATCCTCGACCTCACGCGACCGCCGGGCTTCGAGATCCTGCGGGTGGCGGACGATGACGACGGCGCCGACGACCTCCTGCCGCTACACCCCGAGACGCCGGACCGTCCGCGGTCCATGCCGCTCGTTCGTCCTCGCTCGGGCGGTGAAGCGCTGGCCCTCGCCGACCTCGCGCTCACGCGCGGTGATGCGTTCGATGCCATCGCACAGTACCGGGCGCTGCTCCCGCAGCTGGAACCCGACGCGGTCCCGTACGCGGAGCTGCAGCTGGCCCGCGCGCTGGCCGCGCGCGGGGAGCGCGAGGAGGCGCGAGCCGGCCTGTCCCGGCTCGCGACGCGCGACGGCCCGGTGGCCTGGGCAGCGCTGGTCGATCTCGCGAACCTGCGCATCCACCAGGTCGGCGCCGTCGAGGCGACGCGCGAGCTCGAGCACCTCTCGAACGCGCGGCACGAAGCGCTGGTCGACGAGCTGATCCACCAGCTGTCTCGCGAGCACAGCGCGGCGCTGCTCCTGGACAAGGCCAGGCGTCTCGAGCGCTGCGGGTACGCGTTCGAGGCGGTGCAGCGCTGGCCCGACGTCGAGACCGCCGCGGTCCCCGCGCGCTGTCGGGGGCGGGTCGCGAACCTCCGCTGGATGGTCGAGCGCCGCGAGCGTTCGCGTTCGTACCTGGCGGTGCAGCGTCGGATCAACCCGCTCGTCGAGCGATGGGACGCGCTCGCCGTCGCGACGAGAAACGGCGACCACGATCCCGCGCCATGGGTGGCGCTCGCCGAGGACACCCTCGTGCTGCGCGAGCTGGCGGAGGAGGCGGGGCGTCGCGGCGTCATCGATCGGACGGCGCGCGCCGCGCTCGTCATCGCCATCGAGCTCGCGCTGGCGCGCGCGTCCCCCGACGAGCGCCTGCTGCCGCAGATCTATGCGGCGTCGGACCGCGTCGAGCGCGAGCACCGCGGCGCGGTGCGCGCGCACGTGGACCTCCTGCGGCGTGGGAGGCCGCGCCGGTGATGGCCGCGGCTCAGGTGCGCCACTTGATTTCCGGCATAGTTCTTCGGAGCACGCTCTGCCTCTTGTCAGAGCGCTCTGCTAAGAACAGTGCCGGTAATCAAGATGAAGCCGAAGCCACCGTCGAAGCCGCAGCCAAGGAAGCCACGCAGGAAGTCGACCTCGACCTCGACCTCGAAGTCCGCCCGCTCGGCGCAGCTGACCCTCGCCGACGCCCGCAAGCCCACGGGGCACGGCGGCTGGCGTCCGGGCGCCGGCCGTCCCCGCGGCCGGAAGACCGTCCCCCACGACGCCCGCGAAACCTTCGCTCCCCGCCATCCGCTCCACATCACCTGGCGCATCGCCGACGGCATCCGCTCCCTCCGCCGCGAGCCGGTGCTCGAGCTCGTTCGCGCCAAGCTCTCCGCCCATGCGCGCGGCGACGCCTTCCGCGTCGTCGAGTTCAACGTGCTCGGCAACCACCTGCACCTCGTCGTCGAGGCCAGCGGCAAGGAGGCACTCTCCCGCGGCCTGCAAGGGCTCGCGGTGCGCCTCGCTCGCGCGATCAACCGACTGCTCGCGCGCTCCGGCCGGCTCTTCGCCGGGCGCTACCACGCGCGCGTCCTGCGCACGCCGCGCGAGGTGCGCAACGTCCTGCGGTACGTCTTGCTCAACGCGCGGCACCACGCCGAGGAGCGCGGCCAGCGCCTCGCGCGCGACTGGGTCGACCCGTACTCCAGCGCGGCATGGTTCGACGGTTGGCGCGCACCGATCCGCAGCGAGGCGCGCTGGCTCGATCGGCTGCGCAAGATGCAGCGCCCGACGGCGACGGCGCGCACCTGGCTGCTCGCGACCGGCTGGCGCAAGCACGGCCTCCTCGCGTTCGACGAGGTGCCGGGGCGCTGACGGAGCGGCAACGCCCTTCGACTCGCTGCGCTCGCTCAGGGCGAACGGACGCCCTTCGACTCGCTGCGCCCGCTCAGGGCGAACGGGCGCCCTTCGACTCGCTGCGCTCGCTCAGGGCGAACGGTGGTAGTGTCGCCGCCGATGTTCCGGGCCCGGGGGCTTCCCGCGATCGCGCTGGCGACGCTCGTCTGCGCGACGCTCGCGCTCACGCTCGCGCCCGCGCGCCACGCCAGCGCGTCGCCCCTCGAGCTCTTCGGCTTCGGCGGCCGCTCGCCGGGCATGGCCGGGGCCGGCGTCGCCTCGACGGAAGGCTACGACGCCACGTTCCTCAACCCCGCCGGGCTCGCGCTCGTCACCCGCAAGCGCGCGACCATCGGCGGCCTCTTCGGCGACTTCTCGCTCGAGCTGGACGGCGCCCAGACCGACACCGACCGGGCGAGCGGCCTCGTCATCGGCGGCGCCGTGCCGCTGCCGCTCGGCGGCGCCGCCAGGGATCGCGTCGGCATCGGCTTCGGCTTCCAGATCCCGACCATCGCGATCAACCGCGCCCGCGCGCCCTATCCCGGCGATCCGGTGTTCACGCTGCTCGAGAACCGATCGCACGTGATCGGGCTCATGTTCTCCGTCGGCGTCAAGGTGAAGCCGCGGCTCGCCGTCGGGCTCGGCGTCAACTCGCTCGCCGTCCTGCGCGGCGGCATCGACGTGACCACCGACGGCTCGGGGCGCTTCACCACCCAGTCGGAGCAGCGGCTGCTCACCCGCTTCGCGCCCATCCTCGGTGCGCGCTGGCAGTGGCGTGACGACGTCGACGTCGGCGTCGTCGCCCGCGCGCCGTCACGCTCGGACTACGACATCGCGGTCACCAACGACCTCAGCGAGGTCCTGCCCGTGACGCTGCCGCCGATCCGCATCGCGGGCGCCGCCCAGTACGATCCGCTCACCCTCGCCGTCGAGGCGGCGTGGCAGTGGCGCCCCACGGTCGCGCTCACCGGACACCTCGCGTGGGCGCGGTGGAGCGCGTTCCCGCTGCCCACGCAGAACCCGACCACCGGCACGCCGCCGCAGGAGGCGCCCGGCTTCCACGACACGGTGATCCCGCGCCTCGCGATCGAGCACACGCGTGACGCGCTCGGCGGCCACTTCAACGCGCGCGCCGGGTACGCGTTCCTCTGGTCGCCGGCGCCCGAGCAGACCGGCCGCCAGTCGCTCCTCGACAACCACCGACACCTCGTCGCCGCCGGCGTCGGCTTCGGCTGGCCCGGCCGCGTCATCCCGCTGCACGTCGACGCCTGGGCGCAGCTCCACGTGCTGCAGCCGCGCGCGCACGCCAAGGACGCCGGTCGCTTCCTGCCCGAGGAGACGCCGCCCTTCGACGTCGTCGAGACCGGCGGCCACATCATCGTCGGCGGCCTCACCGTGGGGGTGGATCTGTGAAGCGCGCGCTCACGTCCGTCCTCGCCCTCGCCGCGCTCGCCGCGCCCGCCGCCGCGAACCCGGTCGACCTGTTCGGCTTCGGCGCGCGCGCCCAGAGCATGGGCGGCGCCGCCACCGCCGGCACCGACGACGCCTCCGCCAACTACTACAACCCGGCGCGGCTCGCCGGCTCCGACGACATCCGCATCGACGTCGGCTACCACCTCGCCCAGCCGCTGCTCTCGGTCGACGGGCACGGGCAGGGCGTCGACAGCTCGCGTGGCCTCGCCATCGGGCTCGCCGTGCCCGGCAAGGTCGGCGCCGCGCGCCTCGCGATCGGCGCCGGCCTCTTCCTCCCCGACCAGCAGATCACGCGTACGCGTACGCTGCCCAGCCCGCAGCCGCGCTGGTCGCTCTACGACAACCGGCCGCAGCGCCTGTTCCTCGCCGCCAACCTCGCCATCGCGCTGCCCGGGCGGCTCTCGATCGGCGCCGGCATCTCGTACATGTCGTCGACCCAGGGCGACGTGCGCCTCCGCGGCCTCGTCGGCTTCCCCGACGCCTCCTCGTCCCAGCTCGTCCTCAACATGGACGTCGACCTGAAGACGATCCGCTACCCGCAGGCCGGCGTCTCGTGGGACGCGCTGCCGTGGCTCACGCTCGCCGCGACCTACCGCGGCGGCTTCACGCTCGTCCTCGATCAGACCTTCGTCATCACCGGCGACATCGGCTCGCCCGGCGCGCCGCCGCTCGTCGACGATGGCTTCCTCCAGCTGCGCTCGGTCGCCCAGGATCTGTTCCAGCCGGCGCAGGTCACCGCCGCGCTCCACGCCCGCGTCACGCCGCGCCTCGCCGTCGGCTTCGATCTGTCGTGGCATCGCTGGAGCGTCTTCGAGAACCCGGCGGCGCAGATCGACATCGAGCTCGACCTCCGCGACTTCAACGACCTCGTCAACATCCCGCCGCAGGACCCGCTCCCCGCGCCTCACTTCCACGACATCGCCATCCCACGCCTCGGCGTCGAGTACGTCCTGCGCCACGCGCCGCGCCGCACGTGGCGCGTCCGCGGTGGCTACACCTACGAGCCTTCGCCGGCGCCGGAGCAGTTCGGCGCCACCAACTTCATCGACAACGACAAGCACACGCTCTCGGCCGGCGCCGGCGTCGAGATCCCCGATCTCGGCGGCATCGTGCTCCGCCCGGTGACGATCGATCTCTCGCTCGTCACCACGTTCCTCCCCGAGCGCGAGCATCGCAAGCTCATCGCCGTCGATCCCGTCGGCGACTACCGCTCGCGCGGCGTCGTGCTCGCCGGCGCGCTCTCGTCGAGGTGGAGGTTCTGATGCGTGCCTGCTGGCTGCTGGTGTTGGCCTCCGGCTGCGGCATCGGCATCGCCGACGACGCCTCCGGCGGCAGCGACGACCTGCCGACCGCCGGCGCCGGTCCGTACAAGAAGCTCACCGCCGACGAGAACACCCCTGCCGACGAGCCGTGGCTCGCCACCGATCGCGTGATCGACTTCACCGAGCCCGCGCTCGTCGCGCGTCCCGGCGGCGGCTTCACCTTCTTCTTCACCCGCGAGTCGCCCGATCCGCCCGTCGGCGACAGCGAGATCTGGCGCGGCGCGATCGCCGACTTCACCCATCTCCCCGACGAGCCGCCGGCGCCCGTCCTCGTCGCGGACCAGGCGTGGGAGGAAGGCCACGTCGCCGCGCCGTCGATCGTCGACCTCGGCGGCGGTCACCTGCTCGCGTATTACGAGGGCGGGCTCGCCGCCCCGGCGCTCGGTCGCGCCGAGTCGACCGACGGCGGCCGCACCTGGCAGAAGTCGCCGGCGCCGGTGCTCGCCGACGCCGCGCTCGCGTCGGTAGCCACCGACGGCGCCCTCTGGCTCGCCGCCTTCACCCGCCCAGGCGAGCCCGGCCTCTGGCTCGCGCGCTCGGACGACGGCGTCGCCTGGGTCGCCGACTCGGTCCCGATCCTCCTGCCGACCGGCGTGCCGGATTCGTTCGAGGCGACGGCGCTCGCCTCGCCCCACCTGGCCTGGCTCGAGGAGTCCTCCGGTCGCGGGCACTGGGCCCTCTGGTACGGCGGCCTCGAGGAGCTGCCCGATCCCGGCGACGCACCGCGCTACGCCATCGGATACGCGGCTTCTTTCGACGGGATGGACTGGGATCGTCTGGGCGGCGGACGCCCCGTCCTGTCCGCCCCGGCCGGCGCCCCGGCCGTCCTCGTCGACGGCCCGCGCGGCACCCTCCTGTTCGACGCGCCCAACGGCCGACGCATGGCCGTCGGCGTCGCCTTGCATCCGTAAAGGCATGATATCGTCCGGCTTGCGTGGGCTGTCCGCCGCGCGCCGGCATGAAAGTCAAGTTCTGGGGCGTCCGTGGCTCCATCCCGGTGCCCGGGAAGAGCACCAACCGGTACGGCGGTAACACGTCGTGCGTGGAGATCCGTCCGCGCGGCGGCTGGCCGATCATCATCGACGCCGGCACGGGGATCCGCCGCCTCGGCAAGCATCTGATGGACGGCGCCTTCGGCGAGGGAGGCGGTACGGCGCACATCCTCATCAGCCACACGCACTGGGATCACATCCAGGGCATGCCGTTCTTCTCGCCGATCTACCGGCGCGGCAACAAGATGCACGTCTACGCGCGCCAGCAGGCCGACACGCACCTCCAGGCGGTGTTCGCGTCGCAGACCGAGGATCCGTACTTCCCGGTGCCGCTCGCCGCGCTCGAGGCCGACGTCGACTTCCACGAGCTGGTCGAGGGCTCGCGCTTCGCGATCGACGGCTGCCAGGTGTCGTGCACACGCCTCAACCACCCGTGGGTCGCGATGGCGTATCGCCTCGACTGCGATGGCGCGTCGGCCGTGTACTGCTCCGACACCGCGCCCTTCACCGACATCCTCCTCGAGCACGAGTTCATCGCCAAGCCGCCCGTGCCCGGCGAGCAGCTGCCCCGGGCCATGGCCGACAAGCTCGCCTCCATGCGCGCCGGGCTCGTCGCGCTGTGCAAGGGCGCCGACCTCCTCATCTACGACACCCAGTTCACCGTCGACGAGTACCGGCAGCGCCCGCACTGGGGGCACTCGACGCCGGAGGACGCGCTGGTGATCGCGCGCGAGGCGGGGGTCAAGACGCTCTGCCTCTACCATCACGCGCCGATGCGCACCGACGAGGCGCAGGACGCGATCCTCATGGCCACGCGCTGGGAGGCGAAGCAGAAGGGCGACCCCTTCGAGGTGATCGCCGCGTACGAGGGCCTCGAGGTGACGCTGGGGGACGACCAGTGAGGCTCCACTTCTGGGGCGTGCGCGGCTCGATCCCGGCGCCGGGACCGGAGACCAACCGCTACGGCGGCAACACGTCGTGCGTGTCGGTGCGCTCGGCCGGCGGCGAGCTGGTGATCATCGACATGGGCACGGGCCTCATGCACCTGGGCAACTCGCTCCTCGCGACCGAGTTCGGCAAGGGGCAGGGCACGGCGACGATCCTGCTCTCGCACGCGCACTGGGATCACATCCAGGGCCTCGGCTTCTTCGCGCCGGTCTTCATCCCCGGCAACCAGTTCACCCTGCGCGGCCACGGCAAGTCGAGCTCGATGCTCGAGGGCATCCTCGAGGGGCAGATGAACCCGAACTTCTCGCCGCTCTACACGCTCAAGAACCTGGGCGCGACGTTCGACGTGCGCGCCGTCGTGCCCGGCGAGCCGTTCATGGCCGGCTCGATCCGCGTCATCGCACGCCCGAACCCGCACGGCTCGACGACCGCGCTCGCCTTCCGCCTCGAGGAGGGTGGGCGCTCGTTCGTCTACGCGTCGGACGCGGGCTACGCCGACGGCGGTCCGTCGAAGGACGTGCTCGAGCTCTACCGCGGCGCGACCGTCATGCTGCACGACTCGACGTACACGCCGGCGGATCAGGCGACGCGACGCAACCGCGGCTTCTCGTCGTACGAGCAGGCGGCCGACGCCGCGATCGCCGCCGGCGTGGGCACGCTGGTGACCTTCCACTACGACCAGGACTACGCCGACACCGACGTCGACGCGCTCCGCGACGCGTGCCGCGCGTACCTCGACGCGCATGGCGGAGAACGGATCGCGCTCGTCGCCGCGGCGGAAGGCATGGAACTGGACGTCTGACGGCCTCGGGCGTCAGGGGACGCAGAGGACGCCGAAGGTGCGGTCGTTGCCGGGCTCGGCGATCCACCAGCCGGTGCGGCCGAAGGCGTTGCAGGAGAAGTCGCGCGCGAGCTGGAAGCGGAGCGCGTAGACGCCGGGCGCCGACGGCGCGGTCATCGTGACGGTCGTGGAGCCGGTGAGCGTCTGGTTCTGCGGCGGGTTGTCGTCGTAGACGCAGCGCTGCCGGCCGCCGGGCACGAGGCCGACCTCGATCTGATCCTGGCAGCTGCTGCAGAGGAAGTCCGAGTCGCGCAGTGACCACGTGAGCGAGTACGAGAGCTGCGCGCCGGGCTGGACGACCGCGGTGTTGCCGCCGCCGGCGATCGACACGTCGGCGATCTGGCCCCACACGTCGGTGCCCGCGGCCACCATCGGCGCGATCGTCGGCGCCGTCGCGCCGCACGGCCACGGGTCGACGTCGTTGCACAGGCCGTCGCCATCGGTGTCGGCACACGCCGGCGCGTCGATGGTCGCGGTCACCGCGTCGTCGCTCGCATCCGCACCGACCGCGCCATCGAGCGTGAGCTCATCATCGCCGCCGCGCTCACCGCTCGGGGTGAAGGCGCAGCCGACGAGGACCGCGAGCGACAGGAGGACCAACCGCCGCACGTCCCGACGGTCTCAGCCGAGCGTGCCTCGGTCAATCGTCCCCGCTGGTACCGCGACTGACGCGAAATGATCCCGCAGGGTTGCTCGAACCGAGATCACATCCTCGTGCCGAGGACGAGCAAGAGATCGAGGTCGACGCCGGTGTAGTCGAGGTCGCCGTCCTCGGGATCGGATGGGTCGTCCTCGTCGAAGTGGAAGGCCAGGGGCACGGCGACGTGGAAGCCCAGGTACATCTTCCCGCGCACGGGGACCGAGAGGCCGGCGCCCACCTCGGCGGCGAGCCCCGGATCGCTGTCCTCGATGTCGAGATCGACGCCGATCAGATCGCCCCGCGCCGAGAAGCGAACGAGCTCGCCGCCGAGCCCGGCCCGCAGGAAGAGCGTACCGCCGGCGACGCTGTCGAGCGGGATGTGGTGGCGCACGCCGACGAGCAGGCGGAAGCGATCGAAGCCGATGTCGACGTCACCGAGCGGCGTCGTGCTCGTCCTGCCGAAGGGCGTGAAGTCGCCGCTCAGCTCGATCGCCGTCGCACCGGAGCCGTTGCCGAGGCGGAACCCGAGCTTCAGGCTCTCGTCGAGCTCGGCATAGTCGTCGTCGGCGACCGGGATCGCGATGCCGAGCACCCCTTCGAGGTACCCACCCTCGGCCAGCGCCGGCGTCGTCGTTCCGAGGAGGACAGCGGCGCTCGCGGCGACGACGGTGGACAGCGCATGGGGCATGGGGCGTTGCCGCCAGCATACGGTGCGCCGGGCGCGCACCTCGCCGGCAACCTTCGGCAACGCTACGGCTGACCGCCGCAGTTCGCGTCGCGCCACGGATCCGAGGGGTAGTCGACGAAGCGCGCGACGTAGTACGCCCCCGACGCCGGACGGAGCTCGACGCCGTTCACGACGATCACGTACTCGAGCTCGGCCTGGACGTACTGGCCGTCGGGCGTCGGCGTCACCGGCACGTCGGGGCAGTGGTACGCGCGGAACGGATCGAGGCCGCGCACGTTCACGACGAAGCGGGCGTCGTTGCCGACGCGGCGATCGAACGAGGCGTAGGTGGAGCGCAGCGGCTCGCTCGATCCGCGCGCGCGCCAGCGCAGGGTCGCGTCGAGCTTCTGCCACACCTGCGGATCGTCGCGATCGGTCACGCCGGGCGACCACACGCGGAAGCACAGGTTGGTCGTCGCCGCCCGCTGGCGCGCCCACGTGTCGAAGCCGAACCCGCCGTCGGCGGCGCCCCCGCCATCACACGCGTCGCCGGTCTCGCGGCTGATCTTGGCCGTGACGCCGCCGATCCACGACGGCGCGACCAGGACGTCGAAGCCGTAGTTCGCGCCCAGGTTCGAGTCCCAGGCCTGGCAGCCGGGCACCGCGGTGTTCTCGAACCACACCGCCATGCGGCGCGCGCCGGTGCGCGGCACGTCGACGATCATCGCGCCGTGCTTGATGCTCGCCGACGAGCTCTCGCCCGACGGCTCCCAGCGTACGTGCGCGGTGATGTCCCAGAGGTCCATCCCGTTGCGCGCGTTGCGGCACGTCGTGAGCCGGTTGACGTCGTACTCGAGCCGGACCTGGCCGCCCGGCACCAGCGCGCCGTGCTGCGTCTCGCGGTGATCGGCGGCGAACACGATACGCGCCGGCGGCGTCGGGCCTGCGGCCGGGCACACCGCGTCGTTGCGCCGGACCGCGAAGTCCGACGACCACGCGAGCTCGTAGTTGTCGAAGTCGCCCGGGTTGCGGTTGTGATCGAACAGACGCCCGCCCTCGGGCAGGCGCGCGAACGGCACGACCTGGACCCGCGCCCTGGTCAGCGCCGTGCCGCTCAGGCCCGGCCCCGGCAGGTGACCGTCGAGGCGCACGCGGTAGCGCGCGAAGCCCGGCGTCGCGGCGCCGCCCGCGGGCGTGGCATCGACCTGCCACCAGGTGGGGTCCGAACCGTACTGGTAGAGGACCGAGGCGACCGCACCCTCGTCGGCGGCCGCCGCCGACAGCTCGAGGTCGCCTTCCCAGATCCACGAGCCGCCCTGCTCCTGGTAGCCGCCGCTGCCGTTGCTCGGCCGCGACAGCTCGCGCAGGACGACGTGGCAGCCACGATCGGCCTGGTCACGTGACCCGTCGATGCCGACCAGCGGCGCCTCGCCGACGACGGCGGTGTCCAGCGGTGCCTCGACGCAGGCGGAAAGAAGGAGGGAGGAAGCGAGCAGCGAGCGGGAGGAGGAACGCATCTCGCCGCGCTCTCCGCATCGGACGTGCCAGCCCGTAAGTCGTTGGACTTGCTCGCCGTCGGCGCCGTACTGGCCGGCGTGGGAGCCACCCTCCCGCTGCGAAACGCAACGCGCTACGGGACGACGACGAACTCGCGCTTCATCAGCGCGACCAGGTTCTGCGCGCAGTCGAGGTCGCTGCCCGGGAAGTGATCGAGCACCTTCTGGAGCTGACCGTGATCGAGCACGAGCTGGAACGTGTCGAGCTCGCTCGGCGTCAGGTCGCGAAGGCGGCCGGCGAGCGGCGTCGGCACGGCGAGCGGCGAGCCGGGCGGCGGCAGGTGGTGCGCGATGTTGCGGAGCTCGTCGAGCTGGCGCACGCCCTCCATGAGCAGCGCCTCGGTCGACTCCTGGATCTCCTCCATCACCTGCATCTCGACCTGCGGCTCGAGCTCGAACGTGCCGGTCGCCCACGTGAGCATCCGGTAGATCGCCTTCTGCGGCGACAGCGCGAAGTCGTCGTTGATCGCCGCGAAGTAGAGCTGGCCCTTGCGCAGGTAGATCTTGCCGACCTGGCCGGTCGACACGATCGTGAGCACGCCCGACTTCCGCGACGTCGACAGGAGCTGCAACAGATCGGGGAGCGGGATCTCCTCGATGACGCCGGACATCGGCCGGCCGGCCGAGCTCGACTGGCGCGCCGCCCCTGCCTCGAGCCGGCGCCGCGCCTCGGCCTCGGACTGGTTCGCCGTCTGCGCGTCGACCGCGACGACCTTGATGATCGACGTGCCGACCAGGATGCGGTCGCCCTCGGCCAAGCGCGCGCGCCCCGAGATCTTCTCACCGTTGACGAACGTGCCGTTCGTGGAGCCCACGTCCTGGATCAGGATGTCCGTGTCCGTGGTCGTGATCTTCGCGTGGCGCCGCGAGACCATGTCCTCGACGAGCACCATGTCCAGGTCACTCGACCGCCCGATGATGATCTCGCGGTTCATCCGCAGGGGAAACTCGCCCCCCTGGTACTTGCCGGAGATGAATCGGAGGGCGAACCTGGGTCGGTCGGACATGATGGCGCCGGGAGAGGCGTGGGAACCAGACAGCAACGCAAAAACTCCAAGCCGAACGATGTCGGGCGGTTCCGAGGGAAAAGTGTAGTGCCAGCTGGTGTCAGGGCGCAAGTATCGGGGGACGCAGGATTCCCGAGAGGCGACGGTACACGTCCTCGGCGACGACCAGGCTCGAGTGCCCGAGCGGCACCGTGGTCGCCATCGCGCCGGGCAGGCGCGTCCGCCGCAGCGGCACGACCCAGTCGCGCGCGGCCGACAGGGAGTGGAGCTCGACGCCCGGCGGCGGCGGTCCTTGCGCCAGCTCGTCGAGGAAACGGCTCTTGGGCAGGAGCTGCCATGACGACGTCGACCACAGGCCGAGCGTCGCGACGCCGGCGAGCGCGACCCACGTGCCGTGGATCGGCGTGCCCATCATCACGAGCTTGCGCACCCTCGTATGACCACCGAGCTTCTTCGCGTAGTAGAGGCCGATGAGCCCGCCCATCGAGTGGCCGACGATGTCGATCTTGTCCCACGGGGTCTGCGCGAGCACGCGCTCGATCTTCCGGTGGATCATGAACGCCGAGCGACGGATGTCGCGGACGTTCAGCGTGCCGATGTTGAACGACACGACGATGAAGCCGTCCTCGACCATCCGGCGCTCGAGCAGGTACATCGAGCCGCGCGTCCCGAGGAAGCCGTGGATGAGGAGCACCGGCGGCGAGTCCGCCTTCGCCTCGAAGCTCGCCTGCCGGCGGATGCGGTTGCCCCGCACGAGCCCGCGCAGGTAGGCGAGCCCGTCGGCCCCACCCACCAGGTCCTGGCCGACCGTGCTGCGGCGGCCGAGCCAGCGCGACGGCGCCTCGGCCAGATATCGAGCCAGCCACGAGGACCGGCGGATGAGTGGGGCAGGGAACTTGGACTTCTCGGCCATACTGCTGCCAGGGCTAGTCCACGTCGACGAAGCCCTGAGCCCGGAGTCTAGAACATTCTGCCGCGTATGCGGTCGCCGCCTGGGTCGGCCCGGGGTAATCGACCACGCGCCAGACGCCGCGCTGCCCGATCATGCCGCGTCGCGACACGAGGGACGCCCCATGTCGGTAGATGAGCGCGAACTGCTCCGGCGTCCGCATCGAGCGAGAATCGCCGGGTGGGACGATGCCCGGCGGCGGCGCAGGCTCGGCCGGATCGCCGGCGACGATGTCCGAGGGCGCGGGCAGGACGGTGAGCGCAGCCTCGGCGAAGCCGAGCGCGGTGCGCGCGATGGCGCGGAGATCGAAGGTCGGGAGCATCGGTGGGAAGGGAGATTCCTGCAGCGTCGGCGGCGGCGGAGAGGGAGCCGGAGCCGGTGGAGGCTGCGCGAGCACGGGCGGCGCCGGCAGCGGATCGGGCACGGGCACGGGCACGGGCACGGGCACGGGAATCGTCGCCGCGGGCGGAAGCGGCACGGGCACGGGCACGATGGCGGGCTCGGCAGCCTGTTTCGCGACGTACGGCGCCGTGGTGGAACGAAGCTTCTTGCGAGATCTCGAAGGCGTCTTCCCCATGATGAATGGCGTGCCAGTGTTCGCCCGAGTGGGCCACTTTTCCGAAATCCCGCGGGCAAGCTGGTAGAATTCCGAGGTTGACCGCCGCCACGCCGGGCCGGCGCTTAGGCCGTTATCACCTCGTGGAACCCCTCGGGGGTGGCCCCTGTGGTGAGGTCTATCGCGCCAAGGTCGTGGGGGTCGCCGGGATGGAGCGACAGCTCGCGGTCAAGCGCTTCCACGCACACGTGCTGGCTCAGCCGGGCGCATCGGGTCGGCTGTCGCAGGCGGCGCGTACGTACGGCGGGCTCGATCACCCGCGGCTGGCGCGGCTCGCCGAGCTCGGCGTCGCCGCCGGCGAGACCTTCACCGCCGTCGAGTGGGTGAACGGCCTCGACCTCGCGCGCCTGCTCACGATGGCGTCCGAGACGTCGTCGCCGCTCCCGGCGGGCGCGACCCTCGGGCTGGTCTCGGCCGCGGCGCGCGCGATCGGTTACGCCCACGGTCGCGGTGTCAGCCACCTCGGGCTGGCGCCGACCAACCTGATCGCCACGGCGGACGGCGACGTGAAGGTGACCGACGTCGGGATCCTCGCGTGCCGGCTGCCACCGCGTCCGTCGCAGGATCCGACGCTCGCCCAGCGCATCGCGTACCTGGCCCCCGAGCAGCTGATCGGGGAGCCGGTGTCGGCCGCGTCCGATGTCTTCGTGCTCGGCGTGATCGCCTACGAGCTCTGTGCCGGCGTGCGGCCGTTCCAGGGCACGAGCGCGCTCGAGCTCGAGCAGGCGGTGCTGTCGGCGCGGCCGGAGCCGCTCGAGCTGCCCCGGCCGATCGTGCGCGTGATCGATCGCTGCCTGGCGCGCTCGCCGTTCGAGCGCTTCCCCGACGCGCGCGCCCTCGCCGACGCGCTCGACGCGGCGCTGCGCCTGTCACCCCTCGCCGGGGGCAAGCGCGACATCAGCGACCGCGTCACGAGCGCGCTCGAGCACATCGCGAAGATGAACGAGCAGCAGCTCTCGGGCGCGCTCTCGTTCGCCGTGCCCGGCGCACCGCCGGCGGCCCCGCCGCTGCGCTCGCCGGCGGCCAAGCTCCCGCTCAAGCCGCCGACGCCGACGGGGCGGGCCACCGTGTTCGGCGTGCCGGCGCCCGCGCCCGCGCCGCAGCGCGTGCGGCCGCCGAGCGTGGTGCCGCCGGTGTCCAACTCGGGCGCGCGCCTGCGTCCGGGCTCGGTCGCGCCGCCGCCCCGCTTGCCGACGGAGCGCACCGGCGACCCGACGATCAACCGCGACGAGCCCGACGAGGCGAGCCTGTCGGTCGGCGACGACACGGTGCCGCGCATCGAGCCGATGTGGCCGCCGACGGAGCCGGTCCCCACGCTCAAGCAGCCGCCGCCACCGCCGACGGCGCGGCCGGTCGGCTCGAACCCGCCGCCGTTCGATCCGTCGGTGCCGCGCTCGATGCCGGATGGCTCGCCTCCACCGACGCCGCACGGCGCGCCTCCGTACGTGCCGGGCCAGCCGTCGATGCAGGCGCCACCGCCCATGCACGCGCCGCCGCCCGTCGCCGCGCCTTACCCGCCGCCGTTCCCGATGGGTGGCGCGCCGTCGGTGCGTCCGCGCTGGATGAAGGTCACGTTCATCATCACGCTCGTGCTCGCGCTGGGCGCGATCGCCGCCGCGGCCGCGTTCCTCGTTCACCGATCGCTGAAGGAGACGACCTCCTCCGGCGGCGGCACGGTCGCCAGCGCGGCGGTCACCGACGCCGGCATCGGCGCCGGCGCCGAGGTCGCCGACGCGTCCACCGGGGCCGCCACGCACGACGCCGGCGGCGAGCAGGTCGCCACGCACGACGCCGCCGGCGAGCAGGTCGCCGCGGTCGACGCCGCCGGCGAGGAGCTCGTCGCGGTCGACGCCGGCGACGGCGCCGACGCGGCCGCCGTCGCGCCGCCACTCGATCCGCCGTCGGACAAGCTGGTCATCCGCTCGACCCCGGCCGGCGCGCGCGTCTACATCAACGGCGCCGACGAGGGCAAGACCCCGCTCACGATCGCCGGCTCCTCCGATCGGCACACGCTCGCGCTCTTCCTTCCCGGCCACGATCTGTACGTCGCCGAGGTCGACGGCCACGGCGCGCACGACGCGAAGCTCGAGCCCATCACGCCGCCCGAGGGCCCGGGCGGCATCAAGGTCCGCTGCCGGGACGACGATCGCTACTACGTCTACCTGAATGGCAAGCCGACCGGACAGCTCTGCCCGACCGAGCGCCTGGGCGTCGACAAGGGCGAGCACACCATCGAGGTCTACGACCTCGTCAGCGAGACCCGCAAGACCTTCACCGCGAACGTGCGCAAGACCCGCGTGTCCGTGCGCGTGCGCGTCGACTACGACTGACGCTCAGTCTTCGCCGCCGGCGTCCTCGTCCTCGTCGAACTTCTGGCGTGGGTCGAGCGCGTACTTGCGGATCAGCTCGCGCAGGTGCTTGCGATCGATCTGCGCCTCGCGCGCGGCGGCGGACAGGTTCATCTTGTGCCGCCGCATCAGGTCCTCGATGTACTCGCGCTCGAACATCTCGACCAGCTGGCCCTTGGCTTCCTTGAAGGGCAGGTCGGTGCGGATGCCGAGCGCGGGCGCGGCCTCCTGCACCAGCGCGTCGTCGATGTTGATCGAGTTGCCGCGCGAGAGCAGGCACGCCCGCTCGATCGCGTTGCGCAGCTCGCGCACGTTGCCCGGCCACGAGTGGCGCACGAGCTTGGCCATGTCCTCGGGCGTGCAGTCGAGCTGCGGCCCGAAGCCCGACATGAAGTGGTTGACCAGGAGCGGGATGTCGGCGCCGCGCTCGCGCAGGGGCGGCACGGTCACGCGGATCACGGCGAGGCGATAGTAGAGGTCCTCGCGGAACGCCTTCTTGGCGACCTCGGCGCGCAGGTCGCGGTTGGTCGCGGCCACGACGCGCACGTCGATCTTCTCGTAGACGTTGGAGCCCACCTTGCGCACCGCGCGCTTGTCGAGGACGCGCAGGAGCGAGGGCTGGAGATCGAGCGCCATCTCGCCGATCTCGTCGAGGAAGATGGTGCCGCCGTGGGCCTCGGCGAACGCGCCCTTGCGATCGGTGATCGCGCCGGTGAAGGAGCCCTTCACGTGGCCGAAGAGCATCGACTCGATCAGCTCGCGCGGCACCGAGCCGCAGTCGAACACGACGAACGGGCCGTCGCGGCGCGGCGAGTGGTTGTGGATCTCCTCCGCGATGAGCTCCTTGCCGGTGCCGGTCTCACCCTCGACGAGCACGGTCGCGCTGGTCTGCGCGACGTCGGCGAGCAGCTTGAAGAGCTGCCGCATCTTGGTGTCGGCGCCGACGATCGAGCCGAACGCCGTCTCTTGCGACGGCTCGGGCTCGACCACCTCCTCGTCGGGGAGGAACTTGATGACCGTCCGGCCGAGCTTCACCTCGGCGCCGAAGCCGATCGCGATCTTCTCGAAGCGCGAGCCCTGGATGAAGGTCCCGTTGGTCGATCCCTGATCGACCATGATGACCTCCTCGCCGACGAGCTCGGCGGTCAGGTGCTTGCGCGAGACCGTCTTGTCGGTGAGCACCATCTCGCACGTCGGCGCCGAGCCGAACGCGACCGGGCGCCCCTCGTCGAGGCGCACGGACTCGCCCCGATCAGGTCCCTTGATGACCAGGAAGATTCCGCCGCGGTTCTGCCGCGAGAACGAGGGGACCTCGTCGAGCAGGGCGGTGACGTTGGATCGATCCCTCGACATGGACGCGTACGCGCTCGGTCATCGTACCGTCGGCTCGGTCGCGGTGTAAATGCCCGCGGTGCCTCAGTTCACGTCGGGACCGGACGTTCCGATCACCCACGCCGCCGCCAGGGCCAGGACGATCACCAGGACCGCGATCAGGGCGGGGACGAGCCAGCCTCGCCGCGGTGGGACCGGCGGGACGTGCTCGGTGGCGACGTCGCCCTGCGTGCCCGCGGCGCGCGCGGCGGGACGGGTGGGCGGCGGCGCCACGACGGGCACCATGCCGGTGTCATCCGCGCGGGGTGGTGGCGCGACCGGGTCCGCGGCCAGCCCGAGCTGGTCGTCCCACTGATCGATCGGACGCTGGCCTTCCTGCTCCAGGGCCGCGAGGCTGAGCATCGATGTCAGCTCCAGGCTGTGGAGGCGGCTGATCTCGATGACCGAGCTCGCCCGATCCTTCTTGCCGTCGCGGATGTTCTTCCGCTCCCGCTCGCGGGCGAGCGCGCCGACGAGGTCGTCGAGCCCGTCGTCCTCCTCGAGCTCGTCGGTCGACAGCCGGACGGTGCCCTCGGACTCGTAGTCGTCGTCGTCGCCGATGTCGTACACCTCGGTGCCGCCGCCGCCGAGCGCCGCGGTGTGCGCGGGCGCGAGGCCCTCGTCGACGTCGCGCCACTCCTCGGGTGGGCCGCACACCTGGCGCAGGTGCTGGGCGAGCTCCGACGCCGACATCATCAGCCCGTTGCGGTGGGCGCAGCGAAGGAGCGCCTCCTGCAGCTGCCCGGCGCTCTGGTAGCGATCGTCGGGGTTCATGGCGAGCGCCTTCAACATCACCTGGTCGAGGTCGGGCGGCAGGCCGGGCACCTTGCGCGACGGCGGCGTGATCGGCTGGCCGTAGATCTGCTCGGGCGTCGACGTCAGGCCCGCGGCGACGAAGAGCCGCTCGCCGGTGATCACCTCGTAGAGGCAGACCGCGAGCGAGTACAGGTCCGAGCGATGATCCATCGGATCGCTCTTCGCCTGCTCCGGCGACATGTAGCCGATCTTCCCCTTCACCTTGTAGAAGATGGAGGTGTGCGTCGCCGCCTTGGCGATGCCGAAGTCGGTCAGCTTCACCTCGCCGTTGCGCGAGACCAGGATGTTCGACGGCGAGACGTCGCGGTGGATGAGCTTGAGCGCGCGGCCGTCCATGCCGACCTTGGCGTGGGCGTACGCGAGCGCGGACAGGACCTCGCGCGCCATGTAGATGCCGGCGGCGGGCGAGAAGACCTTGCGGCGCCGCTTGGCGCGCTTCGCCAGCGTGCGCAGGTCCGCGCCGGCCAGGTACTCCATGACGATGAAGTACTCGTTGCCGGCGGTGACCAGATCGATGGTGTGGATGATGTTGGCGTGGTCGAGCGTCGCCGAGAGGCGCGCCTCGCGCAGGAAGAGGTCGATGAACTCCGGCTGCTGGGTGAACTCGGGCAGCAGCTGCTTGAGCACGACCTCCTTCTCGAACCCGCCGGCGCCCAGCTTCTTGCCCAGGTAGATCGCCCCCATCCCGCCTTCCGACAGGTACTCGAGCACCACGTAGCGCTCGATGGGCGCGGCCGCGCTGGGCCCGAGATCCATGGCCCGCCGACTTTATCAGGGCGTGTGTCGGGAGACACGGCTGGGGTACCTTCCACCGGTGCCCCACCGCTACCCGCTGGCGCGCCTCGCCGAGCTCCGCGCGCAGCGCGCGACCGGCGCGGCGATCGACCTGGCCGCGGCGCTGGCGGGGGAGGCCGAGGCCGAGGCCGACGTCGCGGAGGCGCGCGTCGCCGTCGACGCCGCGCGGGCGGCCGCCCGTGCGTGCTCGCTCACGCCGGCGCCGGCCTCACCGGCCTGGGAGGTCGCCCGGCGCGACGCCTACGCCCTCCGCCTGCGCCGCGACGTCGATCGCGCGTGCGCGCACCTCGCCGCGTGCGCGCAGGCGCTCGCCGAGTGGCGCGCCGCCGTCAGCGACGCGCGCGCGCATGCGATCGCCGCGCGCGCCGATCACAAGGTCGTCGAGCTGCACCGCGATCGCTGGGAGGATGCGGCGAAGAAGAAGCGCGAGCGCCGCGAGGACTGACGCGGGAGATCAGACGCCTTCGGCGGCCTTGAGGATCATGTCGATGAAGTCGCGGCGGATGCGGATGAGGCTCGACGACTTCGCCGCGTCGGCGACGCTGATCGGCTCGAGCGGCCGGGTGACGCGGTCGCCGTCGACGTCGATCGCCTCGATGTCGAGGACCTTGTGCTTCTTCGGCGCCTCGGCCGGCTTGGGCTGCTGGGCCAGGGCGGGGGCGGCCAGGAAGGCCAGGGTGACGACCGACAGGGCGAAACGCTTCATGTCGTTCGAGACACGGAAGCTTCGCAACGGTTGCACGGGAGCTATGATGCGCGCCGATGCGCCGGTGGTGCCTGTGCGTTCTGGCTGTAGGTCTTCTGGCCGCCTGCACGGCGCCCAAGAGCAAGATCTGTCGGGAGACATGTACGCGCGAGGCCGACTGCCACGAGTCCGCATCCTCCGAGGACTCCACCTTCGACGAAGGCGAGTGCATCGCGGCGTGCGCCGCGCTCGAGCGCGACCAGGAGACCCGCGGCCTCGTCACCGTCCACGCCGAGTGCGTCGGCAAGGCGGCGAGCTGCCGGGAGGTCCTCGAGTGCAAGTAGCGCCCTTCGACTCGCCCGCGGCGCGGGCTCGCTCGGGGTGAACGGACCGTTCAGTCCTTGCGGGTCTGAGGATCGAGGGCGTCGCGCAGGCCGTCGCCGAGGAAGTTGAGGGCCATGATCGTGATGCCCATGACCACGCCCGGCGCGATCAGCACCCACGCGTAGACCGAGATCTGGGAGCTGCCCTCGGAGACCAGCGTGCCCCACGACGCCAGGGGCGCCTGCACGCCGAGGCCGAGGAACGACAGGAACGCCTCGGTGAGCATGACGCTCGGCAGGCTCGCGGTCGCGGCGACGATGATGACGCCGAGCGCGTTGGGCACGATGTGCCGGAAGAGCACGCGCGCCGGGCCGCAGCCGGTGGCGCGCGCCGCCTCGACGAACTCGCGGTGGCGCAAGGACAGGACCTGGCCGCGGGTCTGGCGCGCCATGTTGAGCCACGAGATGCCGCCGATGAGGGCGAAGAGCACGACGATGCTCTTGGTGTCGAAGACCGCCATCACGACGATGACGAAGACGATCGTGGGGAAGCCGTACAGGGCGTCGACGACGCGCATCATGACGTAGTCGACCCGGCCGCCGGCGTAGGCCGCGATCGCGCCCCAGGTGACGCCGATGAAGAGCGCGATGATCGTCGCGGTGAAGGCGACCATGATCGCGATGCGCCCGCCGACCATGGTGCGCACCAGCATGTCGCGCCCGAGGAGGTCGGTGCCGAACGGGTGCGCGAGCGAGGGCGCGGTGGCGCCGAGGTCGATGCGGATCGTGGTCGCGTCGAGGCCGAACCAGCCGGCGACGATCGGGCCGAGGAAGCAGAACAGGACGACCGCGAAGAAGATCGCGCCCATCACCACCGACATCCGGTTCTTGCGCAGGCGTCGCCACGCGTCGCGCCACGGCGAGCGGACGATCTCCATCTTCAGGCTCGCGCCCTTGCCGCCGGCGCTCATCGCGCGTCCCTCGTGCGCGGGTCGATGACGCCGTAGAGGATGTCGACCACGAGGTTGAGCACCACCAGGAACGCGACGTAGAAGACGAGCAACCCGGTCAGCACCGGGTAGTCGCGCGACACGACGCTGTCGACGAAGTAGTAGCCGAGCCCGGGGATCTGGAAGATCTTCTCGATGACGAACGAGCCGGAGATGAGCGCCGCGGTCGCCGGCCCGAGGTACGTGATCACCGGGATCACTCCGAGCCGCAGCGCGTGCTTCCAGACCACGACGCGCTCGGCCAGGCCCTTGGCCCGCGCCGTCCGCACGTAGTCCTGGCTCATCGTGTCGAGCACGCCGGCGCGGGCGAGGCGCGCGACCGTGCCCGCGTAGATCATGCCGAGCACGAGCGCCGGGAGGACGTACCCCTCGAAGCCCTCGGCGCGCGCCGGCGGGAACCAGCCGAGGTCGAGCGAGAACCAGCGGATGAACATCGGCCCGAGGACGAACGACGGGATCGAGATGCCCAGGAGCGCGACCACCATGAGCGTGTAGTCGGTCGCCGAGTTGCGCTTGGCCGCCGCGGTCACGCCGAGCACGGTGCCGAACAGGGCCGCGAACACGATCGCCATCAGGCCGAGCCGCAGGCTGTGCGGGGCGTGGTCGGCGATCATCTCGTTCACCGTCCGCTGCCGCTTCATCGAGTGCCCGAAGTCGAGCGTGGCCATCCGCGACAGGTGGGTCACGTACTGCTGCCACAGCGGATCGTTCAGGTGGTAGCGCTCCTCGATGTTGCGCTGCACCGCCTCCGGCACCACGCGCTCGCTGGCGAACGGTCCGCCGGGCGCGGCCCGCAGGAGGAAGAACGACACGGTGGCGACGACGAACAGGACGAAGACGCCGCCGAGGAGCCGGGTGACGACAAGGCGCAGCACTACTTCTCGCGCTTCCAGTCCGGGTCGAGCCAGGCGCGCCACAGGGGCGGCTGGTCGATGAAGTTGATGTGCAGGTCGCGCACGTACGGCTTCTGCAGATGCTTCTGCGTGTAGTTGTAGAGCGGGATGATCGGCGCCTCCTCGATCATCACCTTCTCGGCGTCGGCCAGCCGGCGGAGCCGCGCCCGCGGATCGGTCATGCCGACCACCTCGTCGAGGATCGCCTCGTACTCGGGGTGGCACCACTTGGGCCGGTTGTTGGGGCTGGTGCAGCGCCAGTTGCGCGCGAACTGGCTGTAGGGCTCGGAGCCCGACGCGATCCATCCCAGGCGCGCGGTCTGGAACTGCTGCTTGCGGGTGTCGGCGAGGAACACCTGCCACTCCTGTGACTCGAGGGTGACGTCGATGCCGAGCACGCTCTTCCACTGCGCCTGCACGTACTCGGCGACGAGCTTGTGCGACTCGACGCCGGTGTTGAACTTGTAGACGATCGTCCTGGGAAAGCGCGCGCCCATCTCCTTGCGTGCCAGCGCCAGCTCCTGGCGCGCGCGCTCGGGGTCGTACTCGAGGCCGGGCGGCGGCACGTAGCAGAGCGCGCCCGGCTCGATGACGAGCGCGACGCCGCGCTGGTCGCGGGTGACGCCGCACGCCGCCAGGTCCGCGTCGTCGAGCTCGGCGATGGGCGTGCCCGGCGTGTACGAGGCGACGCCGTACTCGTTACCGTGGAGCACCCGCGGGATGAGGTCGCGGTCGAGCGAGAACGCCAGCGCGCGCCGCAGGTGCACGTTGTCGTACTGCTTGGTGTTGACCAGGATGAAGTAGACCCCGAGCCACGGCCTCACGGTGTAGTCGGCGTACGGCTTGCCGCCGCGCTTGTCGCCGGAGAGCACCGGCAGGTAGGAGGTGGGGACGTTCGAGCCGCGGATCGCATCGCAGCGGCCGGTGAAGTACGTGTTGGTGCTCGCCGCCTGGTCGTCCATCGAGTAGACGGTGAGGCGATCGAGCTTCACGTCCTCGGGCTGCCAGTAGGTCGGCGAGCGCACCAGCTCGAGGTAGTCGCGCTCGCGCATGTCGACGAGGTGCAGCGGCCCCGACGTCACGATCGTGCCCGGCTGCGCCCACCGCCGGGGCGACCGCGACACCGCCTCGCGCGGCGTCGGCCGCAGCGCGCGCGAGGCGGAGGTCTCGATGATCTGCGGCGCCGGCCCCACGGCCTCGACCACGAGGGTGTACGGGTCGGGCGCGCGGACGCCGAGGACCTCGGGCAGCGCCACCAGGTCCTTGCCGGTGACCTCGACCTCGGCGCGCTCGAGCTTGGCGTCGGCGGCCAGCTCGTCGAGCGGGAGGTCGAGGCCGGGGATCTGGTTCCTGGCCACCGGCTTCACGCGGTAGCGCACCTCGCCGTTCGGCAAGCCGTCGAGCTCGGCGAGCGGCACCCAGCCGAAGATGCCGTCGCCGCGGTTCCAGTGCACGTAGGCCCACGGTTGACCGTCGGGGTTGTCGATGCTGGCCGGCCGTCCGCTGATCTCGATGAGCGTCACGTTCGTCTCCGGCGGGACCGTGGCGTACGCGGCGCCGGGCGCGGCGCCCAGCTCGCGCAGGGCGAGCGGCGCCTTCGCGCGCCGCTGGTTGGGGTCGGGCAGCGAGGCCTTGGCCTGCTTGTGCTCGGCGAGGCTCTTGCCGCTCCAGCCGGTGATCTCGACGATGGTCCCGGCGGGCAGGCCGCCCGCGGCGCCCGGCAAGACGGCGCCGCGCCGCTCGATGTAGAGGTCATAGCCCTTCATCCAGTCGAGGTGGTCGGCCGACGGCGACGCCGTGAGCGGATGGAGCATGCGCACGACGTGGTACGCGATGTCGTGCGCGGTCACCGGTCGCCCGTTCGACCAGCGCCCCTTGTCGTGCATGTGGAACGTGACCCGCCGCCGGTCGGGCGAGATGTCCCACGACGTCGCCAGGCTCGCCTCCGGGTAACCGTCGTTGCCGTAGCGCGTGAGCCCATCGAACATCGCGTGCACGAGCGGCGTCGCCGTCGTGCTCGACACCGCGGCCGGGTCGAGCCCCTCCGGCTGCCCGTTGTTGCACCAGCGCAGGTGCCGGGGGTCGCGCACCTCGGGCACGACGCCGAAGTACTCGCCGTCGGGCAGGCCGCAGGCAGCCAGGCCGCCGGCGGCGAGGCCGACGACGGTCGCGAGCACGGTGACCCCGATCCGCATGAGCGCGCGTACGATAGCGTATAAATCCCGCGTGGCCGCCGGATCCGACGAGCATCGTTGCCCTCGCTGCGGGAGTTATTCGGTTCGCAAGGTCGAGGCGCGCTTCGCCGCCGTGACCGTCGTCGAGCTCACCTGCGAGAGCTGCCGGTTCGAGGAGGAGCGCCGCTCCGACGCCGCCGACTACGCCGCCTGGCTCGAGCGCTGGCGCGGCCGGCTGGTCGTGCCGATCTACGACTACGACGAGGATCTCGTCGACGTCGATTGAGCGCGGTCCCGATGCCGGCGCTCAATCAGCCGGCAAGAGGACGCGGAACTCCGAGCCGGAGCCAGGCGTCGACTCGGCCAGCACGGCGCCGCCGTGATTGCGGACCAGGCCGAACACCGAGGCGAGGCCCAGGCCGGTGCCCTTGCCCGGCGGCTTGGTCGTGAAGTACGGCTCGAACACGCGCTCGAGCGTCGCCGGCTCCATGCCGATCCCGGAATCGGTCACCCGCAGATCGACGTACCGCCCCTCCTCGGGGAGGTGGAGCGTGAGCGCGGCCGCGCGCGAGAGCTCCACCGTGGTCGCGGTGATCCCGAGCAGCCCACCCTGCGGCATGGCGTCGATCGCGTTGATGCAGAGGTTCAGGAGGATCTGGTGGAGCGCCGACGGCGCGGCCCGGACCTGCAGCCCCTCCCTCACCTCCACGGCGAACCGGATCTCGCACGCGCGGTTGTGGCGGACGAGCTCGAGCGTGTTCCGGACCGCCGCGTCGACCGACACGGCGCGTCGTGGCTCGGGGTCGGCGCTGCGCCGTCCGAAGGTCACGAGCCGGCTGGTGAGGTCGCTCGCGCGTTGGGCCGCCTCGAAGACGTCGCGGAGCGGCGCGATCAGCTGCGACCGTTCGCCGCCCTCGGCCTCGAGCTCCTCCAGCACGCTCTCGACGTTGACCGCCACGATCATGAGGATGTTCCTGAGATCGTGGCCGATCGTGGCCGCGAGCGTGGTCATCGCGTCGAGCTTCTGCAGCTGTTGCACGCGGCGTTCGAGCTCGTCGGGCTGGAGGAAGACCAGGATCGCGCTGGCGCCGATCTTCACACGATCTCCCACCCGCAACCGTCGCTCCTGGACCTGCACGCCGTTCACGGCGGTGCCGTTGCGGCTCCCCAGGTCTTCGATGATGGGTCCGGTGTCGTCCCACCGGAACCGCGCGTGGTAGCGCGAGACGTCGACGCCATCGATCCGGATGTCGGCGTCGGACGCGCGGCCGATCGTGACCGCGGAGAGCCCGACCGGATACGCGCGGCCGGCGTCGTCGCCGACCAGCATCACGAGCCGCGCGGCGTTTCGAGACGCGATGGGATGGGTGGACTCCTCCGCGAACTCGCTGAGGGCATCGACGACCCCGGTGTCGCTGCCGGGTTTGGGGATCGGGATCACCCCTGATCGAGTCGGCGGGGCCCCCGCATGTTCCTGCGCCATCCTCGATCCCAAGCGTGTAGGATTCCCAGGGTATCGAGGAGGCGCGGTGGGTAGCGTGTGGGGTATCAGCGCGTCGGCGTCAGCTCGAACACGCAGCCGGCGTCCGGCTTCGGGCAGACGCGGACGAACGGGTCGACGTCGAGCACGCGGAAGCGCGCGTCGGCGAACGTCGGCGGCAGCTTCTGCCGGATCTCTCGCTCACCCGGCACGAAGGTCGCGACCAGGCGCGCCAGCCCGAGCGGCTGGCCGTCGGCGCCGACCGCCTCGAGCAGGAGCTCGTACGCGAGGTCTGCGACGGCCGGCTCGCGCGTGATGACGAGCGTGACCGCCTCGAGCTCGGCGATCGCCTCGAGGCGTGCGCTCGCGCACCCGGGCGCCTTGCAGCTGGTGAGAACGGGCGCGTCCCAGCGCGCGATGCGCTCGGTGACACCCTCGGCGTCGCCATCGCGCGGCACCAGGTAGAACGCGCTGTCGTGCCAGTCGGCCCACACCTTGTATGGCGCGAAGAAGTTGAGGCCGAGCGTGCCGTGCACGTCCGCGGCGTCGAAGCGGCGGTCACCGTACGGGATCATCACGAGCCCCATCGCGCTCGCCGCGCCGAGCTCGACGTGGTTGGCGATGCCGGCCTTCTCGACGGCGCGCGTGGTGGCGAGCTCGTCGATGACCGACGCCTTGTAGGGCACGGGCGCGAGCCGCGCGCCCTTCCAGCGATCCTGCGCGAGCTGGCTCTGCACGGCGCCGAGGTCGAGGTGGAGCTCCATCGCGACGCCGTTCACCCTGGCCTTGGCCACGCGGCGGGGCACGTTGCCCGTCGGGCCGCGGAGCGACGTCGGCTCGGTGTCGCCGCGCCGCATGGTCTCCTTGCCGTACGAGATGCGGATCGCGGTCGCCGGCGCCGAGAAGCTCTCGCGCGTCGCCAGGAACCCGACCCCGGCGCCGCGGTCGAAGCCGAAGACGAGGGAGTCGGCGACGACGTCGCGCCCGATCACGCCGCGGATCGCGCGGCCGTCGGTGGCGAACGCGCCGTCGGGGTGGAGCGACATGACGCGCCCCTTGATCGTCAGCGTCCCGACGGTCATCGCCGGCACCTCCGCGACGCGGGTCGGTCGCGACGTGTCGCTCTCGTCGATGAGGCGCGGCCCGAGCGTGGTGTGGAAGCCGAGCTTCGCGGCGAGCCCGAGGTCGAGCGACGACGCCGACGCGTCGGGGTCGATGACGAACAGGAACGGCCCCTCGTCGCCGAACATCACCGGCGTGATGAGGACGCCGTTCTCGAGCGGCCCCACGAGCGGGAAGACCCAGGCGTCGCCGCTCGAGAACCCGGGCGGGGCGCCGCCGGCGCAGGCGGTGGTGGTGAGGAGGCCGAGGAGGCCGAGGAGGCCGAGGAGCTGTGACGCGAGCGCGGCGCGGATCGAGTTCATGTGGGGGGCCCCGGCATCCTACGTTAGATCGAGGAGCCGGGTCCGGCGTTCCAAGGCGTCATGACCCGCACTCGCTCGCTGGCCTTCGTCCTCTCCCTCGCCATGTTTGGTTGTGGCGCCCACAAGAGCAAGGACCACGGCCGCGGCGACCCGCTGGTGGCGGTGGATCCCGGAAAAGGCAGCGGGATCGAGGTGGTGACGCGGCCGCGCGGGGAGGCCAAGCCGATCAGCACGACGGTCGACAAGGGCCTGCGATGGCTCGCCGAGCACCAGCTGTCGGGGGGCGGCTGGGGGCAGGGCGACGAGGCGGCCGGCATGGGGCACAGCATGGACGGGCTGCGCGACACCGCGAACGTCGCCGACACGTCGATGGCACTGCTCGCGTTCCTGCGCGCCGGGCACACGCCCAACAAGGGCGCTCACCGCGACGTCGTGCACAAGGGGCTCGAGTACGTGCTGCGGGAGATCGAGAACGCCGACTCCGACTCGCTCTACGTGTCGTCGGTGCGCGGCACGCGGGTGCAGGCCAAGATCGGCCCGTACGCCGACACGTTCGCCGCGCTGCTCGTGCTCTCCGAGGCGCGCGGCACGATGCGCGACGGCCCGGCCAACGCGCGCCTCGACAAGGCGCTCAAGAAGGTCGTGAAGAAGATCGAGCGGAACCAGCGCCAGGACGGCACGTGGGAGGGCGGCGGCTGGGCGCCGGTGCTCTCGCAGGCGCTCGCCGCCAAGGGCATGAACCGCGCCGCGCAGCGCGGCATCGAGGTCTCGGAGGTCGCGCTCGACCGCCTCGAGGATCAGGCGCACAGCCAGGTGAACCTCCAGACCAACACGTTCGCGGCCGACGAGGCGGCGGGCATCGGCCTCTACGGCGGCGCGGCGGCGACGGCGGCGGCGCGCGACACCGCGACCACCCGCAAGGCGAAGGCGGAGAGCATGAAGGCGAAGCGGGCGAACGCGCAGAACGCCAACCAGACGCCGGACGTCCCGTCGGCGGCCGCGGTCGCGGCGGCCGAGGCGCGCGCCGCCGAGTCCGACGGCGCGGCGGCGAAGGTCGAGGGCGCGCTGGTCGCGAACCTGAGCAACGACTCGTTCATCGCCGGCTTCGGCAACAATGGCGGCGAGGAGTTCTTGTCGTACATGATGATCAGCGAGAGCCTCGTGGCCAAGGGCGGCGACGAGTGGGCCAAGTGGGACGCGCAGATCACGACGCTCGTCAACAAGGTGCAGAACGAGGATGGAAGCTGGACCGGTCACCACTGCATCACGGGGCGCACGTTCTGCACGGCCGCGGCGCTCCTGGTGCTCATGGGCGACCGCGCGCCGGCGGCGCTGGAGATCGCCGGCTGACGTCGTCGTCGCTGTCGCCGTCGCCGTCGCGCTGGCGGCGGCGGGATGCGGCGACCGGCGGCCGGCACCTCCACCGTCGCAGCTCGAGCAGCTCGACGCCGCGGTGAAACGGGGCGCCGCGTTCCTCGTCTCGCGCCAGGAGGCCGACGGCGCGGTGCGGTCGCCGACCTACGCGGCCTTCCGCGACGGCTACGCCCTCACCGGCCTCGCGGCGATGGCGCTCGGCATGGCGGGCGAGCGCGCGGCGTTCGCGAAGGCCTGCGACTTCCTGGTCACGCTCGTCGACGACGAGGGTGCGCTCCGCGACGTCGCGTATCCGACGTACGCGGCCGCGCTCGCCGTGCTCGCCTTCACGCTCTCGAACGACGCGCGTCATCTCCGCGTGCGCGCGCAGCTCGTCGACGAGCTGAGGCGGCGACAGCTCGGGCCCGAGCACGGGTGGCGCGACGACGACGCCTCCTATGGCGGCTGGGGCTACCACGCGCGCGTCCCGGTGCGGCCCGAGGGCGTGATCCACGACGACATGCTGAGCAGCAACCTGTCGGCGACCTTGCTCGTCGCCGGCGCGCTCGTCGCCGCCGGCGTGCCGCCCGACGACCCCGCGCTCGTCCGCGCTCGCGGCTTCGTCGAGCGCTGTCAGCACGCGGACGGCGGCTTCTTCTTCTCGCCGGCCGTGCCCGACGCCAACAAGGCCGGTTCGGACGCGGCCGGCTTCCGCTCGTACGGCTCGATGACCGCCGACGGGGCGCGCGCGCTGAGGCGGCTCGGCGCCTCGCCCGAGCGCGTGGCCAGGGCCGACGCCTGGCTCGCGCGCCACTTCGACGCCGCCCGCAACCCTGGCGAGTTCGCCCAGGAGGTGCGTCGCGCGTCGTCCTACTACTACTGGGCGTGGACCTCCGCGCACGCCATGCGGGCCACGGGCACCGGCGCGTGGGCGCCCGCGCTCGTCGGCGAGCTCGTGGCGCGGCAGCGCGCGGACGGCTCGTGGAAGAACGACGCCACCGAGATGCGCGAGGACGATCCCGTGGTCGCCACCGCGCTGGCGATGGCCGCGCTCCTCGTCGGCCGCAGCGCGATCACCGGCGAGTATCGCGGTCACGCCGTGTCGAAGCCGGTGGCCCCCGCCGCCGGGGATGGCGGCGCTCTGGTACCGTAGCGGCGATGGCCGCGAAGAAGAAACCTGCCGCGAAGCCGAAGGCCTCGGCGAAGAAGCCGGCCGCGAAGGCGAAGCCGAAGGTCGCGGCGAAGGCCGCCGAGAGGGCGCCGGCCAGGCCGGAGTCGGCGCCGGCCTCGCGCGCGGCGCGACCGACCTCGCCGATCAAGGCGGTCGCGGCGCCACCGCGGACGGGCGCGTCGCCCGCGCCATCGCGTCCCGCGGCGCCGGTCGCGCCGCCGCCGCCGCCGCCCGTCGATCACGCCGCCAGGGTGGGCGAGCTCTGGCGTCGCCTCGAGACCTGGGTCGCGAGCACCGGCGCGCCGTCCCTGGCCCTCAACGCCGGCGCGCCGGAGAAGGCGATCGCCGCCGCCGAGAAGACGATGAAGCTCGCCTTCCCGCCCGACTTCCGCGCGTCGCTCGCGATCCACGACGGGCAGGCGATCGACGGCGGCGCGCCCGCGTTCCCGTGGATGCCCGGCTGTCCGCCGCTCCTGCCGCTGGCGCGCATCGTCGAGCGCTGGAAGGACGAGCAGGAGCTCGCCGCCAAGCGCCAGCCCAAGAAGGAGTGGTTCGACGCCGGCGGCAAGCTCAAGGGCGGCGTCTACCGCACCGGCCGCATCCCCGTCGCCGGGCCGGTGCGCCGCGACTCGGAGCGCACGTTCCTCGACCTGGATCCCGGCCCCGCCGGCGCGCGCGGGCAGCTCATCACGATGGTGAGCGCCGCCGACTTCGTCGTCATCGACGCGAGCTTCGCCGCCGCCTTCGAGCGCTGGGTCAACGTGCTCGAGCGCGGCCTCTGGATCTACGACGCCACGCTCCA
>ERZ761602.2275-NODE-2275-length-30776-cov-7.878292_pt1 | contig 30776 bp, 20 predicted proteins | sample MGYA00512165_ERZ761602 | MGnify/ENA primary metagenome ERZ761602 (study PRJEB28899, sample SAMN02445085) | bioreactor sludge metagenome | biome: EBPR sludge; isolation source: Thorneside wastewater treatment plant | place: Australia: Brisbane, Thorneside...
CTGCGGCAGGAACATCTTGCCGGCGCCGAACAGGTCGCCGACCACGTTCATGCCGTCCATCAGCGGGCCTTCGATCACGTCCAGCGGGCGCGTGGCCTGCCGGCGCGCTTCCTCGGTGTCCTCGTCGACGAAGGCGTCGATGCCGTGCACCAGCGCGTGCGCCAGGCGCGCGGCCACGGGCTTCTCGCGCCAGACCAGGTCCTCGGTCTTCTTTTCGCCCTTCCTGCCCTTGTAGCGGTCGGCGATCTCCAGCAGGCGCTCGGTGGCGTCCTTGCGCCTGTTGAGGATCACGTCCTCCACGCGCTCGCGCAGGTCGGGGTCCAGGTCGTCGTAGACGGGCAGGGCACCGGCGTTGACGATGCCCATGTCCATGCCGGCCTGGATGGCGTGGTACAGGAACACCGTGTGGATGGCCTCGCGCACCGGGTCGTTGCCGCGGAAGCTGAACGAGACGTTCGACACGCCGCCCGAGACCTTGGCGCCGGGCAGGTTGGCCTTGATCCAGCGCGTGGCCTCGATGAAGTCCACCGCGTAGTTGTCGTGCTCCTCGATGCCGGTGGCGACGGCGAAGATATTGGGATCGAAGATGATGTCTTCCGGCGGGAAGCCCACGTCCTCGGTCAGGATGCGGTAGGCGCGGGTGCAGATTTCCACCTTGCGCGCGCAGGTGTCGGCCTGGCCCTGCTCGTCGAAGGCCATCACCACCGCGGCGGCGCCGTAGCGCAGCACCTTGCGCGCGTGCTCGACGAAGGCCGCCTCGCCTTCCTTCAGCGAGATCGAGTTGACCACGCCCTTGCCCTGCAGGCACTTCAGGCCGGCCTCGATCACGCTCCATTTCGACGAATCCACCATCACCGGGATGCGGGCGATGTCGGGCTCGGACATGATCAGGTTGAGGAAGCGTGCCATCGCCTTCTCGGAATCGATCAGGCCCTCGTCCATGTTGACGTCGAGGATCTGCGCGCCGTTGGCGACCTGCTGGCGCGCGACCTCGACGGCGTCCTCGTAGCGCTCTTCCTTGACCAGCTTGCGGAACTGCGCGCTGCCGGTGACGTTGGTGCGCTCGCCGACGTTGACGAACAGCAGGTCCGGCGTGATGACCAGCGGTTCTAGGCCGGAGAGGCGGGTGGGGCGGGCTTGGGAGGGCATCTTCGGCGGCGTCAGGCGAGGGTGGCCGGGAACAGGCCGGCCGTCGTCCCCGCGCAGGCGGGGACACGGCGGCTTGCGGCGGAGGTTTGGGAAATGCGCGCGATCGCCGTCCCGAGCCTTCGCGGGGACGGGTTCTTCGCGGTGACGGAGGAAAACGCGCTCATGCGGCCTGCTCCAGTTCGCCGGGCAGCCGCCGCGGCGGAATGCCGGCCACCGCGTCTGCGATCGCCTGGATGTGCGCCGGCGTGGTGCCGCAGCAGCCGCCGACCATGTTCAGCAGGCCGGACTCGGCGAATTCCTTGAGCGTGGCCGCCATTTCCTCCGGCGTCTCGTCGTACTCGCCGAAGGCGTTGGGCAGGCCGGCATTGGGGTGGGCGCTGACATGGCAGGAGGCGACGCCGGCCAGCGTCTCCACGTGTTCGCGCAGTTCCTTCGCGCCCAGCGCGCAGTTCAGCCCGATCGACAGCGGGCGGGCGTGCGCCAGCGAGGTGTAGAACGCCTCGGCGGTCTGCCCCGACAGCGTGCGGCCGGAGGCGTCGGTGATGGTGCCGGAGATCATCACCGGCAGCCGCGCACCGCGCGCGTCGAAGACTTCCTCGATGGCGTACAGCGCGGCCTTGGCGTTGAGCGTGTCGAAGATGGTTTCGACCATCAGCGCATCGGCGCCGCCGTCGATCAGGCCGTCGATGGCTTCGCGGTAGGTGGCGCGCAACTCGTCGAAACTGGTATTGCGGAAGCCGGGATCGTTGACGTCCGGACTGATCGAGGCGGTGCGGCTGGTCGGCCCCAGCACGCCGATGACGAAGCGCGGCTTGCCGGGCGTGCGCGCTTCGGCCGCGTCGCAGCACTCGCGCGCGACGCTGGCGCCGGCCTTGTTGAGTTCGTAGACCAGGTGCTCCAGGCGGTAGTCGGCCTGGCTGACGGCGGTGGCGTTGAAGGTGTTGGTCTCGATCAGGTCGGCGCCGGCCTCCAGGTAGGCCGTGTGCACGCCGGCGATGACCTCAGGCCTGGTCAGCAGCAACAGGTCGTTGTTCCCCTTCAGGTCGTGGCCGGCGTGGCCGCAGTCGGGCCCGTGCACGTGGCCGTCCGGCGCGTGCAGGCGGTCGTAGCCTTCGGCGAAGCGTTCGCCGCGGTAGTCGGCTTCCTGCAGGCCGTGGCGCTGGATCATGGTGCCCATGGCGCCGTCGATGATCAGGATGCGCGTGCGCAGGGCGTCGAGCAGGGCGCCGGCGCGCGCGGGGTGCAACCAGGGCAGGGTCTTCATGGCTTGCTCGCGGTCAGCGAAAGGACTTCGAAATGCGGCGGGCGGCGCTCGCGGGTGACCACGCCGGCGTTGGCGATCTCCAGCCCGGCCTTCTCGGCGAAGCGGCGCAGTTCCTTCTCGGTGAAGCCCAGGTTGACGTGGCCGTAGGCCTGCACCACGGCGCGGTGCTCGTGGCGGGCCAGGCTGCTCAGCAGCAGGCGCCCGCCCTTGCGCAGCACGCGCGCGGCCTCGGCCACGGCCTGCGCGGGCTTCACCGAATAGGTCAGCGCGTGCATCAGCACCACGAGATCGAAGCTGTTGTCCTTGAACGGCAGGGCGTGCATGTCGCCCTCGCGCACTTCCACGTTGGGGAAGCGGCGCAGGCGTTCGCCGGCCGCGGCCACCACGCGGGTGCTGGTGTCCACGCAGACGTAGCGGTGCGAATGCGGCGAAAGCAGTTCCGCCAGCACGCCGTCGCCGGAGGCGATGTCCAGCACGTCGCCGGTCTCCAGCAGCGGCAGGGCGGTGCGCGCCAGCGCTTCCCAGGTGCGGCCGGGCGAATAGTGGCGCTCCATGTCGCCGGCCACGCTGTCGGCCCAGTTCTGGTCGGCGGCGCGGTTGGCCAGCACGCCGGGCACGCGCTCGGCGTCCTGCCGCAGCAGCGGATCGTCGCTGCCTTCGCGCAGGCTGCGCCAGAGTTCGCGCTGCACCGGATCCAGGTGGACGTCGTCGAAGCGGTAATAGGCCGACACGCCGGCCCGGCGGTCGCGGACCAGGCCGGCCTCCTTCAGCTTGGCCAGGTGGGTGGACACGCGCGGCTGCGCCAACTGGGTGATCGCCGACAGCTCGGCGACGGTCAACTCCTCGCGCGCCAACAGGGCCAGCAGGCGCACGCGGGTGGCGTCGGCGAAGACCTTCAGGCGCGCGGACCAGGCTTCCAGATCCATAAATATCTCAATATCGCGATATAGAGATATTCTGATCCCGCCGGAGCGGCGCGGTCAACCCATGGCATACGCCTGCGGATGGTGGCAGGTTACAATTGGTACTAAATTTCAGAGAGGGACGCCCGTGGATTTCGCATTCACCGAAGAGCAGCTCATGATCCAGGACGTGGCGCGCCGGATCGCGCAGGAAAGGATCGCCCCCCGCGCCGAGCACCACGACCGCACCGGCGAGTTCCCGCTGGAGAACATCCGCCTGCTGGGCGAGAACGGGCTGATGGGCATCGAGGTGCCGGTGGAATACGGCGGCGCGGGCATGGACCCCATCGCCTACGTGCTGGCGATGATCGAGATCGCAGCCGGTGACGCCGCGCACTCCACCATCATGTCGGTGAACAACTCGCTGTTCTGCAATGGCATCCTGAAGTTCGGCACCGAGGCGCAGAAGCAGAAGTATGTGCGCGCCATCGCCGAGGGCCGCGAGATCGGCGCCTTCGCGCTGACCGAGCCGCAGTCCGGGTCCGACGCCACGGCCATGCGCTGCCGCGCGGTCAGGCAGGCCGATGGCAGCTTCGTCGTCAACGGCAAGAAGAGCTGGATCACCTCCGGCCCGGTCGCCAGGTACATCGTGCTGTTCGCCATGAGCGAAACGGACAAGGGCGCGCGCGGGATCACCGCGTTCCTGGTCGACACGACGAAGCCGGGCTTCCACCGCGGCAAGACCGAGCCCAAGCTGGGCATCCGCGCCTCGGCCACCTGCGAGATCGAGTTCGCCGACTACGTGGTGGACGCCGAGGACGTGCTGGGCGCCGAGGGCGAGGGCTTCAAGATCGCCATGGGCGTGCTGGACGCCGGCCGTATCGGCATCGCCAGCCAGGCCATCGGCATCGCCCGCGCCGCCTACGAGGCCACCCTCGCCTACGTGAAGGAGCGCAAGGCCTTCGGCGCGCCCATCGGCACCTTCCAGATGACCCAGGCCAAGATCGCCGACATGAAGTGCAAGCTGGACGCGGCCACGCTGCTGACCCTCCGCGCGGCGTGGGTGAAGGGCCGCGACCAGCGCTTCAGCAACGAAGCCGCCATCGCCAAGCTGACCGCCTCGGAGGCCGCCATGTGGATCACCCACCAGGCGCTGCAGATCCACGGCGGCATGGGCTATTCCAAGGAAATGCCGATCGAGCGCTACTTCCGCGACGCCAAGATCACCGAGATCTACGAAGGCACCTCGGAAATCCAGCGCCTGGTCATCGCGCGCAACGAGACCGGCCTGCGTTGATCCCGATCCCGTGGAAGCGGCGTCAGTCGCGACCGGGGGCAGGAGCGCATCGGCACGGATAAAAGCTTCATCGGCCTTGATCCGCGTCCATCCGCCCTGATCCGTGTCTTCCGGATGGGGTCCACGGTCGCGACTGACGTCGCTCCCACGGATCCGCAGCCCATCTTTCTTTGGTCACGGGACGGACGTGCCGGCATCGGCTAGAGTGCCGGGCACGGCTTGCCCCCTTCGTCCTCCTGGAGAACCCGATGCGTAAGACCCTGATCGTCTGTGCCCTCGCACTGGCGCTGACCAGCGGCAACGCGCCCGATGCCGGCGCGGCTTCCCCCTCCGCGGCCACGGCCTCGCAGGCCGACATCGCGGCCGAGAGCGAGCGCCTGAACGAGTGGTTCGAGAAGAAGTACGAGGAGCAGCTCCGCTTCAGCCCGATCCAGCTCACCTTCCAGGGCCGCAAGGACCTGTACGACCAGGTGGACGACATGTCCGAGCAGGCCCAGCGCGATCAGGTCGCCTGGCAGAAGGCCAGCGTGGAGGAAATGGAGAGGTCCTTCGACTACGCCAAGCTCAGCGACGAAGCCAAGCTGTCCTACGACCTGTGGAAGCTGCAATACGAGAACGCCCGCGACGGCCTGCCGTTCCTGGCCGACGGCTACGCCTTCGATCAGATGAACGGAGCGCAGAGCTTCTGGCCAACCTTCCTGATCAGCTTCCACAAGGTGGACGAGGAATCGGACTACACCGCCTACGTCGCGCGCCTGAAGGCCACCGCGCGCGCGTTCGACCAGTTGCTGGAGCGCGCGCGCGCCTCCGCCGCGCAGGGCATCCGCCCGCCCAAGTTCGCCTACGAGGGCGTGATCGACCAGTCGAAGAAGGTCATCGCCGGCGCGCCGTTCTCGGCCGGCAAGGACTCGGCCATCTGGGCCGACGCGCAGGCCAAGGCCGACGCGCTGGCGAAGGCCGGCAAGATCGACGCCGCGCGCGCCGCGGCGCTGAAGGAAGAAGCCCGCAAGGCGCTGCTGGAGCAGTTCAAGCCGGCCTACGAGCGCGTGATCGCGTGGAGCGAGGAGGAACTGCCCAAGGCCGCGGTCAACGCCACCGGCGTGGGCAGCACGCATCCTGACGGCAAGGCGTACTACGCCTACCAGTTGCGCCAGATGACCACCACCGACATGACCGCCGAGCAGATCCATGAGCTCGGCCTGAAGGAGGTCGAGCGCATCAAGGGCGAAATGGTGGCGTTGAAGGACAAGGTCGGCTTCAAGGGCGACCTGGATGCCTTCTTCCACTTCCTCGACACCGACCCGCAGTTCAAGTATCCCAACACCGACGCCGGCCGCCAGTCGTACATCGACGACGCCACGCGCACGATCGACAACATCAAGAAGGAACTGCCCAACTACTTCGGCCTGCTGCCCAAGGCGGACCTGGTGGTCAAGCGCGTGGAGCCGTTCCGCGAGCAGGACGGCGCCGCGCAGCACTACTACCCGGGCACGCCGGACGGCTCGCGTCCGGGCGTGTACTACGCGCACCTGTCCGACATGAACGCGATGCCCAAGACCGAACTGGAGGTCATCGCCTACCACGAGGGCCTGCCGGGCCACCACATGCAGATCTCCATCGCGCAGGAGTTGACCGGCGTGCCGAAGTTCCGCACCCAGGCCGGCTCCACCGCCTATGCGGAGGGCTGGGGCCTGTACGCGGAGTGGCTGGCGAAGGAGATGCCGGGCACCTACCAGGACCCGTATTCGGAATACGGCCGCCTGAGCTCGGAGATGTGGCGCGCGATCCGCCTGGTGGTGGACACGGGCCTGCACGCCAAGGGCTGGACCGAGCAGCAGGCGGTGGAATACTTCGATGCCAACAGCGCGGTGCCGCTGGCGGCGATCAAGTCCGAGATCCAGCGCTACCTGATCATGCCGGGGCAGGCCACCGCCTACAAGATCGGCATGATCCGCATCCAGGAACTGCGGAAGAAGGCCGAAACCGAGCTGGGCGACAAGTTCGACATCAAGGGCTTCCACGACGCGGTGCTGGGCGGCGGCGCGCTGCCGCTGACCCTGCTGGAACGCCGCGTGGACCAGTGGATCGCCAGCGTGAAGGCCAAGCAGGGCTGAAGCATCCGCGCATCGCGGATCAGACGGAGAACCCCGGCCTTGCGCCGGGGTTTTTCTTTGCGGAATGGAGAGCGGGAGCTATTGCAGATGATCCCGCCGCAGGTTTACGTTTCATGAAATTCCTGCCTGCTCCTGGGAGCAGGGTCTTTGGCGGCAGGAAAGTCCGAATCATGCAAAGTGATGAGCCTCGGCACAGGAACAGCCAAACGAGCAGACGATAGTGACATCCACGTGCCTGAGGCTTGCGAAGGAATGCGAAATCCACTCCGCAATATTCAAATCAATTTACATTAGTTGAAAAGTGCCGCGTCAGGGCTGGACGCAACGATTCCCCTGTTTCATTCTCCCGCTGCCATGGCATGGCGCTGCCTTCGCCGATGGCGCATGGAATGAAAGGGAGCACGCGTTTGGAACGAAAGAAGGGATTCTTCCTGCTGGCAATGGGGTTGCTTGCCATCGTGGCCGGGAGCTATTTGGCCGGATATTCGACCCTGTGGTTGCTTGGGGTGGATGTGCCAGTGCGGTGGGATACCTACCTGAGCTATTGGCGTGCATTGGACCAGCCTCAGGTCATGCCTCATGCCATGAAGATCAAGGCCGGCGGCATCCTGGGATTCGGCTTGCCCATGCTTGCCTTCGCAATGCTGGTGATATGGGCTTTAAAAGCGCCAAAGCAGGCATTGCATGGCGATGCCCGCTTTGCACGTGCTGGCGATCTGGCGCGGCGCGGCATGTTTTCGGCTGCACCGGAAAGCATCGTAGTGGGCAGGCTTGGCGGAAAACTGATCCGACTGCCCGGCCAGCAGTTCGCCATCCTGGCCGCGCCCACGCGTTCGGGAAAGGGCGTGGGCGTGGTGATCCCCAATCTCCTGGAATATCAGGGGTCCGTGGTGGTCCTGGACATCAAGCAGGAGAATTTCGACCTGACCAGCGGCTGGCGCGCCAGCCAGGGCCAGGAGATCTATCTGTTCAACCCTTTCGCTGAGGACCGCCGCACGCATCGCTGGAATCCGCTCAGCTACGTGTCGTCCGATCCCGCGTTCCGCATTTCGGACCTGCAGGCGATCGCCGCCATGCTGTATCCGGACGGCGACGGCAAGGACAAGTTCTGGGTCAGTCATGCGCGGAACGCTTTTCTTGCTTTCACGTTGTACCTGTTCGAGAACCATGACGAAGAGCGCAGGCGGAAGTGCCCCCCGGAGCTGCTGTCCGTCCCCACGCTGGGACGCGTCCATCGGCTTTCCGCGGGCAATGGCTCGGACCTGAGGCAATACCTGCAAGGGCTTTCCGGCAAACCTTTCCTCGGTGAGCATGCCAGGGCCGCGTTCGCCAACCTGCTTTCGCAGGCCGACGAGACGTTCTCTTCCATCCTTGGCACGTTCAAGGAGCCGCTGAACGCCTTCGTCAATCCGGTGCTGGAGGCGGCCACCAGCGGCGACGACTTCCGGATCACCGACGTGCGGAAGAAGCGGATGACCATCTACATCGGCATCCAGCCCAACAAGCTGACCGAGAGCCGGGTGCTGGTCAACCTGTTCTTCAGCCAGTTGATCAACGAGAACACGCGCGAACTGCCGCAGTCCAACCCGGCGCTCAAACACCAGTGCCTGCTGCTGATGGACGAGTTCACCGCCATCGGCAAGGTGGACATCATCGCCAGCGCGGTGAGCTACATGGCCGGCTACAACCTGCGTCTGCTGCCGATTATCCAGAGCATGTCGCAACTGGATGCGGTGTACGGCAAGGAGGTGTCGCGGACCATCATCACCAACCATGCCCTGCAGATCATCTATGCGCCCCGCGAGCAGCAGGACGCCAACGACTATTCGGAGATGCTGGGCTACACCACGGTGCGCAGGCGCAACCGTTCGCAGTCGCACGGGCAGCAGGGCAGCGTGTCGTTTTCGGAATCGGAAGAGCGCCGGGCGCTGATGCTGCCGCAGGAGCTGAAGGCGATGGGGCCGGAGAAGGAAGTCTTCCTGTACGAAGGCATCCCGCATCCGGTGATGTGCCAGAAGATCAGGTACTACCAGGACAAGCATTTCACCCGGCGGCTGTTGCCGAAGGTGGACGTGAAATTCTTGGAGATAGAACAATGAACGTCGTGGAAAACAAGCCGTCCCATAAAAGTTACCTTGAAAAGCTTAAGCAAATAAGGAGATGGCTGAATATTGCGCACTGGATTGTAGGGCGACCGATGCTCGCATATCTTCTTCTTTTCTCTTTGCCCGTGATCGGAAATCTGGTCGCAGGACTAACTCTGGGCTCACTAGACTGCACTGGTCGGGGCGGCAGTGCGCCAACATGTTTCTTGTTTGGTAAAGATGTCGGCGAAGTACTTTATGGCTATGTGATTGGCATGTTCCTGTTGGGGATCATAAATCCATTTCTTGCGTGGCAGCTTCTTAGCGTATTCCTTCCGGGATCTTTGGCGATCGTGTGGATTGTTCTGGCGATTCTGCTCGGATGCACGAATTACGCCTTCAAGCGAGTGATAAGGGACATGGAGCGAAGTGGCTAGGGCGTTGGCGGACACTGGCTCGGATTGTGCGAAGTTGAATCCTGTTGAGAAAGATGACGGAACTGCGATGATTCAGGAGGGAAAATATGATGCTGGTGGTCACATGAAGCTGGCGTCCAACAACGGCGACAAGCTGCACGATCTGCAACTGCTGCGCGATCTGGCCATCATCAATGCCCGCAATGTGGGCGAACTGGGTCCACTGCCGGCTGGTGGGTTGCCGGCCGCTCCCAAGCGCAAGCCCAGGCTTCCTGCTTCCAGCTCAATAATGTCGCCATCAGCGGATGCCGGCCATCAGGAGAACGAGACGATGGATTTCAAGTCGATGGCCGTGGCGGCCAGCATGGCGTTGGCGGCGTGTGCGCCAGTACAGGACTCTTCTGCCTCGGTTGAAGAGGGTGAGGACAAGCCGCTGCGCAAGCTGAACCCGAACCCGGAGCGGGCCTACGTCATCACGATGAAAATCGAGGGGGCGCCGGGGCCATTTGCGATGATCGAGGGTGTCGCCCAATACGACGTCGAGAATGCACCGGAATGTGGCCGCTACCTGAAGTTCGCGGGCGTGCATCCCGGCATGACCAGTATGGAGTCCTTCCCGCTGACCAGAGTTTCGGATACTGAATACGAGGGCCGGGTATATGCCGACCTGCTCTTGAACGAGGATTACTTTGGGCGGGGCATATGCCGCTGGAAGTTCATGCAGGCGCAGGTGGTGCTCAAGGCTACGGGAGGGAAGGAGGAAACGGAGTTTCTTCCGTACTTACGAGCGAAGGCAGTGTATGGAGAGGATTCTGAGATAAGGTATTTTCGGAAAGAGATTTATCCGCGCGATGCGAAGATGGACCGCTTCCCTTCCTTTGGGCAGGTGGATCGAAGCAAGTTTGCTCCAGATATTTCAGATGATGGCCTGTTTGCCATCAGGTTGACCTCCCGGGAAGTACGCCCATGAACATGAACTCCCCACAGGATGAGCGGTGGGTGGCAGCGATGAAGAGGCCGACATGATCCAGAATGAAGAGGACGATGACGACATCGATCCGTACATGAGGCTGCGCGCCAACGAGGGCGACAAGCTGCACGATCTGCAATTGCTGCGCGACCTGTCCATCATCAATGCCCACACCGTGAGCGAACTGGGCTCGCTGCCGGCCGGTGGCCTGCTGATCGTTCCCAAGCGCAAGCCCTATCTTCCAGGCTCCATTTCAACAGCATCGCCTTCGGTGGGAGGCGATCATCAGGAGAACGAGACAATGGACTACAGGTCTATGGCTGTGATGGCTGGCATTGCCTTGTCGGGGTGCGTGCCAGTGTCGGATTCTTCTCGGGATGAGCTGCGCAGCAATGCTGAAGATTTGCGTAAGGATTCGCTCATGCAGACGCACAAGTTTCGCCTGAATCCAAATCCAAGGCGGCGCTACGACATCATCATGACCATAAAAGACGCGCCGGGACCATTCGGTGTTGTCGGATTAAGTGCTAAGTACTACGCGGATTGCTGGTATGTAGTCGATAAGTTCGCGGGGGCGCTGGCTCAACCGCGCTACTCTATATCTCCAGAGATTAGAAAACTAGACGAAGTCACGTATGTTTCTACCGTGTATCTGGATCCTTTGATCGATGAGGATTATTACGGGAATGGAATTTGTCGCTGGCGTCTTAATGCTGTGTCTGTCGGCCTTATGGCTACGGGCAGTGACGGAGAAACTCGTTTCTCAGGGCACATCTCCCTTGAAAAAATGATAGATAAGGAGCCGGTGGTAACCTATTTTTGGAAAGAGCGTTATCCGCGCGAAGAGGGGTATGGTAACTTTCTAGATTCCGGAGATAGCACGTTGGATGCGGTTCCTGTTGATAAACGAAGAGAGTTCTTTGCTGTCACGCTGAATTCGCAGGAGGTCCAGCCATGAGTGTGACCTCTCAGCAGTATGCCGGCTTGGCGGACGATTCTTACAACAACTATCCGAAGGGGATTCGCAAGCCCGGAGATGAGGAATTAACTCCCCCCATCGATGGGGTTGTGTTCCGGGTGCTGGAGCACTACAGCAATCCACGTATTGGCTATCAAGGCACGATCTACCAGCGTCTGGATACCGGTGAGATCGTCGTCGCACACCGAGGAACGGAAACGGAGCAAGGACTTGGGAGTCTTCTGAAAGATGGCGTCGTCGATGGTGCGATGGTGCTGGCGCGCGTCAATCCGCAGGCGAAAGACGCCATTGAGCTGACCCAGCGAGCTATCGACCACGCGGAGCGGGAAGGTAGGAAACCTGGCGGTCACACCCCCGAAGTCACCGTCACCGGCCACTCGCTGGGCGGCACGCTGGCGCAGATCACCGGGCATCACTTCGGCCTGCGTGGCGAGACCTTCAACGCCTATGGCGCGGCGAGTCTTGGCTATCGCATCGACAAGGGCGGCGACAGCATCCTCAATCATGTCATGGCGGGCGATACGGTCAGCGCCGCCAGCCCGCATTTCGGGCAGGTGCGGGTGTACGCCAGCGCCGGTGAAATCGCGGCCTTGCACAACTGCGGCTATGCCAACGACCGCAATCCGCTCGATCCGCGTGCTCCGGGCGTAGCCGTCGGCGTATTGGCCGGCTCCCACCGCATGCATCACTTCCTCAACAAGGATGGCGAGGGCAAGCCTGATCGTTCCGCGCTGTCCGATCCGGCTGCGCGCCAGTTGGCCGAGGTGTTCGACCCCATGATCGGCAAGTTCCGGAGCGATGTCGCCGCGGGGCGGGGCGTCGCCACGGTCGCCGCGCGCGGTCTCCACGGCAATGCGCTGGACGCCCTCGGCGAACTGCGCGGCCCGCTGCCGGCCGGCGAGCCGGCGGCGCGGGCGGAACGCGCCGCCGCAGCGGAGGCCGAGGCGGCGCAACGGCTCGCCGATTACCACGCGCAGCGGCGGCATTTCTTCAGCGAGCGCCTTCCTCCGATGAATCCCGACGCACAGCCGCCCGACCTGTTGCGGCGGCCGGAAACGAAAGATGTCCCGGTCCTTCGCTCCCCGACGCCCGATTACCTTCAGTCCGAGCCGTCGTCACGGGACGATCGGACGCAGGCGTTCCCGACCGACCATCCACGGTATCCCTTGTATGCCGCCCTGGAGGAGCGGTTGCCGGGCGTGGCGAAGGAGAAGGTGGCCGAGATCACGCATCAGGCCGTGATGGGCGGCATCACCGACGCACGGCAGATCAGGGGCGTGATCGTCCACGACGACCAGGTATGGGTGGCGGGCCGCATACCCGGCGACCGCGCCAACGTATCGCTTTCCGAGCCGCCTCCCTCCTTGCAGGAGAGCTTGCGTGGGATGGAATCGTTCGACAGGCAGCAGATGCAGCTAGTGCATTTCCAGGAGCAGCAGAGGACGGCGAACCAAGGCCACGGCGCGCCGGGCCACATGTTGACCTGAGCCGCACGCATCACTGTAGGAGGGGCTGCAGCCCCGACCGGACCATCCGCATCGATGCGTCCCAAGATCAGGACGGGAAGGGCGTCGAGGCTGAAGCCCCTCCTACAGGAAAGAAGAAGCCCCGGCATGGCCGGGGCTTTGTGTCCGCCGCATCAAACCGCTTGCGACTTCGTCAGTGCTCGCTGGCGGGTTCGCCCGGCAGCGCTTGCGCTTCCTGCGCGTGCCGGCGGTCGTGCGCGTGGTCGCGGGCCAGGTACAGGTAGAACGCCGGCAGCACGAACAGGGTGAACAGCGTGCCGATGGTCATGCCGGAGGCGATCACCACGCCCATCGAGAAGCGCGAGGCGGCGCCGGGGCCGCTGGCCATCAGCAGGGGGACCATCGCGAACACCAGCGCTGCGGTGGTCATCAGCACCGGGCGCAGGCGGATGGCAGCGGCTTCCTCGATGGCTTCGCGCTTGGACAGGCCGCGCTCGATCTGCAGCTTGTTGGCGAACTCCACGATCAGGATGCCGTGCTTGGAGATCACGCCGACCAGCGTCACCAGGCCCACCTGGGTATAGATGTTGATGCTCATGCCGGGGAAAGCCTCGATCTGCATCATGCCGAGGATGCCGCTGAGGATCGCCAGCACGTTCAGCGCCAGCAGCGCGCCGCAGATCGCCATCGGCACCGTCAGCAGCATGATCAGCGCGTCGCGGAAGCTCTCGAACTGCGCCGCCAGCACCAGGAAGATCACGATCAGCGCCAGCATCAGCGTCAGCAGCATGGCCGAGCCTTCCTGCTTGAACTGGCGCGACTCGCCGGCGTAGTCCACGGTGTAGCCCTGCGGCAGCACTTCCTTGGCCGCCTGGTCCAGGATCTCCAGCGCCTGCCCCTTGCTCACGCCCGGGCGCGGCATGAACATGATCGACACCGCGTTGAGCTGCTGGAAGCGCTTGAGCGACTGCGGCTGCGCGCTTTCCTTCAGGGTGACCAGGGTGGAAAGCGGGATCAGTTGGCCGTCGCGGGTGCGCGTGTAGTAGTTCTCCAGGTCGCTGGCGTTGAGGCGGTCGCTGCGCTGCACCTGCGGGATCACCAGGTAGGAGCGGTTCTGCATGGCGAAGCGGTTGGTGTAGCCGCCCGACAGCATGGCCGCCATGTCGGCCGCCAGCGTGCGCATGTCGATGCCCAGGCTGGCCGCCTTGTCGCGGTCGATGTCCACCTCGATCTGCGGCTTGTCGATCTTCAGGTCCTTGTCCAGGAAGATGAAGCGCTTGCTCGCCATGGCCTTCTGCAGGATGGCGTCGGCCAGTTCGTTCAACTGGGCCAGTTCGCCCACGCCGCCGATGATGAACTCGCCGCCGCCGTCGCCGCCCGCGCTGGGCAGGGAGGGCGGGACCAGCGCGAACACGTTCAGGCCGCTGACCTGGCTCATCTTGGGCTGCAGTTCCTGCTCCAGCACCGCCTTGGTCGAGCGCTCGCGCTGGCTCCACGGTTTGAGCACGAAGCCAGCCATCGCGCTGGGGCTGGCGCCGCCGCCGCCGCCGAAGCCGCCGTTGAACAGGAAGTAGTCCTGCACCTCCGGCACGCCCTTGGCGATCTCGGTGACTTCTTCGGTGTAGCGCTCCACGTAGTCCAGGGTGGAATAGGGATCGGCGCTGGCCACGGAGAAGATGAAGCCTTCGTCCTCCAGCGGCGCCGGCTCCTTGGGCGCGGCGACGTAAAGAAGCGCGCAGGACACCAGCACGAGTAGGCCGAACACGCCGATCACCGCCTTGGTCTCCAGCGTGCCGTGCAGGCGCCGCTGGTAGCCGTGGTGCAAGCGGTCGAAGCGCGCGTCCAGCCAGGCTTCCAGCCGGCCCTTGCCGCCCTCGGCGTGGGGCTTGAGGATCTTGGCGCACATCATCGGGCTGAGGGTCAGCGCGATCACGCCGGACAGCAGCACCGAGCCGGCCAGGGTGAAGGCGAACTCGGTGAACAGCACGCCGGTCATGCCGCCCTGGAAGCCGATGGGCAGGTACACCGCCACCAGCGTGGTGGTCATCGCCACCACCGGCCAGGCCAGCTCGCGCGCGCCCTTGATCGCCGCGTCGTAGGGCGACATGCCCTCCTCGATGTGGCGGTGGATGTTCTCCAGCACGATGATGGCGTCGTCCACCACGATGCCGATCGCCAGCACCATCGCCAGCAGGGTCAGCAGGTTGATGGTGAAGCCCATCAGCAGCATCAGGAACAGCGCACCCACCAGCGACAGCGGCACCGTCACTGCCGGGATCAGCACGCTGCGCAGCGAGCCCAGGAACAGGAAGATCACCACGATCACGATGATGACCGCTTCGATGATCGTGCTGACTACCTCGTCGATGGCGTCCTGGATGGACTCGGTGCTGTCGTAGGGGATGGTCGCCTTGATGCCCTCGGGCAACTGCGGGACGATCTCGCCGTCCCACAGCTTGCGCACGTCCTTGATCACGTCCAGCGAGTTGGCGTCGGGCGAGACGAAGATGCCCATGAACGTGGCCGCCTCGCCGTTGATGCGCACGGACGTGCCGTAGTTCTCCGAGCCCAGCGCCACGTCGGCCACGTCACCCAGGCGGACGATGGCGCCGTTCTCTTCGCGCACCACCAGCCGGCGGAACTCGTCGGCGTTGCGCAGGTCGGTGCGCGCGGTCATGTCGATGGCCACCATTTGGCCCTTGGTCGAGCCCACCGCCGACAGCACGTTGTTGGACGACAGCGCCGTGGCCACGTCGCTGGCGGTCACCCGCAGCGCGGTCATCCGGTCCGGCTTCAGCCAGATGCGCATGGCGAAGGTGCCGGCGCCCAGGATATCGGCGCGCTGCACGCCCGACACCGTCACCAGCTTGGGCTGCACTACGCGGGTCAGGTAATCGGTGATCTGGTTGTTGTCCAGCGACTCGCTGGCGAAGGACACGTACATCGCCGCGATCTGCTGGCCCTGCTGCAGGTCGATCACCGGGTCCTCGGACTCCGGCGGCAACTGGCCGCGCATCTTGTTGACCTTGGCGGCGATCTGGGTGAGCGCCTCGTTCGGATCCTGGTCCAGGCGGATGTACGCCTGGATGACGCTGACGCCGGCCGAACTGGTGGAGCTGAGGTACTCGATGCCCTCGGCGCTGGCCACTTCGCGCTCCAGCGGCGTGGTGATGAAGCCTTGGATCAGGTCCGCATCGGCGCCGTAGTAGGTGGTGCTGATGTTGACCACCGCGTTGCGCAGCTCGGGGTACTGGCGCACGTTCAGTTCGGTGAACGAGCGCAGCCCGAACAGCAGGATGAACAGGCTGACGACGACCGCCAGTACCGGCTTGTTGATGAAGATGTCGGTGAATTTCATGCCGGCGCCCCGTCAGCGGTTCTCGGGCGCGGGCGCGGCGCTGGTGGTGGGCTGGATCTTGTTGTTGACGACCACTTCGGCATCGTTGCGCAGCTTCAGCAGGCCGCTGGTAGCCACGCGCTCGCCGGGCTTGAGCCCGTCGGTCACCGCGATCAGGTCGCCGCGGGCCGCGCCGGTCTTCACGAAGCGTTGCTTCACCACCAGCTTCGTGCCGGTCAGCGGCTTGCCCTGCATGTCCTTCTCGCCGGGCGCGCGCTCGGCTTCCTGGATCACGTACACCGCGTTGCCGTAGGGATTGAAGCTGATCGCGGTCTGCGGCACCACGACCACCCTGCGCGACTCGCCGGTGTCGAAGCCGACGTGGGCGAAGGTGCCCGGGCGCAGCGCGTGATCGGGATTGGACAAGGTGGCCTGCACCCTGAAGTTGCGGGTCGCCGGATCGACCTGCGGCTCCACCGCGGTGACTTCGCCCTCGAATACCTCGCCGGGCAGGGCGTCGACGCGGGCGCGGATGGCGCTGCCGCGCTTCACTTCGCCGGTGCGTTGCTCGGGCAGGGTGAAGTCCAGGTAGATCGGGTCCAGCGCTTGCAGGCTGACGATGGCGTCACCGGGATTGAGGTACTGGCCCAGGTTGGCCTTGCGGATGCCCAGCACGCCGTCGAAGGGCGCGCGGATGGTCTTCTGCGCGATCAGCGCGCGTTGCGCTTCCACCTGCGCCTGCGCGGTGGCGGCCTGGGTGGCGCGCTCCTCGGCCTCGGCCTGCGAGACCAGCTTGTCGCGCGCCAGCGCCTGCCAGCGGTCGCGCTGCACCACGGCCAGGCGGGCGGAGGCTTCCAGCGATTTCAGCACCGCCAGTTCGTTGGCGGTGTTGAGCTGGGCCAGCACCGTGCCGGCCTTGACCGGCTTGCCCACGTCGATGGACAGGCTGCGCACGACGCCGCCGGCCTCGGTGGTCACGTCGGTGCCGTTGACGGCCACGAAGGTGCCCACGGCCTGCTGGGCGTCCACCCAGTCTTCCTGCTTGGCGGTCCAGTCGGTCACCGTGGCGGCGGGCTGCGGCATGCTGTCGAAGAAGTCGTTCATACCCTTGTTCATGACCGCCTTGATGGCGAACACGCCGCCGAACACCGCCAGCACGACGATCAGCATCAGCATCATGCGCAGCGGGGTGGAGGGCTTTTTCCTTGCAACTGTGGGGTCTTTCCGTGTCATGGGGAGGTCGTCGGCAGTGGTGGATGCATGGGGTACGACGAACGGGCGCGAGCCGGTTCGACAAGGCGAAGCGCGGGATTATCGCGGCTGGAGAAACCCGCAAGGAAGTGCGGGAACGGCGTGCTTACGCGGTCTGCGAAGGCATGGCGTGCCGTGTCTGGCTGCGGTTCATGTTGAAACCAGGATTACATGGCATTGCGGTCAACTTCGGACCGCAAGCGCCGCAATATACGTCACGCAGACCCCGGCCGGAACAGGCCGGGGCCGCGCGCATCCGCCCCTTGTCAGCGGGACGGCGGCTTGCTGTGTTCCAGCAGGTACTCCTTCGAGGGCTCGTCCATCCGGTCGCCCAGCATGCGGCGCACCGAGACGAAGAACACCGGGATCATCAGCAGGCCCAGGAAGGTGGCGAACAGCATGCCGCCGATCACGCCGGTGCCGATGGCGTGACGGGCGTTGGCGCCGGCGCCGGTGGAGATGGCCATCGGCAGCACGCCCATGATGAAGGCGAACGAGGTCATCAGGATCGGGCGGAAGCGCAGGTGCGCCGCGCTGACCACCGCCTCGCGCAGGGTCCGGCCCTGCTTGCGCTCCATCACCGCGAACTCGACGATCAGGATGGCGTTCTTCGCCGCCAGGCCGATGATGGTGATCAGGCCGATCTTGAAGAACAGGTCGTTGGACAGGCCGGGGCGCAGCATGGTGAAGATCACCGCGCCCAGCGCGCCCAGCGGCACCACCAGCAGCACCGCCACCGGGATCGACCAGCTCTCGTACAGCGCCGCCAGGCACAGGAACACCACCACGATGGACAGCACCATCAGCAGCGTGGCGCTGTTGCCGGCCAGGATCTCCTGGTAGGACATGCCGCTCCAGTCGTAGCCGAAGCCCTGCGGCAACTGTTCGGTGACGATGTTCTCCATCGTCGCCATCGCCTGGCCGGACGAACTGCCCGGCGCTGCCGAACCGTTGATGTTCACCGCGGAGTAGCCGTTGTAGCGCGACAGCGACGGCGGCACCGAGGCCCACTGCGATTGCACCACGTTGGCCAGCGGGATCATCGCCCGGTTGCCGCTGGCGTCGGTCTGCCGGCTGCTGGGGCTGTAGATGCGGCCCAGCGACTCGGCGCCGGTGCGGTAGGGGGCGTCGGCGCGCATGTTCACGCGCTTGATGCGGCCCTGGTAGAAGAAGTCGTTGACGTACACCGGCGCCAGCATCAACTGGATGCCGTTGTAGATGTCGCTCACCGACAGCCCCATCGACTGCGCTTGTACGCGGTCCACGTGTAGTTGCAGTTGCGGCGCGTTCTCCAAGGTGTTCGGGCGCACTCCCACCAGCGTCTTGTCCTGCGAGGCGGCGCCCAGCAACTGGTTGCGTGCCGACATCAGCGCGGCCTGGCCCAGGCCCGCGCGGTCCTGCAGCCACATGTCGAAGCCGCCGAACTGGCCCAGGCCCTGGATGGTCGGCAGGTTGACCACGAATATCTGCGCGCCCTTGATGCCATACAGCGCGCCGTTGGCGTTCTGGATGAACTCGCCGACCACCACGTCGCGCTTGTCCCAGTGCTTGAGCTTGATGAACGCCATGCCGACGTTCTCGCCCTGGCCCAGGAAGCTGAAGCCGGACACCTGCATCATGCTGTCGTAGCCGTCCAGGTGCTCCAGCGTGCCGCGGATCTGGGTGAATACCTGCTTGGTGCGCTCCAGCGAGCTGCCCGGCGGCAACTGCACGATGGCCAGCGCGTAGCCCTGGTCCTCCTCGGGCACGAAGCTGCTGGGCAGGCGGGTGAACATGAAGCCGGCCAGCACCGTCAGCAGCGCGAACACCACCATCCAGCGCGGCGCGTGGCGTATCGCCGAGCCGATGTGGCCGACGTAGGTCTTCTCCAGCTTGCCGTAGTACTTCTCGAACAGGCGGAAGACCACGTTCTTCTTCTCGTGGCTGTCGTGCTCGTGCTGCTTGAGGAAGGTCGCGCACAGCGCCGGGGTGAAGCCCAGCGCCAGGAACGCGGAAAAGGCCATGGAGATGGCGATGGTCAGCGCGAACTGCTTGTAGATTTCGCCCGAGGCGCCGCCCTGCAGGGCCGAGGGGATGAACACCGCCGCCAGCACCACGGTGATGGCGACCACCGCGCCGGTGATCTGGCCCATCGCCTTGATCGTGGCCTCGCGCGGCGGCAGCTTCTCCTCGGCCATGATGCGCTCGACGTTCTCGATCACCACGATGGCGTCGTCCACCACGATGCCGATCGCCAGCACCAGCGCGAACATCGTCAACTGGTTGATGGTGAAGCCGATCACGCTCAGGCCCCAGAACGTGCCCAGCAGCGCCACCGGGATCACCAGGGTGGGGATGATGGTGGCGCGGAAGTTCTGCAGGAACACCAGCATCACCAGGAACACCAGGAACACCGCCTCGGCCAGGGTCTTGATCACTTCCTGGATCGAGATGCGCACGAAGGTGGTGGTGTCGTAGGGCGAGAACCAGGTCACGCCCTGCGGGAAGCTGGGCTGCAACTCGTCCATCTTGGCGCGCACCGCCTTGGCCACGTTCAGTGCGTTGGCGCCGGGCAGCAACTGGATGGCGAACGCGCCCACGGGCTTGCCGTTGTATTGGGTGTCGAAGCCGAACGCCTGCGCGCCAAACTCCACCCGCGCCACGTCCTTCAGTCGCACGCTGGAGCCGTCGTTGTTGGCGCGCAGGATGATCTGCTCGAACTGCTCGGGCGAGGTGAAGCGGCCCTCGGCCGACACCGTGGCGGTGAACGCCTGCCCGGCCGGCGCGGGATCGGCGCCGATGGAGCCGGCGGCGAACTGCACGTTCTGCCCCTTGACCGCCGCCAGCGCTTCGCTCGCCGACAGGTTGTAGCCCTGCAGCTTGCCCGGGTCCAGCCAGATGTTCATGGCGTACTCGGAGCCGAAGTGCTGGGTGCTGCCCACGCCGGGCACGCGCGAGATCTGGTCCAGCACCCGCGAGGCGACGATGTCGTTGAGCTGGTTGCGGTCGATGGCCGGATTCTCGGACTGCAGGCCCACCACCATCAGGAAGCCGGCGTTGGCCTTGGCCACCACCACGCCCTGCGCGGTCACTTCGCTGGGCAGGCGCGGCGTGGCCAGCGATACCTTGTTCTGCACCTGCACCTGGGCGATGTCCGGGTTGGTGCCGGTCTGGAAGGTCAGGGTGATCGAGGCGCGGCCGGACGAGCTGGAGCTGGAGCTGAAGTACAGCAGGTTGTCGATGCCGGTCAGTTGCTGCTCGATGACCTGGGTGACCGAGCGCTCGGTGGTCTCGGCGCTGGCGCCGGGGTAGGCGGCATTGACCACCACCTGCGGCGGCGCGATGGACGGGTACGACTCCACGCCGAGGTTGAGGATCGCGATCACGCCGGCCAGCGAGATCAGGATCGACACGACCCAGGCGAAGATCGGGTGGTTGATGAAGAACTTGGGCATGGGGGAGGGTCCTTATTCGGCCTTGCCTGGGGCCGGCGCCTGCAGCTTGGCCTGCGCGGCCTTGGCGGCGGCCGCCTCCTCGGCCGTCACCGCCTTGGCCGGCGCGCCTTCCTTGACCTTCTGCAGACCGTCGACGATCACCCGGTCGCCGGCCGCCAGGCCGGAGGTGATCAGCCAGTCGGTGCCGATGGCCTGTTCGGTGGCCACGTTCTTGCGCACGACCTTGCCGTCCTGGCCGACCACCAGCGCGTAGGCGCCGGTGGTGTCGCGCTGGATCGCCGCCTGCGGGATCAGGAACGCGCCCTTCTGCTCGCCCAGGGTGGCGCGCAGGGTGACGAAGGTGCCCGGCAGCAGCATGCGGTCGGGATTGGGCACGGTGGCGCGCAGCGACACGGTGCCGGTGGCGGGGTCCACCACGGTGTCGGAGAAGTCGAGCGTGCCGGTCTGGTCGATGGCCTGGCCGCCGGGCAGGATCACGCTGACCGTGCGCTGGCCGGCGCCGGCCAGCTCCACCTTGCCTTCGCCCTGCGCCTGGCGGATCACCTGCATCTCGCTGGCGCTCATGGAGAAGTTGGCGTACAGCGGATCGATCTGGTCGATGGTGGTCAGCAGGGTGGCGTCGCCCTGGCCGACCAGCGCACCCTCGGTGACCTGCTGCTTGCCGGCGCGGCCGGAGATCGGTGCGGCGACGCTGGCGTAGCCCAGGCTGATGCGCGCGGTCTCGACGTTGGCGCGGGCCTGCTGCACGGCGGCGGCGGCGCTGCGCTCGGCGGCCTCGGCGTTGTCCAGGTCGGAGCGGGAGACGAACTTCTGCGGCGCCAGTTGGCGGGCGCGGTCGGCCGCCACCTTGGCGTTGGCGTAGGTGGCCTGCGCCGAGGCCAGGTTGGCCTGCGCCGCGCTGAGCGAAGCCTGCAACGGCGCCGGGTCGATCAGGAACAGCGTCTGGCCCTGCTTCACGTCGCTGCCTTCCTGGTACACGCGCTTCTGCAGCACGCCGGCCACGCGGGCGCGCACGTCGGAGCTGCGGTAGGCGGACAGGCGGCCCACCAGGTCGCGCTGCAGCGGCACGTCCTTGGGCGTGGCGGCCATGACCACCACTTCCGGTGGCGGCATCTGCGGTTGTTCCGGCTTGCTGCACGCGGCCAGGGCGGCAAGCAGGGCGCCGGCCAGGACGAGGGAACGGGCGGGGGAGGTCATGGGGAAGCTCCGTTTCTGTTTTTCGAAGTCTTGGGAAGGGGGGAGGTGGCGCGGATGCGGCGCCCCGGGACCGTGGCCTGCGCCGCAGTATGGGCGTGCGCACCGCTGGCAACGGGTGAAAACGCGCGCAGGAAGCCGTCCACCGCGAATTCGGCCCAGCGCCGGCGCTCCTGCGGGCGCGCCCGGTGCGGCGCGCCGAAGCGCTGCCTGTCGAAGTCCAGGCCCACCATCATGCTCAGCAGCAGTTCCGCGGCGTAGTGCGGATCGTCATGCCGCAGCCGGCCCTGGTCCATCGCACGCTGCAGCCAGGCCGCCAGACGACGCATCAGGCTGTCGCAGGTGTCCTCGTACAGCGTGCGCGCCTGTTCGGGGAACTGGCGCGCCTCGTTGCTCAGCAGGCGGCTGGCCGCCACCACGTTGGGGTCGCACAGGTGCGCCAGATGCTGTTCGGCGAAGGCCAGCAGCGTGGTGCGCGGATCCTGCGTGTCCGGGTCCAGCCGCGCGGTGGCCAGGTCCAGGTGCTCGCCCATCACGCTGCGCATGAGCTCCTGCTTGCTGCCGAACTGCGCATACAGCGTCTGCTTGGAACAGCCCGCACGCGAGGCCACCGCCTCCATGCTCACGCCGAAGCCCTGTTCGGCCAGCAACCCGAGCACGGCCGCATGCACGCGCACGCGCCGTCGTTCGGTCGCCGAAGTGGGGGCGGGGGCGGTCATGGGGCTGGACTATACCGTCCAGTTTAGAATTTGAACAGGCTTGTGTTAGATGAAGAAGTGTGGACAAGACCGCGCCGGCAGATGGGCGACGGGCACCGTGCGTGGGCGCATGGCGGGTCTCCGGACGGTTTCCGGTTGCAGGGCGCAGGCGGTAGCCAATCGCGCGCGGGAATGCAAGCACGGCTTATGACGCCTCGCAGCAAGTTTTGTGATGGCGCGCGGCGATACAATGACCATTCGACTACCACTTGTTGAGCCAACCTCTGCATGAACGCTGTGCGCAGCTCGAAGAAAGCCTCGAAGAAGCCCAAACCGGAAACCGCCAAGGCCACCACGTCGGTGCGCCCGAAGGCCACGCCTACCAAGAAGGTGGCCGCCCGACCGGATGCGGGCGCGGCCAGGGCCGCGAAGGCGACGGGCAAGGCGTCCGTGCCGGCCGTGCAGGTGTTCTCGCTGGAGCCGATCCTGGCCGCCGCGCGCAAGCGGGTGTCCGGTGCGGCCGCGCAGGCCGAGGCGCAGGCGTTCTCCGAGGCGTTCTACAAGCGCATGGAGGAGGACGAATACCCCAACCACAGTCCCGAGGTCTGGGCCGCCATCGCCACCGACATGCTGGCGTTCGCGCGCACCCGCAAGGCGGGCACCGCCAACGTGCGCGTGTTCAACGCCACGCTCAAGGCCAACGGTTGGGAATCGCCGCACACCGTGCTGCAGCTCGTCAACGACGACATGCCGTTCCTGGTGGACTCGGTCAGCATGGCGCTGGCGGAGATGGGCGTGGGCGTACACGTGCTGGGCCACCCGCTGGTGCGCTTCACCCGCGACAAGGCCGGCAAGGTCTCGGCGGTGGGCGAGGGCAAGCCCGAATCACTGATGCTGCTGGAGATCGACCGCCTGCCGCCGGAGGAGATGGCACGGATCGAGAAGCGCATCCGCACGGTGCTGGAGGAAGTCCGCGCCATCGTGCGCGACTGGAGCGCCATGCGCGAGAAGATGCTGGCGCTGGCCGACGACCTGGCCACCCGCCGCATGCCGGTCGGCGACGACGGCCGCCGCGAGGCGCAGGAATTCCTGCGCTGGGCGGCCGCCGACCACTTCACCTTCTTCGGCTACCGCGAATACCGCGTGGAGAAGGGCACCGGCATCCTGGCCGCGGTCGAGGACAGCGGCCTGGGCCTGCTGCGCGAGGGCGACACCACGCCGCCGCGCAACGTCAAGACGCTGGCCGCGCACTACCTGCCGCAGGGCGGCTCGGTGGATGCGCTGATCCTGACCAAGACCAACCGCCGTTCCACCGTGCACCGTCCGGGCAACATGGACTACATCGGCGTGCTGGAGTTCGACGCCCAGGGCAATCCCGTCGCCGAGCAGCGCTTCATCGGCCTGTATACCTCCAGCGCCTACAACCGCCGCCCGTGGGAGATCCCGCTGGTGCGCGACCGCCACGAATACGTGATGCACAAGTCCGGCCTGTCGCCCAACAGCCACAGCGGCAAGGCGCTGCGCCACATCCTGGAGACCCTGCCGCGCGAGGAGCTGTTCCAGTCCAGCGACGACGAGCTGTACCGCACCGCGATGGGCATCCTCGGCCTGCAGGAGCGCGTGCGCAGCAAGCTGTTCCTGCGCCGCGACCGCTACGGCCGCTTCTATTCGGCGCTGGTCTACATCCCGCGCGAGCGCTTCAACACCGACGTGCGCCTGCGCATCGAATCGCTGCTCAAGGAAGCCATGCGCGGCGAGTACGTGGACAGCAGCGTGCAACTGGGCGAATCGCCGCTGGCGCAGTTGCACCTGACCATCCGGCCCAAGGCCGGCGAGCAGGTCGACGTGGACACCGCTTCGCTGGAAGCCGACATCGCCCACCTGCTGCGCAACTGGCAGGACGACCTGCGCGAGACCCTGATCGCCCGCCACGGCGAATCGGCCGGCCTGCTGCTGGCCGGCGCCTTCGGACGCGCGCTGCCGGCCGGCTACATCGAAGTGGTGTCGCCGGAAGGCGCCGCGCGCGACGTCGAGCACCTGGCCGCGCTGGGCGGCGCCGACGACCTGCGCCTGAGCCTGCACGAATCGCGCCGCAAGCGCCCGGGACAGGGCAACCTGCGCCTGAACCTGTACCGCCAGGACGACGACATCCCGCTGTCCGACGCGCTGCCGCTGATGGAGAACATGGGCCTGCGGGTGATCTCCGAGCACCCGTTCCGGCTGGATACGGCGCGCGGCACGCGCTACATCCAGGAGTTCGAGGTGGAGGCGGTCAACGGTGCCTTCGACGTCGAGCGGCTGGCGCCGGCGTTCGAGGAGGCCTTCGCGCGCATCTGGCGCGGCGACGCCGAGAACGACGGCTTCAACAAGCTGGTGCTGGGCGCCGGCTTGGCCTGGCGCCAGGTGGCGATGCTGCGCGGCTACTGCAAGTACCTGCTGCAGACCGGCGTGCCGTTCTCGCAGAGCTACGTCGAAGAGACGCTCAACCGCTACCCGCTGCTGGCGCGCCTGCTGGTGGAGCTGTTCGAGGCCCGCTTCGATCCGGTCACCGGCAGCGAGAGCAAGGCGCAGGTGAAGGAAGGCCAGGAACGCTTCGCCACCCAGCTCAAGGCGCTGGCGCAGGACGACGAGGCCACGCTGAAGACGCTGCGCACGCTGGTGGAGGCGCGCAGCGAGAGCCGCGAGCGCCAGGCCGAGGCCGCGCACCAGGCGCTGCTCAAGCTGATGGACCGGGTGTCCAGCCTGGACGAGGACCGCATCCTGCGCGGCTTCATGGGCGCCATCGAGGCCACCCTGCGCACCAGCTTCTACCAGGTGGGCAAGGACGGCCAGCCGGCGCACACGATCAGCTTCAAGTTCGACTCGGCCCGCGTGCCCGACCTGCCCAAGCCGCGCCCGTACCGCGAGATATTCGTGTACGGCCCGCGCGTGGAAGGCGTGCACCTGCGCTTCGGCCCGGTGGCCCGCGGCGGCCTGCGCTGGTCCGACCGCCGCGAGGATTTCCGCACCGAGGTGCTGGGCCTGGTGAAGGCGCAGATGGTGAAGAACACGGTCATCGTGCCGGTCGGCGCCAAGGGCGGCTTCTTCGTCAAGCGCCCGCCGGTAGGTGGCGACCGCGACGCGGTGCTGGCCGAAGGCATCGCCTGCTACAAGCTGTTCATCCAGGGCCTGCTGGACATCACCGACAACATCGTCGGCGGCCGCATCGTGCCGCCGGTGGACGTGGTGCGGCACGACCAGGACGATCCGTACCTGGTGGTGGCGGCAGACAAGGGCACGGCCTCGTTCTCCGACATCGCCAACGGCCTGGCCATCGCCCACGGCTTCTGGCTGGGCGACGCGTTCGCCTCCGGCGGCTCGGTGGGCTACGACCACAAGGGCATGGGCATCACCGCGCGCGGCGCCTGGGAGTCGGTCAAGCGCCACTTCCGCGCGCTCGGTCGCGATTCGCAGACCCAGGACTTCACCTGCGTGGGCATCGGTGACATGTCCGGCGACGTGTTCGGCAACGGCATGCTGCTGTCCGAGCACATCCGCCTGGTGGCCGCGTTCGACCACCGCCACATCTTCCTGGACCCGAATCCGGACGCGGCCCGGTCGTTCAAGGAGCGCCAGCGCCTGTTCAAGCTGCCGCGCTCCAGTTGGGCCGACTATGACGCCAAGCTGATCTCCAAGGGCGGCGGCATCCACCCGCGTGGGGCCAAGTCCATCGATATCACCCCCGAAGTGCGCGCGGCGCTCGGCATCGCCGACGGGGTAAAGGCGATGACGCCGAACGAGCTGATGAGCGCCATCCTGAAGTCGCCGGTGGACCTGCTGTGGAACGGCGGCATCGGCACCTACGTCAAGGCCGCCACCGAGAGCAACGCCGACGTTGGCGACCGCGCCAACAACGGTCTGCGCGTGGATGGCCGCGACCTGCGCTGCAAGGTGGTGGGCGAGGGCGGCAACCTGGGCATGACCCAGCTCGGACGCATCGAGGCCGCGCATCACGGCGTGCTGCTCAACACCGACTTCATCGACAACTCCGCCGGCGTGGACACCTCCGACCACGAGGTGAACATCAAGATCCTGCTCAACGGCGCGGTGCAGGCCAAGAAGCTGGGCATGGACGCGCGCAACAAGCTGCTGGCCGACATGACCGACGAAGTGGCCGAACTGGTGCTGTGGGACAACTACCGGCAGAACCAGGCCATCAGCCTGATGGAGCGGATGAGCGTGGCGCGCCTGGGTTCCAAGCAGCACTTCATCCAGACGCTGGAAGCGCAGGGCCTGCTGGACCGGCAGATCGAATACCTGCCGTCCGACGCCGAGCTGGCCGAGCGCAAGGCGCGCGGCCAGGGCCTGACCCGGCCGGAGCTGGCGGTGCTGCTGTCGTACTCCAAGCTGGTGGCCTTCCAGCAGTTGCTGGATTCGGACATCCCCGAGGATCCGTACCTGTCCAAGGAGCTGCAGCGCTACTTCCCGCAGCCGCTGCAGAAGAAGTACGCCACGGAGATGGAGAAGCACCGCCTGAAGCGCGAGATCATCGCCACCGCGGTCACCAACACCACCATCAACCGCATGGGCGCCACCTTCCTGCTGCGCATGCAGGAAGACACCGGCCGCAGCCCGGCCGAAGTGGCCAAGGCCTTCACCATCACCCGCGAGACGCTGGATGCGCGCGCGCTGTGGAACCAGATCGACGCGCTGGACGGCAAGGTGTCCGAGTCGGTGCAGATCGACGCCCTGCAGGTCATCTGGCAGGTGCAGCGCAACTTCTCGCGCTGGCTGCTGACGCGGCAGGGACCGCTGCCGGCCATCGCCGCCGCGGTGGAGCGCTACCACGACGGCTTCAACGAGATCCGCGCGGCCGACGGCGTGCTGCCGGATTCGCTGCGCCCGGCCTACGAGGCCAGCCTGCGCGAATGGGGCGAAAAGGGCGTGCCGGCCGGATTGGCGGGGCAACTGGCGGCGCTGCCGTACCTAGAGCCGTCCTGCGACATCATCGAACTGGCCCGCGCGCGCAAGCTCAAGCCGGTCGAGGTGTCGAAGGTCCACTACCGGCTGGGCGAGGCGCTGCACCTGCCGTGGCTGCAGGAGCAGATCGAGGCGCTCCGCGTCGATGGCCGCTGGCATGCGGTCGCGCGCGGCGTGTTGCGCGACGAAATGGCCGCCCACCAGCGCACCCTGACCAACCACGTGCTGTCCATGCCCGGCGGCAACGCCGAGGCCAAGGTCAGGGCGTGGCTGGGCCGCGACGACGCCGGCCTGCGCTTCACGCTCAACATGCTCAACGAGCTGGCCGCGCAGAAGACGCTGGACTACCCGACCGCCTCGGTCGCGGTGCAGCGCCTGGGCCAGTTGGCGGCGCAGGGCTGACCGGCACAGGACGGCCGGCGCGTGCCGGCCGTCCTTCTGGCTAGAATTCGGAGGCGGCCCCCGGGCCGCCTCTGTCTTTTCCGGGAGGAGAACCATGCGCAGGATCGCAGGCTGGCTGTTGCTTGCCTGGGCGCTGGCGGCCACGGCCGGCGAGCCGCGGCGGCAGGTCGGGCATGTGGAGGGCGTGCCCGTGTACGCCGACCAGATCGCGGGCGAGACCGTGCAGGCGCACGCGGGTGCGGCGCGCAGCGTGTTCATGGCGCCGTTGATCCGCGCATGGGCGGCGGCCAACGCGCAGGCGGCAAGCCCGACGGCCGGCGAAGCGGCCGCGGTCGAGGCCGCGATCGCGCGCTATGCCGCGTGCAGCGGCAACGGCTACGCCTTGCCCGAGGATCTGCAGCAGCGCGCGCAGGTGATTGGCCTGCTGGTGGGCCACGTCAAGCTGCAGCAGCGCCTGCATGCCGAATACGGCGGCGGCCGCCTGTTGTTCCAGCAGGCCGGTGTGGAAGCCTTCGACGCCACGCGGACGATGCTGGAACGGATGGAGTCGGAAGGGCGGTTCGCCATCGCCGACCCCGACGTCCGCGCCGCGGCCTACGACTACTGGACCCGCGACCATGGCGCGTTCATCATCACGGACCCGGCACGGATCGCGGAGGCACTCGACGCGACGTCGATGGTCGCCCGCTGTCCCGGCGCCTGACCGAACGCACCGCCGACCAGGAGCCACGGATGTCCCCGACGCCCCGCATCGCCTTCCTTGCCAGCCCCACGCCCGAGGCGCAGGAAGCTTTGGCGACGCTCGAACGCGAGCACGGCACGCATGCGCCCGACGCCGCCGACGTGCTGTGCGCGCTCGGCGGCGACGGCTTCATGCTGCAGACCCTGCACCGGCACGGCGTGCACGGCAAGCCGGTGTTCGGCATGAAGCTGGGCACGGTCGGCTTCCTGATGAACCATTACCGCCCCGACGGCCTGCTGGAGCGGATCGCCGCGGCCGAGCCGGCCAAGCTGCGGCCGCTGGAAATGCAGGCGCTGACCGAATCCGGCGCCACCACCGCGTCGCTGGCCTACAACGAGGTCTCGCTGCTGCGCCAGACCCGGCAGGCCGCGCACATCCGCATCGACCTCAACGGCGAGACGCGGCTGGACGAACTGATCTGCGACGGCGTGCTGACCGCCACGCCGGCCGGCAGCACTGCCTACAACTTCTCCGCGCACGGCCCGATCCTGCCGCTGGGCTCGCACACCATCGCGCTGACGCCGATCGCGCCGTTCCGCCCGCGGCGCTGGCGCGGCGCCATCCTCAAGGCCGACACCGAGATCCGCTTCCGCGTGCTGGACCCCTACAAGCGGCCGGTCAGCGCCACCGCCGATTCGCACGAAGTGCGCGACGTGGTGGAAGTGACGATCCGCGAATCGCGCGACCGCATGGTCACCCTGCTGTTCGACCGCGAGCACAACCTGGAAGAACGCATCCTCAGCGAGCAGTTCATGGTCTGACGGGCGTCTCGGCCGGGATGCGGGGATACATACGGCGCGCTGCGGGGTTCGGCTTGATCCTGTCGTGAATGCCGCCGGTTGCCGTGCGAAGGTTGGGTTCGCAGCCGAGAGAATCGAGATGCACGCTATGCGTGCCATGGCGTCGCGTGCTGTCGCTTGGCGGTGGCAGGTACTTCGGCCTGCACTTGTTCATGCGAATCGTATCCTGCCGTTCTCGGCGCCGGCATTCTTCAGTATTTGTCGGCGACGCGTCTGCAATCTTGAATTGGTGAGCGGATGGACACGGCGGAATGGGATGCAGGGCCCTGTGGCACTTCCTGTTTCCGCAGCCCTTCGACCGGCCTTTGTCCTTTCCCCTTGCGCTTTCCCGATGTCCCCGAAAGACGGGGCAATAGCCGCCGTCCACTGCATCGAACCGGGGAATCGCCACCATGTGTCTGCAGGAACGCAATGGCCGTCTGCATCTGCTCCACCAGCGCCACGAATGGGGCTGCCGGCAGATCGTCGAGGAAACCGCCTACGACCTGGCGCTGGACGCGGCCGGCAGCCGGGTGCTGCAGCAGGGCGGCGAGGGCGTGGATTTCTGGGCCTATCTCGACGACGGACAGCACGTGCACTACGTCAGTTACTGGCTGTCGAGGAAGATCAAGCGGCTGAAGCTGCCGCATGCGCAGGCCGACACCCTGGAGGTGGTGGCGCCGCATTTCGCGCTGGCCGACGGGCGGCTGTATTGCCGGGGCACGCGGGTGGTGGGGGCCGATCCGGCCACCTTCGTCGTCGTCCCGGAAACGCGGTTTGCCTGCGATGCGCGCCACGTGTACGCCTTCACCATGGCCGACGGCCTGGGCCGCTGGGAATACGGGGGCGGGCCGCTGTACTTCCTGCCGCAATGCGAATACTTCGCGGACCGCGAACGCTTCTACCGCCAGAGCAGTTGGACCAACCGCATCGAGCCGGTGGAAGCGCGCACGCGGATCGTCTTCCACGAGAAGAACACCGTGCTGCGCGCCTGCCTCTGGCAGGGCAGGGATGCGGCCGACGAGGACGAGCGCCGCGCACGCGCGGCGTTGCTGGACCGCGTGATCAGCGTGGGCGACCTGTTCCGGCTGCTGCTGCCGGAGACCTGCGCAGCCTGGAATCCGCCAAGGCCCGCGCCTTCGCATTGAGCGCTGCATGCTGCGCGCAGATTGCAGGTGTAACGCGCAGGACCGTGTTGCTTTCCTGCATGCAGAGCAGTGGCAGGCAGATTCGCGCGGTAAGGAGTAAGAAGTAAGGAGGTGAGGAGTGAGGGTTGGGGGGCTGCGGTGTGGCCCAGCGTCGGATTCCGAGGCGATGCTAACCCCTAACCCCTAACCCC
>ERZ761602.2276-NODE-2276-length-30750-cov-10.856361_pt1 | contig 30750 bp, 21 predicted proteins | sample MGYA00512165_ERZ761602 | MGnify/ENA primary metagenome ERZ761602 (study PRJEB28899, sample SAMN02445085) | bioreactor sludge metagenome | biome: EBPR sludge; isolation source: Thorneside wastewater treatment plant | place: Australia: Brisbane, Thorneside...
GGGCGGACCGGGTGGGAGGGGGCCGCCTGGGCGGCCATCCGGCGGGGGAGGGGGGCGAGGCCCCGGGGGCCGGGGCGGTGGCAGGCCGGGTCGCAGCGAGACCGGCGTCTCCAGGCCAACGACGTAGGGGTCGACGGCGTAGGGGTCGACGGCCATGGCGGCCGGCCGGAGCGTCGCGGGCGCGGCGGGCTGCCCGTACAACACCGCCTCGATCCGGCCCAGATCCCGGTCCAGCGCGCCCCGCTCCTCCTCCGAGAGGGCGGCATAGCCGCGGGAGTGGCGCAGCCTGTGGGCCGCTTCGAGCGCCATGTCGGGGGTCACCGCCATCGTTCAGTCCAGCCGGTAGGCGGTGTCGGTGAAGCGGCTCGTGCTGCGCAGGCGCTGGAGCCGAGCCATGGCCGATCGCGTGCCCGCTTCGGCCACCATGGAGTCGAGCATCTGGCCGAGGGTTGGGACCAGCACCGGCATCGGTGAGTCGAGCCCGCGCAGGGCCCGCGCCATGGCGGCGTGGGTGCGGGCGTCCCATCGCCCCGACGCCTCCAGGCCCTGGACGCTCTCTTGAAAGTCGGACAGGCGGGAGAAGCCGAGCTCTCGCAGCGCCGCCTCCATATGACGCCGCGTGCGGATCGGGCCGGCGACGCGGGCGATCCAGGATGGCCCCCCGACGCGGCCCATGTCGACGCAGCGGTCCATGACGAAGCCCAGCGCGCGGTCGGTGGTCAGGCCCATCCAGCGGGCGAACTCCAGGTGGGGGTCGAGGAAACGTGTGACGGCCACCTCGCGCTGCGCCGCCTGGACGTAGTCCACGGCGCCGGCTCGCCGAAAGCGGCTCAGCCAGGGCTCGCGCCAGAGGACGGCCCCCTCCACGGGTCCGAGCCGGGCTTGCCGGTCGTCGGCGTTCGTGCTGGCGATCAGCTGCTCGATCGTCGCCTCGTCGACCCCAAGCAGGCGCTCCAGGCGCCGGTCCTCGGGGAAGGCGGGGTCCCCGACCATGGCCTTGCTTCGACGCCAGGCGGCCTTGATCACCTCTCCCAGGGCGCCGCTCTGCTGGTCGAAGAGCAGGTACCCGAAGAGCAGCCCCTCGGAGCGGAGGGTCGAGGGATCACTGTTCAGGTCCTGGCGAGGGGTCCAGGGGAAGGCCGCGCTGTAGCCCTCGGCGCCGCTCTCGGCGACGGCGACGATCTCGGAGATCCGCAGCTTCTCGGGCACGCTCAGCTCGGCGCGCCCCAGGGCGGGCGGGCTGGCGCTGGCGGCCTCCCCCCCCTGCTCGTCGAGCGCGTCCTCGCCCTCGCCCTCGTCGCGATAGGCCAGGTGCCGACCGTGCAGGTTGGGGCCCTGAGCGTCCGAATCGTCGTCGACGGGGTGTCCGTGGTCGGGCAGGGCCAGGCCGACGCCCCAGGGCTGGGTCCGTGCCCAGGCACAGAAGCGGTTGCCGATGTCGTAGGCCTGCACCTCGTGGGGGCTGCTGTTCATCACGTTGAGGGGCTGGCGACGGACGAGGCGTTCGGCGATGGTGACGGCGCTGAGGCCGAAGTAGCTGACCAGGAAGGCGGTCGCCCCCAGCAGCCCGTACTGTTGAACGTGGACCAGCTCATGGGCGTAGGTGCAGATGTTCAAGCTCTGGCCGCGGAAGAACACGGCGGTGTCGAGCGTCATCGCCGAGGCGTTCGGCTGGAGGGACAGGATCCAGCCCCCGCTGTGGAAGGTCGGGTTCCGTGCGAGGGCGGCCAGCAGGATGGCGCCGTCGGCCGGGTTGTGGGCGGCGTAGGCGCGGATCCGCGCGGGGTAGTCCGCGGGCACCGCCCACTGGGTGGCGCTGGCCTTGTTGGTCAGGACCACGCCGGAGAAGATGGTGCCGATGGGGTTGACCGCGTCGATGATGTCGCCCAGGAGCCCGGCGGACTCCGAGGCGGACCGGGGGTCCCCATAAGCGGGGGAGGCCGACGCCGGGGGCTCCTCCAGCCCCGGGGCCTCGTCCTCGGGCGGAGCCGGTCGGCCGTAGGCGGCGTAGGAGGAGGCGGGCCGCGTCGGCGGCTCCTCCAGGCCGGGGGGCTCCTCTGCCTCGGGGGCGAGGGCGCCCACGGGCCGGCCGTAGGCGACGCCTGCGCCGAGAGGGAGGGTGGAGTCGTCGTGAACGGACTCGTAGCGGTCGCTCCAGCCGGACCGGTGCGGAGGGGGCGCGAGCTGCGGGGCGGCGCTGGCCACGGCTCCGTAGACGGCGGTGGGCGCCGCCGCCTCGGCGTCGACGGCGGGCCGGCCGTGGGCCTCGCCCTCTGCAGAGGCCCGTCGCTCCGGGTTGCCCCAGAGCGAGGGGTCGAAGCCGTCGTCGTACGCGGCGGAGCGCGCGGCACGCCGCTCTTGAGCGAGGGCCAGGTCGCCTCCCCAGACCAGCACGGGCTCGTTGCCTCCGGCGTAGCGGGAGCCCTGCCCGGTCCCGATGCGGGTCCGGTCCAGCCCCCGCCCGGTGAAGTCGGGGGAGAGCGCCAGGGCGGGGACCCGGTCCAGGGCGTCGGGAGAGATGCTGAACCGCGGGTCGTTGCCCTCGCGATCGGCGTAGGTGGCGAGCGCGTAGTAGACGCGCGAGGCGCCCGCGAAACGACAGAGGCGGTCCGGGGGCAGCATGAAGGTCGAGCTGGACTCGTCGGCCCGCACCAGGCCCTGCTCGCGGCTGGTGAAGAAGTTGCCGGCCGTCCGGCGGCCGCGGTTGTCGGAGTGGAAGAGCGCCGGGTCGGTGGCGCAGGCGATCTCGTACCAACGATTCGAGGGAACCCGGACGGCGAAGCTCGCGATGGGGAAACGAGGGGTGATGCGGGTGCGGAAGGGCGCGATTTGTTCCATGCTGTCGACGCTCTCTCACGGCAGAGGGCCAAGGCGGGGAGTCCGCGGCGGACCCGGGCCCGGGCAAGGTGAGCAAGGTCCATGCCATGGCGAGGGCAGGCGCGGGGCGCACCCCATCGTGCGAGCCCCTGAATGGTCGGGCATGGCGGGACGGGCAGCCGCTGCGTTTCGGGGCAGGCCCGCGCGCCCCCCCCCCTGGCCTCAGCGCCCTGGCCGCAGCGCCCTGGCCTCAGCCCCCTGGCTCGGCGAGCTTCTTGAACATCGTGCGCACGTGGATCTGTAGACGTTGGGCGGCTCGGCTGCGGTTCTCCTGCTCTTCGACCAGCGCCCGGCTCAACAGGCAGCGCTCGCAGAGGGCCATCGCGTCGTGCAGGGAGAGGCCCTCCTCGGCCACAAGGCGCCAGAGCTGCTCTTCGAGGCTGGCCACGGGGGCCGCGGCGACAGGCGCCGGAGCGAGGGAGGCGAGCCCGAGGTCCTCGGCGTCGATCACCTCTCCTTGCCCGAGCAGCGCGGCGCGCTCGACCCGGTGCTTCAGCTCGCGGACGTTGCCCGGCCAGGAGTGGCGGAGCATCGCCCGCCGCGCGGACCGGCTGAACGAGAGGCCGGGGCTGCCCAGGGCGTCCAGGAAGTGCTCCGCCAGCAGCTCGATGTCCTCGGCGCGCTGGGCCAGCGATGGGATGCTGACGCGCATCACGTCGATACGGTAGAGCAGGTCCTCGCGGAAGGCGCCTCGCTTGACCTCCTGCTGGAGGTCCTTGTTGGTCGCGGCCAGCACCCAGATGTCGCCGCAGCGCTGGGCAGAGTCGGCCCCCACGGCCCGGACCTCGCCGGACTCCAGGAAGCGGAGCAGCTTGGCCTGCAGGGGCAGGGTCAGCGAGTCGATCTCGTCCAGGAAGAGGGTCCCCCCCTTGGCGCTGCGGATCAGGCCGTTTCGGGCATGGCTGGCGCCGGTGTAGGCCCCGCGGGTGTGGCCGAAGAGCTCGGACTCGGCCAGGTTCTCGGGGAGGGCCCCGCAGTGGACCGGCACGAAGGGCCGCTCACCGCTGCCCGTCGCGCCATGCAGGCCGCGTGCGACGACCTCCTTTCCCGTGCCGGTGGCGCCGGTGATCAGGGTGGTCCGACGGGCGGCGGCGAGCAGCGGCAGGCGAGCGCGCAGGCGCTCGATGGTCTCCGATCGACCGAGGATGGGGTGAGGTGGGACTCCGGCGGGGACATCGCTGACGGTGCGGGCGAACATCGTGGAACTCCAAAAAAATGAAAGGAACCTGGCGGACCCCCGGGGACACTGGGGAGCCACGAGGCATGAAGGTCGAGGGGATCGTAACAGGAGGCGGCGGCCGGCGAAGGGGGGAAGGCCCGGTTCGACCGGCATGAGTTGGCACAGCAAGGCGCGTTCCAGCCGAGGGGGCCGCGGTGATGGGGATCGAAGGCGGGGTGGGTGCTCGGATGGGCATGGCCGATCGGCCACACCTCCGGGTTCTCTGTGCGACTCCCGAGCCGAGGGGATGACCCCGGGGGGCCCGTGGCGCGGGACCCGATGACGGTGCGATCGGGTGGCCGACCGGGCAGGGCATGCCTGCTTTGGTGTGATGCTTGGGGCATGCACGACGCGATGGGCCCGCCTGCGCCGCGTTCGTCGGCTTGGCCCGGGTCTTGCTTGCAGGGGGAATCGAACCCTGGAGGCACCCTTGTCGATCAACTCAGCCGCGGGCGTAGCGCTGCCGCCGCACCAAACCCGTGTCAACGTGGTCTTTCACCCCGGCAGCGAGCCCTGGGGGGAGGCGCGGGTGGCCTCGGCGGCGGGCGACTGGCAGGACCTCGCACGCGGAGCGGTGGCGGGCGCCCGGATCGAGCGGCTCATCTCGCCCGAGGTGGTCTCCCCGGAGCAGCTCCGCCAGATGGAGGAGCAGGCCACCGCCTCCCTGGGCCGGCGCCTGCCCCGGCTCCACGAGATGGCAGCGATCCACCTGCCCGCGGGCGCGGACGCTCAGCAGGTGCACCGGGCCCTCCGCGGTCACCCCAAGGTGATGGGCAGCTACACGGCCGGTGTGCCGACCCCGCCGCCGGTCAACTCGGCCGACGATCCCCACTCTTCGGTGCAAGGCTACCTGGACGCCGCTCCGCGTGGCATCGACGCCCGCTTCGCGTGGGGCCAGGCCGGCGGCGATGGACGCGGCGTGACGGTGGTCGACCTGGAGTACGGCTGGACCCTCAACCACGAGGACCTGCCCTCGAGCATCACGCTGCTGTCGGGGCTGAACTGGCCCCATCCCGCGGTGCCCGAGCACGGCACCTCGGTGCTGGGTCAGCTGGTGATGCAAGACAACATGGTCGGCGGGGTCGGCATCGTGCCGGCGGCCACCTGCAAGGTGGTCAGCCAGAAGCGGGCCGCGAACCCTGACCGCTTCAACACCGCCGAGGCCATCCTCGACGCTGCGGGGAAGATGCGGCGCGGCGATGTCCTCCTGCTGGAGGCCCAGACCACCGTCGCCGGCTCCAGCGAGCTGCCGGTGGAGTGCGAGTGGGCGGAATTCGTCGCCATCCTCATCGCGACCGCGCTGGGCATCGTGGTGGTCGAGGCCGGCGCGAACGGCAGCAACGACCTTGACGCCTGGACCGATCCAATCTTGCCCTTGGGCAAGCGCTTGAAGCGGGGTGACCCCGGGTTCCTGGACAGCGGGGCGATCATGGTCGGCGCCGCCGATCCGAGCACCCGGGCCCGCCTGGGCTTCAGCAACTACGGCAGCCGGGTGGACTGCTTCGCTTGGGGCAGCGGGGTCACCACCACCAGCGCCAGCGCGACCTTGTCCTCCGGAAAGGCCACCGGCTACACCCATGGTTTCAACGGGACCTCCAGCGCCAGCCCGATCGTCGCCGGTGCGGCGGTGGCCCTCAACGCCATGATGCGGGCGCGGATCGGGGTCCCGTACGGCCCCGCCGATGCGCGCCGGATCCTCACAGCGGTCAGCGGCTCGACCGCCAGCAACACGCCCGCCAGCGACAAGATCGGCCGGATGCCCGATCTGCGCAAGATCTTCGACACGGTCGTCCGGCATCACAGCGCCAGCGGCGGGCCCGCCGCGAACCCGAGCACAAGGACGGGATCGGTGCACGGCGAGGCCCTGGACATCATCATCGACCCCGGACACGGGGGAGAGGTCGAGGTCGGGAAGTCGACCCCGTACGGGGCCTGCGGTGGCCATGGCCTGACGGAGAAGGAGCTGACCCTGGACGTCGCGCGGCGGGTGGTCGAGAACCTGCAGGGGCGCGCCCGGTTGACCCGGACGAACGACAGCAACCTCAGCCTGGCGGAGCGCTCGGGCCAGGTCGGCTCACGGGGCGGCCTCTTCCTCTCGCTGCACGCCGACTCCGGGCGAGGGCCCGAGGTCTGGCACCACGAGGCCGCCGACCCGGGATCCCAGGGGCTGGCGCAGCGAATCGGGCGAGCGCTGGCCGACGAGGGCTGCGTCGAAGCCGGCGGTGCGCCGCTGGCCGTGCTCGATCCGCATCGCCTGGGAGAGGGCGTGGCCGCCTGCCTCGTCGAGCTGGGGGATCTTCGGGACCCCGAGGTCGAGCGCCGGCTGATGCACCCCTCCGAGCGGGCCCGCATCAGCCGCAAGCTGGCCGACGCGCTGCTCGAGCAGGCCCAGCGATACGGCGCCTCTCTGTCGGACGGACAGGTGCTGATCGAGCCGGATCCGAGCTACCGCCCGACCGGCATCGTCGACGCGCTCCGCTTCTGGATGCAGTGGTTCTCCAGGCGGGTCTCCTGGCATGCGGGCGTCCCCAACCAGGCGCTCTCGTACTTTCCCCACAGCGCCATCTGCCAGCTGCGCCTCTGGAGCGGCAGCAGCGGCCCGGCCTACGGGACCGGCTTCTTCATCGGGCCCGAGAAGATCCTCACCTGCGGGCACAACTTCTTCGACACCGGCTGGGACGTGACCCGCGTGGAGGTGGCGCCCGGCTTCAGCCCCAACAGCAGCGTACACCCCAAGAAGACCTTCACCGTGGTCGGGCGTGACCTGGTCCATCCGGACTGGAGGGCCTCGCAGGCGGTGCGGTCCGACCTTGCGGTGCTGTCGACCCCGGGGCTGAGCGCGCCCGGCGGGAACGTGTTCCGGCTGGCCGACCACTCGGTCGCTGCGAACACGCGGATCGTGGTCTCGGGCTACGGGAAGGTGCAGGGGCAGCCCTTCGATGAGCAGCCCCAGCGGATGGATGGCGCCGTCATCAGCCAGGCGGACGCCGAGATGGTCTGGTACCCGATCAACACGATCGGCGGACACAGCGGATCGCCGGTCTTCGTCGAAGACTGGGACATGGTCCTGGGGGTCCACACCGGGCCGCGCCTGCTGCCTGGCGGCGGCATCAGCCGCCACGAGAACCGAGCGGTGCGGCTGGTGCCGGACAACAACGACTGGATCAACCGCCGGTAGGGGAGCCGCTCACTTCGCAGGGCAGCCGCCCGTGGTCGAGCACGATCGCGCGGTCGGTCGCCCGGCGGAACCGGACCCGGGTCTCGCCCTCGCCGGGCAGGATCCGGAGCTGGTGCTCCCTGACCTTGACGCTGTTGGGCCGCCGGGCGATCTCAACGCCGTCCAGCAGGAAGACGATCTCGCCCTGGGGGGCGGCGTCGACCTCGGCCGAGAGGCGCTCGCCGGCCTCGGGCGAAAACGTCAGGGTGGTCAGGGGCATGCCGCTCTCGTCAAGCTCCAGCCGGGCGCTGACGAGGTCGTCCCGGGTGGCCAGCAGCCGGCCCTCCAGGCGCAGCTCCAGCTCGCCAGGGGCCGCCAGCAGGGCCGGCACGGCGGTGGCGTCGTCGTCCAGGCCGGGCAGGGTGGCGGTCAGGGTGATGGTGTCGCCCTGCGCGGCCCACTCGGGCTCGCCCAGGCCCAGCGACTCGCCCCGGGTCTGCATGATGGGCATGGCCTGCTCGGCGCAGCTGGACTGCCAGCGGAAGCTGGCCCGCTCGCCGCTGGCTCGCCCCCCCAGGCTGCCCAGCACGACCAGGGCGAAGGCGTTGGCGACCAGGAAGAGCGCGAAGACGACGGGCACGACACGCCAGGCGAGGGCGACGCGGTCTTGGGAGGTGCTCATCGGCGGCAGGTATCCGGTCTACCGGGCCTCGGCCGGGGCCCAGCGCCCCTCGCGGACGAAGTCGATGTCGCCGTGCTCGTCGAGGATCTCTCCCCGAAAGCCCTCGGCGGTCAGCTCGAACCAGCCGAAGCCGCGCTCGGTGGCCTCCTCGAAGAAGGTCGGGTTGCCTCGCCCGACCAGCGGGGTGGCGGCGGCGCCCGACCCCAGGACGACCAGCTCCATGCCGCAGGCCGGCTCCAGCCACTGTCGACTGTGCTCGTGCCCGCTGAGCAGCATGGCGGCCCGGCCGCAGACGGTGTCCTCGTACAATCGGGCGATGCGTCGGCCGCTGGCGAAGGGGATCCAGGCAGAGCCCTCGTACTCCCCGGCGTTGCCGTGCTGGCCGTTGCTGCGCAGCGGGTGGTGGGCCAGCAGGATCAGCGGGCGCCCGGCGGCGAGCTCGGCCTGCTGTCGGAAGTAGGCGGTCTGCTGCTCATCGGTCCAGCCCATCATGACCGCGCTGGTGTCGAGCACGACGAAGCGCGCCGGCCCGGCATCGAAGGCGTACCAGGGGCCGGGCATGATCCAGGGGGAGGGGGCGGTGGGGCCTTGGACCAGGGCGGCCGCCCGCGCCCGCTCGATCGGCGGATCGCCGTAGTCGTGGTTGCCCAGCACGCCGTAGATCGGCAGGTTCAGGCTCTCGTAGGGCCCGACGCCGCGGCTCTCCCAGAGGGGGTCGTCGGGGCCGGTCACGCCCGCGGGGTAGACGACGTCGCCCAGCAGGACCAGGAAGTCGCAGCCGGGGCCGAGCGCGTCGGTGCGGCCCTGGCAGTGGGCCTGCATGGCCGCGGCCACCCGCCGCTGCGGGGCGTTGCCCATGCCGGTGTCGCCGACGGCCAGGAAGCGCACCCGCTCGCCCGCGACGGCCCGGGGGGCCTCCGCCCCGCCCTGATCGAGGACCGGACCTCGGCCGCAGGCGAGGAGGAGGCCGAGCAGGCCGAGGGTCATGGCGCGCGCAGGCCTAGGCTCATGGCGCCTCGCCCGCTCCCTTGCGGCCGGCGTGCTCGCGCTCCCAGAGGCCGATCAGGCCCAGGCGAAACGGCTCGGCGTGGAGGTGGAGGATGATGCGGGCCTCGATGCGCCAGGTGTCGGGGTGCTTGGGGTCGCGCCCGATCCGGGGGGCCCGGCCAGGGGCCAGCCAGGGCTGGATCAGGACCAGCTCGTGGAGCAGGGTCAGCGACTCGACGGTGCTCCGGCCGCCGCGCACGGGGAGGTGGACGACCACGGTGGGCGTGGCGTCGGGGTCGATGCGCACCTGGCGGGCCGCGAGCCGGTGGTTGGGGATGGTGAGCAGGGTGCCGTCGTCCAGGCTCAGGCAGGCCGCGCGCAGCCCCAGGGCCTGCACGGTGCCCTGGCCGTCCTCCCCCAGGTCGACCCGGTCGCCCATGCGGATCCGCCGCTCGACGGTCAGCACGAAGCCGGCGAAGATGTCGGCCAGCAGCTCGCGGGAGCTCCAGCCCATGGCGACGGCGACGGCGACGAGGGCGAAGGGGACGGCGACCCCCCAGGCGGGGGGCAGGACGCTGAGCAGGGCGAGGAAGAGGAGGGGGACGACCGAGGCGCGGCCGATGCCCGTGGCGGTGGAGAGCAGGCGCGGGAGGAGGCCGGTCGTGCGGACCCGCGCCTGCAGCCGCTCGGCGCCGCCAGCCAGCAGCAGGGCGAGCAGGGCCAGCAGGCAGAAGCCGATCGCCCGCGCGGCGCCGCGTCGAGGGGGAGGAGGCAGCAGGTCCTCGGCCAGCGAGCGGCGGGACCCGTCGGTCCAGGTCGAGGCGGCACCGGTCAGCGGATCGACCCAGGAGGAGGGCGCGGGAGCGGGCGCAGCGAGCTCGGATCCGGCCTCGTCCGGCTCGGGGGCGTCCCCGTTGGGCTCGGGTGCGTCCTGCTTCGACTCGAGCTCAGCGACGCCCTCGGCGAGGGCCTCGGCCTCGGCCTCGGCGGTCGGGACAGGCTCGGGATCGATGGGGCTGGTGCCCAGGTCGTCGAGGGTGGGGCCCTGGACGGGCCCGGCGCCGTAAGGGCGACCGGGGTCGAGCACATCGCCCAGCAGGACGTCGACGGTCGGCAGGCCGGCGTGGCCGTCCTCGTCGGGGCGCCAGCCGTCGGGCCAGGGGCCCAGCAGGGGGACCCGCTCGACGACGCGCTCCGCGACGGGGATCGGCACCCAGGGCGGCGGGGGCAGCGGCTCGGCCCCCTCTTCCAGCGCGTCGGAGGTGAGGCCCTCGACAGGTGGGACCTCAACGGGGGGAGACGGCTCCAGGGGCATGCCCCCCAGCCCGGGCACGGTCGGCTGGGCTGGAGAGGAGGCCATCCACAGCAGCAGGGTGATCATCCGACCAGCCTCCGCTCACGAAGGATGCGGTAGATGGCGCCGGCGAGCTCGTCGCGGAAGACGAAGACGCCGTCGTCGTCGTCGGAGGGGCGCAGCAGGCCCCAGTGCACCAGGCGACCCAGCAGGGCCAGGCTGTGGGTCTCGGGGAGCTGGAACTGAAGGGCGTGGCTGGCGGCCGTGGTTCGGCCGGAGCGGGCGACCTGCCGCAGGGTGATGATCAGCTCATCGGGCAGCTCGCGCAGCGAGCGGATCGGCGGCGGTGGCGGCGAGCCGATCCAGATGGTGTCGCTGCCGGCCTCGATGGAGATGATGCTGGCCATCCAGATGCGCTGGGCGTCTCGCAGCACCCCGCCGCAGTCGCGGTGCAGCCGCTCGAAGTAGTAGTGCTCGAAGATCGCCCGCTCTCGGCGGCGGGGGCTCATGACCTCGCGCAGCCACCAGAGCAGGTTGTCCTCGGGGCGGCGGAAGTCCAGCCGGTAGCCGCTCATGGCGTGGCGATCCAGGATGGCGCGCCGCAGGGCCGCCGGGTCCAGGATGTCGATGTCCATGCGCTCGGGGAAGGCGTCGGCGAAGGGCAGCAGGCGGCTGATGTAGGCCCAGACCGGGCGGTCGGCCGAGACCAGCCAGCCGACCTCGCTGCTGGTCTCGACGACGCAGTCCAGGAAGCGGCGCAGCATGTCGAAGCCGTGGGGCCGCAGCTCGAAGAGCCAGTTGAGGCCGTCGACCGTCACGACCGTGGCGCGAGCCTGCGTCCGAGCCTGGCGGGCGAAGTCGAGCAGGTCGTCGATCTCGCGCGGGTCGGTGATCGGCCCGGTCAGCTCGACGCGGTGCAGGCGGATCCGATCGCCCAGGCCCCGCAGCAGGGCCTGCATCACCGCGCTGCGGCCCATTCCGCCGACCCCGACCAGGGTGACGGCCCGGCAGTGGCCGGGTCCCTTGCCGGTGAGGACCTGGCGCAGGCGGGTGACCTCGTCCTCGCGCCCGGACAGCAGATCGCCGGCCTCCAGGGCGCGGTCGCTGAAGAGGCGGCGGTAGGCGAGGGGGATGTCCACCCGCTCCTGGGCCGGGGCGAAGGCGTCGGGTCCGACGGCGCCGCGGCGGTCGACGCCCGGCAGGCCCATCGCGCGCCGGGCGTCCTGCAGGGCCTCCTCGCCCAGCGTGCTGCGGGCGATCTTCAGCAGCTGCCCCGCGCTGCCGGCTGCCCGCGAGGCGACGCTGGCCAGCTCGCGGCGGCCCTGGGCGAGGTTCATCTGGGTCAGGCGGGTGCGCAGCTCGGAGGTGTTGCCGCTGACGAGCATGTCGCGCAGGCGAGCGAGGTTGCCGAGGACCGCCGTCCGCACCCCCCGGCTGACCTCGCTGGCCAGGGCGTCGGCGCTCTCCTGCTGCTCGTGCGCCTTGCGGGCCAGCCGCTCCAGCACCTCGACCAGCGACTGCTCCAGCAGCTCGAGGGTCTCGTCGGTGACCGGGCTGTCGGCGCGGCCCTCCAGCTCGGCCCGGGTCAGCTCGGTGTGGAAGACCAGCATCCGGTCGATCTCTTCGACCCCGCGGGCGAAGGCGTCGACCTGGTCCTGCAGGCGGACCGAGAGGGCCGACAGCTCGCGGCCGGTCTCGCTCTCCTGCCAGGCGCGCACCAGGTCTCGGAAGGCGATGTCGACCACCACCGGCGGACCGGGGACGCCGCGCCCGACGGGGCCGTTGGGCTCGAAGACCACCTGGAAGTGATCGGTGAGCGACTCCACGGCCACGGCCAGGGTGCTCATGATCTGCTCGAAGGGCGGCTGGGTCCGGACCCGGCTGCGGTAGCCCTGCGAGATCCCGACCACCTCGTCGATGACCTGCGAGAGCGGAGAGAGGACCTCCTCGACGCCCTCCAGCAGCAGGGCGGGCTCCTGGGCCTGGGTGGCGAAGCAGGTCCGGACCTGGACGATGGCCTCGTCGACGGCGCTCTGGACCCGGCCGAGCTGCAGGACGATGCGCCCGCGCACGTCGCGGCTGGCTTCGTCGGCGATGCGCTCGGCCTCGGTGCGCACCTGCTCGGTCAGCCGCACCACGTCCATCTCCATCGCCACGCCTACCGCCGCGCCGCGGGTGTGGGTCCGGGCGTGCTCCAGGCCCTCCAGGATGGTGGTCGTGGCGCGCTTGCTGGCCTCGAAGACCTTCGAGAAGCGGTAGTCGCCCGCGACCAGGGCCGGGGTGCCGGCGATGCTGAGCATCTCGGTGTGCTCGCGGTAGGCGCGGCCCAGCGCGGTCGCCGTGACCCGGACCGTCTCGTCGGCGAAGCGGTCCACGGCCTCGCTCAGCAAGCGGAACTCCTCCTCGACCTCGTCCCGCAGGTGGGTGAGCAGCTCCAGCCGCCGCGCCGGGTCCGCCTCCTCGCCCTCGGCCTGCCGGCGCGCGATCTCGGAGAGCTCGGCGAGCAGGTGGTCGAGCAGGTCGAAGAGGTTGCGGGTCCGCGAGAGGACGTAGCGCTCCTGCGCGACCAGCAGGCCGACGGCGTCGCGCAGGTAGAGGGGGACCCGCCCGACGAGGGTGAAGCGGGCGATGGCCCGGGGCTCGATGACCCGCAGCGGCGGGCGGCCGGCGATGCGGGAGAGGCTGCGGCTGAGGCGGGCGAGGAGGCGGCGGAGCACGACGACCCGGCGGTCGCCCGGCTGACCGGCGAGGTGCTCGTCGGTCAGCGGCGCGGTCATCGCCATCGGCAGGGCCTGGGTGGCCCGGTCGATGCCCTCCAGCAGGGCGGCCACGGCGGCGTGCTCGGCCCGGAAGTCGATGGTCGCGGCGTGGTCCAGCAGCAAGGCCTTCCATCGTCCGGCCAGGTCGCCGCGCTCGGAGGCCAGGGCGGCCCACAGCTCGGCGTGGGTCGTGGCCGGGTTGGCGGCGCGCACGGCGATGCGGCGCTGGCTGCGCAAGAACTCCTTTCGCAGCAGCTGGAGGAAGGCCTGCCCGTCCTCGCGGCGGCGACCGACGACCCCGGAGCGCAGGTCGCGGACCATCGCGTCCAGGTCGCGCTGCAGCTCCCGGCAGGACTCGTCCAGCCGCCGCACGCCGGTCCGGGGCGGGCCTCCCCAGGGGTCGAAGTCGGGCCGGCCGGGCTCGGGCAACCACTCCGAGAGGCGCGGCATGGGCACCCCCTCGGGCGGCGCCTCGGGGACGGGCTCGGCCGCCTCGGCGGGGCGCTGATCCTCACGCCCGGTCTCCCCCGCCAGGTTCAGGGCGCTCTTGAGCAGGATCGGGCCGAACATCTCGTTCAGGGCGATGGCGGAGAACGCCAGGGTCTTGAACTGTACGCCCCAGTCCGGATACTGGCGGCCCACCGTGGCGGCGACGGCCAGAGCGATGCCGGCCTGGGGGGCGATGCCGATGCCTCCGTAACGCCTCACGGTGTCGGGGATGGTGACGAGGCGGGAGGCGGCTTGGAAGGCGAGGTGCATACCGCCCAGCCGGATGACGACCATGGCGATGGCGAAGCCGGCCATGGTCTGCACCGCGTCGAGGTGCAGATCGGCGCCCAACAGGGTGAAGAAGAGCACGAAGACGGGGCCGGCCAGCTTGTGGGCGACCGCCTTGAAGGCCTCGCCCTGGGCGGTGGCGTTGTTGAGGATGATGCCGGCGGCGAGGAAGGTCAGCAGGGGCGAGGCGTGCACCTGGCCGACGACCCAGGTCATGGCGAAGGACATCCCGACGATGACCAGCAGCGCGTCCTCCTTGAGGTAGCGCAGGGCGGCGGCCATCACCACCGCGGCGATCCCGCCGAGCACCGCCGACCAGGCCAGCTCGGCCAGCACCAGGGCCGCGCCCCCGCCCTGGCCGTCCGTGACCCCGGTCAAGGCCGGGATGATGGCCATGATGCCGGCCAGCAGCACGACCACGACGATGTCGATGAAGATGACCAGGGTCAGGATCAGCTCGGTGAAGCGCCCCTTGGCCCGCGAGTCGGTGATGACGGCCATGGTGACCGGCGGGCTGGCCGCGACGAAGACCGTGCCCAGCAGCAGGCCGATGGCGACGATCAGGCCGGTGCTCGCCTCGGCGATGAAGTCGAGCTCGATGCCGGGCACGATCCCGCTGGTCAGGAAGGCGAAGGCGACGCCGGTCAGCAGCAGCATCCCGGTCATCAAGGCCGACGTCGTCGCGACGCTGCGGAGCTGGGCGCGCAGGGTGCCCAGGTTCAGCGAGGCCCCCGCCTCGGTGGCGATCAGGGCGATCGCCAGCACGTCGAAGACCTTCAGGTCGGAGACGACGTCCTCGCTGAGCAGGCCCAGGACGTAGGGACCGCAGACCAGGCCGGCCAGCAGGTAGCCGGTGATGTGCGGCAGGTGCAGCCGCTCGGCGATGGCGCCGAGGGTGTGGGCGGCCAGGATGATGAAGCCGAAGGCCACCATCGTCATCGGGGCGGTGTCGGTCGAGGCGCGCAGGCCCAGGAAGGAGCCGAGCTGGGCCATCGCCCAGAGCAGGACCGCGACGATGAGCAGCTTGCGAAGCATCAGCGCCGCCAGAAGCTGGGCACGAGCAGCGCCAGCAGCGTGAAGAACTCGAGCCGTCCCAGCAGCATGCAGAGGGAGAGCACGACCTTGGAGGGGGCCGAGAGGAAGGCGAAGTTGTCGGTGGGCCCGACCATCCCGAAGCCGGGGCCGATGTTGGAGACGCAGGTCAGCGCGGCGCTGCCGGCGGTCAACAGGTCGACGGGGTCGAAGAGCGCCACGGCGACCGTCCCGGCGGCGACGGTCAGGAGGAAGATGACGACGAAGGCCAGGGTCTCGGTGACGACATGGGGCAGCACCACCTGGCTCCCTACCCGGACCGGGGCGATCAGCGTCGGCCGGAAGCCGCGCCGCAGCTCGCCCTGGAGGGCCCGCAGCACGATCAGCAGGCGGATGATCTTCATCCCGCCGGCCGTGGAGCCGGCGGAGCCGCCGAAGAAGTAGAGCGAGAAGAGCAGGGCCTGGGAGAAGGCGGGCCAGGTCTCGAAGTCGTCGGTCGCGAAGCCGGTGGTGGTCATGATCGCCACCACCTGGAAGGACGCGAAGCGAAGCCCGCTGAGGATGCTGTCGTGGGGCCCTTGGGCGATGTCGACGGCGATCACCAGCGAGGCGACGGCGAAGATGCTGAAGTAGGCGCGGAACTCGGCGTTGTGCCAGAACACGGCGGGCCCGCGGCGAAAGGCCTCGTGGAAGAGGGCCACGTTGGAGCCGGCCAGGAACATGAAGAGCGTGAGGATCAGCTCGATGGGCAGGCTCTCGTAGGCGGCGATGCTGGAATTGCGGGTCGAGAAGCCGCCGGTGCCCATCGTGGAGAAGGCGTGGCCCAGCGCCTCCAGCCCGCCCATGCCGGCGATCAGCAGCAGCAGGACCAGGACCGCGGTCAGGGTGGTGTAGACCTTCCACATGGCGAAGGCCGTCTCGCGGATGCGGGGCGCGAGGCCGTCGCTCTGCGGGCCGGCGCTCTCGGTTCGGTAGAGGTGCTTGCCGCCCACGCCGAGGGCCGGGAACAGCGCCACGAAGAGCACGACGATGCCCAGCCCGCCCAGCCAGTGGGTCAGCATCCGCCAGAGGTGCAGGGGAGGGGTCAGGCGGCCCTCGATGTCGACGAGGATCGTGGCCCCGGTGGTCGTGAAGCCGCTGCTGGACTCGAAGAAGGCGTCCCAGGGGGTCATCGCGGCCCCGAAGACGAAGGGCAGGCCGCCGAAGATGCTGGCCGAGAACCACGACGAGGCCACCACGACCAGGGCCTCGCGCCGGCCGATCCGGGCCTGCTCCCGCCCGCCGATCCAGGCGAGCAGCGCCCCGGCCGCGGCGCTGACCAGGGCCGACCAGACCAGGGGGAGCGCGGCGCTGGCCTGACCCGAGGCCGGCCCCGCGGTCGCGCAGACCAGCATGCAGAGCGCGAGGCCGAGCAGCACGGTGCCCGTCGGCCGGGCGACGTTGCGGAAGAGGGTGCGGGGCAGGGGGGTGGCGATGAGGTCTCCGGCGGGCTCAGAGCATTCGGCGCTTGAAGAGGCGCTCGACCTGGGAGCGGGTGGCCGAGGTCGTCAGCACGACCACGGTGTCGCCGGCCTGGATCAGGTCGTCGCCGCGTGGCACGCGGGCCGTGCCCTGGCTGACGATCGCGCCCAGGATGGCCCCGCGAGGGAAGTTCAGCCGACGGATGGGGGTGCCCAGCACGCGGCTGCCCTCGGAGGCCTCCAGCTCAAGCAGCTCGGCCTGGCCTCCTTCGAGGATGGTCAGGCTCTTCAGCTCGGTCTGGCGCACCCAGCGCAGGATGTGGTCGCTGGCCACCAGCCGCGGCGAGAGCACCACGTCGATGCCCAGCTGCCGGTAGATGTCCATGTAGTCGGGCCGATGGACGAGGCAGACCGTGCGCTTGACGCCGACCCGCTTGGCCAGCAGGCCGCTCATCAGGTTGACCTCGTCCTCGTGCGAGCAGGCGCAGAACAGGTCGTAGCTGCCGACGAGCTCCTCCTCCAGCAGGGTCAGGTTGGTGCCGTCGCCCTGCACCACCGTCACCTTGGGGTGGGCCATGGCCAGCTTCTCGGCGGCGTCGCGGCCCTTCTCGATCACCAGGACCTCGATGTCGGCCGCCACCAGCTGGCGGGCCAGGGCCTCGCCGACCACGCCGCCGCCGACGATGCAGACCCGGGCCGCCTCTCGCCCGCCGCAGAACTGCTCCTCGACCGACTCCATATGGCCCGACCGGCCCACCAGGTAGACCCGGTCGCCCGGCAGGAGCACATCGGCCCCGCCGGGCACGAAGAGCTCCCGGTCGCGGACGACGGCGGCGACCAGGACCTGCTCGGGCAGGTGCAGGTTGAGCAGGGGCTTGTGCAGCACCTTGCTGTTGGCCGCCAGCTCCAGCTGGACCACCTCGATGCGGTTGCCGGCCAGGGAGATCACGTCCAGGGCGCCGTGCGATCGGGCGATCTTGGCCATCTCCTGGGCCACCAGGACCCGGGGGTTCAGCACCACGTCGATGCCGAGCATCCCGTACTGGATGCCCTCCTCGATGTTGCTGTACTCCTTGCCCTGCAGGCGGGCGATGGTGCGCCTGGCGCCGAGGTGCTTGCTGGCCAGGGCCGCCAGCAGGTTGATCTCGTCGAAGTTGGTGACGGCGACCACCAGGTCCGCCTCGTGCGCCCGGGCCTGCTTGAGCACCTCCAGGCTGCTGCCGTAGCCGGTCAGGGTGGCTACGTCGGCGCGCTCGCCCACCCGGTCCAGGGCGTCCTTGTCGTTGTCGATGGCCACCACATCGTGCTGCTCGCTCTGCAGCACCTGGGTCACGTAGCGCCCGACCTCTCCCATTCCGACCATCACGACGTACATCTCAGGCTCCCTTGGAAGCGGGTTCAGCGGGGGAGGCCTCGCTGGGAGGGAGGTCGGCCGCCGGGGGATCGTCCGCGGCGGGCTTGAGGCCCTCGGGCTGGATGTCGCCGCTGTCCAGCAGCAGGCCCTTGAGCTGGCGGGCGCTGGAGAGCTCGCTGAGCACCACGCTGCAGAGGATGGCGGTGAAGGCGATGTCGACCACCGGCCCGTCGAAGGCGAGGCGGAAGCTGGCGGCCATGGCGACCGCGACGTTGCCGTGCCCCAGCAGCCCGCGGCCGACGTCGCGGGGCACGCCCTGGGGCGCGCTGGCCGAGGCCGCCCAGCCGCCCAGCAGCTTGGCCCCGAAGCGCATCAGCAGGTAGGCCAGGACCACGATCCAGCCGCTGCTCTCGATCGGGCGCCACATCGCGCCGGCCATGACCAGCAGCATCAGGGACAGGGTCCGCTGCTGGCGCTCCATGGTGGCCAGGATCAGGTCGGCGCAACGGGCCACGTTGGCCAGGGTCATGCCCAGGATCAGCGTCACCAGCAGGGGCGAGAGCTGCAGGTAGTAGGCCGCCCCCGAGGCGAAGACGATGATGCCCAGCACCGCCAGGAAGACCTGGTCGTCGTCGCCGAAGCGGTCGCCGATGAAGAGCCGGAAGAGCGCGCCCAGCCCGACGCCCAGGCCCAGGGTGACCAGGAGCCAGTTGGCGTAGGTCCAGTCGGCGTGCTCGGGGTCGCTGGCGTGGAAGACGCAGAAGACCGTACCGAAGGCCATGATCGCCAGCAGCTCGGCGGCGCGCATGGTGCCGTCCAGCAGGCGGGTCAGCGCCCCCTCGGCCTTGAAGAGGCGCTGCACCAGGGCCAGGGCGCCGGCGCTGCTGACCGTCGCGCTGGCTCCGAGCACCGCGGCCCCGGCCATCGCCTGCTCCCCGGTGTAGGAGCCCAGGACCGGCGTGCTCAGCAGGGCCCAGCTGCCCAGGCCGACCGCGCTCCCGGCGAAGACGAAGACCGTCATGGCGAGCTGCCCGGCCTCGTCCTGGCGGATCAGCAGCGCGCGGAAGTTGGCGCGCAGGCCGGTGAGCAGGCCCAGGGCGCCGATCACCAGGCTCATCACCGGGTACAGGCTGCGCAGGGTCGGCTCGTCGATCGGCCCGTCCCAGGGCATGAAGGGGCCCAGCAGCAGGCCCAGGATCAGGTACTCCACGCCCGAGCTCATCAGGATCCGAGCCTGCAGCCGCTCGACGACGTAGTGTGCGAGGACGTAGGCGATGCCAGCGATGGCGATGACGAGCAGTACGGTCTGCAAGACAGTTCAGGGAGAGGGGGTCAGGCGGCGGGCCACTCCACGGGGTGGCACGGGACGAAGGAGAGCACCTCACGCGCGCGGGTACCGTCGAGGACGCCAGAATAGTGGAAGCGGCGCCGGTTCATGCCGTAACGGAAGTCGTGGCCCGTGACCCGGGCCCGCAGCCGGTAGGCCGGCGAGAGGAGCGAGCCCGGCATCGGGATGCCCAGCCGCCCCCAGGCGCGGATCGCCGCGGTCAGGGGCAGCGTGTCGGCCCCGGGGATGTTGAAGACGCCCTGCGCCTGGCAGTGGATCGCCCGCTGCAGCGCGTTGGCGCAATCCTGGATGGTCAGCACGTTGAGCATCGGGTCGAAGCCCGCCGGGCGCAGGCAGATCGTGCTCTCCAGGTAGTCGAAGAGCTGGCTGCCGGTGCCGGGGGCCAGCACCTCGGCCGTGCGCAGCACCGCGATCTGGAGCGAGGTCATGCCCATGCGCATGCAGGCCGTCACGTCGGCCTCGACCCGGTCGCGGATCCACTGCGGGGCGCTGCCGCTCATGTTCAGCGGGTGGTGCTCGGCGATCAGCACCGGCAGGTCGCGCTGGATCTGGTAGACCGCCGCGTCGCTGCGCAGCACCAGCCGCCGGATGCTGGGGTGGCGCTCGGAGAGGGAGAGCAGGCCGCGCATCGTGTCGACGTTGTAGCGGTGGACCCGGCCGCCCTCCTCGCGGGCCGAGCGGTGCAGCTGCGTGTGGACCACCACCTCGATCTTCAGGTCGCGGGCCTTGCCGAAGAGCAGCTCGTGGACCCGGCGGCTGCTGCTGAGGTCGACGGGGACCACCACCAGCCGCTCGTCCTGGGGCAGGTGGGCGGCCTCCTTCCAGGGCACGGCCAGGATGCGGTCCACCCGCGAGTCCTGCAGCAGATCGCGGACAAGCCGCTCGCCGACGGGCGCGTCCGCCCCGGTCACCATGACGTTGATGGGGTTCACGCGAAGACCCCCTTGCGCTTCTTCAGCCCCTTCTCGATCAGCCCCTGCACCGCCGCCTGCACGCGCACCGTCGCCGCCCGGACGATCTCGGGGTCGTCGGCCTGGTCGGGGCGGAACTCCTGGTCCAGGCGGATCGGCTCGCCCCAGAGCAGGTGGTAGCGCACCGGCAGGGGGATCGGCACCGCCGGGATGGGCACCTCGGGGATGCCGAAGGGCTTGCCCAGGCGGCGGCTGGTCGTGATCTGGGGCATCTGCTCTTCCGCGCCGACCACCGCGCAGGGCACCACCGGAGCCGAGTGGCGGATCGCCAGCTCGGCGAAGCCCACTCGGAAGGGCCGCAGCTGGTAGCGCTCGCGGAAGGGCTTGACGATGCCCGGCGTGCCTTCGGGGAAGATCATCAGCAGCTCACCGGTCTCCAGCAGGGCCCGGGCGTTGCCTCGCGAGCCGCCGACCATGCCGGCGCGGGCGAAGAGCGTTCCGACAAAGGGCAGGCTGGGCACGAAGTGGTCGGCCACCGCGCGCACGACCCGGGGGGGAGAGGTGTGCAGCAGCACGTCCATCCACATCATCATCCCGTCCAGGGGGATGTTCCCGGAGTGGTTGGCTACCAGGATGGCCGGCCCGTACTGCGGGATGTGCTCGTGCCCGCTGCTGAGCACCCGAAAGTAGCGGTGGTAGAGCGGCCCGGCGATCACCTCGCCCAGCGAGACGAAGCTTGGGTGCATCCCGAAGGCGTCGTAGCCGTGGCCTGCGTCGTGGTAGTGCAGGTCCGCCAGTCGGGCGAGCTCCTCGGGGGAGAGGACGGCCTGGGAGAGCGCAGCGGCGACCGCGGGGGGGAAGGGCATCGAGGAGATATAGCGGGGAGGCCGCAGTGAGGCGAGCGCGCCTCAAGCGGCGTCGGGATCGATCCCGAGGGCGCGCAGCTTCGCGGCCAGGGCTTCGGCCCGGGCCTGGGCTGCGTGTGCTTCGGCCTGGGCGGCCTCCTCGCCGTCCATGATCTCGGCGACGGTGCGGAAGGGGCGGCCGTCGCGGTGGAAGACCCGGAGCCCCTCGTCGCCGGTCTGGAAGCGCAGGCCGAGCGTCGGGCTGACGAAGCCGTTCATCTCGGCCACCTCGACCAGCCGGTCGCCCTGCCGTGTCCAGCCCGCGAGGTAGCCGTCCTCAGGGTTGTAGAGGTAGTACTCCTGCGCCCCGTGCTCCTGGTAGAAGGCGTGCTTGCGCACCCCGTCGGCCAGGGTGTTCGATGGTGACCAGATCTCGAAGACCACCTGGGGGGCCACGCCGCCCTCGTTCCACTGCTGGTAGCTGCGGCGGTGTCCCTTGGGGCGGCCGAGCGCCACGTACACATCCGGCGCCACCCGGATGTCCGGCCGGCCCTCGACCGGGTACCAGAAGTTGTCGGCGCCGACAAAGGCCTCGGGCAGGGCTCTGTCCAGGTTCTCGCGGATCGTGACGATCCACTGATATTGGATGCCGGTCTCGGCCATCGGGAGTCCATCGGACTCGGGGTAGATGAGCCGAGAGGACGAATTCACGAACATGGGTCCGGTCTATCGCGCCGTGTATACTCGTCGCCATGCTGTTCCTCCTCCTCGCCCTGCCCGCGCTCGCGCTGGACCTGCACCTCTCGGCGCAGTTCACCGATCAGCCCGAGACCCGCCTGGTGCTCCAGGACCTCGCCGACGGCGACCGCCGCAGCCTCCTCCTGGACTTGCCCTCCGGCCCCCGGCAGGTCGACATCCTGGTCCAGCGCCCCGACGAGCGGAGCGTGACCCTCAGCTTCGAGCTGGCCGACCTCGTCGACGACCGCAAGGGCCGGCTCACTCGGACGGTGCTCTCCTCCCCGCGGGTGACCACGCGGATCGGGACCGAGGCCCGCGTGGCCCACGGCGTGCGCCTCCCCGTCTTCGAAGAGGGCAAGGTCCGCTTCTTCGAGCGGGTCCTCAGCCTCACCCTCCTCCCCATAGAGCCCGGCAGCCCCATGACCGTCGACCTCGACCGCCTGCTCGACTTCTCCGACCCCGCCGGCAGCGAGGCCGCCTACCGGGCGCTGCTGCCCCAGGCCGCCGACGAGCCCGCCCGCCTCGCCCTCCTCAGCCGCGTCGCGCGCTGCCGCGGCCTGCAGAAGGACTACGAGGGCGCCCTCGCCCTGCTCGCCGAGGTGGAAGCGGGCCTCGCGGCCCTCCCCGATGCACACGAGGCCTGGATCCGCCTGCACCTGGAGCGCGGCCGGGTCCACAACAGCAGCGGCGACGCGCCCGGCGCGCTGCCGCACTTCCAGGCCGCCATGGAGCGCGCCGAGGGCAAGGACCAGGAGGGCCTGCGCCTGGACGCCATGCATATGCTCGCCATCGCCTCGCCCGCCGAGCAGGCCCTCGCCTGGGGTCTTCGCGCCATCGAGCAGGCCGAGGGCAGCGCCGATCCCGCCGCCCGCCGCTGGCTGGGGCCGCTGTACAACAACACCGGCTGGACCCTGATGGACCTCGGCCGCCCCGCCGAGGCCCTACCGCTCTTCGAGAGAGGCCTCGCCGTCCGGCAGGCGCGGTCCGAGGTCAAGCCCACCCTGATCGCCCGCTGGACCGTCGCTCGTGCCTGGCGCGAGCTGGGCCGCTGCGAGGAGGCCCTCGTCGAGCTGCGCGCGCTGCAGCAGGCCTGGGCCGAGCTGGGGGAGGAGGATCCGTACGTGACCGAGGAGATCCTGGCCTGCGGGGGGTAGGTGCACGCGAGATTGGAGGGCCATTCATGGCTCAGCGGGGCCCGACTTGGAACCCCTCGCGCCCTGCCGCGCTGCTTCCTGCGTTCCTGCGTTCCTGATGGCTGAGCCCAGTCCACTCCGGGTGCACGGAAACGCGCCCCTACGGTCCACACCCGTCAGCCCCCCTGCCACCACAGGTCCAACCGGGGGTACGCCGTCACCAGCAAACGCTCGTACGTTCCCAGGAAGGTCTGCTCCGAGGGCCGGCCCACCAGGACGCCGGCGCCGAGCTCGACGTGCAGCCTCCCCAGGCGCTGGATCCACGAAGCCGACAGGGTGCCGTGGCTGAAGGCCCGGTCCTCGTCGATCACGCCGACTTTGCCGGCTACGCGGACGATCGTGTCCGTCCACTGGTGATCGTAGACCAGCGAGACGGGCAGGTGGGTCCGGTCCAAGGACCACGCGCTGGAGGCCTCCTCCGAGAGGGTCACCCGCCGCATCAAGTTCAGGTCGGGCGCGACCACCAGGGAGAGGCGGTCGGCGCCCTGCTCGATCGAGAGGAAGGACTCCAGCCGCAGCCCCGTGCGGCGCAGGGAGAGCTTCTGGGCAAGCGAGGGGGCAAGCGACCAGGACAGAGGGCCCCACTGGCCCACGGCCTGCTCGACCCCCAGCCGAGGCCCACCCACGATCATGTCGAAGGGGGTGAGGAACACTTCGGTCGACGGTCCCACCCCCAAGGCCGAGCGGCCGGTGGGCAGGCGAACCACGAATTCCCTGGGCTCCAGGATCTCGGCCGTCTGACGCAGGCCGCCCCAGGAGTCGGCCCAGGCCGCGGAGACCAGCAGGAGGAGCGTCACAGGCCCTCCAGCAGCTCGACCGCGAGCTCGATCTCGTATCCCACGGGGTCCTCTGCCCAGCCGACGCGGTGCTCGACCGTCCAGGGGATCCGGTGGGTCGGCAGCACCCCTCCCGCCAGGCTGTGGTCGCTGTCGAGCTGGATCTGGCCCTCCTCGTCGAGCGAGCGCCCCGCCGGCCAGGTGAAGGTCCAGCCTCCGGGCAGCTTCGCGGTCGAGCCCGACGAGCCGAAGCTGGCGGCCGTGCCCTCGAAGCCCATGACGGTCAGGCCCTCGAAGCGGGCCAACATCATCGCCATGCCCTCGCCCGAGGAGACCGTGTTTCCGTTGATCAGCACCACGGTGGGCAGATCCCAGAACAGCTCCTGGGGCTTCACCCAGACCTCGCTGATGACGGCCTGCTCTTCTGTCCGACGATCGTACATGGTGATCGTCTCGTAGAACCACGCGCGGTCGGTGAACACACCGGCGATGTTGGCCGCGGTCTGGTCGGTGCCCCCGTCATTGTTGCGCAGGTCCAACACCAGCTTGCGCGCGCCCTCGCCCCACAGCGCGCGCAGCTCCCGCCGCACGGCCGCGTCGCTGATGGCCGTCTCCTCCCATCCCACGGCGAGGTAGCCGATGTCGCTGCCCAGCATCCGGGCCGAGATTCGCTCGGTCGGCAGGGTCAAGCCGAGCTGCTCGCGCAGATCGCCGGCATCCTCCTCCAGGGTCACGCTCAGGTCGAGCTCCTCCCCCCCTCGCTCCAGGACCAGGTCCAGCGTGGCGCCCGGCTCCCCGCGGCCGAGCAGGCGAACCCGCCCCGATCTCCGTCGCTCGTGGGTGGCCAGCCCTACCGGGAAGCAGTACAGTGGCTGCTGATCGAGGGCGGCCTCGGGGGCGAGCCCGTTCCAGGTCCGCAACACATCCCCGGCCTGCACCCCCTCGACCTGCGAGAGGGCGACGACGATCTCTCCGTCGTCGGTGTCGCTGAAGAGCAGGCCCGAGGCGCCCTCCGCCTGCGGGCAGCCCTTGTCCTCGTCGTGCTCGAGGAGCACATGCCCGTCGGGGATCGCCTCGACCAGCATTCGAATTGCCTGGTCCTCGTCCTCCGCCTCGGCCAGCCGGTCGCGGACCTGGGACCAGTCCAGGGCCTTCCAGTCCGTGAAGGCGTAGCTCTGCTCCAGCGCCTCGACCGTCAGCTCCAGGGCCTCGCTCGGCTCCTCCTTGGAGAAGTCGAATGCCAGCGGGCGCACCGAGAGGATGCAGCCGGTCAAGGGCAGAAAGAGCAGGGCTCGCATGGCTCGTCCGGGGTGGGAGTCGGCTTGGACACCGGCGGAGGCGCGGAACCGAACCCCCCGCCTCAGCGCGCCATCACCGCCATGGTAACGAGCGGCACCCGTCATGGGGGTCAGGCGCGGCCGCGGACGCCATCCATCAGCCCGTCGTACAGCCGCAGGGCCCGCTCTCCCGTCGGCAGGCCGAGCGTCCGCGCCAGCGCGGGGCTCGTCGGCCTGCACGCTCCCGCTCGCTGCCTTGCCACGGCCCGGTCCCAGGCAGAGTGGAGGTCGCGGCCGGCCCAGGCGTGGATCGCCCAGGCCAGCTCGGCTTGGCGGAGCTCGTCCACGGCGATCGCCTGCATGGCCCGCCGCACCGCCGGATCGGTGGAGTGTTGCGCCTGGTGGCAGGCGACCAGGGCGGCCCAGGTCTCCTCCAGACAGCCGGCGACGAGGTTCTGCCGCGCCAGTCGGGCCAGGGTCGGTGGCTTCGGTTCGCGGACGCGCGGGCGCCGCGGCTCCACGCCGTGTGAACGTGCGATGCGTCGCATGGCGCGGGCATGCCGGACCTCGTCAGTCGCGGCGCGGCGGGACTGCTGGACGAGCTCCTCGGGAGCCCCCAGTCGTCGTAGATCGCCGGCGAGGCGGCGGAAGGCGAGCACCGAGGCGGCCTCCATGGTGCACGCGTCCGCGGCCCAGGCGCCGAGGGTCGCCTGGGCTGGACGAGCGCCGGGCACCAGCCCGACGGGCCGGCGACCTTTGCACATCGGCTGATAGGTCCCGCCGCAGTGGAGCATGAATCCCACACCCTCCTCTGTGGATCGGTCGAGGATCTCGAAGGAGCACTCGTCGACCTCGCGCAGGTTCGTGTGCTCACCACACAGCACGAGGCACTCCGCCTCGTCCACCACACCATCCTCCAGCGCTGCCTCGACCTCCTCCGCCGCGAGGGGGATCGATCGTTCCGCCTCCTCGTCGGGGCAGTAGAGGCACCCCGGCAGCAGTCCGAGGATGATGGGCGTGACCACGAGACGGTTCATCTCCCGACTGTACCCCATGGGACTGCGCCCCGAGAGGGCTGGGCCGGCGCCGATGGGTCGTCCGCGCGGCGCTGCGTCGTCCGCGCGGCGCTGCGTTGACCCGCCGTCCGGTTCGTGACCCCCTCGCGGCGTGGCGGCCCTCCAGGCGATGTCGGAGGCCCTTCCGCGAACCCCGCGACCATGGCATCCTCGGGGCATGCGTCACCCCCTCCTCTCGCTCATCCTGCTCTCCTTGCCCTCCTGCGTGAGCCGCGAGGAGGGCGAGGCCTGCATGCCCGTCGAGGACGGGCAGGACACCTGCCCCGATCCGTCCGAGGTGGACCTGGACCAGATCCACGAGCCCTTCGACTGCGACGACGAGGTGGTTCGCATGCTCTCCGAGGAGGCTCCGGAGATCGAGAGCTCGGTCTTCCAGGACGGGAGCTCGGGCTGCTGCTACGAGGTGATCCTGGCCGACCGCACCCCCAACTCGGAGTGCATCGTCGGCCGACCGTTCATGCCGGACGGCGCGCGGCTCGGGGCGGCGCTGGAGGGGCCGGCCGAGGCAGAGTTGCCCGCCGCGGCGCGGGCCTGGGCGGAGATCGGGCGTGCCGAGCACGCGTCGGTGGCCGCCTTCGCGCGCCTGCAGCTTCAGCTGATGGTCCATGGTGCGCCGCTGGACCTGCTGGGCGAGGTGGCCCGCGCCCTCAGCGACGAGGTCCGACACGCGCGCCTGGCCTTTGGCGTGGCCAGCGACCTCGCCGGAGGGCCGGTCGGGCCGGGCGCCTTCCCCCTCCCCGGCTCCCTGGAGGTGGCGGTCCCGCTGGCCCGGCTTGCGGCCGAGGCGGTGCGCGAGGGGTGTGTCGGCGAGACCCTCTCGGCGCTGGCGACGCGTCGGGCCGCTCAGGAGGCCCGTGACCCGGCGCTCCGCGCCCTGCTCGCCCGGCTCGCTTCGGACGAGGAGCGGCACGCCGTGCTGTCCTGGAGGGTGGTCGCCTGGGCCGTGCAGCGGGGCGGCGCCGAGGTCCGGCAGGCCGTCGTTGACGCGTTGCGAGAGCCGGTCCGCTTCGGTGGCCCCGTAGAGTCGGAGGAGCTGGCCGATCAGGGGATCCTGGGCCCCCGCGCGATGCGACGGGTCGCCGAAGAGGGGCTGCGTCGTGTGGTCGCTCCGGCGGCTACCGCGCTCCTCGCCGCCTGAGGCGCCCGACCCTCAGCGCGCCATCACCGCCTTGCGGTAGCTGTCCGCCGCGCGCTCGGCGTTGCCCGTGCGCTCGTACACCTGCCCCTCCAGCGCGTAGAGGCGGGCCCGCTGCAAGGCCGAGCCGCCGCGGGCGAGGCCCTGGCGCAGGGTCGAGAGCGCCGAGGTGGTCTGTCCGAGCGCGCTCTGGCGGCGGGCGATGCGCCAGGCGGCGTCGAGGGCGACGTCGGCCTCGGCGTGAGCGAGCAGGGGGCGCAGGGCGGCGACGAAGGCGGCGTCGTCCTGGCGGGCGTCGGCCTCGGCGGCGGCGGCGTGGGCGGCGGCGACCTCGGGCCGGCCGGCGGTGGGGTCGGGGATGCCGCCGACGGGGCTGGCCTGGGCCCGCAGGCTCTCCAGCGAGTCGGCCGAGGGCGCGCCGGGGGCGAGGGTGCGAGGGGCCGAGGGTGCCCGCGCGCTCGGCCTGGCGCTCTCGGCGTAGCCTGCGGCGGGTCCCATCGCGGCCTCGTCGGCCGAGGAGGCCGGCGCTGCAGCCGGCGGAGGAGGAGCGGGCTCGGCCGCTGCGCTCTCAGCCAACTCGCTGTCCGCCAGCGCGCTCTCCGACTTCGCCCGGCCGCCGCTGGAGCGGGTCTCGGACTTCTTCTCGTCCCGGGAGCGCTCCTTGGAGGACGGTTCACGATCGTCCTGCGAGGGCGCGCTGGTCGCCTGGGTCTGGCTCACCACCTCTTCCATGGGGCTGGCATCGAGGTCGGCCTCGCGCTCGGCCTGCGCGTCCGCCTTGGCCTTGGAGGGCGCGGGCGCCTGGGCCTCTCCCCCCAGCAGGCCCCCTCCCCCCAGCAGGCCCCCAAGGATCCCACCGCCGGCGGCTTCATCGGCAGGTTCATCCGCACGGTCCTCTGCCTGGCGCTCCGCCTGGCCTCTCGCGCCCGGGGCCCGCAGCAGATCGTCCGTCTTGGAGGCCTCGACGACCGATGGCTCCATCAGCCGGGCCGAGCTGCTGCCCGTCGACCCCACCGTTTCGCTGCCGGTGGCGGCCGCCCCCGGGACGGGCGACATCTTCGGGGTCGTGCTCGGCGCCGTTGTTGCGGGATCGGGCGCCACGGCATCGGGAGCCGCCGGTGCGGCAGCCATCGGCTCGGCGGCAGCCATCTCCTCGGCGGCAAAGGGCGAGGGCGCGTTGAGCACCCTGTCGCTGCCCGGCAGGACCACCATCAGCGCGGTCGCCACCACGGCCAGCCCGCCCAGCGCCGGGATCGCCCAGCTCGGCACCCGCCGCCGTGCGACGACCCCTCGTCGGGGCTCGGCCTGTGCCTGGCGAGGGGTGATCTTGCCGACGGAACGAGCCGCGAAGGGCCCCTCCCGCACCTCGCCCAGCACCAGCTCGATGCTCACCCGGTGGGCCGGCGCCAGGTCCGGGCGCAGCGCGTAGACCGCCTCGGCGACATCCTCACCCGCATCGCCTTCGCCCTTCAGCGCCCGGGCGAGCGCGGCGGCCGGCGCCTGCTCCTCCCGGGCGAAGGGGCCCTCGGCCACCAGCTCCAGCACCTGCTCGACGCTGACCCGGTGCGGCGGCGCCAGGTCCGGCCGCAGCGCGTAGACCGCCTCCACCGCCTCGGGGTCGATGCCCTCGGGCGGCTCCGCCCCGGGCTCTTGGGCGAGCCAGCGGGAGAGGAGGGTCTCGGAGGGGGAGGGGGTGGTCACGGGGCTCTCAGGAGGAAGATGGGGACGAGGTGGGCTCGGGCAAGAGAGGCTCAGGCGAGAGACGGGTCATGGAGGCCACACATTCCGGAAGGCCTTGCAGGCGCGGTGCAGGATGACGTCGAAGTTGCCGACCTTGACCTCCATGCGCTCGGCGCACTCCTCGCGGTCCAGGTCGTCGAGCAGGCGCAGGCGCAGGGCCTCGGCGTAGCGGGGGTTGAGCAGGCCCAGGGCCTTCTCGACCAGGGCCCGGGTCTCGGCCTGCTCCGGCGCCCGGTCGGGGGCGGGAGGAGGCTGACCCATGGTCCGCTCGATGGTGAGGTCCTGGCGGTCGTCGTCGGCAAGGCGGTCCCGGCGGGCCTGGGCGCGGTGTACGTCCATGGCCCGGTTGATGGCGATGCGCCGCAGCCAGAAGAAGATGCTGCGGTCGGAGGGTTGGTAGGTCTCGATACGCTCCAGGGCGAGGCGGAAGGTGTCCTTGAGGACGTCCTCGGCCAGCTCGACGTTGGGGAGGCGGGGCAGGATGGCCTGGCGGTACAGCCGGTCGCTGTACCAGGCGAAGATCAGCCCGGCGGCGGCCCGATCGCCTCGCATGAGGCGGGCGACCACCTCCTGCTCGGTCTGCGGGTCCACGAGGCCCGTGCTGGGGTCCACCGGGGAGTTCAGGGCGCCTCCTTGGTCGCCCGCCCATGGAACGGCGGCCGACGGGCAGAGCTTACACCGGCAGGGCGGCCCTGCCCCACCCTGCCGGGCATCGGTCGACTGGCGGAGGCGGACCGGGGTGACTGCGGGCCGATGGTACCTACATTGTCCTCTGGCCCGGAGCGGCTCCGACCAGAGAAGGAGTCCACGATGCTCACCCTCCTCGTGCTGGCCTGCACCTCCGAGCCCGACGAGAGCGCCTCGGACGTCTGGGTGGTCTACGGCGTGCTCGACACCGAGTCGGTGCTCTTCAACCTGAACTTCGCCGGGCAGCCGGTCGGCCCCAAGGACGTCCTGGCGAGCTGCCCGCTGGGGGGCACGGCCCACATCGTCGGCGCGACGGGGAACGACGGCACCATCGAGTCGGCCGACCTGACCATCACGATGGAGGACTGCGCCAACAGCGGCCTGGACTACGACCTGAGCTTCAACGGGGTGCTGGTCTGGCAGGGGACCTTCGCCTCGACCGGCTACAAGATGATGACCACGCAGTCCGACAGCCTGGAGGTCGTCGGCAGCTGCGGCGGCGCGATCGACGGCATCGACCGCACCTGCGCGCTGGCCGTGACCGACCGTGGAGAGGCCGGTCAGGAGAGCTACGTCACCGGCGAGTGGTGCGGGCGGCCGGTCGAGTTCTGATCACGGGCAGGGCCTGGCTCTCCCGTACCGGATGCGCTGCTCAAGGCCCAGGGTGAAGCCCAGGACCCCCAGCACAACGCTGACGCTCTCCTCGACGGGCAGGACGCCCAGCTCGGTCGACTGACCGCGCAGGTGGAGCTGGGCGTCGCGCACGCTGGCCTTGATCAGCCCGTCGCCGGCCATGAAGCTGGGCGGGAATACCGCGTCCAGCGAGGTCGGGGGCCCGCCCTCGGGGAAGCGCACCGTGATGTGCAGCTCGCCCCTGCGGCCGTCCAGGGGGACCATCTGTTCGAGCAGCACCGAGCGGCTCTCCTCTTCCCAGCGGCTGTAGACGGTCGTCACCGCCGGGTCGATGTCGGCGATGATCTTGTCGAGCATGGTCAGGGTCTCGCGGCTGCTGCCGGAGATCTCGACCTCGGTGTTCTTGCCGCCCCCGGAGACCGAGACGCTGCCGCCCTCCTCGGGCTCGGGCGGCAGCCGACCGACGATGGGCCGGGGCTTGTCCAGCTTGAGCTTGTCCTTGGTCTTCTCGTCGGTGTTCCAGGTCGTGTCCAGCACTGTCCAGCTTCCCGCGTCGAGCCGGCCGCGGAAGCTGCCGTCGACGCCCATGTCGTTGCGCTCCCCCTTGGAGAGCCAGCCGCCGGGCCGGAAGAGGCTCAGCTTGACCTGGACGGTGCCCTCCAGCTCGACGCAGCCGGGCGGTCCGTCCAGCAGGGTTCGGGACTTCAGCTCCCAAGCGCGGCTGTCTTCGATCCATGGACCGGGTGGGGGTGGGGCCTCGCCGGCCCCCTCCCCCCCCGACGCGGCCTGTGGC
>ERZ761602.2277-NODE-2277-length-30728-cov-386.198513_pt1 | contig 30728 bp, 23 predicted proteins | sample MGYA00512165_ERZ761602 | MGnify/ENA primary metagenome ERZ761602 (study PRJEB28899, sample SAMN02445085) | bioreactor sludge metagenome | biome: EBPR sludge; isolation source: Thorneside wastewater treatment plant | place: Australia: Brisbane, Thorneside...
TCCCGCCCGTCTCGCTGGCTGCCTGAGCTGCGAAAGGAAAACCACCATGTCGCAGTTCGACAACGTCTCCGTCGTCAAGAAGGCCAACATCTATTTCGATGGCAAGTGCGTGAGCCATACCGTGCTCTTCCCCGACGGTACGCGCAAGACCGTCGGCATCATCTTTCCCTCGTCCCTGACTTTCGGCACCGGCGCGCCCGAGGTGATGGAACTCAATGCCGGCCGCTGCCGCATACGCCTCGCCGGCGAAAGCGAGTGGCACACCTACGCGGGCGGCGAGCGCTTCTCGGTGCCGGGCAACTCGAGTTTCGACATCGAAACGCTCGAAACCCTCGATTACGTCTGCCATTTCGAATGATTGGCTGCCCGCGGCGGACGTCGGCGCCGAGCTGAGCTCGACCGAGCCGTCGCCCGTTCGCCGGGGCGATTTCAGCGGATAGCGCAGCCCCGCCGGCTGGCGCGGATGATGCGGCACAGGCGTGCCGTCGCCGCCTCGATCAGCGGGCCGGCGTTTCGCATGCATTCGTCGAGCGGCAGCGGCCGCTCGCAGATGCTGATCGTCGCGTCGATTCCGAGAGCAAGGACGTCGTCGGCACCTTCGCCGAGCCCCCCCGAGATGCAGAACACGGGAACGGCGAATCGCCTGGCGCGCTGCGCGACGCCCACCGGCGCCTTGCCAAAGGCCGTTTGGAAATCGGTACGGCCCTCGCCGGTGATGACGAAATCGGCTCCGCTGACGATTTCCTCGAAGCCCACCGCGTCGAGAACGATGTCGACGCCGCGCCTGAGTGTCGCCGGCGTGAACAGGAGCAAACCGGCACCGAGTCCGCCGGCTGCTCCGGCACCCGGTAGCCCGGCGACGTTGCGACCGGTCGCCCGGTGCGCGCAGTCGGCGTAGTGGCCGAGCGCTGCGTCGAGTTCGGCCACGGTAGCGGCGCTGGCACCCTTCTGCGGGGCGAATGCCGCCGAAGCGCCGCGCGGCCCGCAGAGCGGGTTGTCGACGTCACAGGCGACGAGGATCTCGGTCTCCTGCAGTCTTGGATCGAGGCTGTCGAGCCCGATCCGCTGCAGACGGGCGAGAGCCGCGCCGCCCTCGGGCAGTTCCGTCCCGGCTTCGTCGGTGAAGCTGGCGCCGAGCGCACGCGCCATGCCGGCGCCGCCGTCGTTCGTCGCGCTGCCGCCGATGCCGATGATGATCCGGCGCAGCCCGCAATCGAGCGCAGCGCGGATCAGCTCGCCGGTGCCGAAGGTCGTCGTCAGCCGCGGATCACGCTGGCCTGGGGCCAGCAGCGGCAGTCCCGATGCCGCCGCCATTTCGACGACCGCCGTCGTGCCGTCACCGAGAATTCCCCACTGCGCCAGCACCGGCGCGCGCAGGGGCCCGTTGACGCGGGTCTGGCGAAGCGTGCCGCCGGTCGCGCCGACAAGAGCCGCGACCGTGCCCTCACCACCGTCGGCGATCGGCACCCTTCGCACGTCGGCCTCGGGAAAGACCAGCCGAATGCCGCGCTCCATCGCCAGCGCGACGCCGACCGCGCTCAGGCTGCCCTTGAACGAATCCGGAGCGACGACGATGCGCAAGACGATTCCTCCTCGAGTGACGACCAGGCGCAGCCTGGGAATGCCCGTCGGTGATCGGGGCACCGGCGAAGCGGCGGCGCTTCAGCCGCGGATGCGCGCCGATTGGACGAGCGCCTCGAAGCGGCCGATGTGCCTCGCATAGTAATGGCTGCGTGGCGCCTCGAAGATGAGGAGATAAAGCTTGCCGCCACGTACCGCAGCGTAGCCGACACCGCGCATTTCGAGTTCATCGGACTTGCGCACACGCGAGAACTCGAAGCGGAAGCCCTCGCCGCCGGCAAAGGCCGCCGGTGCCAGCTTCTGGCGCTGGAACGAGCTGCCATCGTGGGTGGCGAAAACCTCGTACATTTCGACGATCTCGTGTGCCTGCATCGTTGTCCGGTACTTTGGGACCTGGCGGTCCTTGCGCTGCGGCAGGTCGGCCAGCGCCTCGCCGTCGGCGATGCCGACATAGAAGACGAGGCGGTCGAGCGGCAGACCGTCGAGGGTCCACACTTCGCTCTTTCGCGTCAGGCCGATCGAGAACTGGTTCCACGCGTCGTCAGGCGTCACCGAGAGCGAATCGCGCACGGTCACTTCGCCCGGACCGACCTTCGACATTCCGGCACAGCCGGAGAGCAGCGCCACCAGGAAAAGCAGCAGCCAGCGTGACATCTCAGAGTCCTTCGTGCAGGTAGCTGCGGATCATCTCGGCGTCCTCGGCAGCGGGGCGAAGCGACAGGTAGTGCCGGAACGAAGCGCTTGCCGCCGCCGTGTCGCCTGCCTGGCGCTGCAGCATGCCGCGTGAACGGAACATCTCGGGCGGGCAGGCGCTGCGCGACTCGGCAGCGGCGTACTCGCCGAGCGCGCGCGCGCCGTCACCATCGGCCGCGCGCAGCCGATAGGCCTCGCCGAGGAAAAAGCGCGTCTCGCCATCGTCCGACTGCCGCAGCAGGCGCTCGAAGAGCGCGATCGTCTCGCCCGTCTTGCGCCGCCTGAGCTCGTCTTCGAACCACTGCCGGCGATGGCCGTGAATCTGCCGTGCGTAGGCGGCAGTGGCCGCGTCGCCGGTGTCGCCGTTCATCGTCGCTGCCCGGCTCGCCATTGCCTGGCTGCGCTCCTCCGGATCCGGATGACTGGCGAAGAAGATGCTGCGGCTGCCGGCATCGCCCGACCATTCGGCCTCTGCCTTGAGTTCGGCGACGAGTTGCTGCCACACCTTCGCCGCTTCGATCGGCGGGTAGCCTGCGTCGGCGACGAGTTCCTGGCCGATGCGGTCCGCTTCGCGCTCGTGTTCCCGCGAGTAGGCAAACATGCCGGCGAGCAGGGCCAGTTGCGCCAGCGAACCGGCCGCGCCGACGCCGGCAGCACCGAGCGCCATGCCGAGAAACTGGCCGAGGGCGGTGCGCGACTTGGCGTCGCGCAGTTGCTCGAGGCTGTGGCGGCAGACGTAATGGCCGATCTCGTGACCGAGTACTGCCGCCAACTGCGCCTCGTTGTCCATCCGCAGCAGCAGACCCGTCCACACCTGCAGCATGCCGTTGGGCGCCATCGAGGCGTTGAAGAAGGGCGAGCGAACGAGATACACGCGGATGTCCGGGCAATGCTCGCCGCCCAGGCGGCAGGCGAGTCCGGAAACGTAGGCGTTGAGGGCGGGGTCGCGCAGCAGGAAGCGGCTTCGCTTCAGACGCTCCTCTTCGCGCGTCAGCAGTGACCACAGCCCTCCCTCATCGCTTCCCGGCTCTGGCTGCTGCAGCCGTGCCGGCAGCGGTCCCTGGCTCGCGGCAAGCAGCGTCGATGCTCTGGCCAGCAGGCCGCAACAGGCACAACCGGTGATGAAGTGGCGCCGCTGCACGTGCGCTACTCCGGGAATTTCTCGAGCAGTGCGTCGCACGATTCGCGTGCCTTGTCGAATTCGCGCAGGTCACCGGACTGCCGCAGCAAACGGTTGAACCAGACGACGCGTCCGCTCGAGAGATCGACCAGCGAGGCGTAGCCGACCTGCATGCCGCCAGAGAGGCCGAAGCCGAGCAGGGCACCGACGACCATCATGGCGACGCGCTCGCTGCTGGCGTAGCTGTCACGAACGAAGGCGAAGAGCGCGTAGTCGGCGCCGCTGCGCTCACGCATCAGCGCGGCCTCGTCGCCGAGCGACCAGTCGAGCTTGCCCTCCTTGGTCGGCAGCGCGAACAGACCGCTCTGGTGCAGGATAATCGCCTGACCGACTGCTCCGTGCAGGCGGTTGAGGCTCTCGACGACTTCGTCGACCTCGCCCGGCAGCGGCATGAAGTTCACCTTGAGCACGCTGCTGCGCGTCAGGAAGGCCTGCCGCAGGTTGGCGTGCGCCTTTTCGGTCCACTCGGCCTGGGGTTCGAGAACTCCGCCGGCGCTGACCGAGAACAGCTCGATGTCGAGCGGCATCAGCAGGACGACGGCACCTGCCGGCAGGCGGGCGAATCCTTCGGCAAGGCTCGCCGCCCTGACCGGCAGCGCGAGGAACACAACGAACGACACCCAGAGCCAGCGTCTGCAAGGAAACACCCATCCTCCCGAGAGCGCCGGGGACCGCCGCCGGACGGCGCAACGATCACCCTGCATCTGCTGGGGATTATGCGCCGCTGGCGGCCGCGCGGTCAATCGGCGGCCACCACTCCGGTGCATGGTGACGCGCCGACGCAGCTGCCGATGGTTGCGCCCCGTTGCCGGCAAGCGAGCGCCCGCCGCCGCCGTTCAGCCTGCCGGTGCCGCCGCGAGCTGCCGCCGCAACGCTCCCGTGTAGAGCTGTCGTGGCCGCGCGATGCGGTACTCCGGGTCGGTCAGCATCTCTTCCCAGTGCGCCATCCAGCCGGCGGCACGTGCCAGGGCAAGGGTACAGGCGAACATCGACGACGGAATTCCGAGCGCGTGCTGCGCCACCGCGCAGTAGAAGTCGGCATTCGGCTGCAGTCTGCGGTCGATGAACAGCCGGTCCTCGAGCGCGATCCTTTCGACTGCCCGGACCAGTGTGCCGAATCGCCCGTCGGCGAGGCCGAGCTCCCGCAGGACTTCGTGGCAGGTCTCGCGCATCACCGGCAGCCGTGGGTCACGCGCGCCGAAAGGCCCCTGGCCGAAGCCGGGCAGGCGTTCGCCCGCGGGCAGTTCGCGTGCACGGGCAACGAACTCGCCGGTGCGCGCGGCGTCGCCGATGCCGGCGAGCATCGCCAGGCAGGCTTCACCGGTTCCGCCGAGCGCCTTCCCGGAGAGACAGGCGATCGCTGCCGACAGGCAGGCGTAGGGGTTGGCTCCCGAGGAGCCCGCCATGCGTACCGTCGCGGTCGCGGCATCGAGGCCGCAGTCTGCGTGCAGTGTCAACATCCGGTCGACAGCGCGGACCAGCACCGGATTCGGTGCGTAGTCCTCGCGCGGCGTGGCGAACATCATGTAGAGGAAGTTCGCGCTGTGAGCGAGGTCCGGGCGTGGCTTCATGAACGGCTGCCCGATCGAATACTTGTAGGCCATGGCGACGATCGTCGGCAGCCGGGCGATGACCCGCTCGAAGCGAAGCTGCCGCTGCTCGGGCGCGCCGAACTCGCCTGCCGTGTGATCGAAGGCCGACAGCGCGCCGACGACTCCGACCATCACCGCCATCGGACGAGCGTCACGGCGAAAGCCCTCGTAAAGCTTCACCATCTGTTCGTGCAGCGCCGCCTGCCGGCCGATTGCCGAAGCGAAGGAGGCGCGCTGCCGGCGGTCGGGCAACTCGCCGTTTCGCAGCAGGTAGGCCACCTCGAGATAATCGCATTGGTTTGCCAGTTGTTCGACCGGGTAGCCGCGATAGAGAACATCGCCGCCCTGCGCGTCGACCAGGCTGATCTTCGACCGGCAGCTGGCGGTCGAAGCGTAGCCGGAGTCGTACGCAAAGCAGCCGCTCCTGGCGCCGAGGCTGCGTATGTCGAGGCAGGTGCTGCCCTGCGTCGACTGCAGCAGCGGCAGTTCGACGGCCTGCTCGGCATCCATCCTGAAGATCGCTACCGCTGTTCCGCTGACCATACTCTTTCCTCCCGAGCTTTCCGGGGCACCGTTGCCGGTGCCGACCAGGTCACGTTCCACGCCAGCCCATGCCCATTCCTGGGGCCCTGTGGCGCGTCGATGCACCGTCGTTGTGCCGCCAGCCTGACGGCGCCTGCGCCGGCATGGCCCGGTGCCGGCCCCAGCGGTGCCGCTGGCGACTGCTGCCCGAAGCCGCAGGCAAGCGCGGCAACGGCCGCAGCAAGGCCAACAGCGCGCACCCCGTGGGCCGCCGACTCGTCCGGCTGCCGGGTCCCCAAGAAGGCGCCACGGGCCGCCTGCCGGCCGCGGCGGTGCAGCCACACCCAACGGACAAGCAAGACCCGTACCAAATCGGAATCGATCCTTGCACGGATCTTGCTTGAAGAGAAGGTCACCACCCCGTCCCGACAGGCGGACGGGCCAGGCCTGGCGGCTCGCGGCGGGCGGACTGAGGTTCCCCGCCGCCAACCGCCGGCGGCACGAACAGTGGAGCACCCGATATGAGAACACCCATGCTTCTTCCCTGGCTGGCAAGCCGGGCACGAATCAGTGAAGAGCGCGCCGAGCTTCTGTGGCGCGAGGCGATGCTGCAGGCCGAGGAAACGGTCGGCGAGAAGGATACCTCCTGTTACTGGGGAGCGGCACTGACGACGCTGCAGGAACTGCTCGTGCTCGAGCGCTGGCGTCCGCAGGCGGCGGCGCTGTGGCCATGGCTGCTGCTGCAGGGCGGCATCGAACGCTGGTCCTGGTTCTCGCGCCACTGGCTGTCGCCAGGGCTGCTGTTGTCGACCCGGCGTGCCTGGCGGCTTGCGCCGGTCGGCATAGGGCGATGAGCGGAGCGACGGCGGCGCGGCAGCAACTGGTCGCCGACCTCAGGGCGCGGCTGCAGGACGGGCAAAGCGCGATCAACGAGTCCTTCGTCGCCACTGGCGACGCCGTGCTCCTGTTGCGGGAGCGCTGCCGGCTGATCGACGACGTCCTGCGCGATGCCTGGGATGCGCTGGCGGTACCGGCTTCGCTTGCCCTCGTCGCGGTCGGTGGCTATGGCCGTGGCGAGCTTTATCCGGCTTCCGACATCGACCTCCTCGTCCTGCTGCCGGCGGAGGCTGACGGGGCGTTGGCCGAGCGCCTCGAGCAACTCGTCTGCCTGCTCTGGGACATTGGGCTGGAGACCGGCCACAGCGTGCGCACCGTCGAGCAATGCCTTGAGGAGGCCGCTGGCGACGCGACGGTGCAGACGGCGATGATCGAATCCCGACGGCTCACCGGGTGTGAGCGGCTGTTCACCGGCTTCCGCTCGATCCTCGCCGGCAGCATCGACCCTTGCGCCTTTCTGCAGACGAAGCGGATCGAGCAGGAAGACCGCCATCGCCGCTTCAGCGATACGCCCAACAGTCTCGAAGCGAACTGCAAGGACGGCCCGGGTGGCCTGCGCGACCTGCAGCTCGTCCTGTGGATCGCCAAGACCGCTGGCTTCGGAGGGTCCTGGAACGATCTCGAGAAACGCGGCTTCATCACCGACGACGAGGCCAGGCTGCTCGCCGAGTGCGAACACTTCCTGCGTCATCTGCGCACGCACCTTCATCTGCACGCCGGACGTCGTGAGGACCGTCTGCTCTTCGAATACCAGACGCCGCTCGCCGGCAGGCTGGGCTACCCCGGCAGCGCGACGCAGCGCCCGAGCGAACAACTGATGCAACAGTACTACCGGCGGGCGAACACGGTCACGCAGATCTGCGGCATCCTGTTGCAGAACCTGGCGGCGACGCTGTTGCCACCGTCCGATGAACCGCCGCTGGCGATCAACGCGCGTTTCCAGAACCTGCACGAGTTTCTCGACGTCGTCCACGAAGGGGTCTTCCTGGCCGAGCCAGCGGCGATCTTCGAGGCCTTCCTGCTGCTGCAACAGCATCCCGAACTCAAGGGGATGAGCGCGCGTGCGCAGCGTGCCCTCTGGCGGGCACGCAAGCGGATCGACGACGACTTCCGCCAGCGGCCGGAAAACCGTGCCTGCTTCCTGCAGCTCCTGCAGCAGGAGCGGGGCCTCGTGCAGGTCTTTCGCGCGATGAACCAGTTCGGTGTCCTCGGACGCTACCTGCCGAGCTTCGGGCGCATCATCGGCCAGATGCAGCACGACCTGTTTCACGTCTATACGGTCGATCAGCACAGCCTGCAGGTGCTGCGCAACCTGCGCCGCTTCACGATGGACGACTTCGCGCACGAGTACCCCTTGTGCAGCCGCCTGATCAGCGATCTCGGCAAGCCCTGGCTGCTCTACATCGCCGCCCTGTTTCACGACATCGCCAAGGGGCGCGGTGGCGACCACTCGGAACTTGGAGCCGCCGATGCACGCGAGTTCTGCGAAGAGCATGGCCTCGATGCCGAGGACGGCGAGCTGATCGTCTGGCTCGTTCGTCACCACCTGCTGATGTCGCGCGTGGCGCAGAAGCAGGACATCGCCGACCCGGCCGTAGTGGCGGCGTTCGCTGCCCTTGTCGGTGATGAGCGGCACCTGATCGCGCTCTACCTGCTGACGGTCGCCGACATTCGCGGCACCAGCCCGAAGGTGTGGAATACCTGGAAGGCGCAGCTCCTCGAACAGTTGTTCAACGCGACCCGGCGCAGTCTGCTGTCGAACGGTGACAACCTGATGACCCGCGGCGTCATCGCACAGCGGCAGCGCGAGGCGATCCGCCTGATGCGCTACTTGGCGCTGCCGGAAACCGCACACGAAAAGCTGTGGCAACAGCTCGACACGGTTTACTTCCTGCGCCAGTCGGCGGAGGAAATCGCCTGGCACGCACACGCCCTGCACGACTGCGTCAACAGCCCGCAACCGATCGTCAGGGCGCGGCTCAATCCGCTCGGTGCCGGCATCGAAGTGATGGTCTACACGCACGATGAGGCGGACCTGTTTCTGCACATGGTTGGCTTCTTCAGTCGTGCGGGCTACAGCATCGTCGACGCCCGCATTCATACGACGACGCATGGCTACGCCCTCGATACCTTTGTCCTGCTCGATCTCAGCGACCGCGACTGCGACCGGGCGATGATCAGCTACATCGAACACGAACTCGGCGATCGCCTCGCCCATCGACTGCCGGCTGAGGCGCCGGCCAACGGACGCACGCCGCGGCAGGTGCGGTACTTTCCGCTGCAGCCGCAGGTCAGCATCAGGCCGCTGGTCAGCCTCGAGGCCGACGACAACGGCAGGCTCTTCGTGCTCACCGTCGTTGCTGCCGATCGCCCGGGTCTGCTGTTCATCGTCGCCAGGGAACTCGCCGGGCACGGCGCCAACCTGCACACGGCGAAGATCGCTACCCTCGGCGAGCGTGTCGAAGACACGTTCCTGATCAGCGGCGGGCATCTCGAACAGAGTGCCAGCCGCGTCAGGCTCGAGGCGGACCTGCTCAGACAACTGCAACTCTGAGCCGGCAGCCGCCGATCCTGCAGGAACCTGCCGATTACCTACCCCCGGAGCTGAACGTGTCCATCCATGTAGCCCTCAACCATCTGACCCACTACCGCTATGATCGCCCAGTCGCCCTTTCGCCGCAGGTTGTCCGTCTGCGGCCGGCGCCGCATTCGCGGACACCGATCCTCAGCTACTCGCTGAAGATCACGCCGGCGCAGCATTTCATCAACTGGCAGCAGGATCCGCAGGCAAATTACCTGGCGCGCCTCGTCTTTCCGGAGAAGACGCGCGAGTTCTGCGTCGAGGTCGATCTGGTCGCCAGCATGTCGGTGATCAACCCCTTCGACTTCTTTCCCGAGCCCTATGCGGCGACCTTTCCCTTCGCCTACGAGGAATGGCAGCAGGAGGAACTCGAGCCCTACCTGCACTGCTTGCCGCTGACACCACTGTTCGGCGAACTCCTGGCGAGCGTTCCGCGGGCGCCGCGCGGCAGCGTCGACTTTCTCGTCGACCTCAATCGACAGATCCAGCGCGCCGTCAGCTACGTCATCCGTCTCGAACCCGGCGTGCAGACGCCGGAAGAGACGCTGGCGCTCGGTCGCGGTTCATGCCGCGATTCCGCGTGGCTGCTGGTGCAGTTGTTGCGTCATCTGGGGCTGGCTGCCCGCTTCGTCTCCGGTTACCTGATCCAGCTCGTGCCTGACCTCAAGTCGCTCGACGGTCCGTCGGGGACTGATCACGATTTCACCGATCTGCACGCCTGGTGCGAGGTCTACCTGCCCGGAGCCGGCTGGATCGGCCTCGACCCGACCTCGGGCCTGTTTGCCGGTGAGGGACACATCCCGCTGGCCTGCTCGCCACAACCCTCGTCGGCGGCGCCGATCACCGGTTTCACCGAAGAAGCCGAATGCAGTTTCGAGCACCACATGAAGATCGAGCGCTGCTGGGAAGCACCGCGAGTGACGCTACCTTACAGCGACGAGCAGTGGCTGGCGATTGAAAAGCTCGGCCACCAGATCGACGCCGAGCTGACGAGCGGCGACGTTCGCCTGACGATGGGCGGCGAACCGACCTTTGTCTCCATCGATGATCACGACGGTGCCGAGTGGAACACCGACGCCCTCGGACCGACCAAGCGCCTGCGAGCGGCGGAGGTCTACCGGCGCCTGCGCGAGAAATATGCGCCGCACGGCCTGCAGCACTTCGGCCAGGGCAAGTGGTATCCCGGCGAGCAGTTGCCACGCTGGTCGCTGAACTGCTTCTGGCGGCGTGACGGCCAGCCGGTCTGGAACAATCCGGCCCTCTGCGCTGATGAAGGTCGCGACTATGGCGCCGACGCGGCGCTCAGCGGACGCTTCCTCGAAGCGCTCGCCGAGCGGCTGACGCTCGACCCGCAGCACGTCTTCGCCGCCTACGAGGATATCTACTACTACCTGTGGCGCGAGCACCGCCTGCCGGTGAACGTCGACCCGCTTGATTCCCGGCTCGACGATGCCCTCGAGCGCGAGCGCCTGCTGCGCATCTTTCGTCAGGGGCTCGACCACGTCGTCGGGCATGCGCTGCCGCTCAGACACCTGGCGACAGGTGGCTGGCAGAGCGGAGCATGGTTCCTGCGCGGTGGCCGCTGTTGTTTGATCCCCGGCGACTCGCCAATCGGCTACCGTCTGCCTCTCGACTCGCAACCGTGGGTGCCGAAGGAGCACTATCCCTACATCCATGCTCCCGATCCGACGCAGGCCTTCCCGCCGCTGCGCCCGCATGCCGAGATCCGCGCCCAGTTCGCCGTCAGCCACAGTGAGAGCCTGCGTGCCGAAAGGGCGGCGATCAGCGGCGAGCGCTTTGCCGAGCGCGAGATGCAACGGGTCTCCGAGGCACTCGAGCACGCCGCCGCCGCGGAAGCGGCGCGCGACGACATGGCGGCGGCGGTCATCCGTACCGCTCTTTCGGCGCAGGCACGCAATGGTGTGCTGTATATCTTCATGCCGCCGACCGAGGCGCTCGACGACTACCTGGAACTGGTCGCCGCGGTCGAAGCGACAGCCGAGGCGCTTGCGACACCGATCATCCTCGAAGGCTACGAGCCGCCGTCGGACCCGCGTCTGACCAGTTTCCGCGTCACTCCCGACCCGGGAGTGATCGAGGTCAACATCCAGCCCTCCGCCAGCTGGCCCGAACTCGTCGAGCGGACGACGCATCTCTACGAGGCTGCGTACCTGTCACGTCTGTGTACCGAGAAGTTCATGCTCGACGGGCGGCACACCGGCACCGGCGGTGGCAACCACTTCGTCTTCGGTGGTGCGCATGTGCTCGACTCGCCGTTCCTGCGCCGCCCCGATCTGTTGCGCAGCCTGATCAGCTACTGGCACAACCATCCGTCGCTGTCGTATCTCTTCTCCGGCCTGTTCATCGGGCCGACGAGTCAGTCACCGCGGGTGGACGAGGCGCGCAACGACTCGGTCTATGAACTCGAGATCGCCTTCAGCCAGTTTCCGCCCGCCGGCGGCGATGGCGAGTGTGTCGCGCCGTGGGTCGTCGACCGCGTGCTGCGCAATCTGCTGATCGACTCGACCGGCAACACGCATCGCGCAGAGTTCTGTATCGACAAGCTGTATTCGCCCGACGGGCCGAATGGCCGTCTCGGACTGCTCGAGATGCGCGCCTTCGAAATGCCACCGCATGCGCGCATGTCTCTCGCGCAGCAGTTGCTGTTGCGCGCCCTGATCGCCCGCTTCTGGCGCAACCCCTACGCGCCCGAGCGGCTGGTGCGCTGGGGTACGGAGCTGCACGATCGCTTCCTGCTGCCGCATTTCGTGCAGCAGGACTTCGCCGACGTGCTCGGCGAGCTGCGGGCCGCCGGCTACGCTCTGGCAGACGAATGGTTTGCGCCGCACTTCGAGTTCCGTTTCCCGCTGCACGGCCGCATTCACGCCCTCGGTATCGAGCTCGAGCTGCGGCATGCGCTTGAACCGTGGAACGTCATGGGGGAGGAGGGCAGCAGCGGCGGCACCGTGCGTTACGTCGATTCCTCGCTCGAGCGCCTGCAGATCAAGGTCACGGGAATGGCCGGCGAGCGCTATGTCGTCAGCTGCAACGGGCACGCGCTGCCGATGCGCTCGACCGGCAAGGTTGGCGAGTTCGTTGCCGGCGTGCGCTACCGGGCGTGGAATCCGCCGTCGGCTTTGCATCCGACGATCGGTGTGCATGCGCCGCTGACCTTCGATCTGGTTGACACCTGGATGAAGCGCTCGCTCGGCGGCTGCCAGTACCACGTCGAGCACCCCGGCGGCCGCAATCCCGACCGCTATCCGGTCAATGCCAACGAGGCCGAAGGTCGCCGCCTGGCGCGCTTCATCTCCTTTGGCCACACGCCCGGTGCGATCGACCTGCAGCCGGTTCCGGCGAATGCTGGCTTCCCGTTTACGTTAGACTTGCGGCGATCCTGAACCTGCCCGGCGCGGCAGCTTCTGCCGCGCCTCGTTCGCATGCCGCCATCGCTCGTTTCGTTCTACCCGAGGAAGACCGACCGCTTCGACGAAATGCTCGCCGACGACGGCAGTGTGCGGCCGTCGTGGCTGTCCTTCGTCACGCAACTCGACGCGGCAACGCCAGAGCAGATGCGGCACCGTCTCGATTACGTGCGCCGGCGAATCCTCGAGAACGGCGTCACCTACAACGTCTATGCCGACCCCAAGGGTGCCGACCGCCCGTGGGAACTCGATCCGCTGCCGCTGATCCTGTCGCCGGGCGAGTGGCAGCAGGTGGCTGCGGCGGTCACGCAGCGGGCGCGTCTGCTGGACGCGGTGCTCAGGGATCTCTACGGTCCGCAGAGCCTGCTCCATGACGGCAGCTTGCCGCCGGCGCTGATCTTCGGCCACAAGAACTTCCTCTGGCCGTGCCGCGGGCTGCGGCCGCCCGGCGACATCCATCTGCATTTCTACGCCGCCGACCTCGCGCGCTCGCCCGATGGCCGCTGGTGGGTGATCGCCGATCGCACGCAGGCGCCGTCGGGCGCAGGTTATGCACTCGAGAACCGGACGATCGTTGGCCGGGTGTTTCCCGAGCAGTTCCGCGACCTGCACGTGCAGCATCTCGCCTCGTTCTTTCGTGAGCTGCAGGACAGCCTGGCGTACTGGGCGCCGACCTCCGGCGAGACGCCGCTGGTCGTCCTGCTGACTCCCGGTCCGTACAACGAGACCTACTTCGAACACGCCTATCTGGCGCGTTACCTCGGCTTCCCGCTGGTCGAGGGCCACGACTTGACGGTGCGCGGCGAGCGCGTGTACCTGCGGACGTTGAGCGGGCTGCGCCGGGTCCACGCCATCCTGCGGCGTCTCGACGACGACTTCTGCGATCCGCTCGAACTGCGCAGCGATTCGACGCTGGGCATTCCCGGCCTGTTGCAGGCGGTGCGGGCCGGCAACGTGCTGGTCGCCAATGCGCTCGGCAGCGGCCTGCTCGAGTCGCCGGCGCTGCCCGGCTTTCTGCCGGCGATCAGCGAGAAGCTGCTCGGCGAACCGCTGCTGATGCCTTCGGTCGCCACCTGGTGGTGCGGCGAACGGGCGGCGCTCGAGTTCACCATCGAACACCTCGACGATCTGGTGATCAAGGGGTCCTATCCGTCGCAGCGCTTCGACCCGCTCTTCGGCAACGAGCTGAAGGGCAGCAAGCGACAGGAGATGATCGCCCGCCTGCGCGCCAGACCACAGGCCTACGTCGCCCAGGAACTCGTCAACTTCTCGCAGGCGCCGGCCTGGCACGACCGCTTCGAGCGCGCGCTGCTGCCGCGAGGAGTCGGTCTGCGCGTCTTCGTTGCGGCGACTCCGAGCGGCCATGTCGTCATGCCCGGCGGCCTGACGCGCGTCGCCGCCGTCTCCAACGCGCGCATCATCTCGATGCAGCGGGGCGGTTCGAGCAAGGACACCTGGGTCCTCACCGAGCAGGCGGTCAACACCTTCAGCCTGCTCAAGCACTCGGTCGGCAAGGCCGACCTCGTCCGCGGCGGGCGCAACCTGTCGTCGCGCGTCGTCGAGAGTCTCTACTGGTTCGGGCGCTACGCCGAGCGCTGCGACAAGACTTCGCGCGTGCTGCGTGTCGCGCTGTCGCGACTGGTTGATACCGGCGGCGACGCGCAGCACGCGCTGGGCGCCGTCTGCGACCTCGCCCGCGTCCTGCAGGTGCTGCCGGCTGCGGCGGAGACGAAGGGCAAGGACGGCGTTGCCAAGCCGCCGCCGTCGCGCGAGACCGAGTTGCTGCATGCCGTCTGCGGCAAGGAGTGGGGCGACGGGCTGGCCGGCGACATCCGTCGCCTGCTCTGGGTGGCAACGCAGGTGCGCGAACGCTTCTCGCTCGACAACTGGCATGCGATCAATCGCCTGCAGCAGCGGTTGCAGCGTTACAGTGCCGCTGCCGAGGCGCTGCCACCGGTACCGAGCGATGCGCTGGCTTTCCTCGACGAGGTGCTTCTCACCTCCTCGTCGCTCGCCGGTTTCGCGATGGACAACATGACGCGCGACGATGGCTGGCGTTTCCTGATCATCGGCCGGCGGATCGAACGGCTGATGTTCCTTGCCAGTGCCGTCGCCGGCTTCCTTCGCCTCGACTCGACGCGTGCTGCCGGGAGTCTCGAGTGGCTGCTCGAGCTCACCGACAGCATCATCACCTATCGTTCGCGCTACATGACGCAGCCGCAGGTGCTGCCGACGCTCGACCTGATCGTCTTCGACGAGGGCAATCCGCACTCGGTGTCGTTCCAGCTGCAGATCCTGGTCCGCTACCTCGACAATCTGACCCGGCTGCTCGGCGGTCCGCGCGAGGAAAGCATGCGCTCGGCGCGCGCCGGACTGCAGGGCTTCGACCTCGGCCGTTTCGAGGGACTGAGCTTCAGCCAGTGCCGCGAGTGCGATCCCTGCCTCGACCTGGCGATGACGCTCGGCGACATTTCGCTCGCCGCCGCCGCGCTCTCCGATCGTCTCGAGATGCGCTTCTTCAGTCACGTCGGCGACGTCAGCCGGCAGACCTTCGCCTCCTGATCAGCGTGACCTCGCTCCCGGCCCGCTACCACATCCTGCACGAGACGAGCTACCGCTACGAGAGCCCGGTGTCGCTGTCACGCCAGTTGCTGCACCTGACGCCGCGGGATTGCAACTGGCAGCGCTGCCTCGAGCACCGGATCAGCGTTTCCCCACAGCCGACCGCCGAGCGCGAGCGCCACGACTGCTTTGGCAACGTGGTCCGCGAACTCGCCCTCGAATTCCCGCACGACAGTCTCAGCGTGCATGCCGAGAGCACAGTCGAGGTGGTGCCGCATCTGCCCAGGGAGGCCGCAGCGGCGCTCGCCCGCAGCACTGCGGCGGCCGCCGTCGCCAGCGGAGCGCCGCGCACACCTGGCTACCTGAGCGCGTCACCGGCGTGGGAGAGGGTGCGCGACTTGCTGGCCTACGGAGCGCAGCCGGTTCTGCTCGACGCCGCGTGCTACCAGTTCGAGTCGCCCTACGTGCGGGTGAAGCACGAATTCGTCACCTATGCCGGCAGCTGCTTCACTCCCCGGCGCCCGGTGCTGGAGGCCGTGCAGGCACTGATGAGCCGCATCTACCACGAGTTCGAGTTCGACCCCGAGGCGACGACGGTCGCGACGCCCGTCCTCGAGGTGCTGGCGCAAAAGCGCGGCGTTTGCCAGGATTTCGCCCATCTGATGCTTTCGTGCCTGCGCTCGCAGGGTCTTGCCGCGCGCTACGTCAGCGGCTACCTTCTGACGCATCCGCCGCCCGGGCAGCCGCGGATGGTCGGTGCGGATGCCTCGCACGCCTGGGTGTCGGTCTTTTGCCCGGAACTCGAGGGCGGACGCTGGGTGGACTTCGATCCGACCAACAACCTGCTGCCCGACACGCAGCACATCACCCTCGCCTGGGGACGCGATTTTGCTGATGTCTCGCCACTGCGTGGCGTCATCCTCGGCGGTGATGCACACGAACTCGCGGTGGCGGTCACCGTGACGCCGCTCAGCGAAGCCTGCGAGGAAAGCCTCGCGTCATCGTGAAACCGGCTGCCGTTCGCTACCGGTGGTCGCCTGCCCTCAGAGGTCCAGGCTGACCTGGACGACGCCATCGACGGTACGTCGCTGCATTCGCAGGCCGCTGCGCCGGAAGACGGCGAGCATGCCCTGATTCGCCAACAGCGTCTCGGCGACGAAGCGCCTGATTCCCAGCGCGCGGGCGATGCGCGCCAAGTGCTGCAGCAGCTTGCCGGCGAGCCCCTGATTCTGGAAGTCCTCCTCGATGGTGAACGAGATCTCGGCCTCGGTCGTGGCGGCATCGCCGGGTGTCAGCCTGGCCAGCGAAGCGCCGCCGATGATGCGTTCGCTGCCCGCTTCGGTAACGCACGCGACCAAGCGGACGATCGACACGAAATCGACTTCGGTCCAGTCGCGCAGTTGGCTTGCCGTCGGCTCACCGTGGGCGGCAAAGAAACGCATGTAGACGGTGCCCGGCTCGAGGCCACGGTACGCCTTGAGCATCGCCTGCTTGTCGTCGGCGGTGATCGCCCGGATGACGACCTTCGTGCCGTCGCGCAAGCTTTCCTCGACACGATACTGGCGCGCGTCGCTCATCGCCCGCTTCCTCCTCTGCTGGTTGCCGCTGCGTCACCCGGCCAACCGACGGTGCCGGCACAGCAGTGTGACTGTGCCATTTCCGGTCGCTCCGGGCAAGCCACCGGTGTCGGCCGCTGCCCGCGGCGGCGATCACGGTGGCCGCCGCGGCCCTGTTGTTCTGCCGCCACGCGCGACGTCGATCGGGGTTGCGTTTCTCGCTGCGGTCGGTTCTAATGTCGCCTTCGTCCGCATCTTCCCGAACCCGGCGCCAATGCTCCGTCCTGCCAAGCCCGCAACGCATCGTTTGACCGTGGCCAGTGCCACACGATCCGGCACGGCCGGTGGCTTGGTCGTCGCTGTAGTACGCTTGGCAGGCGTAGGACCTGACACACCGTCGAGGGTCGAAAGAAGCTAGGTCGGGAAACGACGACAGATTCCAGAAACCCCCGCCGGTGAAAGCCGAGCGGGGGTTTCGCCTTTTTGCGGTCCAGCGTCCGCCGCCATCCAGTGGCGCCCCTTTTTTTCAGGAGACTGCCTTGAGCAGAGAAGCCCCAGAATCCCTTAGCGGTGCCCAGATCGTCGTCCGTCTCCTTGAACGACAGGGCATTCGGACGCTGGCCGGAATCCCCGGCGGCGCCATCCTGCCGATCTACGACGCCCTGTCCGCGTCGGAGCTGATCCACCACGTCCTCGCCCGGCACGAACAGGGTGGCGGCTTCATGGCGCAGGGAATGGCACGCGCCACCGGGCTGCCGGCGGTGTGCATGGCGTCGTCTGGCCCGGGCGCGACCAATCTGCTGACGGCGATCGCCGATGCCAAGCTCGATTCGATCCCGCTGGTGGCGATCACTGGCCAGGTGCCCCGTGCGATGATCGGCACCGACGCCTTCCAGGAGGTCGACACCTACGGTCTGAGCATTCCGATCACCAAACACAACTTCCTCGTCGGCTCGGCCGAGGAACTGCTGCAGGTCATTCCGCGCGCCTTCCGCATCGCCGCGTCCGGCCGACCCGGTCCGGTGCTCGTCGATATCCCGAAGGATGTGCAGAATCAGGTCATCGAAGTCGCTGACTGGCCGGCACCGGGTTGCGCTGATCCGTTGCCGCCGCCGGCAGCCGATCTCATCGCCCGTGCCGCGGCGATGATCAACGAGGCCGTCAGGCCGATCCTCTACCTTGGCGGCGGCGTCGTCCATTCGGGTGCTGCCGTGGCGGCCGTTGCACTTGCCGAGAAAGCGAGCCTGCCGACGGTGATGACGCTGATGGCGCTCGGCGCGATGCCGGTCGATCACCAGCTGTCGCTCGGCATGCTCGGCATGCACGGCGCCCGCTGTACCAATCTGGCGCTCGACGAGTGCGATCTGCTGATCGCCGTCGGGGCGCGTTTCGACGACCGCGCAACCGGCAAGGTCGCGGGTTTCTGCCCGCAGGCGAAGATCGTTCATATTGACATCGATCCGTCCGAGCTGGACAAGATCAAGACCGCGCATGTCGGCATCGCCGGTGATGTCGGCGCCGTGCTGCAGCTGCTGTTGCCGGCGGTCGCCGGCGCGCTGCGGGTCGATTGGCTGGCGCGCGTCGCCCATCTCAAGGCCGAGCACCCGCTGCGCACGCCGGGAATCGACGATCCGCGCAGCCCCTACGGGCTGATCCGTGCCGTCGCCGACTGTCTCGACGACGAGGCGACGATCACCACCGACGTCGGGCAGCACCAGATGTGGGTGGCGCAGGCCTACCCGCTGCGCCGGCCGCGCCAGTGGCTGACCTCGGGTGGACTCGGGACGATGGGTTTCGGCATGCCGGCGGCGATCGGCGCTGCGCTCGCCGAACCGCAGCGGACGGTGGTCTGCTTCAGTGGTGACGGCAGCATCCTGATGAACATCCAGGAACTGGTCACCGCTGCCGAGGAGGGGGTCAACGTCAAGATCGTGCTGATGAACAACTCGTCCCTGGGTCTCGTTTTCCAGCAGCAGACGCTGTTCTACGGTGAGCGCATCTACGCCTCGAAGTTCAAGGGAATGCCCGACTTCGTGCGCGTCGCCGAAGGCTTCGGTGTGCCGGCGATCGACCTCGATGGCGCCAGCGATCCGCGGGCAGCGCTCGCCGCGGCGCTGTCGACGCGTGGTCCGATGCTGATCCATGCGCGCATCGAGATGCGTGAACAGGTTTTGCCGATGGTGCCACCCGGCGCCGCCAACAAGGACATGATCGGAGGCTGAACGATGAACTCGCTGACAAGAACCGAGAATCAGGCGCTGGCACGCGCGGTGCTCGAGCTGGATGTCAACAACCACGCCGGCGTGATGTCGCACGTCGTCGGCCTGTTTTCCCGCCGCGCCTACAACGTCGAGGCGATCCTCGTGATGCCGGTCGGCGGCGGTCAGACCAGCCGCATCTGGCTGCTGGTGAATGAGGATGAACGCCTGGAGCAGATGGTCAAGCAGGTCGAGAAGCTCGAGGATGTGCTGGCGGTCCGCCGCCATGGCACTGAGCACGAGGTCTTCGTCCGCCTCGAGGAGTTCTTCCGCTGATCGCGCGTGCCGCGGGGGTCGCCGGCGACCTCAGCGGCGGCGCTGTCCGGGCTCGAAGCGGACGATCGTCCGTCCGTCGGCCGTCTTCCGGGGCTGCCCTTTCCAGGCGTGCCCGTAGACCACTTCGAGGGTCGCCGGAAGGCGGCCCGCACGCGCCAGTTGCTGGTAGGCAGCGCGCGCTGCCGCCCATGCCGAGCGTCCCGTGAGCCCCTGCCGCCGGCCCTGCATCGCGCAGCCCGAGCCGCTGCGGCGCAGGTCGGCGAGCAGATCGTCGAAGCTGGCGTAGGTCAGCGTCAGGAACTCGGCATCCATCACCGGATCGCTGAAGCCGCATTCAACCAGCATGTCGCCGTAGTCGTGCATGTCGGTGAAGCGCTGCGTATGCGGACGACCGTCGGTGAAGCTGGCGCGCAGTTCCTTCAGCGTGTCGGGCCCGAAGGTCGAGAACATCAGCAGGCCGTCGACCGCGAGGACGCGATGCATTTCGCGCAACGCCGGCAGCGGGTCATCGAGCCAGTGCAGCATCAGGTTGGTCCACAGCAGCCCGAACGAGCGGGCGCCGAAAGGCAGCGCCGACGCCTCGGCTGCCAGCAGCGGCGGCCGGTTGCCGCGCAGGAAGGGCAGCAGCCAGCGCAGACGCGAGCGCTGTGTCGTGCCTGCACGCAGCATCGCTTCGCTGAGGTCGGCGCCGACCACCGCCGCCGCCGGGTAGCGTTCGTGCAAGGCGATGAGGCTGGCGCCGGTTCCACAACCGAGGTCGAGGATTCGCGCCGGCTCGATGCGGACATAGTCGAGCCGTTCGAGCATGCGGCTGCCGACTTCGCGCTGCAACACCGCGACCTGGTCATAGGTCGACGCCGCGCGGGCAAAGTTTCGCCGAACCTGGCGCTGATCGACGAACCGCGCCGGTGCGGCACTCATCAGGAACTAGATCGGCCGCAGTCCGAGCTTCTCGAACAGCGCCTCATCGCGGTCGGCTTCCGGGTTGCCTGTGGTCAGCAGCTTGTCACCGTAGAAGATCGAGTTGGCGCCGGCGAGGAAACAGAGTGCCTGCAGCTCGTCGGCCATCTCCTGGCGGCCGGCCGAAAGGCGCACGAAACTGCCCGGCATGGTGATGCGCGCGGCGGCGATGGTGCGGACGAACTCGAAGCTGTCGATCGGCGCGACGTTCGCCAGCGGGGTTCCCGGGATCGGCACGAGGTTGTTGATCGGGACCGACTCCGGCGGTGGATCGAGATTGGCGAGCTGGACGATCAGCGCGGCGCGGTTGCGGCGCGATTCGCCCATGCCGATGATGCCGCCCGAGCAGACCTTGATGCCGGCTTCGCGAACCTGGCTCAGCGTGTCGATCCGGTCAGCGTGCTTGTGGGTGGTGATCACCTGGCCATAGAACGATGCATCGGTGTCGAGGTTGTGGTTGTAGTAGTCGAGGCCGGCGCCCTTGAGTTCCTCAGCCTGACCATCCTTGAGCATCCCGAGCGTGACGCAGGTCTGCAGACCCAGTCCCTTGACGGCACGAATCATCTCGCTGACGCGGGCGAGATCCTTGTCCTTCGGGCCGCGCCAGGCAGCGCCCATGCAGAAGCGTGAAGCGCCCTTGTCCTTGGCCGCCTGCGCGGCAGTGAGTACCTCGTCGAGCGGCAGCAGCGCCTCACGCCCGGTGTCGGTGCTGTAACGGGCGGCCTGCGAGCAATAGCCGCAGTCTTCGGAACAGCCGCCGGTCTTGACGGACAGCAGCGTCGAGCGTTGAATCTCGTTGGCGTCGAAGTTCTCGCGGTGCACCTGTTGCGCACGATGGATCAAATCCATGAACGGCAGCTGGTAGAGGGCTTCGACTTCGGCGACCGTCCAGCGGGCGGTTGGTTTTGTGGCAGGGGTGGCTTCGTCGCGCGGGCGCGTGGCGGCTTGCGGAATGGCATTCATGATTGGTGAACCTAGAGTGGGTGTGATGTGAGGCCGGACAGCGCGAATTCTTTACGAGGCTCCGCAGGATGTCAATCTTAATCCGGAGCGCAGCCCTGATCCGCGCCTCGTGCGCCAGCCTGCTGACCCAGGACTGCCTGCTGTGCGCCGCCGAGAGCGGCAACCGTCTGCTCTGCCGGGCGTGCACCGAGGATCTGCCGCAACTGCCGGCGGCACGTTGCCCGCGCTGTGCGCTGCCGACACCGCTTGGCGAGCTTTGTGGCCGGTGCCTGAGCCGGCCACCGCATTACGATGCCGGTTTTGCCGTGCATCCCTATGCGTTCCCGATCGACAGGCTGGTGCAGTCGTTCAAGTATGGACACCGGCTGGCTCTCGGCAACTGGTTCGGGCAGCAACTGGCGGCGGTCGACGGCAACATCGAGGCGGAACTGATCATCCCGATGCCGCTGCATCCGCTCCGCCTGCGCGAACGCGGGTTCAATCAGGCAGGCGAGCTGGCGCGCATCTTCGGCAGGGCGCGGCGGATCCCGGTCGACACGCACAGCTGCCGCCGTGTCCGTCAGACGGCGGTGCAGGCAGCGTTGCCGTGGCGCGAGCGGGCGCGCAACGTGCGCGGCGCCTTCGACTGTGCGACCGATTTCACTGGCCGGCGACTGCTGCTGATCGATGACGTGATGACCACCGGTACTTCGCTCGACGAGCTGGCGCGCACACTCAAGCTGCACGGCGCGGCGCAGGTAAGCGTGCTCGCCCTTGCCCGTGCCCTGCCGCCGTCTCAGGATGCCTGAGACGGCCGCGGCGGCGAGACCGGACGCAGGGGGATCGGCGCCGACATGACGATCGAGGTGCGCGTTTCGCCGTAATGGTTGATCGTTCCCACCAGTTGCTCGAGGTGCGCGATGTCGCGCGCGACGACGCGCAACAGGTACGAATCCTGGCCGGTGACGTGCAGGCATTCGGTCACTTCCGGCAGACTCCTGAGCAATGCCAGCAGCCGCGCCTTGTCCGTCTGCGGTGTCGTCATGGCGATCATGGCCAGTACCCCGTAGCCGAGTGCCGCGACGTCGACCTCGGCACGGTAGCCGGTCACGACGCCGGCTTCCTCGAGTCGCTTCAGCCGTTCCGAGACTGCCGGCAGCGACAGGCCGGCTTCGGCGGCCAGCGCCTTCAGCGAGGTGCGGCCGTCGCGCTGCACGGCGGCAAGGATCTTCCAGGCTTTTGCGTCGAGTTCCATGGTTCCAAGGCACACTGTGGTCAGGACCGGAATTGTGCAGGAAAGAAGACGCTTTTTCCGTGATTCTTCGATTCAAATGCCGCTCTCGCGCTGCCAGAATGAAGACCTCCCGGATTCGTGTCGAGGCCTCTCGTGGTTGATGGCTTGCTCTTTCTCAAGGCCGCCCTGATCGGCCTGTCGATTGCTGCGCCGGTCGGGCCGATCGGTTTGCTCTGCATCCAGCGTACGCTGACGCATGGTGCCCGCGTCGGTTTCGTCAGCGGCCTCGGCGCTGCCGCCGCCGATGGCGTGTACGGGGCTGTCGGTGCTTTTGGTCTGGCGGCGGTGACGCAGTTCTTCGTCACCCTTGCCCTGCCGCTGGCGATCTGTGGCGCGATCTTTCTCGCCTGGATGGGGGTGCGGCTCTGGCGAACGCCGGCGCCGCCGCCGGTGGTCGGCGCGGACGCCGGCGCCGGCGCCTGGCGCGCCTTTGCCTCGGTCTTCGCCCTGACGCTGACCAACCCGATGACCATCCTGTCGTTCATCGCCGTCTTTGCGACGATCGGCGGCGACGCGGCGATCACCGGCACGGCTGCCGTGATCATGGTTCTCGGCGTGTTTGCCGGTTCGGCGCTCTGGTGGCTGATGCTTGCCTCGGCAATCGCCGCCGTGCGCCAGCGAATCGGCCCGCGCGCCATGCAGGCCATCAACCGCACTGCCGGCGTGTTCCTGCTCGGCTTCGCCACCTGGCAGCTCACCACCGTTTTTCAGGGACAGTATACTTAATTCCCGAAATCCGCTGGCGCCGCGCCGATTGGTCGCGTAACGGAGCGGCCGGCGGCCTTTGACCCTACCCGTGGTGTCGACATTTTTTACATGCCGTGATGCGGTCTCTCGGGGGAAGACGGGTAACGGGCTGCTTTAACGGGATTGCAATTATTGCACTGTAGCTAGCATGGGAATTGGTTGCTCAATGGACAGGGGACCTACTCGAACATCTTCAGCGGGCTCGATACCGGCGATGGGCACGTGCATCTGATCAACAACTTCGATCCCAAACCGCCGTTCCAGGCCGCCATGACCACAGCGTGGAGCTATGCGGGCAGCGAGGTCGTTCCGAGCAATACGTGGCTGTGGACCGAGATCAGCTTCTCCAGCAGCGGCTACAGCTTTGCGGTCAGCAAGACCGGTTACGGTGACCAGGACTTCCTGCACGGCAGCAAGGGGATCTCCTCCGCCCAGTGGGCCGCTCTTGCCGATGCCCATCCCTTCTTCCAGCTCGGCGACAACTATGCTTCCGGAGCCTATTTCCAGGTTGCCGAGCTGACGATCACGACCCGCGACGCGGCTGCCGTTCCGGAGCCGGCGTCGCTGCTGTTGCTGGCAACTGCTCTGGCGGGTCTTGTCGCTGCCAACCACCGTAGCGCCACGACTGGTTGACCAGCCGACGCTGGCTGCCGTCACCGAGGGGATCCAGCCACCACGCCGTCCCCGGGATCCCGGCCGCCCGGCAACCGCGGATGCTCTTGCCAGAGCTTGCCGCGCCCCGGGCGGATCCCGCAACCTGCAGGGGGCGGCGACGGCGCGGCAGCTCGTCGTCCTGGAAAACATCCCGCCCGGCTCTTCCGTCGGGCCCCGGGATCGACCTGTACAGACAGGTTGCGCTTCCTGCTGCTTGCCTGAAGGGCGACTGCCCGCAAGCGCCGCAGCCCGACGGCGGACGAATGGGATAGAATCCGGGAGAGCCGAGATGTCCGGCTGCCCCGTTGGCCGGCCCGATTTCTACCCTGGGTAGTTGCCGAAGTGCGCAGAGGCACGGAAGATTCTCTCGATACAGCGGTGGTGCAAGCTCCCGAGTTCAGCGGCCGGCGGATCACGCACGTCGCCGGAGGACGGCTGCGGAGATTCACGATCCTCGACGTGCTGATGCGTTCACCCACGCGCCAAGCGCTGCACTTCGTCCGGGGAGTCTGCCGACGCCGCTTGGCCAGCGGCCACGTCAAACGCCCGGTGCTGCCCTGCACCGGTGCCGGTCCGCTTGCGACGGCCTCTCCCGTGAGCTTGGCTGGCGGCGGTGGTCGCCAATGAAAGGACGCTCCAAACCCCACCGGAAGCGAGCCAGCCAAGCAGAGCGGATCAGCGTGCGTGAGCGTTCGTTGCCCCGTCGCCGCCATCCCGCGTCGCCGAGTCAGTCTGTCGACCTGCAGCGTCTTGGCCATCTGCTCGACCAGAGCAGCGATCTGATCCTTGCCTTCGACGCATCCAGCCTACGGATCGAGGTTGCCAACGATACAGCGTCGGCATGGCTTGGGCGGGAGCGGGAAAGCCTGCCGGGAACCCCGTTGGCGGCGATCCATCCCCTCCTCGGTGACGCGGCGCGAGCGGCGGCTGCCAATCCGGGCTGTTCGATTCCGGCGCGCGCCATGCTTCTGAGTGATGACGGAGCCGAACGGACCGTGGATGGCTGGGCCAGAGTGTCAGCCGTGCACGGGAAACTCATCGGGACCCTCGTCGCGCGGGATGTCTCCGACCGCATCCGCGTCGAGGAGTCGTTGCGTGACAGCGCGCTGCAATACCGTCGTCTGCACGAATGGATGCGGGACGGGTTCGCGCAGGTCGACATGGAGGGCCGCCTCCAAGAGTTCAACTCGGCCTACCAAAGCCTCCTCGGCTACTCCCAGGAAGAGCTGCGCCAGCTGACCTACGAGGACCTCACTCCTGAGGAATGGCATCCCATCGAGGCTGCTATCGTGCGCCTGCAGGTTTTCGAGCGGGGATACTCGGAGGTCTACGAAAAGGAGTACCGGCGGAAGGGTGGGACCGTTGTGCCGGTCGAACTGCGTACCTACCTGATTCGCGACGCGAGCGGAAGTCCGACCGGCATGTGGGCCATCGTGCGCGACATCAGCGACCGCAAGCGGGCGGCGCAACAGCTGCTGGAGAGCGAGCGGAAGTACCGCGAACTGGTGGAAAACGCCAACAGCATCATCCTGCGCTGGAACCGCCGCGGTGAAATTCTCTTCGTCAACGAGTTCGGCTTGCGCTTCTTTGGCTATCGGCAAGATGAACTGGTTGGCCAGCATGTGATCGGCACGCTCGTTCCGCCCGGCGAAAGTACCGGCCGCGACCTGCGCCCGCTGATGGAGGCCGTCTGCCTGCATCCGGAGCAGTTCGAGCGCAACGTCAATGAGAACATGTGCCGCAACGGCGAACGGGTATGGATTGCCTGGACCAACCGGGCGATTCTCGACGAGCGGCGTGAGGTGGTCGAGGTGTTCAGCGTCGGCTCGGATATCAGCGACCGCAAGCGGGCGGAAGAGGAGTTGGGCCGGCAGAGAAGCCTGTTCCGCAATCTGTTCGAGGGCGCGCCCGTCGCCATCGCGATCCTCGACCATGACGGTCGGATCCTCGAGCTCAACCGATCTTTCGAAACGCTGTTCGGTTACCCGGAGAGTGAGGCGACAGGTCGGGACATCAACGAACTGCTGCCCGGCGAGACCGACCCGTCCGCTGACGGGGATGTTTCGCTGATGGCCTGCAGCGCCGGCCGCGTCGTCGAAATGGAAGCGGTACGCCACAGCCGGGATGGGCGCCGCCTTGACGTGCATCTCGTCCGTTACCCGAACATCGTGCAGGGGAGGCTGGTCGGGGTTTTTGCGATCTATCGTGACATCACCGACCGCAAGCGGGCCGAGGCCGCCTTGCGAGCGTCGCGCAACCTGCTGCAAGCGGTCCTCGATACCATACCCACCCGCGTCTTCTGGAAGGACCGCGATCTGCGTTATCTCGGCTGCAATCAGGCCTTCGCGCGGGATGCCGGAGCGCGGTCGCCGGACGAGATCATCGGCCTCGATGATTATCGGCTGGGTTGGCGGGCGCAGGCCGACCTCTACCGGCAGGACGATCGTCGGGTGCTGGAATCCGGCGAGCCCAAACTCGACTACGAAGAGCCGCAGACGACGCCCGAAGGAAATCGGGTCTGGCTGCAGACCTCCAAGATTCCACTTCGCGATCCGGATGGAGCGATCGTTGGCATTCTCGGCACCTACCAGGACATCACGGCGCGCAAGCTGGCAGAGGAAGAGCTGGCGCGGCACCGCGACCAGCTCGAGGGGCGGGTCGCCGAGCGCACCGCCGAGCTGCGCCAGGCGATGGAACAACTGCTGCAGGCGGAGAAGCTGGCGGCGCTGGGCCACCTCGTGGCCGGCATGGCGCACGAGCTCAACACGCCACTCGGTAACGCCCGCACCGTCGCCAGCGCGCTCGGCGTGGACGTGCGCAGCTTCGCTGCGGCCGTAGACGCAGGCGCACTGCGCCGTTCGCAGGTGGACACGTTCCTGACGCGAAGCCGGGAAGCTGTCGAGCTGCTGGAGCGGAACGCCGCTCGCGCCGCCGATCTGATCGCGAGTTTCAAGCAGGTTGCGGTCGATCAGGCCAGCGTCCGTCGCCGCCGCTTCCCGCTGCGGCAGACCGTCGCGGAGTGGCTGGTCACCCTGCAACCATTGCTGAAGCACACCGCGCATCGGGTCGAACTCGACATCCCCGCTGACCTGGACATGGACAGCTATCCCGGTCCTCTCGAGCAGGTGCTCACCAACCTCATCGGCAACTCCGTGTTGCACGGTTTCGCCGGCATCGACGCCGGGGTGATCTGCATCCGCGCCGCGCGCCGCGACCCCGATCGCGTCCAGCTCGACTACGCTGACGACGGCGTCGGCATCCCCGCACCGATACTGCACCGCGTCTTCGAACCCTTCTTCACGACGCAGTTGGGCAAAGGGGGCAGCGGCCTCGGTTTGTACATCGTCTACAATCTGGTCACCGGGGTGCTCGGAGGGACGATTCAGGGATTCAGCGATGCGGGCAAGGGCGTCCGATTCGCCCTCACCCTGCCCCGCACCGCGCCCGATCGTTCGACTGACTGACCGTACGCGTGATTTCGCGCGTCTGCCGTGCCTCGCCGAATCCGGCGACCGGCCGGGCCATCGAGGCGGCCACTCCCCGGCTGGTTGCGCCGGGCAGCAGACCGGAGGGTCGGCTGGACTGCCGGTCTGTCGGCGAATGCGGGGATCATGCCGCTCGGCACGGCTTCAATCGAAGTCCCGGACGCGTACGTCAGCGGCAGGCGGTGTGCCGCGCTCGACCCGCAGACGGAGAAGGTCGATCGTTCGCCCGTCCTGCGTAGCGACGACGAAGCGCCAGTCTCCGGGCGGCGGATTCAGCACCCAGGAATAGCCGCGGAAGCCGCGATCGCGCCCGCCGGTGGTCTCGAAGGGCCGGCGGTAGACCAGCCGCCAGCCGCCGGGCTCACGGACTTCCCAGCGATGCTCGAGGCCTGCCGTCACGCCGAGCGGCGCGAATACCGCCGACAATCCGTACAGCCGCCCGCCTTCGGGCACGTGGACGGTGCTCGCCTGGTCCCGCCACCACTGCCACCATGCTGCCCGCTGCACCTGCATCGCGTAGCGCCCTGCCTCCTGGACGAACTCCTGCCCGACCGCCAGTTGTCGCTTGACGAGCGGCACCGGCGCGATCATGTCGAGTCTGAACGCCAGCATCAACGCCACCGCCAGCCCCCACGCCGGCCAGATGCGGCCCGGTTGCCGCGGCGCCAGCCGGCGCAGGAAATGCGTCAGGAGGACGCCGGCAGCGGTGGAGGCATAGAACCAGAGGGGATCAAGGCTGCCGAGGGCGTGTGGCAGCGCAAAATTGAACAGCAGGATGGCGTTCAGCGCGAACAGTGCCCAAGTCAGCGTGAAGCGTCGGCCGTAACGGTTGCCGGCGAACTCGTTGCCGACCAGCAACGCGGCGAGGAATGCCGCCATCAGCCAAGTGCCGAGGTGGCCGGAACTCTTGAAATAGAGGATGAAGAGTGCCGAGAAGATGCCGCCGAAGAAGAACTGCAGCAACAGATAGGGGGCCTGCCAGGCCAGCGACGCCAGGCGGCCGCGGAACGACTCGGCCGCTGCCGGTGCGACCGTCCCGAGCGCTTCACGACGCGCCAGCCACAGCGTCAGCAGCGCGGCGCCGAGCAAAAACGCCCCCAGGCGCCAGAAGTCGACGACGCGAATTCGCTGGCCGATGGTCACAGCGTCCCAGGCGAAGCCGCCGAGGAACGCCACCACGGGATAGAAGCGGCGCAGAAAAGCCCGAGTGCGCGGAGTGCTCAAGAACGGCGTCGCCTGGTCAGGCGGCGCGGATCGGTCTGGCCATCCGCGGTGCAGACCGCCACTGTCAGACTTTCGGCCGCGGCGGCGGCGGTCATGGAGCTTCGGCGGCGCGTGCGCCGAAGCGCTGTCGGGCGAAGGATTCGTCGACGGGGCTGTGTGCTTGTGAGATGGCTATCGTCTGCGGTCATTGCGGCTGGCTCGCGTGCTGGCGGCGCTCGCCGCGCGAGCTGCTGCGCTGGCGTCCAAGTGTGGCAGGCACAACCGTAACAGAAGCTGTCGCCGATGGCCATGTCGCCGGGGTCGCGCGAGCCGGTACGCGACTCGCCCTTGCGCAGGCCAAGGAGCGGTCGGCTCGTCGCTGCTGCCCGTCCGTCCGTCCGTCGGAGCTATCGAGCAGACGTCCGAGTGACGCGATCGGGGTGCGAGGTTCCGCATCGCGAAGCAGTTGCCGATCAACGCCTGCCCGAGCCAAGGCATGCTGCGGACTGACTGCGAGTTCCGTCGGCACGTTCGCGGTGGCGAGCGCCGGGCAGCAGCCGATCGCTTTGACGTACGCGGCGGGCGGCTTGTAACATGACGCGCCTGATCAATACGCAAGGAGCAACTCCAGTGGCCGATAGCAAAACCATCAAGCTCGCCCTCGCCATCGCCGCCCTGGTGGCGGCGCCCGCCGCCTTCGCCTATAACGACTCCAGTGCCCAGGGCGATTGCGTCGGCAAGGTGGCTGGCTGGGGGTCCTCGTATTCGCACGCGCACGACGTCCGCGTGGACGAGACGGGGTACAAGTCGTACAACGTCACTGGCCTGGTCACCGACCGGGACGGTCGTGAACATCGTTTCGATTGCCGCGTCGAGAATCGCGAGGTGGTGAGCTGGAACGTCAGCCAGCACCGCGACCATGATCACAAGAAGAGTGACACCGGCAAGGCACTGGCCATCGGTGCGGGTGTCGTCGGGGTGGCGGCATTGATCGCCGTCCTCGCGTCGAGCAAGAGCAGCGACGCCGAACACGAAGAGAAGCGCACGACCTACAGCGCGGGCAAGGAGTCACCGTTCGCCGACATGCGCTATCTGAGGAGCGAGTGCAAGCGCGTCCTCACCGCCCATCTCAGCAGCGATCACGGCGACGTTCAGCGCCTCGAGCTGACGAACTCCGACCTCAACGGCCGCACCTTGAGCGGCGACGGCAGCGTCACCTTCGAACGCGGCGGCGAGCGCAACCTGACGTTCTCGTGCGCGTTCGATCGCGCCGGTACGATCTACGACGGCAACTACAGCTACCGCCAGGGCGGCTATCGATAAGCAGGCCGGATTCGCGTGGCGCCCGGCCAGGAAATGGCCGCTGCCGGTGATCAGGAAGGGTGGCGATCTCGGCCCGACTGCTGGCCCGTTTCGCACTGGCGATCACCCTCGTAGCGGGCGGTGCGGCTTTCGCGCAGCAGGTTCGCAATTCGGGTTTCACGTTCGGGTTGCTGGCTGACGTGGCGACGGGTGACCCAAGCGGGCATGGCCCGGATGTCGGATCCGACGATTGGAAGTCGGTCGTCGAGTTCAAGCTCGGGTTGCGCGGCGATCCGACTGTCCCACCACGCGGGGAAGCAGTGTGGTGCGGCTACATCGACAAGCTGATCCGCGGCCGTGGCGCAGCCGCAACGAATGCCGCCTCGGCTGCGGATTCACCAAGGTCCGTCCCGACCGCGCGGCGGCGCTCGGCTGCAGCGACCGGGAGTTGTCGGCACTCGACCGCAAGCTGGCTGCGGTCCATGGGATCAGATCTCGCCGCCGGGAGAAGCCAGGCTCAATCGGGACCAAACGCGGCCAGGCTCGTCTGGACCGTGATCCTCCGGGGGGGCTCCCGCGAGGGGCGATCGACCGCCAGCCTCGAAGACCGGCGCCTCTCCGGCTTGTTCCCTTGCTCGGGGCGCAGCCCAGTGCTCTGGTCGGCGGCTTCCTCGGTAGCAGACCGTACGCCGCCAGGTCCCCGCCCACCCAGTCCCTGGGCGACGCCCCCGCAGCGCGCCAGCCGGCACCCCGATGGGCGCGCCCCGACTCCACGTCGCGCGGCGTCGCCGCTTGCTGGCAACCCGTCGCCCGCCAGCCGTCGCCCGCTCGAGCGCGGGAAAACGAAACCGGCGCATCGCTCAGCTTTATTTGCAGGAGGTGTTGACGCACCTGGAAACGAATGTATAATGCGCCCCTCTTGCTGCTCGGGCAGCAGCGCAGTCTGGCCTCCGGGTCCGCCTGCAGCTCTTTAACAATGAGACAACCGATAGGTGTGAGTTCTTGGTCTGGTGGTAGT
>ERZ761602.2279-NODE-2279-length-30706-cov-5.003850_pt1 | contig 30706 bp, 19 predicted proteins | sample MGYA00512165_ERZ761602 | MGnify/ENA primary metagenome ERZ761602 (study PRJEB28899, sample SAMN02445085) | bioreactor sludge metagenome | biome: EBPR sludge; isolation source: Thorneside wastewater treatment plant | place: Australia: Brisbane, Thorneside...
CCGCCACCGCCCGTGCCGCCGAGCCCGCGTCGAGCCTTGTCCTCGTCATCGATGGGCTCCGGCCGGAGTACGTGGCGCCGGCAATCATGCCGCGCCTGCATGCCCTGGGTGAGACGGGCGTCGTGGTCGATGCGCACCACGCCGTGTTTCCCACCGTCACGCGCGTCAACGCGAGTTCGCTCGCGACCGGCACCACGCCACAAGGCCACGGGCTGATGCAGAACACGATCTGGCTGCCGGCGGTGTCGCCCGATGCGATCGACACCGGCGAGGCCGCCCAGCTCCGCGCGGCCGAGGCCAGGCTCGGCGGCCGACTGCTCAGCGCCGTGTCGCTTGGCGAGTGGTTCCAGCAGTCTGGCCGACGCGTGCTCGCCGCGGGCTCCGGCACGACGGGGTCGACCTGGCTGCTCAACCACAAGCCCGGGCCGGGCGCCGCGGTGCTCAGCAGCCGCGACCTAATCCTGCCCGAGACGCTGCGCGAGCGGGCCACCGCGGTGCTCGGCCCGGCGCCCGCGCTCGCGTATCCGAATCGCGCCGCGAACCGCTGGGCCGTCGACGCGTTCCTCGAAGTCGGGCTCCGCGACCTGCGCCCCGACGTGACCCTGCTCTGGCTCACCGATCCCGACGGCACCGCGCACCGGCACGGGGTCGGATCGCCCCTGACGCTCGAGGCGCTGCGGGCGGTCGACGGCGAAGTGGGAAGGTTGCTCGACGGCCTGGCCGCGCGCGGCAGGCGGGACCGCACCAATGTCCTTGTCACCGCCGACCACGGCTTCTCCACCCACGGCGGGCCTTTTAACGTCGCCGCTCTCCTCACGGCCCGCGGGCTCGCCGCCGGGGTGAAGGTCGTCGGCGGCACGCAGGTCTACGTCGGCGCCGGTGGCGACGAGCGCATCCGCCGGATCGTCGCGCTGCTCCAGGAGACGCCCTGGGTCGGCGCGCTCTTCACCCGCGCGGCCCGGCCCGGTGCCCGGGAGGGTTTCGTGCCGGGCACGCTCGCGTTCGGTGCGATCGGATATGCGCACGAGCGCGCCCCGGACATCCTGGTCGATCCGCAGTGGACCGCGGACGTCAACGCCCACGGCTACGCCGGCACCACGACCTCCGGCGGCGTGGCCGGCCACGGCTCCTCGAGCCCCTACGACATCCGCATCCGGCTCATCGCGGCAGGTCCCGCGTTCAAGCGTGGCGTGCGCAGCGCGGTGCCGACGGCCAACACCGATCTCGCTCCCACCCTGTGCCGGCTGCACGGACTCGAGCCGGCGCCGACCATGACCGGGCGCGTGCTGACCGAACTGCTGCGCGATGGACCGGACCCGGCGGCGGTGCCCGTGACGCGGCAGACGACGCGGGTCGAGGCGCCGCATCCGTCCGGCAAGTACGTCCTGGAGCTGCACACCTCGCGCGTCGGGGCGACGGAGTACGTCGATTTCACCCGCACGACGCGTTGAGCGTGCTGCGGGGAATCGACTGCACCGCCGGGGAGTTTGCTCTCGGAGTGCGTTCGCAGCGGCGTGCCCGGTCCGGATAACGAAATTGCCAGGGAGAGAACGGACCGTGACTTGGCGCCCGGGATCCTCCACGATGTAGGCTCCGCTGGGGGATAGGCCCTGCCTCCAGCGGGCCTTACCCCGCCGGGTCCGACCGGCCCCATCGTTCCCCGCGGTGGGACATTCAAAACCATACCCCCCCAGCAAATGACCTCACGTCCCTGGCCCGGATTCCTGCCTATGCTCGTTGCTCCTGGCGTGCTGTTCGCAGCGCAGGTGACGAATCCCGTTCCGTCGACCCCTTCGGGCGAGACGGTGACGTTGTCCCCCTTCACCGTCTCCGACACCCAGGATGTCGGCTACGTGGCCACCAATACGCTCGCCGGCACCCGTCTCAATACTCCGCTCAAGGACGTCGGCACCTCGATCTCGGTCGTCACCAAGGAATTTCTCCTCGATCTCGCGGCCAACGACAGCTCGACGCTTCTCCCTTACACCGTGGGCACGGAAATCGGCGGACCCGATGGAAACTTTGCCGGGGGTGCGATCACCGGCGGCCGGGCCGACCAGGCCGGCTCGCGGGCGGAGCCGGAACGCAACCAGCGCGTGCGCGGCCTCGCCTCGGCGGAACTGACGCGGGACTACTTTCTCTCGGACATCCCCTTCGACTCGTACAACACGGAGCGCGTCACCATCAACCGGGGCCCCAATGCGCTGCTCTTCGGCATCGGGAGCCCGGGTGGCGTGATCAACAACACCTCGCTCGCGCCCGTCTTCGGCAGCAATTTCTACGAGGCCAGGCTCCAGATCGGCCAGCGGCATTCGCATCGCGAGTCCTTCGACCTGAATCGCGAGATCGTCGCGAAACGGCTGGCGGTGCGGATTGCCGGGCTGAACAAGCGCAACGAATACCGCCAGCGTCCGGCTTGGGAGCGGGACCAGCGCATCTACGGCGCGATCACGGCCGTGCTGGCCGAGAACCGCGCCAGCCCGTTCCTCGGCCCCACCACCCTGCGTGCGAATGCGGAGTATGGCGATATCGCGGCCAATCCGCCGAGCACGACGCCGCCGTCCGACGGCTTTTCTTCCTGGTGGAGTCTGCCGTCGCGCGACCTCGAGCGCTTCACGGGCACGGTGTTCCCGGCCTACTACGACAACGGCACCTTCGTACCGCGGGCCACGATCGACGGCCGTACGCAGCAGTCGATCGTCGGCCACACCAGCATTCCGAACTTTCTCCAGTTCAACGCCATTTATCCTGGAGCGGGTCGTCCCACCCAGGGCCTGGCCGGAACCAACGCCAGCCTCGCGGGCGGCCAGGGGCGGATCCTCTGGACCGGCGTGCCGGGACGGATCCGCTTCGACATCTATGCGACCGCGAACGCCTACAGCACGGCGTTTTTCCCCGGCTTCGACACGCCGTCGCTGCAGGACCGGAAGGTCTTCGATTTCTACCACCACCTTTTCTCGGGCGAGACAAACCGGGTGGACCGCGACTTCCAGGCGCAGAACGTCACGCTTGAGCAGGTGCTCTGGGGCGGGCGCGCGGGAATCGAGCTGGCTTACGATTATCAGCGCTATCGGATCGACCGGGTGCAGCCCTTCAACGGGGGCACCGCCGAAGTGCGCATCGACATCAACCGCACCCTGGGCAACGACCAGCCCAATCCCAATCTCGGCCGGCCCTACTATGTGGTCGACACGGCCAACACCAACGACAGCCGCACCGATCGCGAATCCGCCCGCGCGACCGCTTTCGTGACGTTCGACGGCAAGGACCTTTTCGGCAAGGGGCGCGGCGCGTTCTGGTTCGGACGCCACACGCTCACCGGGATGTACTTCGACAGCTCCATCGAGACGCGCAGCCGGACATTCGGCCTGACGACCGACGCCGAGACGCTGAACCTCACCACCATGCTGGCGGGCAACAGCGACAACTTCCGGCGCCAGATCGGCGCGGCGGTTTATGTCGGCCCGTCGCTGCTCAACACCGCCAGCGCCGCGGATGTCCGCCTCGGCCCGATCCCGGACATCACCCTCCCGCGCCAGGGAGACCGCTTCGAGATGTTTTACTTCGATCCCAATGCGCTGCCGGCGGCGAGCCGGACGGTGCGCAATGCGACGATCGACATCCGGCGCTTTCTGCGCAGCGGCAACATCGGCCGGCGCGAGATTTCCTCCTCGGTGGCGAGCCTCCAGAGCTACTGGCTGGACAGCCACCTCGTGACCATCGCCGGCCTGCGTCGCGACGAACAAAAGACGTTCGAGCGGATCGACCTGACGAACGACTCCGATCCGCTCACCAGTGACCGGCTGGCGATCGGCGACTTCGATCCGGCGGCCATCCGCCTGCGCAGCGATCCCTCCGACGTGGCGAAGGGCGACACGCTCACGTGGAGCGTGGTGGGCCGGTATCCGCAAAGACTCTTCGGCCCGCTGCCGCTCAATGCGGACTTGCGGGTGTTTGCCAACCGCTCGGAGAACTTCAGCCCGGTCGGGGCGCGCCGCGACGTCTACAACAACCTGCAGGCGGCGCCGACCGGCACGACGAAGGAGTACGGGTTCATGTTCGACCTCTTCGGCGGCAAGGTCTCGGCGCGCGTGAATCGCTACGAGACGGCCGGGACGGGCTTCACCAACCCCGCGTTGCAGGGTGCCGTCAACACCGCCATCAACGGCATCCAGACCCTCTCGCTGCAGCGGCTGCTGGATGCCGAGACGGCTGGCTTCACGCTCGAACAGGTGGGCCTGACCCAGGTCGGCATCTCCTCCTACGCCCAGGCCTACCAGGAGATCATAAACTTCCTGCCGGAGCCGACGCGCGGCATCCGCAACCTCCGGATCGAAACGCTGAACGGGGTCCGCCGTTTCGAGGGCAATCCGATCCTGGGAGCGGTCGGCACCTCTTCGTTCGTCGCCAAGGGCTGGGAACTCGACCTCACCGGAAATCCGGCGCGCGGCCTGCGCATTTCCTTCAACGTGGCGCAGCAGAACACCGTGAAGTCGGACATCGCGCCCGAGCTGAGAAAGTTCGCCGCCGAAATGCGCGCCAACATCGACAAGTCGCCCCTGCGAAACGTCTTTGACAGCCCCACGCTCGGCGAGACCAACACGCATTTCGGCCGGTTCGAGAACAACGTCACCCGGCCGATCGCGGCGGAGGTCGCGAAGGAAGGCACCAAGTCGCTCGAACAGCGGGAGTGGCGGCTCAATGCCGTTGTCAGCTACGATTTCAGCGGCCGCCTGCGCGGTTGGGGAATCGGCGCCGGCGCGCGCTGGCAGTCGGAAGTCGCCACCGGCTACCCCAATTTCATCGACGCCGATGGCGTGATCCAGCCCGACCTGTCGAAACCCTACTTCGGCGATCCGGAGTTCAACGGCGACGCCTGGCTCAGCTACAAGCTCCGGATCTTCCGCGACCGGGTGGCCTGGCGGATTCAATTGAACGTGCGCAATCTGGTGGGTTCGGACTCGCTCATCCCGGTGAGCACGAATCCCGACGGGCGCACGGCCATCGTGCGCATCCCGCCGGACCGGCAGTGGGTCGTGACCAATACCTTCCGGTTCTGAGGCAGTGGGGTGGAGCCGCCTGTCCCCGGGCGGCTGACGCCCGACGGACCGGGCCGCAGCGGCGTGAGGACACGCCGCTCCACCTCTCCGTGCGGTGGTTTTCTTCGGTGAGGTGAAAGCCGACGGGATGGCTTCGTCTGAGGCTGGGGGCACGTTGCGGACGGATTCGGTTGGGGTGGAGCCGCCTGTCCCCAGGCGGCTGACGTGCGACGGACCGGTCCGCAGCGGCGTGAGGACACGCCGCTCCACCTTTCCGTGCGGTGGTTTTCTTCGGTGAGGTGAAGGCAGCCTGGCGGCACGGTGCGGACGGATCTCCGCCTCCGCCGGAGCCGGCTGCAGATGACGCCGCCCGCAGCACGGCGGGAAAGAGATTGAGCGTTTGATGGCGAATCGCGCGATGCCGGTGCGCGCACTCGACTCCCCGGGCGCTCTCCTGAAACTGGCGGCGTGACTCTGCCCCGCCTTCTCCCGCCCTCACTTCCGTCCACGCCCGTGAACCGCAGTTGCGCCGGCGCCCTCGGCGTGCGCGTGCTGGCCTGGCTGGTCCTTGCGGCGGCGCCGCCCTTTGCCGACGCCGCCGACGCCGCCGACGAGGCGCGCCGTCGCGCCAGCCTGGAGGCGCTCAAGGTGCTCGAGCCGACGCGCAAGCCGCGCGACGGACGGATCAACCTGCAAGACATCACCTGGGAGGACTGGCAGAGGCGAACGGGCGAGCTGCCGCCGGACTTCGCCTCGATGCCCTCGAATCCCTTCCTGCCCGATCCGCTCGCGGGCGTGCGCACGCGGGCCGACTGGGCGAAAAGGCGGGAGGAGCTGAAGGCGACGCTCCAGCACTGGATGACGGGCCGCTTACCGCCCAAGCCCGACAACCTCCGCGCGGTCGTCACGGGCGAGCGGCAGGAGGGCGACGTGACGGTGCGCGACGTACGGCTCGAGTTCGGCCCCGGCCACCGGGCGACGCTGCGACTTCAGTTGCTGATCCCGCCGGGCGCGAAGAAGCGTCCGGTCTTCCTGACCAACCACAACCGTTCGCGGCCCTGGGCGGCGAGCGCGGTGGCGCGCGGCTACGTGGGCTGCATCTACCACGCGACGGATCCCTACTACGGCGAGGGCGACGATTCCGAGGGCTTCGTCGACGTGTATCCGGACTACGACTTCAGCGTGCTGTCGCGCTGGGCCTGGGCGGCGAGCCGCGCGGTCGACTACCTCGTGACGCTGCCCGAGGTGGAGCCGACGCAAATCGGCCTGAGCGGCCACTCGCGCAACGGCAAGTCCTCGGTCTTCGCGGCCGCGTTCGACGAACGGATCGCGGCCGTGGTCGCCTCCGGCGGCAACACCGGCGAGTGCACGCCCTGGCGCTACACCAACGACCCGTTTGGGAGCGAGACGGCCGAGATCATCACCACGGTCAACCCGCATTGGTTTCACCCGCGGCTGCGGTTCTTCATCGGCAACGAGGACAAGCTGCCGTTCGACCAGAACACGCTGTTCTCGCTCATCGCGCCGCGCGGAGTCCTGATGAACTCGGCGTTCACGGAGTCGGCCAACACCGTGCTGGGTTTCGAGCAGCATTTCCGTTCGCTGCGCCGCGTGTACGAGTTCCTCGGCGCGCGGGACCACGCCCAGCTCCGCCTGCGGGCGGGCCTGCACGCGACGACGGCCGACGACATCGAGACCTACTTCGATTTCTTCGACCGCATCTTCGGCCGCGGCCAGGCGCCCGTGCAGGAGACCATGATCTTCGGCTACACGTTCGAAGGGTGGCAGCGTACGACCGGCACCCAACGCGCGCCCGCGGTCGGCGCCGACCCGCTGCGCTGGGCGCTGGGCGAGCGCCCCCCGCAGGTGCCGTTCGCGCGACCGACGCACGACCAGGGCCGGGTGCTCGTCAGCGACGGCTGGATGCGGGCCATCTCGCCGGCGCCCGTCGACAAGAGCTTCAAGGAGGTCACGGTGCCGCTGGGCGTCAACGTGAAGGCGGACCTGTTCCTCCCCGTCGAGAACTCGCCCGGCCGGCGCCCGGTCGTCATCTGGCTGCACGCGTTCAACCACGCGCGCGGTTACATGCACCAGGCGCGCACGCCCTTCGTGGATCTCGTCCGGCGCGGCTACGCGGTGCTGGCCTTCGACCAGATCGGTTTCGGCACGCGCGTGGAACAGGCGAAGGATTTCTATCGCCGCTACCCGCAGTGGTCGCTGCTCGGAAAAATGGTGGCGGACACGCGCTCCGCGATCGCGGCGATGCGGGATCATCCCGCCATCGATCCGGACCGCATCTACCTCGTCGGCTACGCGCTCGGTGCGCAGGTCGCGCTCTGGACCGCGGCCGAGGATCCTGCGCCGCGTGCCGTCGTGGCGATCGCCGGCATCACGCCCCTGCGCACTTCGGGCGACCGCGAGGCGATCCGGATGTACTCGCACTTGCACGGGCTGCTGCCGCGGCTGGGATTCTACGCGGATAGGCCGGCGGAGCTGCCTTTCGATTACGACGACGTGCTGCGCCGCATCGGCGGCAAGCCGGTGCTGATCGTCGCCCCGCAGAACGACCGCTTCGCGCACCTTCCCGCGCTGCAGGCGCTCGTGCGCGGACTGCCTGGCGTGACGGTGCAGACCCCCTACGACTTCAACCGGCTGTCCAAAGACGTGCGGACCCCCGCCTTCGAGTGGCTCGACCGGGTCCGAACCCAAGGCCCGTAACACATCGCTGCTCCAACCGCCCCCGGCCCCATCACCCATCACCTATCGCCCGTCATCCCTCACCCTCCCTCCGATCCCGATTTCCCTCGCCGCCCGTCCGGTTCCACCCATACCGAGACTCGCTCGTTCCCCCGAAGTACCATGGCCCGGATCCCCTTCCTCTCGGTGTTCCTGTCGCTGACCTGCCTGGCGCCCGCGCGAGCGGAGTGGCCCGAGTTTCGCGGGCCGACGGGGCAGGGGCATGCGACGGCGACGGGCCTGCCGGTCGAGTGGTCGGCGACGCGAAACGTCGCGTGGAAGCAACCTCTGCCTGGCTTGGGCTGGTCTTCCCCGGTCATCGCCGGCGGGCGCGTGTTCCTCACCACCGGAGTGCCGCGCGAAGGGGGCGGCGCCTCGTTGCGGGCGCTGGCCGTGGATGCGACGGACGGTCGGATCGTATGGGAGACGGAGGTGTTTGCCGGGGCCGACATCGAGGCCCAGCCGCTGCACAAGAAGAACAGCCCGGCGAGCCCCACCGCGCTGCTCGCCGGCGACCGGGTGTACGTGCACTTCGGGCACCATGGCACCGCGTGCCTGGACCGCGAGGGCCGGATCGTCTGGCGCAACAACCGGCTCAAGTACAATCCCGTCCACGGCAACGGCGGCTCGCCGATTCTCGTCGACGACCTGCTCATCTACAACGCCGACGGCGGCAAGGATCCCTGCGTGGTCGCGCTCGAGCAGCGGACGGGTGAGGTGCGCTGGCAGGTGCCGCGCACGGTCCAGCCGCGGCAGACGTTTTCCTTCTGCACGCCGCTGCTCATCACCGTCGACGGCGTGCGGCAGGTGATCACGCCGGGCAGCGGGGCGGTCGCGGCGCTCGACCCGCGCGACGGCCGCGAACTCTGGCATGTGAAGTACGGCGCGGGTTATTCGGTGGTGCCGCGTCCGGTCTACGCGAACGGGCTTCTCTTCATCGGCACCGGCTACAACCGCGCCGATCTGCTCGCGGTCCGGCCGGGCGGCGCGGGCGACCTCACTGACACGAACATCGTGTGGCGCACGACCAAGGGTGCGCCGCTCACGCCGTCGGTCGTCGCGGTGGGGGATGAGATCTACGTCGTCTCCGACATGGGCGTCGCGAGCTGCTTCGACGCGAAGACCGGCACGCAGCACTGGCAGGAGCGGCTGGAGGGAAACTATTCCGCGTCGCCCCTCGCCGCCGAGGGCCGGATCTATTTCCAGAACGAGACCGGCACGGGCACCGTCCTCCAGGCCGGCAAGCAGTTCGTGAAACTCGCCACGAACAAGCTCGAGGAGCGGACGCTCGCGTCCTACGGCGTCGCCGGGAAGGCGTTCTTCATCCGCACCGAGGCGAACCTGTACCGGATCGAGGCCCGGTAGGGATCCTCCGCGCAAAGACGCGAAGGAAGGCAAACACTCGCCAAGAAAACCTGGCGTTAGAGCGCCTTAAGCAAAAGCGTAGTTGATCGGGACGGGGTCCTAAACGCAAAGACGCGAAGGGGAGCAAAGACTCGCGAAGGAAAAGCGTGGCGAAACTTGGCGTTCCTTGGCGACTTTGCGTTTCGGTTTGGGCGACAGATTTGTTGAATCTTGCTCTAGAAATTCTTCACGTACTCGACGCCGCGGGCGTCCTTGAACGTCAGTTGCTCGGTGCCGACCTGGAGCAGTTTCACTCCCAGCGCGCGGTCGACGGTGTCGTTCACGCGATAGACCTTGTCGTTCATCAGCACGCGGCTCTCGTTGCCGGAAGAACGGATGCCTGCCACCTTGATGGCCTCGACGAATGCCGTGATGCGCTCATCCGGCTGCGGCGGCGCTGCGGGCGCGGGCGCCGGGGAAGGCGTTGCGCTCGGGGCCGTGGCCGCGGCGGCGACGGAGGGCGCGGGCGCCGGAGGCGGGGACTGCGGTGGCGTCGCCTCGGCTGCAGTCACGGGCGCGACGGCCGGCGTCGGTGCGGGTGCGGCTGGCGGTGTGGCGGCAACGGAGGCGACCGCCGGCGGAGCGGCCGTCGCGGTCACGGGCGCAGGCGGCGGGACGGCCGCCGGTGCCGGCGTCGTGGCCACGGGCACCACCAGGGGCGGTGCGAGAGATTCGGAAGCGGGGGGAGCCGCGGGAGGCGGGACCGAGGGGGTGGCGACGGGCGCGGTGGCCGCGGGTTTCTCAGGGCGGTTGAGCAGGACCACGGTGACCACCACCGAAAGCACGACGAGGACGATCGCGCCGCTGCCGACGAGGAGCGCGATGTTGCCGCCCTGCGGACGGCCGCGTCGCAGCGGCAGCGCTTCCGCAGCCGCAGGGGAGACGGTCGCAGCCGGACCCGCGGCGGGAGCGGCAGGTTCGGCGGCGGGAGCGGCGGTGGCCGGCTCGCCGGGCCCTTCCGTCCGCTGCCGCTGGGCCTTCTTGAGCGCTTCGTTGATGAGACTCATGGCGGCGGGGTGGGATCAGGCCGTGAGTGCCCGCATGTCCTTCGCGGCGCGGCGCACGTCCCAGAAGCTGACTTCGTCGGACTCGCGGATGAACGCCGCGAGCAGCGACTTGTCGCAGAGATTGTTCACGATGCGGGGAATGCCGCGGCTGCAGTAGTGCAGCGCCCACAGGGCCCAGCGCGTGAAGTATGGCCGGCCGTTGCCGCCGGCGAGCGTGATGCGGTGGCGGATGTACTCCGCGATGTCCTGGCTGGTGAGCTTGCGCAGTTCGTAGTGGACAAGGATGCGCTGGCGCAACTGGCGGAGTTCGTCGCGGGCCAGGATGCCCTTCAGCTCGGGTTGGCCCATGAGGACGATCTGCAGCAGCTTCTGCTGGTCGGTCTCGAGATTGGAAAGCAGGCGGATCTGCTCGAGCACCTCGAAGCTGAGGTTCTGGGCCTCGTCGATGATGAGGACGATGTCGCGATTCTTTTGTATCCGCTCGAGCAGCACCTGGTTCATCTGCGCCACGAGGTCGTTCTGGCTGCGCCCGAAGCGGGTCTCGCCCAGCTCGGTCAGGATGGCCTTCAGCATCTGCGTCTCGGTCACGCGCGGATTCAGGATCAGCGCCGTGTCGTAGCGGGCCGGATCGAGTTCGTTGAGGAACCTCCGGCACAGCGTCGTCTTGCCGCAGCCCACCTCCCCCACGAGCACGATGAAGCCCTTCTTCTCCGCGACGCCATACTTGAGGTGCTGCAGCGCCTCGAGGTGGGTCGGGCTGAGATAGAGAAAACGGGGGTCGGGGGTGATGTTGAAGGGCATCTCCTTTAACCCGTAAAAACTCTGATACATGGTGAGAGGGAAAACGACGGTTGCTCTCCCCATCGGAGAAGGCACGTGAAATTGCCCCTGGAATGCCCCCGGGGCCGCGATTTGAAATGTCCTTTACTCGCGTCGCCGGGGAAACGTTCATGCGGAGGCCGGAAACGTGACCTCGCAGCGCCTCATCGTCCTCCTCTATGTCGTGCTCCTGAGCGCAATCGGTCTCGGCGCCGGCGCCCTCTTTCTCGAGGCGCGGGCGGAGTTCGACAAGCTCAAGCAGGACCAGGCCGCCAGCGCGGCCAAGCTCCACGCCGCGCGCGTGCGCCTCGCCGAGCAGCAGAAGATCCTCGAGCGCATGCGCAGCGATCCGGTTTACGTCGAGAAAGTGATCCGCACCCAGCTCGGCTACGGCCGCAAGGAGGAGTTCGTGTTCCGCTTCGATCCAGGCCCCTGAATTTCCGGGTGGACGGGCGAACCCAATCCCGTTCTGGGTGACTGTTCCCACACTCATGGCGACACATCCGCTGATCGAACGTTTTCAACGCGCCGGGCAGGGCCACGTTTTCGCATTCTTCGACCAGGCCGCCCCCGCGGAGCAGCAGCGCCTGCTGGCCGAAGCGGGCGAGATCGACCTCGAGGAGCTGGCGCGATTGTCCCGCACGCTGCTCCGGCAGCGCGGGGCCGGCGTCGATCTCACCGGCCTCGAGCCGGCGCCCTACGAGCGGCGGCCCGAGCATGGCGGTGACGCGGCCGCGTGGGCGGCCGCGCGCGCCGAAGGCGAGGCGGTGCTGCGCGCGGGTCGCGTCGCCGCGTTCACCGTCGCGGGCGGGCAGGGTACCCGGCTCGGCTACGACGGCCCCAAGGGCACGTTCCCGGTCACGCCGGTGAAGCAGAAGACGCTTTTCCAGGTCTTCGCGGAAAAAATCCTCGCCGCGGGCCGGCGCTACGGGAAGCCGCTGCATTGGTTCGTCATGACGAGCCACGCCAACCACGCGGCGACCGAGGCGTTCTTCGCCGAGCATCGCCATTTCGGGCTCGACCGCGCGCGGGTGCATTTCTTCCGGCAGGGCCGGATGCCGGCGGTCGATTTCGAGGGGAGGATCCTGCTCGAGACGAAGACGTCGCTCGCGCTCTCGCCCGACGGCCACGGCGGCTCGCTCCGCGCGCTCGAGCGCAGCGGTGCGCTCGACCTGATGCGGCGCGAGGGCGTCGACACCCTGAGCTATTTCCAGGTCGACAACCCCCTCGTCCGCTGCGTCGACCCCGCCTTCATCGGCTGGCACCACCGCCGCGGCTCCGAGATGTCCAGCAAGATGGTCGCCAAGGCCTACGCCGAGGAGAAGGTCGGGGTGTTCTGCCGGCAGGGCGGCAAACTCGTGGTGGTCGAGTACTCCGACCTCCCCATGGAGCGGCAGCGCGAGGTCGATCCGGCCCGCGGCCTGCGCTACGTGGCCGGCAGCATCGCCATTCATGTCCTGGATCGCGAGTTCGTCCGTCGGATGGCGTCGGGCGGCGAGGGCGTGGCGCTGCCGTTTCACCGCGCGGACAAGAAGATCCCGACCGTCGACGCGCAGGGCGCCCCGGTCCGGCCGGAGAAGCCCAACGGCGTGAAGTTCGAACTGTTCGTCTTCGACGCGAAGCCGTTCGCGCGGTCGCCTTTGGTGATTGAGACGCTGCGGGCGGATGAATTCTCCCCGGTGAAGAACGCCGAGGGTGCCGACTCGCCGCTCTCGTGTCGCCAGGACCAGTTGCGCCAGTTCGGTCGCTGGCTCGCGGCGGCCGGCGCGGCGCCCGCGCTCGACGCGTCGGGCCTGCCGGCCGTGCCGGTCGAGGTGTCACCGCTTTTTGGCGACGACGAGGCTTCGTTCGTCGCCGCGTGGAATCGCCAGGCGGTGAAACCGAGGATTGAGTCCGGGCTTTATTTGGAGTGAATCCCCGCCGCCGGCTCCCGCGACGTGCGGGGGCAAGGCGCTTCTTCCTTCCTTCATGACCACGCTCGCCCGCATCCAGGCCGCCGCCCAGGCCGGTCACTTGCTGCCCACCACGGCCGAAAACCTGGCCGCCTTTCTCGCCGCCCGGCTGCCGGCCTGGGCCGAGCGCAGCATCGACGAACTCGCGGCGCAAGGGGCGTGGGGCGAGCTCAACGACCGGTTCTACCGCTTCCTCGAGTTCGGCACCGGCGGCATGCGGGGCCGCACCATCGGCGTCGTGCCGGCCCCCAGCGAAACGGGGCGGCTCGACGAACGCGGCTCGCCCGAGCACGCCGCGATCGGCAGCAACCTGCTCAACGACTTCACGCTGATCCGCGCCGTCGTCGGGCTCTACCGCTACACTGCCCGCCACCTCGCCGCCCAGGGTTTCAAGGGCCGGCCCCGGCTGGTGATCGCGCATGACGTGCGGCACTTCGCGCGGCACTTCTCGGACCTGTCGGCCTCCACCTGGACTCAGCTCGGCGGCGAAGCCTTCGTGTTCGACGGGCCGCGGCCGACGCCGCAGCTCAGCTACTCGGTGCGGTGGCTGAAGGCGCACGCGGGCGTGGTCATCACCGCCAGCCACAATCCGCCCCACGACAACGGGTTCAAGGCCTACTTCGGCGACGGCGCCCAGGTGGTGCCGCCGCACGACAAGGGGATCGTCGCCGAGGTCAACGCCGTGCCGCTCGCCGAGCTCGGGCGTTTCCTCACGCCCAACCTCGCGGGCGTGACGACCCTCGGGCGCGACGCCGACGCCGCCTATCTGGCCGTCGCCGCCAAGGCGGCGCTCGACCCGGCGGTCTTCCGGAAGACCAAGCTGAAGGTGGTCTTCACCAACATCCACGGCACCGGTGCGGTCGCGTCGATGCCCCTGCTCCAGCAGGCGGGCTGCGACGTGATGGCCGTGCCCGAACAGCTCGCGTTCGACGCCCGCTTTCCGACCGTGAAGTCGCCCAACCCCGAGAACGCCGAGGCGCTGGCCCGCGCGGTCGCGCTCGCGGCGAAGGAAGGGGCCGACGTCGTGCTCGCGACCGATCCCGACGCCGACCGGATGGGCTGCGCGGTGCGCAATCGCGCCGGCGGGCTCGACCTGCTCACCGGCAACCAGATCGGCTCGCTGCTCACGGAGTATCGGCTGTCCAAGTACAAGGAGCTCGGTTGGATCCCCGCCGCGGGCTCGGACCGCGCGGCGATCGTGAAGACGTTCGTCACGACCTCGCTGCAGGACGCCATCGGCCGGGGACACGGCGTGAAGGTCATCAACACGCTCACGGGCTTCAAGTGGATCGCCGCCAAGATGGCCGGCTACGAGGCCAGGCTGCGGGCGGCGATGGGCCCGGGTTTCGACTACGAGGCGACCCCGTTCGAGCAGCGCGCGCGGCTGCTGCAGCAGCACAGCACGTTCTACGTCTTCGGCACCGAGGAGAGCTACGGCTACCTGCCCAACGACTACCTGCGCGACAAGGACGGCAACTCCGCCTGCCTCATGTTCGCCGAGCTCTGTGCCTGGGTGAAATCGCGCGGGCTGACCGTGCCGGAATACCTCGACGAGATCTACCTCCGCTACGGCTTCTACCTCGAAGGCGTGATCAACCTTTACTACGAGGGCGCCAGCGGCAACGCGAAGATCAAGCGGATCCTCGAGACGTACCGTGCGAACCCGCCGCAGGCGTTCGGCGACGTGGCGGTGGCGAAGTTCCAGGACTTCGGCCGCGAGCGCGTGGTCGATGCCGACGGCGAGACGATCCCCGCACAGGACCTGTACCTGGTCACGCTGGCCAACGGCTACTCGTTCGCCGCCCGCGGCAGCGGCACCGAGCCGAAGATGAAGTTCTATCTCTTCGCCAACGAGAAGGTCGGCAGCGCCGCCGAGCTGCCCGCGGTGAAAGCCCGCGTGCGCGCGACGCTCGACCGGTTGAACCGGTTGATCGAAGCCGACGCGAAAGCCCGCGCCGAAAGCTAGCGCGGGCGGGGAGTGCTCGGCCGGAAGGACGCAGGTGCGGTGGAGCCGCCTGTCCCCAGGCGGCTGACGTGCGATGGACCGGCCCGCAGCAGCTTGAGGACAAGCTGCTCCACCTTTCACTGCGGCCTCACGGTTGATTTGAAGGCTCATGGCATGAGTGCGGCGCAGCCGTCACCTGCCGAGGCCCGCACCGTGGGGCCCGCCTCGGAGCACCACGCCGCGCCGCTGCCGTCGGATCGGCCTGGCCGGAGGAAGACGCGTTGTAACGCCGCCGCGGCCAGCCAGATGCGGCGCCGGCGCCGCGCGGTCAAACCGGCGTAAAGTTTCCGCCGCGCCTCCGCCGTGTTCCCGCCGACGGGCCAGCGTGACGATCATACCGGAATGAAGCGTCTACTCCGGCTGCGTTGCTCCCTGCTCGCGATCCTGTTTCCCGTCGCCGGAGTGGCCCAGGAAGGCTGGTCGCAGATGAAGACCGGCATGAATCGCGAGGAGACGCATGCGGTCCTCGGAGCGGAGCTCATGGCCAGCCGGGGTCGCGGCTTCGAGGTCGCGATCTACGACGGCGGCGCCGAGGTCCTCTATCTCAACGGCCAGGTCGTGGCCTGGACCGCTCCGGGCGCCGTCGAGGCCCCTCCCGCGCCCGCGGCGGCCTGGCAGTTCGATCAGGTCGCGCGGCCGCGCCCGCGCCCCGTCGCCCCGGTGGACGCACAGGGCCCGGCCGTGCGCCAGCGCGCGATCCTGCCGGCCTACCGCTGGTAAGCCGCCGCCCTTCCGCCATCGCCGGCGCGAGTGCCCGGCCGGCGGCGCGTAAATGCGGCACCGGCCGCACGCCCGTCCGTGCAGTCGCAGCCGTGTCCTTTCGGACCACGCGGATTTGCTCGAAACCCGCCGCCGGCGGCACGTAGCCTCCGCGCCGGTGCCGCGTCGTCGCGCGCCCCGATTCCCCATGAAGTCCCCTTCGCTTGCTGCCGTCCTGCTCAGCCTTTGCGCCCTCGGCTCCGCGCGCGCGGCCGACGCCCCGCCGCCCGAGGCGGTCTATGTCGGCGGCAAGGTGATCACGGTCGACAACGCTTTCGCCGTGCGCGAGGCCTTTGCCGTGCAGGACGGCCGCATCGTCGCCGTCGGCGACAGCCAGACCATCCGCGCGCTGGCGCGCCCGGGGACGACCCGGATTCACGACCTGCGCGGCCGCGCCGTCCTCCCGGGTCTGATCGATTCGCACGTGCACGCAACGAGCGCGTCGATGACGGAGTTCGATCATCCGCTGCCCGACATGGAGTCGATCGCCGACGTGCTGGCCTACTTTCGCGAACGCGTGAAGGTCGTGCCCGAAGGCGAGTGGATCTCGCTCTCGCAGGTGTTCATCACGCGGCTGCGCGAGGCGCGGTTTCCGACGCGGGCCGAACTCGACGCGGTCGCCCCGCGACACCCGGTGGCGTTTCACACCGGTCCCGACGTCATGCTCAACAGCCTCGCCCTGAAGCTCAACCAGCTTGACCGGAACTTCGAGGTGAAGGACGGCCGCGAAGGCTACATGGAGAAGGATGCGCAGGGTGAACCCACCGGCGTGCTCCGGGGCCTCGGCCGCTACGTGAATAAGGCGTCGCCGTCGCGCACGGTGAAAGTGACGGACGCCGACCGCGTGCGGCGGCTGCGGGAGCTGTTTCGCGACTACAACCGCGTCGGCCTCACTGCCGTCGCCGACCGCGGCGCCAACGCGCAGGCGATCACGCTCTACGAGGGCCTGCTGCGGCGGGGCGAGCTCTCGGTGCGGCTCGCCTTGTCGCACACGATCCCGACCTCCGGCTCGCAGGAGTCGTTGCTCAAGGCGATCGACGACCTCGGGCGGCACCGGTTGCGCGCGCCCAGCCCGTGGCTCCGCCTCATCGGCACGAAGATCTGGCTCGACGGCGGCATGCTCACGGGCAGCGCCTACATGCTGAAGCCCTGGGGCAGGAGCGAAATCTACGGCATCCGCGACGAAGCCTACCGCGGCGTGCTCAACCTGCCTCCCGAACAGCTCTACCCGCTCGTTCGCCAGGTGGCGAAGAACGGGATGCAGTTCACCGCCCACGTGCAGGGCGACGGCGCGGTGACGACGCTCGTCGACACCTACGAGCGCGTGAACGCCGAGTTCCCGGTCAAGCCGCTGCGCATGGGACTGACGCACTCCAGTTTCATGACCGAGGAGGTGCTGGGACGCGTGGCCCGGCTTGGCATCGTGCCGGACATCCAGCCGATCTGGCTCTACCTCGATACCAGCACGCTCGTGCGGCAGTTCGGCTACGACCGGATGCGCCACTTCCAGCCGTTGCGCAGCCTCGCCGCGCACGGCGCCATCGCCGGCGGTGGCTCGGACCACATGCAGAAGATCGGCGACCTGCGCGCGATCAATTCCTACAATCCGTTCCTCGGCATGTGGATCACGATCACGCGGAAAGCGCGCTGGTACGACGGCGCGCTGCACCCCGAGGAGGGATTGTCCCGCGAGCAGGCGATCGCCTTCTACACCCGCAACAACGCGCACCTGCTTTTCTGGGAAAAGGAGCTGGGCTCGATCGAGCCCGGCAAGCGGGCCGACTTCATCGTGCTCGACCGCGACCCGCTCACGTGCCCGATCGACGATCTCCGGGAAACCCGGGTCCTGCAGACCTGGGTCGAGGGAAAGATCGTCCACGGCGCCGCGACGGACTGACGCCGCCAAGCATTGCGCAGCGTTGGCCAACCCTCGCGCAGCGGCGCCGCGCGGCCTGTGGCATGCTCGCGTCATGCAAGACACGTTGGTGGCGGCCCTGCGCGCCCAGCGTTCGCAGATTCGCGAACACTGGGAGGCGCTGCTGCGCGTGGAACCGGTGGCGACGCCCCTCGGGCATCCCGACTCGCTGGTGCACATGCTCGACTGGACTCTCGATGAAATCTTCGCCGGCCTCGCCAACCCCCTCGGGCGCCACCGCGTCGGCCGCGCCCGGATCGGCCACGAGAGCGCTCCGCCGTGCCCGTGCGGCCGCAACCCCCTGCTCGCCTATTTCGCTGCGGGCGGTCAGGCGATGCGGCAGGCGCTGGTGCTCGTCCAGGCCGGGCTGGCGGGGCTCGATCCGATCGAGCGCGACGCCGCCTTCTACGAGTTGAATCTCATCCTGCAGCAGATCTCCCGGCGTGAGATCGAGGCGTTCTGCGGCGTGTGCCAGTTCCGCCGCGGCGGCGTGGCCGCCGAGGGACTCTGCACGGTTGCGCTGATGGATTGAGGAATCCGCCCGGGGCCGGGCTCGTCGTGCGTCCCGCAGACCGCGCCGTGGCTGGGACGAAGCGCAGCGTTCCCGGAGCTGCCGCCGGGTTGCCCACGGTGTGGCATGGCCGTGATCGGAGGGCGCCTCTCCGCCGGAGCTGCGGGTGCGTCAGAACCCCTGCGCTGGGCGGCTTCGCCCAACCGGCAAGAAATGCGGACGTTTTCTCCTAAAGTGCGGAGAGAGCGCGCGGCACTTGTGGCAAGGTGCGGCCAATCCAGGGAGGCCATCATGCCACGCTTTATCCGATGGTTTTCGGAGCTCGGAATCGGCGACGTTCCCCTCGTCGGAGGCAAGAACGCATCGCTCGGCGAGCTGTTTCGCGTCTTCGCCGCGGAGGGGATCGCGGTGCCGGCGGGATTTGCCGTCACCGCCGACGCCTACCGCGCCTTCATCCATTTCGCCGGGCTCGCCCCGCTCCTCGCCGCGGAGCTGGAGGGGCTCGATTCGCGCCACCTCGCCGACCTGCGTCGCCGCGGCGCCAACCTGCGCAACGCGATCCTCGCCGCGCCGCTCCCGGCGGAGCTCGCGGCCGAGATCGCGCACGCTTACACGGAACTGACGGCAAACCTCGGTGACCTGGCGTCCGTCGCCGTGCGGAGCAGCGCGACGGCCGAGGACCTCCCGGAGGCGAGCTTCGCCGGGCAGCAGGAGTCGTTTCTCAATGTCCACGGCGTGCCCGCGGTGCTCGACGCCGTGAAGCGCTGCTTCGCCTCGCTCTACAAGGACCGCGCGATCTCCTACCGCGTCGACCAGAAATTCGATCACGAGAAGGTCGCGCTCTCCGTCGGCGTGCAGCGCATGGTGCGCTCGGACCTGGCGTCGGCGGGCGTGATCTTCACCCTCGACACCGAGACGGGCTTCCGCGACGCCGTCCTCATCAACGCGGCCTACGGCCTCGGCGAGAACGTCGTCCAGGGCGCGGTGAATCCCGACGAGTACTGCGTGTTCAAGCCCACGCTCCGCACCGGCTTCCGGCCGATCCTGCAAAAGCGCGTCGGCACCAAGGAATACAAGCTGATCTACGACGTCGGCGGCACCAAGCTGGTCCGGAACGTGCCGGTGCCCGCCGAGGCGCGGCGGGCGTTTGTGCTGACCGACGACGAGATCCTCCGGCTCGCGCGGTGGGCGTGCCGCATCGAGGAGCACTACTCCGCGCAGCGTGGCCGCCCCACGCCGATGGACATCGAGTGGGCGAAGGATGGCGTCACGGGCGAACTCTTCATCCTGCAGGCGCGCCCGGAGACGGTGCAGTCGCGCCGCGACGCCGAGGTGGTCGAGACGTTCCGGCTGAAGGCGCGGGGGCCGGTGCTCGTCACCGGCCGCAGCGTAGGCGGGAAGATCGCCGCCGGCCCGGTGCGGGTCATTCCGGATGCGCGTGCGATCGCGCAGTTCCGTCCCGGCGAAGTCCTCGTGACCGATCGCACCGACCCGGACTGGGAGCCGATCATGAAGCAGGCGGCGGCGATCGTCACCAACCGCGGCGGCCGCACCTGCCACGCCGCCATCGTCAGCCGCGAGCTGGGCGTGCCGGCGATCGTCGGCACCGAGCGCGGTACCGCAGTCCTGCACGACGGCCAGGAGGTCACGGTCTCCTGCGCCGAAGGGGACACCGGCTTCGTGTACGAGGGTCGCCTGGACTTTGAGGTGAAGCGCACCGACCTCAAGGCCCTCGGCCGCCCGCGCACCCGCGTGATGTTGAACGTGGGCAACCCGGAGGAGGCGTTCGCCCTGTCATTCCTGCCGAACGACGGCGTGGGGCTTGCCCGCGAGGAGTTCATCATCACGTCCACCATCAAGATCCACCCGCTCGCGCTGCTCGATTTCGACCGTCTCGCCGACGCCGCCGTCAAGCGCGAGATCGCGGAACTCACCGCCGGCTACCAGGACCGTGCCCAGTTCTTCGTCGACAAGCTCGCGCAGGGGGCGGGCATGATCGCGGCCGCGTTCCACCCCAGGGACGTGATCCTCCGGCTGAGCGACTTCAAGACGAACGAATACGCCAACCTGATCGGCGGCCGGGCGTACGAACCGGCGGAGGAGAACCCCATGATCGGCTTCCGCGGCGCCTCGCGCTACTACCACGACCGGTACCGCGCGGGCTTCGCGCTCGAGTGCCGCGCGGTGCGGAAGGTGCGCGAGGAGATGGGGCTCACCAACCTGAAGCTGATGATTCCGTTCTGCCGCACGGTCGACGAGGGCCGCCGGGTCCAGCAGGAGATGGCCCGGCACGGCCTGGTGCGGGGGGTCAACGGGCTCGAGGTCTACGTCATGTGCGAGATCCCGAGCAACGTGATCCTCGCCGCGGAGTTCGCGGAGATCTTCGACGGCTTCAGCATCGGCTCCAACGACCTCACGCAGCTCATCCTCGGCGTCGATCGCGACTCGGAGATCGTCGCGCCGCTCTTCGACGAGCGGAACCCGGCGGTGAAGGCGATGATCGCGCAGGTGATCGCCGCGTGCCGCGCCCGCGGACGCAAGATCGGCATCTGCGGCCAGGCGCCGAGCGACTACCCGGAGTTCGCCCGCTTCCTGGTGGAGCAGGGGATCGACAGCATCTCGCTGAATCCCGACACGGTGCTGCGCACGACGGAGGCCATCCTGAAGACCGAGGCAGAAGCATGCTGAACGTCCCATGAAAACGAAAATCACGGATCCCGCCGGGAAGCCCCCTCGTGGCACGCGCATCGTGTGCGGCACGGATTTCTCGGACCGTGCCCGGGAGGCGGCGGACGTCGCCGCGGCGCTCGCGTTGCGCGGGGACCTGACACTCGCGCTGGTGCATGTCACGGACGAGACCAACACCCATGCCGCCAGCCCGGAGGAGCTGCGAGCTTTCGCTCGGCCGGCGCTGCGGGCCTTGCGGCGCGAGGCCGCGCGGCTGCGCCGCACGGGTGCCGCGGTCGAGACGGTGCTGCTGCACGGCGCGTGGGCCGAACAGGCCCTGGCGCGCCACGCGACGGAAACGGCTCCCGCCCTCGTGGTCGTCTCCTCGGTCAGCAAGCTTGCCTTCGAGCGGTGGACGCTCGGCAGCGTCTCGGAAGGCGTGGCCCAGTCCGCGCCCGCGCCGACCCTCGTCGTCCGCGATCCGGTGCCGCTGCTCGAATGGGCGCGCGGCGAGACGGCCTTGCGGGTGCTCGCCGGGGTGCCGCTGTCGGCGGACTGCGACCGCGTGCTGCAGTGGGTCCATGGGTTGGAACGCTTCGGGCCCTGCGAGGTGACGCTGGGCCACGTCAACTGGCCGCCGCACTCGCGCGCCGCGTTCGGCGGGGCCGGGCCGCTGTTCGCCGGGCGCAATCCCGCCCGCGTGCAGCGGCTGCTCGAACGCGACGTGGCCGCGCGGGCGCAGGCGATCTCCCCGCGCTGGCGGCCGCGCGTGCGCGTGGTGCCGGCCTGGGGCCGGCCCGACGCAGCCTTGCTGGCCCTCGCGCGCACCGCCCGCGCCGAGTTGATCGTGATCGGCAGCCACCAGCGCCACGGCTTCAACCGCGTCGTGCACGGGTCCGTCTCACGCGACGTGTTGCGGCACGCAGCGGCCAGTGTCGCCTGCGTGCCCGTGGGTCTTGCCGCGCCCGAGTCCCCGCCGGTCGTGCCCGCGTTTCGGCGCATCCTCGTCGCGACCGACTTTTCGCCGCTGGGCAACGCCGCGATCGGCTGCGCCTTCGGTGCGGCGGCGCCGGCGGCGGAGGTGAAGATCGTCCATGTCGTCCCCGCCTCTAACCCGGCGACGGCGATCGCGGCCGGAGCGGCGCGAAGGCTCCCGCGCTCGAACCTGCGCCGGGCGGAGGCGGAGGCCGTGCAACGGCTGCGCGCGCTGGTGCCGCCCGAGATGGCGGCCCGCGCGGCGAGCGTGGAATGCGCGGTGCTCGCCGGCGGCGAGGCGGCCCGGATCATCGGGCAGGAGGCGGCGCGCTTCGGGGCCGACCTGATCTGCGTCGGCTCGCACGCCCGCGGGCCGGTGGCCGAGACGGTGCTCGGCTCCGTCGCCCGGGCCGTGCTGACCCAAAGCGAACGCCCGGTCCTCGTGGCCCGGGCGCTGCCGTGACATGGATCCGCCGGCTTCCACTCCCTCGTCTCCCCCGGCCGGCGCCGCGGTCTCCGCGGCGCCGCCGGCGGCGCCTGCAACCGCGCCCGCGGAACATCACGCGTTCGTGCGCGAGCTCGAGGCGCTGGTGACGAAATACGACCGCCAGGGCGTGCGGCTCGGCGCCCTGCTCGAGCGGACGGAGGGGCGGGGTTACTACCTCGTGCTGATCCTGATCGCGCTGCCGTTCGTCGGCCCCATCCCGCTGCCGGGATTCTCGATCCCGTTCGGGCTGGCGATCGCGCTCATCGGCCTCCGGCTCACCTGGGGACGCGGCACCTGGCTGCCGCGGTACTTTCTCGAGTGGGAAATCTCCCCCGGCTTGCTGTCCCGCGTCGTGCGCGGCACCGGGCGCACGCTCAAGGCGGTCGAGGTCGTGCTCCGGCCGCGGCTCGTATTCATGCAGGATGGACTGGCGTTCCGGCGGATCGGTGGCGCCATGATCCTGGTCTGCGGGTTGTTCATGGTGCTCCCGCTGCCGCTGCCGTTCAGCAACTCGCTCCCGGCCTGGACGGTGCTCTTCCTGGCCATCGGCGCGCTGGAGCGCGACGGGGTGTTCTTCATCCTCGGCGCGGTGGCATTCGGGGTGACCACCGCCTTCTTCACCTTCCTCGCGGTGGGTGGGGTGGAGGCGGTCGAGAAGCTGCGCCAGCTCTGGTGGCGCTCGGGCTGATCGGACCATGAAAAAACCTGGCAAGGCGGAGGCCAAACCGGCTCCGGCGGCACCGACGGGGCCGCCGCTCGGCTGTTTCTTCGCGCCAAGGAGCGTCGCGGTCATCGGGGCGAGCGAGCGGCCGGGCAGCGTCGGCCGCGCGCTCCTGGAGAACGTCGCGGATTTCGGCGGCCCGGTTTATCCGGTCAATTCCGCCCACTCCCGCGTGCTCGACCGCCGGGCCTGGCCGCGGATCACGGCGGTGCCCGGCACGGTCGACCTGGCCCTCATCGCCACGCCGGCCGCGACGGTGCCGGACGTCGTGCGCGATTGCGTCCGCGCCGGCGTGCGCGGGGCGATCGTGCTTTCGGCGGGTTTCAAGGAATGCGGGCCCGCCGGTGCGGCGCTCGAGCGCACGGTGCTGGCGGAGGCGCGGCGCGGCGGCCTGCGGCTCATCGGACCGAACTGCCTCGGGCTGATGGCCCCGCATGTGCGGCTCAACGCCACCTTCGCCGCGCCGCTGGCGCAGCCGGGACATGTGGCCTTCGTCAGCCAGAGCGGCGCGCTCTGCTCCGCGGTCCTCGACTGGAGCCGGCGCGAGAAGGTGGGGTTCAGCGCCTTCGTCTCGGTCGGTTCCATGCTCGACGTGGGGTGGGGTGACCTGATCGACGCGCTGGGGGACGATCCGCGGACGCGCAGCATCATCCTTTACATGGAGTCGGTCGGCGCCGCCCGCGCCTTCCTGTCGGCGGCGCGCGAGGTCTCGTTCTCCAAGCCGATCATCGTGGTCAAGGTCGGTCGCACCGCCGCGGCGGCCCGGGCGGCCGCGTCGCACACCGGGGCGCTCACGGGCAGCGACGCCGTCATCGACGCCGCGTTCCGCCGCGCCGGCGTGCTGCGGGTCGCGACGATCGAGGACATGTTCGACATGGCGGAAATCCTGTCGAAACAACCCGTGCCCGCGGGGCGCAGGCTCGGGATCGTGACCAACGCGGGCGGTCCGGGGGCCCTTGCCGTCGACCAGCTCGTCGCCGTCGGCGGCGAGCTCGCGCCCCTCGCGCCGGAAACCCTCGCGGCCCTCGATGCGGTGCTGCCGGCGGCGTGGAGCCGGGGCAATCCCGTGGACCTCCTTGGCGATGCCGACGACCGGCGCTACGAGCGGGCGATCGACCTGGTGGCGCGCGACCCAAATACCGATGGCGTGCTGGTGGTGCTCACCCCGCAGGCGATGACCGATCCGTTTGCCGTCGCGCAGGGCATCCGGCGGATCGGGCCGATGCCCGCCGGAAAGCCGCTGCTCGCGAGCTGGATGGGCGGTCCGGCCGTGGAGGCGGGCGAGGCGCTGCTCAACGAGGCCGGCGTGCCGACGTTCAAGTATCCCGACCGCGCCGCGGTCGCGTTCGACTACCTGTGGCGGCACGGGGACAACGTGCGCGCGCTTTATGAGACGCCGGTGCTCGACCCGCTGCCGCCGCCGCCCGCGGGGGCGTATCCGAATCCCGACGACATCCTCCGGGCGGCCCGGGGCGAGCGGCGCACGCTGCTCACCCAGGCCGAGGCGAAGCAGGTCCTCGCCGCCCACGGCGTGCCGGTGGTACCCGCGTTTCCGGCCGGCACCGAGGATGCCGCCGTCGAACGGGCCCGCGAGCTCGGCTACCCCGTCGTGCTCAAGGTGGATTCGCACCTCGTCACCCACAAGCGGGCCGCCGGCGGGGTGCGGCTCGACCTCCGGTCCGCCGACGCCGTCCGGCAGGCCTGGCGCGGCATCCGGCGCGCGGTGACGGAACACGCCGGGCCCGGAGCATTCCTGGGCGTGACGGTGGAGCGGATGATGCCGGCGGAAGGGATCGAGCTGCTCCTCGGCAGCAGTGTCGATCCGCAGTTTGGGCCGGTCATCGCCTTCGGCGCCGGCGGGAAGCTGGTCGAGGTGATCGCCGACCGCGCCCTGGGCCTGCCGCCGCTGACCTCCACTTTGGCGCGACAACTGATCGACGGCACGCGCATCGCCCGCGCCCTCTCCCGCGCCGAGGGCCACCCTGCGGTCGATCGGTCCGCGCTCGAGCAACTGGTCGTGCGTTTCAGCCAGTTCGTCGCCGCGCACCGCTGGATCAAGGAGGTCGACGTCAATCCGCTCCTGGCAACCGCCGATGGGTTCGTCGCCCTCGATGCCCGCATCATCCTCCACGATCCCGACCTCGACGAGAGCCAGCTTCCCGTCCCGGCGATCCGGCCGTATCCGCTGCAGTACGTGTCGACGGCGGCCTTGCGCGACGGCCGGCCCGTGCTCGTCCGGCCGATCCGGCCGGAGGACGAGCCGCTGATGGTGGACTTCCACGCGACGCTGTCCGACCGCAGCGTCTACTACCGCTATTTCGCGGCGCTGTCGCTCCGGCAGCGCACGAGCCACGCGCGGCTGGCGCGCATGTGCTTTGTCGACTACGACCGCGAGATCGCCCTCCTGGCGGTGCTCGACGACCCGGCCAGCGGCCAGCCGGTGGTGGCGGGCGTGGCCCGCCTGTGCCGGCTCCCGGGCCGGGCCGAAGCCGAGTTTGCCGTGGTGGTGTCCGACCCGTGGCAGCACCAGGGAATCGGCACGAAGTTGCTGCAGCAGCTCGTCGAAGTCGGGCGGGCCGAGGGGCTCAAGCGCATCGCCGGGCAGGTCCTGGCGGAGAATGGCGCCATGCTGCGAACCTGCGAGCGCGTCGGATTCCGCCTCCGGCACGGCGGCGGAACGGAATGCACGGCGGAGATCGCGCCATGAACACGGCGACGCCTTCCCCGCGGGCGGATCGGGTGCCGGGATCGTCGCGGGTGGGACGGGCGGCCGCGTGGATCGCGCTGTACCTTGCCCTGGCCCTCGCGCCGCTGGCGATGCTGCTCGCGGGCCCGCTGCCTGCAGGCGGCGGCCGGCGGTGGGATTTTGCGCTGGCGCTTGGTTTTGGTGGACTCGGCGTGCTGGGCCTGCAGTTCGCGCTGACGGCGCGGTTCCGCCGGGCGACAGCCCCGTTCGGCATCGACATCATCTATTATTTCCATCGCTACGCGGCCCTGGTCGGGGTCGCCCTGGTGGGGGCCCATTACGCGCTGCTGCGGCTCTGGTTCCCGGAGACGCTGGGCACGGCGAATCCGCTCGAGGCGCCGGGCCACCTGACCGCGGCCCGCGTCTCCCTCGTGCTCTTTTTCCTCCTGACGGTCTCCTCGCTGGCGCGGAAACAACTGCGACTCGAATACGATACCTGGCGGATCGCCCACGCGGTCATGGCGGTGAGCGCGATGGTGCTGGCGATCGGACATGTCCTGGCCGTCGGCCATTATACGGCGGCCGCCTGGCGTGGTTCCGTCTGGACGGTGTATTCGGCACTCTGGATCCTCGTGGCCGGCTACATCCGGATCGTCCGGCCATGGAGCCTGCTCCGCCAGCCCTACCGGGTGGTGTCCGTGGCGCCCGAGCGGGGGCGCTCGTGGACGCTCACCGTCGCCCCGGTGCGGGGCGCGGCGCTCGCGTTTCGGCCGGGGCAATTCGCGTGGCTGTCGCTCGGCTGCAGCCCGTTTCGCGCGCGGGAGCATCCGTTCTCATTTTCCGGCAGCGCGGCGGACCGGACGCAACTGCGTTTCACGATCAAGGAGCTGGGCGACTTCACCCGGACTCTCCGCGACGTGGCGCCGGGCAGCGTGTCCTACGTCGATGGGCCGCACGGCGTCTTCACCCCCGATTGCTTTCCGGCGGCGCCGGGATTCGTCTTCCTGACCGGTGGCGTCGGGCTCGCGCCGGTCATGAGCATGCTGCGCACCCTGGCAGACCGGGGCGACCGCCGGCCCCTGCAGTTGATCCATGGCAGCCGCGCCTGGGACGAAGTGCTTTTCCGCGAGGAACTGTCCGCGCTCCAGTCCCGGCTGGCCCTCGGCGTGGTGCACGTGTTGCAGGAACCCCCGCCGGGGTGGGATGGCCCGGTAGGGGTGTTGTCACCGGACGTGATCGCGCCGCTGATCGCATCGCGGGCGGCGACGGATGTGTTCTTCGTCTGCGGGCCGAAACCCATGACGGCTTCCGTGCAGCGCACCTTGCGCTCCCAAGGCGTGTCGCTCCGCCGGGTTCAGACGGAACATTTCGACATGGCGTGAGCGCCACCGTGACATGAGAGAACGCCTCGCCCTCCTGCTCTGCGGCCTGACCCTCGTGCTGGCGACGGGGCTGGCCTGGCTGTTCGCGGTCCGCCACAACCCGCGGCCTTCGCACCGCGCTCCGCCGGCGGTTTCCCCTCCGGCCCAATCGGTCACGGGCGCCCGCCTGTTTCTCGAGCAAGGCTGCGCCAACTGCCACGCCATCGGCGGCGCTGGCAATCCGCGATATCCGCTGGATGGCGTCGCCGCCCGTCGCGACCGCGCCGAGCTCGAGGCCTGGATCGGAGGGACGGGCGTCGCCGCCGGCCAGCTCGCGGGCTCCGTCGTGCGCCGCAAGGAGCGCTACCGGGAACTTCCGGCGGAAGACATGGCGGCGTTGCTGGATTACCTGCAGGCCGCAGGAGGCGGCCGGCCGTGAAGCGCCGCGCAGGGGCCAAGAAGTGCCCACGAATTCGCAACGACCGCGGAGCCCGCGGCGTTCGATGTGGTACGTTGACCGTGAACCCAGCCGAACCCCAGCGGAGGCACTCCAATGAAGACAATCGTGGCGGCAGTGGATTTCTCGGCGGCAACCGAGCCGGTGTTGCGTGAAGCGGTCCGGGTCTGCCGCCTGCTGAAGGCGAGGCTGGCGGTGGTGCACGTGGTGCCGCCGCCCTCGACGTTGCGCGACCTGTTTCCCGCCGGCGCGCTCTCGGCCGAGCTGCTGCTGGCGGCGAAACGGGAGGCATCGGAACGCCTCGAACAGATCGCGCGCGCCGTGGGACGGAAAGTGCGGCGCGTGGAGATTCTCCGGGTGACCGGCGAGCCGGTGGGTGCGATCGTGGCGGAGGCCGCGCGACTGAAGGCGGAGTTCCTCCTGATCGGGGCCCACGGTCACACGGCGATCTTCGACCGCCTGACGGGCGGGGTCGCGCGCGGTGTCCTGGCGCGCGCGGAATGTCCGGTGATCGTCGTCCCGGCAGCGCGATCCCGGCGGGCATGAGCGCACGGGAAGCGAAACCGCCGCCGGCGGATTGGACGTGGCACCGCGAAACGCTGCTCGCGCTTCGCCGCCACCTCGTCAGCGGGCGCGGGGAACTCGGCCTGGAGCCCGGCGCCGTGGCGCAATCCGGGACCTACGACCACGAACTCGCCCTCGCGCTGCCGGCCGACCGGGCCCTGGCGCTGCGCGAGGTGGAGGACGCGCTGCGGCGGATCGAGCGCGGCACGTACGGAATCTGCGAGGCGACCGGCGTGCCGATCGCGCGCGTGCGCCTGCGCGCGGCACCCTGGCGCCGGTACACCCCGCAGGCGTCGCGCCGGTTGAAGGTGCTGTAGACGAGGCCGGCAGAGCGCGCCCGCCGAGTCGCAGCCGATCAGGGCGGGCACCGAAACGCAAAGACGCGAAGGAGAGCAAGGACTCGCGCAGGAAAGCTTGGCGAAACGTCGCGTTTCTTTGCGACTTGGCGTTTAGGTTTGGGGTACAGCCCTATCGAATCTGCGCTAGGAAAGGGCGGCGACCGGCGGGCGGGTTTGCCTGGTTTCCGCCTTCGCGGCACCGCCCGGGCCAGCGCGGAAACTGCGCCAGCTCCGGAGCGGCCAGGCGGCGGCCAGCATCACGGCGAGCTGGGACGCGGCGAACGCAATCAACCACCAGAAAGCGGCGCCCATGAAGCCATAGCTGTGGAGGCCCACGCCCAGCATGTTGACGCCAAACCAGCTCCACGCGGTCACGATGTTGCCGAAGACGGCCATCACCGCCAGGCCGCGCTCGCGGACGAACCCCCCGATGCGGGCGTGCAGGATGAGCGCATTCCACATCACGATCAGCAGGGCACCGTTTTCCTTGGGATCCCAGCCCCAGAAGCGACCCCACGACTGGTCGGCCCAGATGCCGCCGAGCACGGTGCCGACGAAGCTGAAGAGCGTCGCCACGCACACGGTGCCGTAGATCATGCGTGCGATCCCGTCGGCGGTCGCCGGATCGAGCGAGCGCGTGAACCGCCCGCGCAGCACGTAGATGAGGGCGAGGAATCCCGCGAGGAAGGTCGCGGAGTAGCCGACCGTGATCGTGACCACGTGCGTCGCCAGCCAGAAGTTGGAATCGAGCACGGCGCGCATCATCTCGAGGGTGTCGCCCGAGAGCGCGAGGTGATGCGCGATCAGCAACGTGGCGAAACCGATCAGACCCGCCGCGGCGCTGCCGATGGCATTGCGGAAGCAGAACTCGAGCACGAGGCAGAGCGCGACGGCAGCCCACCCGACGAACAACGCCGACGAATACAGGTTCGTCACGGGCGGCCGCCCCTCGAGCCACATGCGCGCGCCGATGCCGGCGGTGGTGAGCGCGAACGCCAGCGCGACGAGCACGAAGGCGGAACGTCCCAGCGCATCCGGCCACCGCAACCATGAGAGCAGCGCGACGAGCAATGCGGCGACGTGGAGGATCGAGGCGGTGTAGAACGGCTGCGCGGCGTTGAAGCGAAATTCGAACGCGATCCGACGCAACGCGTACGGCAGCGAGCCGGGCAGGCCGGCGTGAAGCTCGGCCACGTGGCGGTTGAAGCCCGGGGCATCGCCTGCCAGCCACGCGCGGCCGACGGCGGCGTAGGCCCGGGCCGCAGGCGCGACCGCCGGGCGGGAGAAACGCTCGGTCCAGGCTCCGCCCGCCGTCTTCCACCCGGACGCGTCGGGCGTCTCGACCGGCGGCGGGATCACATGCAGGTAGCCGCTGCGGTCCATGACCGCGAAGGCGCGGGCGAGTTCGACGGTGAGCGCCGCATCGGCCGGCGCGAGCGCCCGCCCGTCCGATGGAGGTTCGCCCGCGCCGGGGCCCGGCGGCAGCATCTCGAAGCGCGCCAGCCGCTCGAGAAATGCCGGGTCGCCGGGCGCGACCAGGCTCGCCTGCAGACGCTGGTAGAGAAGCAGGGCGTCGCGCAGCTTCACCACGGCCCGCTGGAAGGCGGAACGGCCGCTCGCGGCCGTCGCATCGGCCAGCTTTGCCTGGCGGTCGATGTCGCCGAGGCGGGCGGCGAACTGCTGCAGCGCGAAACGCTTCCCGCCGTCACCGTCCCCGGGAGCGAGTCCGAGCAGCGCGAGGACCTCGGGGTGCACGATCTCGAAGACGCGGTAAGCGTCGGCGGCGGCGGGCCGATACAGGACGTCGAGCAGCCACTCCGCCGGCGGCACGGAGCGCCCGCCGGGTGCGGTCACCCGCTGCCGGCCCTGGAACACCAGCAGCGAGGTGCGCGCGACGGTGTCGAGAGGCTTCACGCGGCCATTGACCAGCGTCGGCAGCCGCGAGAAGCCGAGCACGTCGAACGCGGCGGGATTCCGCGGCGCGCGCAACGACCAGGCGATGGCGAGCAGCGCAAGCCCGCCCACGACGGCGGCGAGCCCGTTGCGCAGGAGCTGGCTTTCCGGCGGCGGCGGCGCGGCGGCCGGACGCGGCGCGGCCGCGGGGCCGCGGACGGAGGACGTCCGCCGGCGGACGAACCCGGCGAGGTGGAAACCGAACTGATAGACGAGCCCGAGCCCCATCAGCGTCGGCGGTGCGGGCTGGAAGGCGACCGCGCGTTCGAGCGCTTCGCCGGCCGGCACCAGCTTGCCCATCGCCCGCTGCGTCATGCCGAGATTGTGCCAGGCCGGCGGGTAGTCGGGCG
>ERZ761602.2280-NODE-2280-length-30706-cov-4.373038_pt1 | contig 30706 bp, 35 predicted proteins | sample MGYA00512165_ERZ761602 | MGnify/ENA primary metagenome ERZ761602 (study PRJEB28899, sample SAMN02445085) | bioreactor sludge metagenome | biome: EBPR sludge; isolation source: Thorneside wastewater treatment plant | place: Australia: Brisbane, Thorneside...
AAGCTGAGGCCCTTCGGCTACCGCCTCGCCGGCTGGAGCCTCGGCCGCAAGGCCGAGCCGGGGGTCGAGAGCTTTGCGGGTGCGGGCGAACTGGGGGCATTCCTGGCGCGCAGCGACATCCTCGTCTGCCTGCTGCCGCTGACCCCGGCGACGCGCGGCATCCTGAACAGCGCCGCGTTCGACCGCCTGCCGCGCGGCGCCCGCCTCATCAACGCGGCGCGCGGCGGCCATCTCATCGAGAGCGATCTCATCGCGGCGCTGGACGAGGGCCAGATCGGCGGCGCGACGCTGGACGTGTTCCAGAGCGAACCGCTGCCGGCCGCGAGCCCGCTCTGGACGCACCCGAAGGTGATCGTGACGCCGCACATCGCGGCGATCACCGACCCCCGCTCGACCGCGCAGCAGATGGCCGAAAGCATGGCGCGGGTGCGGCGCGGCGAGGCGCCCCTCAACCCTGTCGATCTGACGAAGGGCTACTAGCCCGCCCGACAGGACCGGGCGAATGGCTCCCGCACCTCAGTCGTGCCGGATCAGCGTGCCGGCGCCGTGCTCGGTGAAGAGCTCGACCAGCAGGACGTGCGGGATGCGCCCGTCGAGGATGACGACCGCCTCGACGCCGGTGTTCAGCGCATCGATGCAGGTCTGCACCTTGGGGATCATGCCGCCCGAGATCGTGCCGTCCTTGATCAGCGCCCTGGCCTCCGAGACGGTCAGCGAGGGCATGATGTTGCCCTGGCGGTCCAGCACGCCGGGAACGTCGGTGAGGAACAGCAGGCGGTCGGCGTTCAGTGCGCCGGCGATCGCACCGGCCACCGTGTCGGCGTTGATGTTGTAGGTCTCGCCGTGCTTGCCCACCCCGATCGGCGCGACCACGGGGATGAGGTCGGAGTTCATGATCGTCTCCAGCACCTCGGCGTTGATCTGCTCGGGCTCGCCCACGAAGCCCAGATCGATGATCCGCTCGACATTGCCGGTCGCGTCGCGCTTCACGCGCTGCAGCTTCTTGGCGACGATCATGTTGCCGTCCTTGCCGGACAGGCCCACCGCCCGTCCGCCGGCCGAGTTGATCGCCGAGACCAGCGCCTTGTTGATCGAGCCGGTCAGGACCATCTCGACGACGTCGATGGCGTTGCGGTCGGTGACGCGCAGGCCGTCGATGAACTCGCTCTTGATGTTGAGCCGCTCCAGCATCGCGCCGATCTGCGGCCCGCCGCCATGGACGACGACCGGGTCGATGCCGGTCTGCTTCATCAGGACGAGGCTCTGCGCGAAATGCTCCGAGACGCCCTCCTCGCCCATGGCGTGGCCGCCGTATTTCACGACGATCGTCTTGCCGTCGTAGCGCAGGATGTAGGGCAGCGCCTCGACCAGGGTCCGCGCCGTCCGGCGCCAGTTGGCCAGCTGACGCCGCTCGAAGGGCAGGTCGTCGCGCGGCTGATCGTCGGTGGACATGGGCATCGGCGCTCGGGCTGGAATTCAGGTCGCGGGCTTATAGCCCGGCAGGCTGGTCGCGTCCAAGCCGGACGCGGCGGCGACGAGGCCGCGCAATTGCGCGATTCCGAAGCCGGTTTCGCTGGAGGTCGGCATGATCACCGGATGGGCGGCGGGGTGCTTTTCCGCCCGCGCGGCGGTCGCCTTGAGGACGGCGGCGAGCTCTGCCGCCTTCAGCTTGTCGATCTTGGTCAGGACGATCTGATAGCTGACGGCCGCCTCGTCCATCGCCGTCATCGCCTCCTCGTCGGAGGGTTTCAGGCCATGGCGGCTGTCGACCAGCAGCATGACGCGCTTCAGCGAGGCCCGCCCGCGCAGATACTGGAAGATCAGCTTGGTCCACTGCTCGGACAGCTTGCGCTCGATGCGGGCATAGCCGTAGCCGGGCAGGTCCGCGAGGCTGAGCGCGCCGGCGAGCGCGAAGAAGTTGAGTTCGCGGGTGCGCCCCGGCGTGTTCGAGACGCGGGCCAGCGTCTTGCGGCGGGTCAGCGCGTTGACGAGGCTCGACTTGCCGACATTCGAGCGGCCCGCGAAGGCGATCTCGGGTTTGTCGCCGGGCGGCAACCCGTCCATCTTCACCACGCCGCGCAGGAAGACGCACTCCTGCTCGAACAGCCAGCGCCCGAAGGCGATGTCTTCGTCCGCCACTTCGGGCAGGAAGTCCTCGTATGAGGCGCCGGCCGCCATCACGCCTTGGCGCGGCCGAAGAAGAGCCGGAACGGCCAGCTCGCCTTCAGATTGTCCAACAGGTGAATCTCCGCCTTCATGCGGCGCATGATCGCGTATTGCTGCGCCATCGACAGGAAGCCGTTCCAGGCCCAGTAGATCACCAGGCCCGCCGGGAACGAGGCCAGCATGAACATGAAGAGCCACGGCATGATGCCGAACATGCGCTGCTGGATCGGATCGGGGGCCGGCGGGTTCATCTTCATCTGGACCCACATCACCAGGCCGTTGATCAGCGGCCAGGCGCCGAGCACCAGGAAGGCCGGTACGGCATAGGGCAGCAGGCCGAACAGGTTGAACACCGAGGTCGGATCGTGCGCCGACAGATCCTGGATCCAGCCGAAGAACGGCGCATGGCGCATCTCGATGGAGACGTAGAGCACCTTGTAGAGCGAGAAGAAGACCGGGATCTGCAGCAGCAGCGGCAGGCAGCCCGAGACCGGGTTGACCTTCTCGCGGCGATAGAGCGCCATCATCTCCTGCTGCAGCTTGGGCGCGTCGTCCTTCCAGCGCTCGCGCAGCGCCATCATCTCGGGCTGGATCTTCTTCATCTTCGCCATCGACTCGTAGGACTTGTTGGCGAGCGGGAAGAACAGCGCCTTCAGCATCACGGTCAGCAGCAGGATCGCGACGCCGAAATTCCCGACCAGGCCGTAGAGCCAGTCCATCACCAGGAAGATCGGCTTGGTCAGGAAGAAGAACCAGCCCCAGTCGACCGCCAGGTCGAAGCGCTGGATGCCGCCCTCGGCATAGCGGTCGACGAGCGAGACGACCTTTGCGCCGGCGAAGAAATTATGGGTGACGCCGGCGCTGGCGCCCGGCGCGATCTCGCGCGCCGTCTTGTAGACGAAGTCGGCCTGGTAGCGCTCCCACGTACCCTGGTTGGCCGCCCGGAAGGTGGCGGTGACCGGCTCGTTCTGGGCAGGCGCCAGGGCGGTCATCCAGTAGTGATCGGTGAAGCCGAGCCAGCCGCCGGTCGTCTCCTGGCTGTCGATCCGTCCGCCTTCCTCGACGATCTCCTCGTAGTCCTTCTCGTGCAGCGTGCCGTTCATCACGCCGATCATGCCCTGATGCACCACCCAGATGGGCAGGAAGTAGGGCACGCCCCCGCGGACGATCGCACCATAGGGGAACAGCTTGACCGCCGCGCCGCTGCGGTTCTCCACCGCGTCGTCGATGGTCATCATGTAGTCGGCGTCGATGTTGATGGTGCGGCGGAAGACCAGCCCCTGGCCGTTGTCCCACTCCAGCACGACCGGCTTGCCGGGGCTCAGCGTGTCGCCGCTGACCGCGCGCCACTCGGTTTCGGCGTTCGGCAGGGCGAGGCTCGTGCCCGGCTCGGCCGTCCAGCCGAACTCCGCGTAGTAGGGGTTGGTGACGCCGACCGGCTCCAGCAGCGTGATTTCGGGTGCGTTCTTCTCGATCGTGGTCCGATAGCGCTTGAGATTGAGATCGTCGAAACGCGCACCCTTCAGGCGGATCGAGCCGTCGACCGCCGGCGTGTCGATGGCGATGCGCGCCCCTTCGGCGGCGAGCGCCGTCTCGCGCGGCACGTGCTGGTAGGCCGCCGCCGAGGCGGCCGGCACGCCCGGCACCGTCGCTTCCGCGGCCTGCTGCTGCTGGGCCTCCTGCTTGGGCTTGTCGGCCGGCGGGAACAGCACGAACCAGCCGACGAAGACGGCCATCGACAAAGCGACGGCGATGATCAGGTTGCGGGTATCGCCGCCTTGGGGCTGCTGGTTCATGTCGGACCGTTCAGGGATGGCCGGCGCAGTCGTGCGCGGCGTGTCGGTGGCTCTTGGCGGGCGGCACGGGATCGTAGCCCGAGCCGCCGCCTAGCCAGGTGATGGGATGGCATCTGAGAATGCGCCGGACGCCCAGCCACAGGCCCTTGAGGGCGCCATGGGTCTCGATCGCCTCCAGCGCATAGCGCGAGCAGGTCGGCTCGAAGCGGCAGGCCTGGGGCAGCATCGGCGAGATCAGGTATTTGTAGGCCCGGATCGGCGCCGCCGCGATGCGGCGCGCCCAGGTGCGCGGCGGCGTCTCGGCGGGATGTTCAGACATGGTCGGGGCCGTCGGGTTCCGCAGGTCCCGGCACTGGGGGGCCGGGCAAGGAAGGGTTGGAGTCTCGCGGCGCGGCTTTCGCGCCCCTGGCCGCGCGCCTCGCCGCCTCGGCCAGCGCTTCTTTAAGGTCCGCCAGCAGCGAAGGAAAGGGGGCGTCGGCCGCCGCCTGCCGTCCGATGATCACGTAGTCGGTGCCCGGCGCGCCGCTGTCGCCCAGAACGGCCTGCACCGCCGCGCGAAAGCGGCGGCGGATGCGGTTCCGGACGGCCGCGTTGCCCTCTTTCTTGGTGACGGTGAAGCCGACGCCGATCGCCGCGTCGCCGTCGCCCCGGTCGCGCCGCTGCAGCGTCAGCGTCGGGCGATGGACGCGCAGGCCCTTGGCGGTTTCCAGAAACTGCCGCCGCGCCTTGAGGACGCGCAAAACGCGGAAACCGGCCTTTCGGCCGGCTTCGGGTAGAGTGCGGTCCTCGCTCATGATGCGGCGGGCACCGCCCGCCGGCCCCGGCTCAGGCCGACAGGCGCTTGCGGCCGTGGGCGCGGCGCTTCGCCAGCACCTTGCGGCCGCCGACCGTCGCGGAGCGGCTGCGGAAGCCGTGGCGGCGCTTGCGAACGATCTTGGAGGGCTGGTAGGTCCGCTTCATCACACGTCTCCTGAACCTCGCGGTCGCACCGAAGCGCGCCCTGCGGGGCTCGTCTGCAAAAGAGGCGCGGAGATACGGGATGCGCCGCCCCGAGTCAACTGCGCCGAGGTTAACATTCCGCCGCAATTGCGGTCCCGACTGACTGTCCCACCAGAGGAGTATCGAGATGCCCAAGACCCTCCTGATCGCCGCCGTCCTCGCCGCCGCCTGCGCTGCCGCGGCCCCGACCGCCCGCGCCGACGCCCTGCCCATGCCGATCGAGCTGAACGAGTTCCAGGCCGAACTGATCGGCATGTGGCAGCAGCAGGGCTGGAGCTATCCCCAGGGCCTCGGCCACAGCGCCCAGATCGAGACCATCGCCTTCGGCAACGAGGACATGACGATCATCGGCCTCGGCGGCGTGCCGATGGTCGCCGACATGCGCACCCGCGCCGTGACCGGCACCTGGACGGCGCGGCGCCTCGACCGCAAGACGATCGAGGTGACCCTCGATCAAGGCTCGGACCGCGGCACCGTGCTGACGCTGGTGTTCGACGGTCCGGACGCCTTCACCATGACGAATGCCGAGGAGTCCTATATGACGCCCGGGAAATTCCAGCGGGTCGGCGGAAAAATCGAACCTCTGGAGCGCTGAACCCCGGCGACGGTCTTACCTTCGTCATGACGGCGTCCTATCAACGCGCCATGAACGATACGACCGTCTCCGCCGTCTTCGAGGGCATCCACAATTTTCGCGACTTCGGCGGCTATGCGGCGGCCGGCGGCGGGCGCGTGCGCACCGGCCGGCTCTACCGCTCGGCCCATTACGCAACGGCGACCGATGCCGATCTCGAGCGCTTCGCGGCGCTCGGCATGGCGGCGATCGTCGATCTGCGGCGGCCCGCCGAACGCACGCGGTTTCCGACCCGGCGCTCGCCGGCCTGCCGCGCCCGCGTGATTTCCTACGGCCAGCCCTCCGACGAGGTCGAGCCGCCGCATCTGGGCACCCTGGCCGAGCCGGGCCTGACGACGCAGACGATCACCGAGCGGATGATCGAGGTCTATCGCGACCTCGCGCACGAGCCGGGCCACCTTCAGGTCTTCGCCGACGCCTTCGCCGCGCTCGCCGAGGCCGACGGGCCGATCGTCGTCCACTGCCATGCCGGCAAGGACCGCACCGGCCTCATCGCCGCCTTCATCCACCACGCGCTGGGCGTCTCGGAGGCCGACATCTACGCCGACTACATGCGCACCAATACGGCGAGCCGGATCGAGGAGCGCCTGCCCGAGCTTGCCCGCATCTTCCGCGAGCTGAACGGCGCCGACGCGCCGCTCGATCTGCTGCGCCATGTCTATCGGGTGGAGGAAGACTACCTCGCCACCGCCTACCGGGCGATCGCCGAGCGCGACGGCTCGCTCGACGCCTATCTGGAGAACCGCCTCGGCGTCACGCCGGCGCTGCGCGCCCGCCTGCGCGAGCGCCTGATCGAGCGCCCCTGAGCTTCAGGCCCGCCCGCCCGTCAGATAGTCCATCTTGCCGACCTCCACGCCGTTGTGGCGCAGGATGTTGTAGGCGGTGACGGCATGGAAGAAGGCGTTGGGCAGCGCGAAGGTCTGAAGATAGTCGAGGCCGGTGAAGGTGTATTCGCTGGCGCCCGCCTTCATCTTCACCTCGCGCTCCGCCGCACCGGCGAAGGCCGCTTCGTCGAGCCCCTTCAGGAAGGCGATCGTCTTGTCGAGCCGGGCCTGAAGCTCGGGAAAGCTCGTCTCGGTGTCGGGATAGGAGGGCAGGGCGGCCCCGGCGAGCCGCGCGCCCGCACCCTTGGCCGAGTCCGACACCATCTGCACCTGGCGGGCGAGCGGCAGCATGTCGAGCGCCAGCCGCGCCCCCAGCAGAACCGACGGCTCGATCTGGCGCGCCGCCGCATGGGCCTCGCCCTTGGCCAGCAGGTGCTTCAGCGTTTCCAGCAGGCGGACCAGCGGCGGCACGGCGGCCTGATACATCGACACGGTCATTCCCGGCTCTCCCTTGAGGTTGGCCTCTCAATTGGGGAGGCGCGCGCCGGACGCAATGGCCCGCCGCGTCGATCACATCCGCCGCCGGCGTGACGGCTGCCGCTGGGGCGTCGCGGCGGCGGCGAAGCTGTGATCCGGCGCACAGAGCGCGCGGCGCACGGCGCGTATCTCCGCGGCCGCAACAAGGAGCCACCGCCATGCTTTCCTGGATCGTCGCCGCCAACGACCGCCTGCACAGCCGGCTTGACGGCCTCGCCCTTCTGCCGCTCGGCTTCGCCGTCGTCCTCGGCTTCTTCGTGCTCGCCACGGCGTTGCTCGAGGACCCGGCCGGCGCTCTCGCGCTGTCGCATGTCGCGCGCTTCGCCGCCTAGAGCGGCCGGCGCGACTTGAAGGCGGCGGCGAGCGTGCCCTCGTCGAGATAGCCGAGTTCGCCGCCCACCGGTACGCCGTGTCCCAGGCGGGTGACATGGACGCCGCCGCCCAGCCGCTCGGTCAGATAATGCGCCGTCGCCTGGCCCTCGACGGTCGCCGCCAGCGCCAGCACCACCTCGACGCCCGGCCGTTCGCGCACGCGTTCGAGCAGCCCCGCGATGTTCAGCGCCTCGGGACCGCGCCCGTCCAGCGCCGACAGCGTGCCGCCGAGCACGTGATAGCGCCCGCGATAGACGCCCGCCCGCTCCAGCGCCCAGACGTCGCCGACGTCTTCCACGACGCAGAGCAGCGCATCGTCGCGCCGCGGATCGGCGCACAGGCCGCACGGATCGGTCGTATCGATATGGCCGCACACCGAGCAGACCCTGATCGCCGCGGCCGCCTCGCGCAGCGCCGCGCTCAAGGGGTCCAGCAGCGTCTCGCGTTTCTTGATCAGCGCCAGCGCGGCGCGCCGGGCCGAGCGCGGACCGAGCCCCGGCAGCTTGGCCAGCGCCTGAACCAGCCGCTCGATCTCGGGGCCTGACAGGGCGGCCTTCATCGCCGGATCAGAACGGCATCTTGAAGCCCGGCGGCAGGGCGAGCCCGGCCGTCATCTTCTGCATTTCCTCGCCCATCAGCTGGTCCAGCTTGGCTTTGGCGGCGGCATGGGCGGCGATGATGAGATCCTCCAGGATCTCAGCCTCGTCGGGCTTCAGCAGCGACTTGTCGATGACGAGGCGCTTCATCGCGCCCTTGTTGTGCAGCGTCACGACGACGAGGCCGCCGCCGCTGACCCCGTCAGCCTCCAGCGTCTCGACCCGCGCCTGCGCCCCGGCGAGCTTCTCCTGCATCGCCTGCGCCTGCTTCATCAGTTCTTCCAGCTTGCTCATTCGTCGTCCGCCATGTCGGGGTCGCCGGTTTCCGGCGCACCCAGTGTTTCCGCCTCGATCACGTCGATGATCTTGGCGCCGGGAAAGGCCTCGAGCGCCGCCTTCACCAGCGGGTGCTGCGAGACCGCGTTCATGGTCGCGGCGCGGGCGTTGTCGCGCGCCTCGGCGATCGAAGGCGCGCCGCCGCTCTCGCGCATGTCGATCAGCCAGCTCTTGCCGGTCCAGGCCTTCAGCCGGTCCTGCAGGCCGGAGACGATCTCCTTGGGGTTCGCGCCCGGCGCGAAGGCGATCGCCATTCGGCCGTCGGCGAAGCTGACGAGGCGCACGAATTTCTCGACCCGCGCCTTGAGGATCAGGTCGTCCTCTTCCTCCAGCCGGCGCAGCAGCGCCTCGAAGGTGGGGACCGAAACCGCGGTCGGCTGCTCGTCCGCCTGGGCGCGGGCCTGGATCGGCGCGCCGCGTCCGTCGGCCGAGGCGCGCGCCCCGCCGCTGCCGGGGACAGGGCCGCGCGGCGCCGCGCCGGGGGCCGCCCCGCCGCCCTTGGCGGCTTCGGCGATCAGCCGGTCGAGCGGCGGCAGATCGGCCGCGAAGCAGAGCCGGGCGATCGCCATCTCGGCCGCCTGGATGGCCAGCGGCGCGTCGCGCGTCTCGGCGAGCGAGCGCAGCAGCAGCGTCCAGGCGCGGGTCAGCGTCTGCATGGTGAGGCGCGCCGCCATGGCGAGACCCTGGTCGCGCTCGGCGGGCGAGGCGGCCACGTCCTTGGAGGCCTCTGGCGCGATCTTCAGCCGGGTCAGCCAGTGGGTCAGCTCCAGCATGTCCTGGAGCACGGCGATCGGGTCGGCCCCGGCATCGTACTGGCTGCGCAGCTCGGCGAGCGCCCCGGCGGCGTCGCCCTTCATGGTGAGGTCGTAGAGATCGAGCACCCGCGCCCGGTCGGCGAGACCGAGCATGGCGCGGATCTGGGCGGCGTCGGGCGGCGCCCCGTCCTCGGCCAGCGCCAGCGCCTGATCGAGGATCGAGAGCGCGTCGCGCACCGAGCCCTCGGCCGCCCGCGCGACGATCGCCAGCGCATCGTCCGGCACGGCGAAGCCTTCCTCGGACGCGATGGATTTCAGATGCGCCACCAGGCCCTCGGCCGGAATGCGGCGCAGGTCGAAGCGCTGGCAGCGCGACAGCACCGTCACCGGCACCTTGCGGATCTCGGTGGTGGCAAAGATGAACTTCACATGCGGCGGCGGCTCCTCCAGCGTCTTCAACAGCCCGTTGAAGGCGTTCTTGGAGAGCATGTGCACTTCGTCGATGATGTAGACCTTGTAGCGCGCCTCGGCCGGCAGGTAGCGCGTGCCCTCGATGATCTCGCGGATGTCGTCGATGCCGGTGCGGCTGGCGGCGTCCATCTCGAAGACGTCGGGATGGCGCGACTCGGCGATCGCGACGCAGGGCCCGCACTGGCCGCAGGGCTGGATCGTCGGTTCGCTGCGGCGGCCGTCCGGGCCGATGCAGTTGAGCGCCCTTGCGACGATGCGGGCGGTCGTCGTCTTGCCCACCCCGCGCACCCCGGTCAGCATGAAGGCGTGGGCGATGCGGCGGCTGGCGAAGGCGTTGCCCAGCGTGCGCACCATCGCGTCCTGACCGATCAGGCTGTCGAAGGTCTGCGGGCGGTATTTGCGGGCGAGGACACGGTAGGCGCCGCGGTCCCGCGTCTGCGGCGGGGCGTCGAGCCCGAGGAGCGACGGTTCGTCCGTCATGCGCCGCGTCGCGCCTCTGTCGCAGGAGGAGATGGAAACGGGTGGGAGGCTGACATCGACCCGAGAAGAACTCGTTACGGCTGCTTCCTTCCGGACCTGACCGGGTTGGCGAGGATCACGTCCGCGCCAACCTCCCGAAACGAGTATATCAGAAGCGCGGGGGCTTTCCGCAAGTCTTGAACGCACGGCTTGCGCGCCGCCCGGCCCCCGTGTGAATCATGCCGGCCATGCCCTTCACCTTCGCCAGCCCCAACACGTTCGCCAACAACCCGCTCGACCGCGCCAGCGAGAAGCGCGCCGATGCCGGCTGGATCGCCCTGAAATTCAAGGAGCCGTCCACGCTGGTCATCCCCTTCTGGAAGCTGCGGCCCTTCGCCATGAAGGGGGCCGACGGGCGGCCGGAAGCCGGCTTTCTCCGCCCCGGCCTCTGCGAGAACCTGATGGGCCCGGGCGCGCCGCTTGTCTTTCTCGGCCAGGACAAGGGCGGCGCCTATTTCGCGATCGACATCTCGGCCGCCCGCGACCCGGAAAACGAAGGTCCGCTGGCCGGCCTCGGCACCTTCCCCGACCTGCGCGGCCTCGCCATGGAGCTGCCGGCCGGCGATGCGGCGATTCTCGCCCAGGCCAAGTCGATGATCGACTGGCACCAGCGCCACCGCTTCTGCGCCGCCTGCGGCGCCCCCACGGCGCTCAGCGAGGGCGGCTACAAGCGCGAATGCGGGGTCTGCAAGGCCGAGCACTTCCCGCGCGTCGATCCGGTGGCGATCATGCTGGCGACCTGGGAGGACAAATGCCTGCTCGGCCGCGGCCGGGCTTTCCCGAAAGGCATGTTCTCGGCGCTCGCCGGCTTCATCGAGCCGGGCGAGACGATCGAGGAGGCGGTGGCGCGCGAACTCTTCGAGGAGGCGGGGGTGCGCGTCGCCTCGGTGCGCTACCACTCGACCCAGCCTTGGCCCTGGCCCTCGCAGCTGATGATCGGCTGCTTCGCCGAGGCCGAATCGGACGCCATCACGGTCGACGAGAACGAACTGGCCGAGGCCCGCTGGGTCGACAAGGCGACGGTGCGCGCGACGCTGGCGGGCCAGGGGCCGGAGGGTTTCTGGGTGCCGCCCAGGCTGGCGATCGCCCATCAGCTGATCCGCGCCTGGGCCGAGACGGACTGACCGCCGGGCGGCGCTACTTCTTCAGCGAGACGATCAGCGCCACCACATCCGCCTTCTCGTCGTCGAGCAGGCGGTAGGTCGACATCGGGAAATGGTCTTCCTCAAGGAAGGCCGCCAGATAGGCCCGGTCGCGTCCGGGCCGCTGGGCGATCTGCTCGTAGGTCGGGGCGCGGTCCTGGTCGCTCTCCACGCCGCGCACGCTGTGGCAGGCGGCGCACCATTCGGCGACCACCTTCTCGCCGCGCCCGGGATCGCCGCCGAAGCGCCCGGGCGGCGTCGCGCAGGCGGCGAGCACGGCGAGGCCGGCGACGGACAGGGCGGCGGCCAGGCGGCTTGCGTGTGTCATGGCTCTATTCCTTGGCGTCCGGCGGGACGCGCGAATCGCAGCGATCATCGGCGCCCCGGGGGCGGGCGGCAACCGCGCGCGTCAAGCCGCGGCCGCCTGCGCGGCGACCCGGAAGGGATGGCCGGGATAGACGCCCAGCACCTGTACATGGCTGGAGAAGAACTGCAGCTCCTCCAGGGCGAGGCGCACGTTGCGCTCCTCGGGGTGGCCGTCGATCTCCAGATAGAACTGCGTTGCGGTAAAGGTCCCGCCCAGCTGATAGCTCTCCAGCTTGGTCATGTTGATCCCGTTGGTGGCGAAGCCGCCCAGCGCCTTGTAGAGCGCCGCCGGAACGTTCCGTACACGGAAGACGAGGCTGGTGACGGTGAGCCCGGCCGCGCCGCGCGGCGCCGTCTCGGCCTCGCGCGCCATGATCAGGAACCGCGTCATGTTGTGCGCCGCGTCCTCGACGTCGGCTTTGAGCACCTCCAGCCCGTAGAGTTCGCCGGCCAGCCGCGAGGCGACCGCCGCGACGCTGGGATCGCCCAGTTCGGCGACATGGCGCGCCGCGCCCGCCGTATCGTGCCACTCCTGCGCATGCAGCTTCATCTCGCGGATCAGCCTGCGGCATTGGCCGAGCGCCGGGCCCTGGCTGACGATGGTGCGCACGCCGGCGAGCGGCGCGCCTTTCAGCCCCAGCAATTGCAGATTGATGCGCACGAAGTGCTCGCCGACGATGTGCAGCCCGGCCTCGGGCAGCAGATGGTGGATGTCGGCGATGCGGCCATGCAGCGAGTTCTCGACCGGAATGATCGCAAGATCGCTCTCGCCCGAACGCACCGCCTCGACCGCGTCCTCGAAGGTCTCCTTCGCCACCGCCTCGGCATGAGGCAGCGACTCGCGCGCCGCCTGGTTGCCGAACGCGCCGGGCTCCCCCTGGAAGGCGACGCGCCGGGCTTTGGCGATGAGGCTGTTCATGGGTGTGTCTCCGTGGCGCGGCCGAACGCGGCCCGCGCCTTTTCAAGATCCTCGGGCGTATCGACGCCCAGCGGCACGCCGCCCACGCGGGCGACGGCGATGGTCATCCCGGCTTCCAGCGCCCTGAGCTGTTCCAGCTTCTCGCGCTTCTCCAGCGGCGAGGGGGGCAGGGCGACGAAGCGCTCCAGCGCCGCCCGGCGATAGGCGTAGATGCCGATATGGTGCAGCAGTTCGCCCTCGCCCCAGGGGGCGCTCGCCCGGGTGAAATAGAGCGCCCGGCCGGTCCGGCCGCCCTCGTTCCAGGCGACGACCGCCTTGACGACATTGGGATTGGCGCGGTCCTCCGCGGCGCAGGGGGCGACCAGCGTGGCGATGTCGGCGCCGCTCTCCTCCAGCGCCGCCGCGACGTCGCGAATCGCCTGCGACTCCAGCGTCGGCAGATCGCCCTGCAGATTGACGACCGCGTCATAGGCGCGGTCCGGGTCGATCCGGGCCAGCGCCTCGGCGATGCGGTCGGAGCCCGACGGGTGGTCAGGGTCGGTCGCGATCGCCTCGCCGCCGGCCGCGCGCACCGCCGCCGCGATCTCCTCCTCCGCGCAGGCGACCGCAATCCGCCGGAAACCGGCCTCCGCCGCCTTCTCCAGCACGCGCACGACCATCGGCCGGCCGGCGATGTCGGCGAGCGGCTTGCCCGGCAGGCGGGTCGAGGCCATGCGGGCCGGGATGAGGACGATCGGACGTAACGTCAAGTCGGAAGTCTCGCTCAAGTCGGTGCGCGGACTTTAGTTTCCCTGCCGCCTGCAAGGCCTTCCGCCCGCGCGGGCGACGGGTTATAGGATCGCCGCCGCGTCGGGGTCAAAGCGCGCTGGCGTGTAGCGCGTGGTTGCCGTCCACGCATTGTGCGGAGAGGGGCATGGATTCCTTCGAGTGGAACAAGATTTTCATGGGGCTCGGGTTTTCGGCCCTGGCCGTGCTCGGCATCAACGAGCTGACCAAGACGCTCTACGCGCCTGAGGTGCCGGCCGAACCGGGCTACGTGGTGGCGGGCGTCGAAAGCGCCGGCCCGGCGGAGGGCGGCGACGCCGGCCCTGTCGAGGTCGCGCTGCCCGATTTCGGCACCGTGCTCGCGTCGGCCGATCTCGCGGCCGGCGAGAAGGTCGCCGCCAAGTGCGCCCAGTGCCACACCTGGACCAAGGGCGGCGAGAACAAGATCGGCCCCAATCTCTATGGAGTCGTCGGCGCCAACCACGCCCATCTCGGCGACGCCTTCGCCTATTCCGAGGCGATCAAGGCGAAGTCCGGCGAGCCCTGGGACTATGCCGCGCTCTACAAATTCCTCGAGGCGCCGGGCAAGGCGATTCCGAAGACCAAGATGGCCTTCGCCGGCCTCAAGAAGTCCGAGGATCGCATCGCGCTGATCGCCTATATGCGGACCTGGGCCGATTCGCCCTATCCGCTTCCCGCCCCGGCTCCGGCCGGTGCGGCCCCCGCCGAAGGCGCGCCCGCCGATGCCCCTCCGGCCGAAGGCGCGACGCCGGCCGGCGAGGGCGAACCGGCCCCGGCCGGCGAACCCGCCGACGACAAGTCGGTGCCCGATGCCGGCACGCCGCTCGAGCCCGCGCCGCCGCCGGCCCCGGCCGCCATCGAACCGCCCGAGCGCATCGACGCGAACACGCCGCCCTCGGGCGAGCCCTCCGCGCCGACCGGCGACCAGCCCACGACGCCGACCCCGGCGACGCCCGGCAACTGACGCCCCGCACCGCGGACGATCGCGCGCAGGCGGCCCTCCGGGGCCGCCTGCTTGCTTTTTGCGGCCCGCGCGTCAGGCCGCATCGAACAGGGTGAGCAGGCCGTGAAAGGTCGCCAGCGGATCGACGATCAGCTTCACCGGCATCGCCTCCATCAGCGTCCTGTGCGTTCCCTTGGCGACGAAGCGGGCGCGGAACGCCGCCCGGTCGAACAGCGCCCCCCAGCGCGGCAGGATGCCGCCCGCCAGATAGACCCCGCCGGTCGCGCCGCCGATCAGCGCCACGTCGCCCGCAAAGCCGCCGAGCCAGGCGGCGAAAAGGGCGACGCTCTCGCCCGACCGCGGGCAGGAGCCCGTCGCCGCGCGCCCGGCGATCTCGGCGGCCGAGGGTGGCGAAGCGTCCGTCGCGCCGTCCAGCGCGGCGAGGGTTTGCCAGAGGTTTTCGAGCCCCGGACCCGACAGCACGTGCTCCGCCTTCACATGGCCGAAGCGCTCGATCAGGGCGCCCAGCACCGCCATCTCGCGCGCCGTCGCCGGCGAGAGACCGGCATGGCCGCCTTCGCCCGGCAGCACGAGGGAGCGCCCGCCGCCCAGCGGGGCCAGCAGCGCGACGCCGAGCCCGGTGCCCGGGGCGATCACGGCGATGGCGCCGGCCGGGTCCGCCGTCCCCGGCGCGACTTCGCTCAGAGACCCGGACGGCAGGCCGGGCGCCCCCGCCGCGAGCGCCGCGAAATCGTTGGCGACGCGCACCTCGGCGATCCCCAGCGATGCCCCCACCTCGTCCGGCGCGATCCGCCAGCGCGGTCCGTTGGTCAGCGTGACGGCGCCGCCCGCCTGCGGACCCGCCGCGGCGATCGCGGCCCGCCCCGGCCGGGCGCCGCTGGCTGCGAGAAAGTCCCGCGCGGCGTCGGCGAAGCGCGCGTGGGCGGCGCTGTCGACGACGCGGTGCGGCCCGATCGCGCCGGCGCGGGCGATCGCGAAGCGCGTATGGGTGCCGCCAGCGTCGGCCAGCAGGATCTCGGCGCTCATCGGCCGCGCTCCCGCCGGCCGGGGAGGACGACGCGGAAGGCGGTGCCCGCCGGGCCGGTCCGCACCAGCGTCAGATCGCCGCCGTGATTGCGCGCCAGCTCGCGGGCGATGGCGAGGCCGAGCCCGGTGCCGCTCACCCGCCCGGCCCCGCCGAAGGGCTGGAAGAGATGCGGCAGCAGCGCATCGGGAATGCCGGGGCCTTCGTCGGCGATCTCGATCGCCGTGTCCGCGCCGCTGGCGCCCGCCGTCACGCTCAGGCGGGCCGGCCGCCCCGTCCGGTCGATCGCCTCGGCGGCGTTGCGCAGCAGGTTGAGCAGGATGCGGAACAGCTGCTCGTTGTCCGCCCAGGCCGTGACATCGTCGCCGACCGCGTTCTCGAAGACGACCGGCGGGCGGTCGGCCGCGCCGGCCGCGGCGGCGGCGTCCTGCACCAGCTCGCGCAGCCTGACGTCCTCGCGCAGCGGCGCGCGTTCGCCGGCCTTGCCGTAGGTCAGCGTGTCGGTCGCCAGCGCGATCGCCCGGTCGAGCGTGCGGATGAGGCGCGGCGCCATCGCCCGGACGTTCCTGTCGCGCGACTGCTCCAGCCGCTCCGAGGCGAGCTGCGCGCCGGCCAGCATGTTGCGCAGATCGTGATTGATCTTGGCGACCGCCGCGCCCATCGCCGCCAGGTGGGCGCGCTGGGTCAGCGAGTGGCGGACTTCGCCCTGCAGGGCGGCGAGCGCCACCTCCGCATCGCCGATCTCGTCGCGCCGGCCGCTCGGCACCAGCACGCGGTCGCCGCTCTCGGGCTGCTCCCCGAAGGCGGTCATCGAGCGGATCAGCCGGCGCATCGGCCGGACGAGCGCCAGGTTGAGGGCCAGGAAGACCAGCGCTCCGGTCGCCATGGCGATCGCCAGGCCGATGAAGAAGGTGCGCCGCGCGAACGCGGCGAGCGCCTCGCGGATCGGCCTTTCCTCGACGATCGCCTCGATGAACTGGCCGCCGCCCAGGCGCGGCGTGTCGATGATGCGCAGCACCCGGTCGCCGCCGCTCCACAGCGCCTCGGCCGCGTCGCCGATCGCCGTCGCCCAGCCGCGCCCGCGCAGATCGTAGACCTTCGAGACCGGCCCGGGCATGTCGTCGGCGAGGAACAGCAGCCGCGCCTCGTCGCGCTTCAGCGCCACCGCCTTCACCCCGGCATTGGCGAGCAGCTCCTGGCGCAGGCGCGGGCTGACCTCGTTGTTCTCGGTCTCCTCCAGCGCCAGCACGGCGGTCTGCGCCGCCGCGATCCGGCTGCTCAGCAGCTCCTGGTGCTGGCCGGCGACGATCGGCACATAGGGGGGCAGCTGCGCCGCCAGCGCGAAGCCGACGGTCAGCAGCAGCAGCCGCCCCGACAGCGAGCGGGCGAGGCCGCCGCGCCGCGGCTCGCCCGCGCTCATGATCTGCCTCGCCTGGTCATCGCGGCGAGGATAGGCAAGAGGGCGGCCAAGGCCAGCCCCGCGAAGACGAGCGGCGCCGGCCAGGCGCTCAGCGGATCGCCGCCGGGCGGGCCGGCTGAGGCCATCTGCGCCCCGGCCGAGGCCATCACGAAGGCGCCGGGCAGCGTGCCCAGCCCCGTCGCCAGGGCGAAGTCGCGGGTCCGCGCCCCCAGCGCCGCCGCCAGCAGGGTCACCAGCAGCGGCGCCTGGGGAAAGGCGAGGCGCAGCGCCAGCAGCCACCACAGGCCGTGGCGCTGCAGCGCCTGTTCGGCGCCGATCAGCCAGCGCGCCGGGCTGCGCCTCAGCATGGGCCGCAGCGCCCGCCGGGCCGCCAGCATCAGCGCGGTCGCGCCCAGCGTCGCGCCGCCGGCCGCCAGCAGCGCGCCGGCCGGCGCTCCGTGGAAGAGTCCGCCGGCCATCGCGACGCCGGCCTCGCCGGGCACCGCCAGCAGCGCCGCCGCGGCCGCCGCGGCCGCCACCGCGAAGGGCGCGGCGAGGGCATGGCGCGCCGCCCAGTCGGCCAGCGCCACGCGGTCGGCGCCCAGCGCCGCCGGCGTCAGCCAGTGTTCGCCGCCGGCCGCCAGGACCAGCGCCATGGCGAGCATCAGCGCGGTGAAGGGCCAGATCTCGCGCCAGCGGGCCGTGTCGGGATCGTCCATGCGCCTTGCGGTGCGCCGCCGCGCCGCCTTCGTCAAGCGCCGCAGGCCCCGCCGCCAGGGGCGCGCGGGACGGTCGATGCGGGGCTTGCCTTTCCCGGCCGCGCCCCTTAAAGGCTGGCCCCCTCGCCGACGGGTCGCCCCGCGATCCTCACCGGCCAGCGCGCCCGTAGCTCAGCTGGATAGAGCACCAGACTACGAATCTGGGGGTCAGAGGTTCGAATCCTTTCGGGCGCGCCATTCTTCCCTTGCCTGCAGGCAGTCATTGGCGCTCGCGCACAGGACGAGGCCGTTGGCGTCTGCGCCCTGCGGCTTTCCGAGGTGCAGATAGCCGCGGTCGAATCCCGAGGCCTGGGCGAACTTCTCGAAGTCCGGAATCGTCAGCCGGGCATTCTCCAGCACGATCAGGCCCGAGGCCCTCAGCTCCTGCAGCGTCCGGTTGACATGGACGGTCGATAGACCGGTAGCGTCCCCAAGCTCGCTCTGCGTCAGCATGAAGTCGCAGCTGTCGCGCTCGGCGAGGCCGGCCACCTCAAGCCGGACGAAGACCTCGCACATCAGATGGCCGATCCGCTCCAGCGCCGCGCGCCGGCCCAGATTGACCGCCCATTCGCGGGCCAGCGAAGCCTCGACCAGCAAATTCGCGAATCAGGCAGCGCGTCAGCCTCGGCGCGGCCTCGCGCAGCCGGGTGATCCTGGCGCGCGGTATGTCGAGAACCGTGACGGGCGTCAGGCTGACGACCGAATGGTCCATCCATCCGACGAGGCCGGTATGCAGGTCGCAGAAATCGCCCGGCAGCAGAAGCCCGACGATCTGCCGCCGTCCGTCCTCCAGGGTCCTGGCGCGGGCCGCCCAGCCGCTGACGATCGCGCTGACGATCGGCCGCGCCTCGCCGTCCGCCACGATCTCGCGGCGCGGCCCCAACCGCCGCGTGCGGCCTTCGAACGCGCCGGTGAACACGGCGATGTCCTGCGGCGTCAGGCAGCTGCAGCGCGCCAGCCTTCGAACGAGGGGGCTAGTGGGCACGGCCACCATCGCCCATACGGCCCGGGCGCCTACGTAAGGTCAACAACATATGTGAATGCACCGATTCTTCCATACGGCTAAGGAACGAACCGTATCGCAAACGTCAACCTCATTGACAGGTCGGCAGGAGCCTCGGCAAGCGGAGCGCGAGGCTGACAGGGGAAGCGGGATCGGATCCCGTATTCCAGTGCCCGAAGTATACTGTCGAATGATGGACTTGTCATAACATATGTTAAGTACAGTCCGGGATCGGCCCGAAATATCAAATACAACATCGAAAAGAACAAATAAAGAACTCGCCGAGTGACGCCTAGTCACCCAAAATAGTCGCCACGATCCGTATTTTTACTTACGCAGCCCGCCAGGATGCAACCTTCTGCAACCTGTCGTTAACGAAGACTCCCTTACTACTCCTGAATCATCCGGGTGCGGATGGTTGATGGCCGCATGTGCCGAGCCTCCATGCGGCGGTCATTCATCGGGGAATCGGGCAAGGCAGCCGCCGGGGCTGCCGCCCACGCGATTCAGGGGGGCATCACCATGCTCGACACGATCAACGCCCGACTTTCGATCGGCGTTCGGCTGGCGATCATTACAGTTTGTTTTCTCGCCGCGACCGCCGTGGCGGTGAGCTATGACGGCGCCTGGCGGCGCCTGCTGTCCCCGGAGGCGGCGCTGCCGCTGGCGGCGATCGCGGTCGCCCTTGGTGCCGCGCTCGTCCTCAGCTGGACGGTCGCCCGCGGCCTCGGCCGCCGCATCGTCTCGCTCGCCGGCGCGGCCGGCCGGATGGCGGACGGCGATCTCGCCGCCCCCGTCCCGCACCGCGACGACGCCAACGAGACCGGCGCCCTTGCCGCCCGGCTCGACGCCCTGCGCGAATCGGTCGGCGCCCGCGCCGGCGGCGCCGCGGCCGACGCCGCGGCCTGGACCAACGCCATCTCGCGCTCGCAGGCGGTCATCGAGTTCAAGCCCGATGGCACGATCCTCACCGCCAACGAGAATTTCTGCGCCACGCTCGGCTACAGCCTCGACGAGATCAAAGGCCGCCATCACAGCCTCTTCGTCACCGACGCCTACCGCGCCTCGCCCGACTACCGCGCCTTCTGGGACCGGCTGAATTCCGGCCAGTTCGTCGCCGACAAGTTCCTGCGCATCGGCAAGGGCGGCAAGGAAGTCTGGATCCAGGCCTCCTACAACCCCATCATGGGCGCCGACGGCAGGGTCGCCAAGGTCGTCAAGTTCGCCACCGACATCACCGCCCAGGAGGGCGTCGCGCGCGAGGCGACCTACAAGAGCGCGGCCTTCGCCGGCTCGTCGGTCGCCATGATGATGATCGACCGCGACTTCAAGGTCACCTTCGTCAACGAGGCGACCCGCCGCCTGCTGACCGAAAATACCGCGGCCTTCCGCACCCTGTGGCCGAGCTTCAACCCGGAAACGATCGTCGGCAGCTGCATCGACATGTTCCACAAGAACCCGGCGCACCAGCGCCAGATGCTGTCCGACCCCTCGCGCCTGCCTTACCGCACCGACATCTCGGTCGGCGATCTGAAGTTCGCGCTGAACGTCAGCGCCGTCCTCGACGCCAAGGGCGCCTATGTCGGCAACGCGCTGGAGTGGGACAACGTCACCGCGACGCGCCTCAACGCCGGCATGCTCAAGGCGCTCGACCGCTCGCAGGCGATCATCGAGTTCGCGCTCGACGGCACGATCATCAACGCCAACGAGAATTTCTGCCACACGCTCGGCTACGCGCTCGGCGAGATCAAGGGCAAGCATCACTCGATGTTCGTCGACCCGGCCTACCGCCAGTCGGGCGAATACCGCGCCTTCTGGGAATCGCTCGGCCGCGGCGAGTTCCAGTCCGCCAAGTATCTGCGCTTCGGCAAAGGGGGCCGCGAGATCTGGATCCAGGCCTCCTACAATCCGATCGTCGACGGCAACGGCAAGCCCTTCAAGGTCGTCAAGTTCGCCGCCGACATCACCGACGTCGAGAACGAGCGCAAGGCGGCCGAGGCCGAACGCGCCGAGCGCGCCGCCGAGCAGGCCGAGGTCGTGTCCTCGCTGGCCTCGGGCCTCAAGGCGCTCTCCGACGGCGACCTGACGCAGCGCCTCGTCAAGCCCTTCGTCGGCCAGTACGAGCAGCTGCGCATGGACTTCAACGCCGCCATCGACAATCTGCAGGACGCGATGAAGACCATCGCCGTCAACGCCGGCGGCATCCGCTCCGGCGCCGGCGAGGTCAGCCAGGCCTCCGACGACCTGTCGCGCCGTACCGAGCAGCAGGCGGCGAGCCTTGAAGAGACCGCCGCGGCGCTCGACCAGATCACCGCGACGGTCCGCAAGACCGCCGAGGGCGCCAAGCAGGCCAACGCCGTCGCCGTCGCCACGCGCTCCAGCGCCGAGACCAGCGGCCAGGTCGTCCGCGACACGGTTGCCGCGATGGCGGAGATCGAGCGCTCGTCCAAGCAGATCTCGCAGATCATCGGCGTGATCGACGAAATCGCCTTCCAGACCAACCTCCTCGCCCTCAACGCGGGCGTCGAGGCGGCCCGGGCCGGCGAAGCGGGCCGCGGCTTCGCGGTCGTCGCCTCCGAGGTGCGGGCCCTCGCCCAGCGCTCGTCGGAAGCCGCCAAGGAGATCAAGGGCCTCATCTCGGCCTCCTCGCAGCACGTCGAATCGGGCGTGAAGCTGGTCTCCGAGTCGGGCGGCGCCCTGCAGCAGATCGTCGACCGGGTCAGCGAAGTCAGCGGCCTCGTTTCCGAGATCTCGGCCTCGGCCCAGGAACAGTCGACGGCGCTGACCCAGGTCAACACCGCGATCAACCAGATGGACCAGGTGACGCAGCAGAACGCCGCGATGGTCGAGGAGACCACCGCCGCCAGCCACTCGCTGAACCAGGAGGCCGAGGCGCTGATGACTCTCATCGGCCGCTTCAAGTCCGGCGCCGAAGTGGTGTCGCATGCCCCCGCTCCGACGCCGGCCCGCGCCGCGCAGGCCCGCGCCAAGGCGCCGGGCACGCCGATCGCCGAGCAGCGCCGCCGCCTCGCCAAGTTCGCCACCAACGGCTCGGCTGCGGTCGCGTCCGGCGGCGACGACAGCGACTGGCAGGAATTCTGAGCGGCGGCCCGGACATGAAGCTGTCGAAGGTCCTCGACTACGCCGCCGCCGCGCCGCTCAAGGCGGACCTGGCGGCGGCGCGGGGGACGGCCCTGGCGATCGATGCCTCGGAAGTGGAGCGCATGGGCGCGCTCTGCCTCCAGGTCCTGCTCTCCGCGAGCCGGACCTGGCGCGAGGACGGCAACGTCCTCACGATCGCCGATCCGTCCGCCCCCTTCCAAGACGCCCTGCGGCTCATGGCGGCCGCAGAACTCGCCCCGCAAGGAGACGCGTGATGACCAAGACTGTCCTGACCGTCGACGACTCCCGCATGATGCGAGAGATGCTCGCGATGGTCCTGCGCGAAGCCGGCTTCAACGTGTTGCAGGCCGAGGACGGCATCGAGGGCCTCAAGGTCCTGGAGGACGCCGATCCCGACGTCATCATCACCGACATCAACATGCCCAACCTCGACGGCTACGGCTTCATCGAGGGCGTGCGCCGCGACCGGCGGCACCGCTCGCGGCCGATCCTCGTGCTCTCCACCGAGAGCGACCCCGACAAGAAGGGCCGCGCCCGCGCGGCCGGCGCCACGGGCTGGATCGTCAAGCCGTTCAAGGCCGAGTCGCTGATCGACGCCATCCGTCGCGTCGCCGCCTAGAAGGCCCCCGCCCATGAACCCGATGGACGCCATCAAGCAGACCTACTTCCAGGAATGCGACGAGCTTCTGGGCGATCTGGAGCGCGGCCTGCTCTCGCTCCAGGACGGCGAAGGCGACAACGAGACCATCAACGCCGTCTTCCGCGCCGTCCATTCGGTGAAGGGCGGCGCCGGCGCCTTCGGCTTCGAGGCCCTGGTCGCCTTCTCCCATGTCTTCGAGACCGCGCTCGACGAGATGCGCTCCGGCCGCCTCGACCCCAGCCCGGCCGTCGTCGGCGCCATGCTGCGGGCCGCCGACGTCGTGAGCGATCTGGTGTCGGCCGCCAAGGGCGGCGCCGTCGTCGATGAGGCCCGCGCCGCGGCGCTCGCCGCCGAGCTCGAAGCCCTGACCGCCGGCCAGGACGCCGCCTCCGCCGCCGCGACCGCCGCTGCGCCCGCCGCCGGCGAGGCGCAGGGCGACGAATGGGGTTTCGCGCCGCTCAAGATCGAGATCGACGCCCCCGCTTCGGACGGCGACTGGCTGCTGGTCCTCAAGCCCGCCGCGGCGATGTACGCCAACGGCCATGACGCCGTGATCTTCCTGCGCGAGATCGAGCGCCTCGGCGAGACTTCGGTCGAGCTCGACGCAGGCGCGCTGCCGCTGCTCGACGCGCTCGATCCGGAGGCCTCCTATCTGGCCTGGACCGTCCGCATCGAGGGCTCGGTCGAGGAATCGGCGATCCGCGACATCCTCGACTTCGTCGGCGACGATTGCCCGTTCGAGCTGACCCGCGAAGGCGGGGCCGCGCCCGAAGCCGCTGCGCCGGCCGCCGCTGCGGCGGACGACTTCGACATCTCCTCGCTGCTCGCCTCGATCAAGGAGCCGGCCGCGGACGCCGCGACCGCCGCGCCGGCGGCGGGGCCGGCCGCCGCCTCGGCGGCCAGGTCCGACGCGCCGCAGGGCGAAGGCGCCCGCGGCGGCAGCGCCGCGCCGGCCGCGACCATCCGCGTCGATCTGGAACGCGTCGACCGGATGATCGATCTCGTCGGCGAACTCGTCATCAACCAGGCGATGATCGCCCAGCGCGTCACCGAGAGCGGCATCGCGCGCTCCTCGAACATCGCCATGGGGCTCGACGAACTCGAGCACCTGACGCGCGAGATCCAGGACAGCGTCATGGCGATCCGGGCGCAACCCGTCCGTTCGGTCTTCCAGCGCATGCCGCGCCTGGTGCGCGAAATCGCCGCCGCGACCGGCAAGCAGGTCCGTCTGGTCACCGAGGGCGAAGGCACCGAGGTCGACAAGACGGTGATCGAGCGACTGTCCGACCCGATCACCCACATGCTGCGCAACGCCGTCGACCACGGCCTGGAAACGCCGGACGAGCGCATCGCCGCCGGCAAGCCGGCCGAAGGCACGGTCAAGATGGCGGCGCTGCACCGCTCGGGCCGGATCGTCATCGAGGTCGCCGACGACGGCAAGGGCATCAACCGCCCCCGCGTCCGCGACATCGCGGTCTCCAAGGGTCTCATCGCCCCCGACGCCGTGCTGTCCGACGACGAGATCGACAATCTGATCTTCCTGCCGGGCTTCTCGACGGCGGCCGCGGTCTCCAACATCTCCGGCCGCGGCGTCGGCATGGACGTCGTCAAGCGCTCGATCCAGGCGCTGGGCGGCCGCATCTCGATCAGCTCGGTGCCCGGCAAGGGCTCGACCTTCTCGATGTCGCTGCCCCTTACCCTCGCGGTGCTCGACGGCATGGTCGTCTCGGTCGGCAACCACACGCTGGTCGCCCCCCTGACGGCGATCATCGAGACGCTGCGTCCCAAGCCGGCCGACATGCGCAGGCTCGGGCCGACGGGAAGCGTCCTGGTGGTGCGCGGCGCCCACGTCCCGCTGATCGACATCGGCATGGCGCTCGGCTGGCGCAACACCCCGATCGATCCGGCCGGCGCGGTCACGCTGCTGGTCGAGAACGAGGGCGGCGGCCGCGCCGCGCTGGTGGTCGACGACATCCAGGGCCAGCGCCAGGTGGTGATCAAGAGTCTGGCCTCCAACTACCAGTCGGTCGACGGCGTCGCCGCCGCGACCATCCTCGGCGACGGCCGGGTCGCGCTGATCCTCGACGTCGACGCGATTATCGAAAGGCGCACGGCCATGCGGCCGGAACCCACTCTCTTGGCGAAAGCGAGCTGAACCCATGGAAAACGCCGACCCCCTCAGCACGACCCTTGAGCTCATCTCGTTCCGCATCGGCGAGCAGGAATTCTGCCTCGACATCATGGCGGTGCGCGAGATCCGCGGCGGCGCCGCCACCACGCCGCTGCCCCATTCGCCGGAGTTCGTCCTCGGCGTCATCAACCTGCGCGGCGCGGTCCTGCCGATCATCGACCTGAAGGCCCGCCTCGGCCTCGGCAAGGGCGAGCCGACGGAGCGCAGCGTGGTGATCGTCGTGCGCATCGGCTCGCGCCTCGTCGGCCTTCTCGTCGATGCGGTCTCCGAGATTCTCGCCGCCGAGCCGAACATGATCCAGCCGACGCCGAGCATCGGCTGCGACACGGTCACGCGCTTCGTGCGCGGCATCCTGACCATGGACGGCCGGATGGTGTCGTGGATCGCCCTCGACGAGATCCTGCCGGTGGTCGAGGAAGCGGAGGCGGCATGAGCGCTGCCGCAGCATCGCACAGCCCGCGTTCGGAGGCGCTGGTCGAGGCGGAGTTCGTCCTCTCCCGCCGCAACTTCGAGAACATCGCCGGGCTCCTTCGCGCCGAATCGGGCATCCACCTGCCCGAGGCGAAGGCGATGCTCGTGTATTCGCGGCTCGCCAAGCGGCTGCGGCTGTCCGGCTGTCCCGACTTCGACACCTACTGGGCGCTGATCGAATCGCCGGCCGGCGCCCAGGAGCGCCAGATGATGTTCGCCGCGCTCACCACCAACGTGACGCGCTTCTTCCGCGAGCCGCATCATTTCGATCATCTCAAGAAGTCCGTTCTGCCCGCTCTCGTGGCGACGGCGCGCGCCGGCGGCCGCGTCCGCCTCTGGTCGTCCGCCTGCTCGACCGGCGAAGAACCCTATTCGATCGCCTTCACTCTCCTCGAGATGCTGCCCGAAGCCGCTCGGCTCGACGTCAAGATCCTGGCGACCGACATCGATCCGGTCGTGGTCGCGACCGCCCGCGCCGGCATCTACCGCGCCGACGTGCAGTCCGTCGTGCCGGCGCAGCTGCGCGACAAATGGCTGGAGCGCGAGCGCAGCGACGGCTCCTGGCGCGTCAGGGACGAGGTCAAGGCGCTCATCACCTTCAACCAGCTCAACCTGATCGGCGCCTGGCCGATCAAGGGTCCGTTCGACGTCATCTTCTGCCGCAACGTCGTCATCTATTTCGAGGACGAGACGCAGGCTCATGTCTGGGGCCGCTTCCACAAGATGCTCGCGCCCGGCGGCCGTCTCTATGTCGGCCATTCCGAGCGCGTCGACGTCGCCGGCTATGCCAGCGACGGCCTGACCGTCTATCGCAAGACGGAGGGCCGCCCGTGAAGCCCGTCCGCGTCCTCGTCGTCGACGATTCCGCCACGATGCGCGGGATCATCACCTCGGTCCTGCAGCGCGATCCCGGCATCGAGGTCGTCGGCTCGGCCGGCGATCCCTTCGAGGCCCGCGAGGCGATCAAGCAGCTCAGTCCCGACGTCCTGACCCTCGACATCGAGATGCCGCGCATGAGCGGCATCGAGTTCCTCGAAAAGGTCATGCGGCTGCGCCCGATGCCGGTGATCATGGTCTCGACGCTCACCCAGGCCGGCGCCTCCGTCACCGTCGAGGCGCTCGAACTCGGCGCCGTCGAGTGCGTCGCCAAGCCCGACTTCGACGGTCTCGTCGAGAAGGTGAAGTCCGCCGCATCGGCGCGCCTGCGGCCGCTCGGCGAGCGCCTGCGGCCCGCCGCGCCGAGCGCCGGCTACCGCCTCGGCAACAAGATCCTCGCCATCGGCTCGTCGACCGGCGGCGTCGAGGCGCTGCTGACCGTGCTGACCTCCTTTCCGGCGAACTGCCCGCCGACGCTCATCACGCAGCACATGCCGGCGACCTTCACGTCGAGCTTCGCAGCCCGCCTCGACAAGGCCTGCGCGCCGACCGTGGTCGAGGCGACCGATGGCGCCCCCATCCTGCCCGGCCACATCTACATCGCCCCCGGCGGCGTCGCGCATCTGGAGGCGACCGGCACCGCGGCGCCGCGCTGCCGTCTGGTCGAGAGCCCGCCGGTGAGCGGCCACCGCCCCTCGGTCGACGTCCTCTTCAACTCGGTCGCCCGGGTCTACGGCGACCGCGCCGTCGGCGTCATTCTGACCGGGATGGGCCGCGACGGCGCCCAGGGCCTGCTGGCGATGCGAAACGCCGGGGCCCACACGCTCGGCCAGGACGAGAGCACGTCCGTCGTCTACGGCATGCCCAAGGTCGCCTTCGAGATCGGCGCGGTCGAACGGCAGAAGCCGCTGTCCAAGATTGCCACCGCAGCGCTCGATCTGTGCGCCGCGTCCCTGAAAGGAGCCGCGTGATGCCGGCAGCTTCCGCCATCAAGGTTCTCGTCGTCGACGATCAGCTGACCATGCGCGCGCTGATACGCGCCACGCTGCAGGAGATCGGCTTCAAGGAGATCGAGGACGCCGTCGACGGCGAGGAAGGCTTCCGCGCCCTCGTGCAGCGGCCCGCCCACCTCGTCATCTCCGACTTCAACATGCCCAAGCTCGACGGGCTCAGCTTCCTGCGGGCGGTGCGCGCCCACGAGGCGACGCGCAAGACCGCCTTCATCATGCTGACCGGCCGGGCCGACAAGGAACTGGTCCAGCGGGCGATGCAGTTCGGGGTCAACAACTACATCATGAAGCCGTTCTCGCCGACCTCTCTGCGCGGCAAGATCGAGGAAGTATTCGGAGCGCTCACGTGACGGCATCGCCCGCCTACCGGGACACAGCAACACCAGCAGCCGAGCGCACCCGCCATGTCGTGCAGGGCGAATACGCGGTCGCGGCCGGGCCGGGCGTCGTGATGACGACGATCCTGGGCTCCTGCGTCGCCGCCTGCATGCGCGATCCGGTCGCCGGCGTCGGCGGCATGAACCACTTCCTCCTGCCGGGCGATGCCGATTCGCCGGTCGACTCGATGAAGTACGGCCTGAACTCGATGGAACTTCTCATCAACGCGCTGCAGAAGATGGGCGCGCAGCGCCGCCGCCTCGAGGCCAAGCTCTTCGGCGGCGCCAATGTCGTTCACAATCTCTCCGACATCGGCAAGAAGAACGCCGCCTTCGCCGTCGAGTTCCTCCAGGCCGAAGGCATCATGTGCGTCGGGCAGAGCCTCGGCGGCGACCGCGCCCGGCGGGTGCGCTACTGGCCCTTTACCGGCCGCGCCGCGCAGATCCTGCTGGCTCCCTCCCAGGGCGAGGTCTTCGCCTCCGAGCGCAAGCGCCTGTCGACACCGGCTGCGGCGCCGGCGGTCACGAGCGGCGAACTGGAGCTGTTCTGATGGCGGCGGTATCCAAACCGGCGCCCCGGATCGAGGAAGGCGAGCGCCGCGTCCTGTCGGAACTCCTCGCCGCGCTGTCGGACGAACTGGCGCGCGTCAGCGAGGAAGGCCATGTGATCGAGGCCGCCTTCTGCGACGTCGCGGCGCGCGTCGAGATGACCGCCGCCGACGTGTCGGGCCTCCAGAAGCTCGACGCGGTGCTGCAGCATGTCGAGGCGCTGCGCGACTTCACGGCGGCCCTTGCGGCCTCGGCCGACGGCGAGATTTCGACCGGCCATGCCTATGACCGCATTCTGCTGGGCGCCGTCCGCGCGCGCCTGCAGGGCGGCGAGCAGACCATCGTTTCGGATTCGGACTGGGAATTTCTCTGAGGCGGGAGGGACAGTGATGCCGGCGGCGGCGATCGATCCCAACCAGCGGGTCAATTTGTCGAAGGCGAGGCTGTTGATCATCGACAGCAACCAGCATTCGGTCGATCTGCTGGGCCAGATGGTCAAGGGCCTGGGCTTCCAGGACATTGTGCGCTGCATGTCCGTCGCCGAGGCGGAGACGTCGCTTCGCGCCGAGACCTTCGATCTGGTGATCACCGAGGCCCAGCTCGCCGATGGCGACGCCTTCGCGCTGATCCGCGCCATGCGCCGCGACGCCGATCATCCCAATCGCTGCAGCCCGGTGATCGTCGTCCAGGGCCATGTCCGCCCCGAGGACGTCGCCAGCTCGCGCGACGCCGGCGCGAACTTCGTGGTGCTGAAGCCCATCACGCCCCAGGTCCTGCTGCAGCGCGTCCTCTGGGTGGTGCGCGACAAGCGCTCCTTCGTCGAGGCGGCCAGCTATGTCGGTCCGGATCGCCGCTTCAAGTTCGAGGGCCCGCCGATCGGCAGCGAAGGCCGCCGGCGCGAGGATGCGGCCGAGCCGATCAGCCTCGAGTCCGGCGCCAACATGTCCCAGAACGAAATCGACGATTTCATCCGGCCGCAGAAGGTGTCGTTGTGAAGCCCGCGCGCCTGTTCAAGCCCGATGTCCGGCTGTCGAAGCTGATCGCCGAGCCCGGCGGCGCCACCATCGCCTCGTCGCTCGCCCGCGCCGAGCAGCGCCTGGAGGCGGTCCGCGAGCGCGCCATCGCCGACATCGATGGCATGATCGCCGAGATCGCGGCCCGGGCGAAGGATGCCGACGAGCGCACGCGCAAGGTCGTCTACGCGCTGGCCGACCAGGTCTTCGCCTTCGCCGGGACGCTGAAGCTCGCCGAACTCTCGGCGGCCGCTCACAGCCTCTGCCTGCTTCTGGTTCGCGAGGCGCCGCCGCCCACCCAGCGCGAGATCGACCTTCACGTCTCGACCTTCAGGGCGCTGCGCCGGCCCGAACTCTCCGGCAACAAGACCGCCCGCGCCGCCGTGCTCGACGGCCTGCGCCGGATGGCCGCCGCCGCCGAGCGCTGATCCGCGCCTTACGTCCCCGTCAAGCAGCCGGTTGATTGTCGCCCCCGCGGCTGGCACGACTTGGCCCATAACGCATTGACGCCATGGGGTAGGGAATGGACTTCGACTTTTCGGACGAACAGAAAAGCCTGCGCGACGAGCTCAGGCGCTATCTCGCCAAGGCCTCGCCGACGGCCGAGGTGCGCAAGGTGCTGGAGGGCGAGGCGCCCTACAGCGAGGCCGTGTGGAAGGGGCTCGCCGAGCTCGGCGTCCTCGGCGCCGGCCTGCCTGAGGAATATGGCGGTGCCGGCGGGGGCTATCTCGAACTCTGCGTCGTCGCCGAGGAACTGGGCCGGGCCCTCGCCGCCGTGCCGTTCGCGTCCTCGATCATGCTGGCGGCGGAGTTCATCCTCCAGGCCGGCAGCGAGGAGCAGAAGAAGAACTATCTGCCCCGGCTCGCGGCCGGCAGCCTGATCGGCACCTTCGCGCTCGCCGAAGGACCGGGCCCGGTGACGCCGAACCGCATCCAGCTCGCCGGCGGCGCGACGCTCAACGGCGCCAAGTCGCCGGTGCTCGACGGCGCCATCGCCGACATCGCAATCGTCGCGGCCCGCGACGCCGGTCCCGGCGAACGCGGCCTCTCGCTCTTCATCGTCGATCTCAAGGCCAGGGGCGTCACGCGCACCCCCCTCGCCACCATCGATCCCACCAGGCCGCAGGTCCGCATCGACTTCGCCGACGCCCCGGCCGAACGGCTCGGCGCGCAGGGCGAGGCGTGGGCGACCGTCTCGCGCGTCTTCGACACCGCCGCCGTGCTCACCGCCTTCGAACAGATCGGCGGCGCCGACCGGGCGCTGGAGATGGCCCGCGACTATGCCCTGGAGCGCATGGCGTTCGGCCGCCCGATCGGCTCGTTCCAGGCGATCAAGCACATCCTCGCCGACATGTATGTCTCGGCGACGCTGGCCCGCTCCAACGCGCTCTACGCCGCCTGGGCGCTCTCCACCGGCTCGGCCGAGCTGCCGCAATCGGCCGCCGCGGCGCGCGTCAGCGCGACCAAGGCGTTCCAGCACTGCGCCAAGAACAACACCCAGGTCCATGGCGGCATGGGCTTCACCTGGGCGTTCGACTGCCACCTCTTCTACAAGCGCTCGAACCTGCTCGCCCTGACGCTGGGCTCGCAGTCGCAGTGGGAAGACAAGCTGATCGATCGCCTGCGCGCCTCGAACCGCGCCGCCTGACGGAAGGATTGAACCGATGAATTTCGACGACACGCCGCAGGAAGCGGCCTTCCGCGCCGAGGCCCGCGCCTGGATCGCGGCCAACGCCCCGCACGACCTGCACGACGACCTGGCGGCCCTGGGTTTCGGCTCCTCGGCCCGCAACCGGGCGACCTCGCTGGAGGCCAGCAAGGCCTGGCAGAAGAAGAAGTTCGACGCCGGCTGGGCCTGCCTGCACTGGCCGCGCGACTATGGCGGCCGCGGCGCGACGCCCATCGAGCGCGTCATCTGGGGCCAGGAGGAAGGTGTCTACGGCAAGCTCTCGGGCGTCTTCATCATCGGCCACGGCATGTGCGGCCCGACCGTCATGGCCTATGCCGACGAAGCGACCAAGCGCCGCCTGCTGCCGCCGCTCGCCTCGGGCGAGAACATCTGGTGCCAGCTCTTCTCCGAGCCGGCCGCC
>ERZ761602.2282-NODE-2282-length-30648-cov-6.870984_pt1 | contig 30648 bp, 30 predicted proteins | sample MGYA00512165_ERZ761602 | MGnify/ENA primary metagenome ERZ761602 (study PRJEB28899, sample SAMN02445085) | bioreactor sludge metagenome | biome: EBPR sludge; isolation source: Thorneside wastewater treatment plant | place: Australia: Brisbane, Thorneside...
CTGCTGCTGCGCACGCTGTGGCGCTGCGCGCGCCAGCGCCGGCGCTGGCCCTGGGCGGCGCACGAGGCCTTCCTCGACGAGCCGCTCGACGTGCTGCGGGCGCGCTTCGGCATCCGCGTGGCGCATGCCGGGGCGCATGCCGGACCGGATGCGCCAGCGCCCGCGCACGCGCGGCGCGGACCGGCGCCCTGGCTTGCCGCGGCGGTGGCCTGCCCGGCCGCCTATGCGGCGCTGCATGCCGTGGGCCTCGGCGCGCATCGGGCCGAGTTCCTCGGCGCCAGCGTCGCGGTGGGCAGCGGGGTCACGGTCGGCGTCGGCTGCGGCACCTTGATGGTGGTGCCGACGGACAGGTTGCTGCAGTCGGCGTTGATCAGGCCGCCGTTGGCGCTGATGATGCTGCCGACCGAGACATTGGCGTTGAGCGCGATCTTGATGCAGGTGTCGCCGGACTGGATGACGTAGTCCGTGGGCGGCAGCGGCGTGGCGCTCGGCTCGGGCGTGTCGGTGGGCGTCGGCGTGAACGTCAGCGTGGGCGGGATGGTGGCCGTGTTTGTGGTCGTGGGCGTGTTGTTGACGAACGGGTTCTCCACGACGTTCGAGGCGATGGCGACCATCACGGCGCCGACGGCGACCAACCCGATCACCAGGACAATGATCAGGACCGTGGTCAGGCCGATGGGGCGGCGGTTGAGCGCTGTGGTCGGCGTGGTGCGGCCGGTCGCCGCGACCGCGGCCCCGGCCGTCAGATCGGTGCCGCAGACCAGGCACTTGGTGGCGGCGGCCCCGACACGCGTGCCGCAAGTCGGGCACAACCGGTAGCCCGGGGAGGACGAAGATGGAGCTGATTTGGTCATGGCGCGCGGATTATAGCAGTGAAGCGGGATGCTCGAGGCCGTCGGGGTTATTGGAAACTTGATAGAAAACGCACGGCCTGGTCCGCGGCTGACCGGCGTTGACAGCGGTATTTCGCCGGCCCCGCGCCCGGCGCGGGGAGGGCGCTCAGAGCTGGCCCAGAGCGCGGGCGCGCTCAAGCAGCAACGCGCGCTCGGCGGTGTTGTGTGTGAGGGCGGCGGCCCGCTCGAACTCGGCGCGGGCCTCGGCGAGGCGGCCCAGCCTGGCCAGCAGGTCGCCGCGCACGGCCGGCAGCAAGTGATAGTGCCGCAGCGCCGGCTCATCGGTCAGGGCATCGACGATCTCCAGGCCGACGGCCGGGCCGTAGGCCATGGCGAGCGCCACCGCCCGGTTCAACTCCACCACCGGCGAGGGCGCCCGTTGGGCGAGCGCGTCGTACAGCGCCGCGATGCGCGTCCAATCCGTCTCCGCCGGGGTGCGCGCCCGCGCATGGCAGGCGGCGATGGCGGCCTGGAGCGCGTACGGGCCGAACTCTCCGCCCAGGGCCTCGGCGCGCGCCAGGGCCGCCAGCCCGCGCCGGATGAGGAGTTGATCCCAGCGCGCGCGGTTCTGCTCGTTGAGGCGGATGGGCTGGCCGGCCGGGCTGACCCGGGCGCGCAGCCGCGACGCCTGCAGTTCCAGCAGCGCCACCAGCCCGTGGACCTCGGCCTCCGCCGGCATCAGCTCTGCCAGGATGCGGCCCAGGCGCAGGGCGTCTTCGCACAGGGCTGGCCGCACCCAATCGTCGCCGGCCGTCGCGGCATAGCCCTCGTTGAAGATGAGGTAGATCACTTCCAGCACCGAGGCCAGGCGCGCCGCGCGCTCGGCCCCGTCCGGGACTTCGAAGGCAACCCGCGCCTCCGTCAGGGTGCGCTTGGCCCGCACGATGCGCTGGGCGATGGTCGGTTCGGGCACCAGACAGGCCCGCGCGATCTCGGCCGTCGTCAGGCCGCCCAGCAGGCGCAGGGTCAGCGCCACGCGGGCGTCGGTGGAAAGCACCGGGTGGCAGGCCGTGAAGATCAGACGCAGCAGATCGTCGCCGATGTCGTCGGCGGCGGCCGTTGCCGGTGCGCCGTCGGAAGCGGCCGCCGCCAGGTCTTGCTGGATCTCCAGGTCACGCCCGAGGGCGGCCTGGGTGCGCTCGGCGAGCACGTTGCGCCGGATCCGGTCGATGGCGCGGTGCTTGGCGGTGGCCATGAGCCAGGCGCCCGGCTTGCGCGGGAGGCCCGTTTCCGGCCAGCGCTCCAGCGCGATGACGAGCGCGTCCTGGGCCAGGTCCTCGGCCAGGCCGAGGTCGCCCACGATGCGGGCCAGGCCAGCGATGAGCCTGGCCGATTCGATCCGCCAGACCGCTTCGATAGCGCGCTGGGTCTCGGACGCCGGCATTCCGCGCTCAGGCGTCCGGGCGGGGTTGATAGGCGGCGAGCAGCACGCCGGTGCGCGTCGTCTTAGCCTCCACCAGTTGCAGCCGTTGCAGGGCGTCGCCGTCCTGGAAGAGGCGCTGGCCGCGGCCCACCACCACCGGATGGACCATCAACGTCAGCGTGTCCAGCAGGCCAGCACGCAGCAGGGAGCGCACCAGGGTGGGGCTGCCGGCCACGCCGATGTTCTTCCCCGGCTGCTGCTTGAGCCGGGCCAGGGCGGTAGCCAGATCACCCGTGATCAGCGTCGAGTTCTGCCACGAGACCGTCTTCAAGGTGGTGGAGGCCACGACCTTGGGCGTGCTGTTGATGTAGCTGGCGAACGGCTCGTCGGTGGCGGTGGGCCAGTAGGGCGCCCACTCCTGGTAGGTGACGCGGCCCAGGAGCACCGTGTCCTGCGCGGCCAGGGCCGCCTGCATGGCCGTCCCCATGTCTTCATCGAAGTGATCGAACTGCCATTGGTCCGGCGACTGCACGACGCCATCCAACGAGATGAACAAGGCCGCGACGATTTTCCGCATGGCAACGCCTCCTCAACTGGCAACAAGATATCGCTCGGAGCGGGGGGCGGCCGCACCCGTAGACGCGCGTGGGCGCGGCCGCCGCCTGACCGGGACCTCAGTGTTGGTTAGCCTTGGCCTCAAGCTGCGTGCGCAGGCGTTCCTCCTGTTCACGCAACTCGGGCGTGAACTCGGCGCCGAAGTCGTCGGCCTCGAACACCGGCCGAATCTCGAGCTCAGACTCCTGGAGCATGGGGTTGGGGCAGCGCTTGGCCCATTCCACGGCCTCGTCCAGGGACTTCACCTGCCACAGCCAGAAGCCGGCGATCAGCTCCTTGGCCTCGGTGAAGGGGCCGTCAATCACGGTGCGCCGATCGCCCGAGAAGCGCACGCGCTTGCCGCGCGAGCTGGGGTGCAGACCTTCGCCGGCCAGCATGATCCCGGCCTTCACCAGTTCTTCATTGTAACGGCCCATGTCGGCCAGCAGCTGCTCGCTGGGCATCACACCGGCCTCGCTGTCCTTGTCCGCTTTGACCAAAACCATGACGCGCATTGTCGTACCTCCTTGGGTGGTTGGGGGCCCGGGCCGCAACGCCTGCGGCCGGCCTGTTCCCGCGCTCTATTAATACGTCGAACAAGGTTCGCCGGAATCGACACGATTGCGGAATTTGTGCAACTCGCCCCACGACAGGAATTGGGGCAACAATAAATAGGCGCGACCGTCGCTCTGGCGATGACATCGGCGAACCGTGACCACGCTCAAAGCGATCGGCGTACGCCGACGGCGCGTGGTGGGTGCGGTCTGGGTGGGTCCCCGCGAGCCGCCGCCGTTATGGAGCGGCGCGACGTGAGCCGGGACCTGCAGGCGCTGTGCGCCGGGGGTTGGGAGGTGGTGCGCGCCGGTCAGGAGGCTGGAGCGCTCGGCGCGGGCGGCGACGCCAGCCGGCCATCCAGGCCCAGCTCCGGCGCAATCGCGCGCATGGCCTCGATCGTGAACGTGATGTGCTCGGTCAGGTCCACGCCCAGCGCCTGGACGTTGTGCTCGATCTCAGCGCGGTCCACGCCGGCCGCGAAGGCGCGGTCCTTCCATTTGCCTTTGACGCTCTTAGCCGATAAGTCGTGCAGGCTCTTCGAAGGGCGCACCAGGGCGCAGGCCGTGATCAGGCCGGTCAACTCGTCGCAGGCCGCCAGCGCCTTGTCCATGACCTTTTCGCGCGGCACGCCGGTGTGGTCGGCGTGGCTCTGGATGCAGCGGATGATGTCCTCGGGCACGCCGCGCGCGCGCAGGATCGGGGCGCCGGCCTGCGGGTGCTGCTCCAGGGTGGGGTGGATCTCCCAGTCGAAGTCATGCAGCAGGCCGGCCAGGCCCCAGGTGTCCGGGTCCTCGCCGTAGCGGACGGCGTAGGCGCGCAGGGCGGCCTCCACCGAGAGCATGTGGTTGATCAGGCCCTGGTTCTGGACGTGGTCGGTGACGATGGCAAAGGCTTGAGCGCGGTCCATGTGATTATTCTCGGCGACAGGATGGGCGCCATGATAGCACGATTGCGCCGGCCCCGGCCGGCCTTTATAATCCGCGCGTGCTGGAAGAGACCCAACCGACTCCCGGCTGGCGCGCGGGGCGCTTGGCCGGGCCGCTGTTGCTGGCGGCCTTTGCCCTGACGCTGGGGGCGTGGCTGGCGTACACGCCGCCCGGCCTGCTCGGCAAAGCCGACGCCATCGGCTACGCCATCTGTCACCGCATCGACCTGCGCTCCTTCCACCTCGGGGACCGGCCGCTGCCGCTCTGCGCGCGCTGCACGGGCATCTACCTGGGCGCCCTGGCGGGCACGGTGACGTTGCTGGCCCTGGGCCGGCGCCGCGCCGGCGGCCTGCCGCCCACGCCGCTGCTGGTCGTCCTGGTCGGCTTCATCGCCGTGATGGGTGCGGACGGCCTCAACTCCTACCTGACCCTGTTCCCCAACGGCCCGCACCTGTACGAGCCCAACAACGCCCTGCGCCTGGTCACCGGCACCTTCAACGGTCTGGCCGTGGGCGCGCTGCTCCTGCCCGTGTTCAACCAGACGGTCTGGCGGGATTGGGAGCCGCGCCCGAGCCTGGCGAGCTACCGTGAACTGGGAGTGCTGGCGCTGGTTGGGGCCGGGGTGTGCGCGCTGGTACTCACCGAGCAGCCGCTGGTGCTCTATCCCCTGGCCGTGCTCAGCGCCCTGGGCGTGCTGCTGCTGCTGACGATGTTGTACACCGTGGCGGTGGTGGTGCTGACCGGCCAGCAGAACCGCCTGACCACTTGGCGGCAGGCCGCCTTGCCGGCGCTGGCCGGGCTGACGCTGGCGCTGCTGCAGATCGCGGCCATCGACGCGGTGCGCTACGCCCTGTTCGGCACGTGGGCCGGCTTCCCGCTGGGGCGCTGACCGCACCCGCCCAAAGGGGGCCTCCGTTTATAATGGCCCCAGGAGATTTCGCATGACCGACTTTCCGGTGACGCCTTCGCAACCTCAAAGCAACAACCGCACGCGCAACCTGATCCTGGTCGGCGTGGGCGTGGCGGTGCTGCTGTGCTGCTGCTGTCTGGTTATCGCCGTGCCGGCTCTGTGGTACTGCGGCGATGTTCTGACCGGGCTGTCCAACAGCTGCGCGCCCTTCCCTTAGTACCCCGCCCACTGAACAGGCCGGATCGAGACCGCCTGAGCGCCACTGGGGCCGGATAACGCCTGTCCGGCTCTTTCGTGTGGACGGGGCCCTAAAGCGATCCGGTCCGCGCGCCCAGCGGCGGCCGCGGCACGTCCAACCCCAGCGCCCACCACATCCCGAAGGCGCACAGCCGGTAGGTGAGCCGCGCCATCGCCTCCGGCGAATAGGGGCGGCCTTCGCTCAACCACCAGCGCATCAGGCCGATCTCGCCCGCCGCCAGGTAGCGCGCGATCAGGCCGAGCGGCACCGGCGGCTCGCCGGTTGTGGGCGCCAGCGGCCGCAGCAGCTTGGCCTCGAAGATGCGCGCCAGGTAATCCTCCACTTTCACCACGAACGCCGACACGCCGCGTTCGCTCAACATCACGCGGTAGAAATCCGCATGCGCCGCCACGTGCTCAAAATCGGTCGCCACGACCAGGTCGGCCGGCTCGGCTTCGCGCAGGATCAGCTCGCGCGTCACGGCCGGGAAGTCGCGCAGCAGCTCGTCGTAGATGGCCTGCATGCTGCTGAAGAGCAGTTCGTCCTTGTCCTTGTAGTGCAAATAGAAGGTGGCCCGGCTGACGTTGGCGCGGTCGGTGATGTCCTGGATCGCGATCTCGTCGAAGCCCTTCTCGACGATCAGCTGCAGTAGGGCCTGGCTGAGCAGCGCGCGGGTCCGCTCGACGCGCCGGTCGGGCCGGCGTTCGGCCGGGGCGGCGGCTTTAGATGGGTGTCTAGAATTGGACATGTCCAGCAATCTCAGGCTTGACGCGATTTTCCAAATTCTATATCCATTACAAGACAGCGCGTCAATTATTATTCCACGAGTGTAGAAAGGCGATGGCGATGACGACAGACATCCCCGGCCCGGCGCCAGCGCGGGGCTTCCTGGCGCAACTGCGGCTGGCGCAGCACATTCAGCGCGACATGCTCGGGACGTTCGGCGCGTGGCGGCGCGAGTACGGCGACTTCTATCAGGTGCAGTTCGGCGACGTCCAGCAGTTCTTTCTCGCCCATCCGGACGATCTGCGCGAAGTGCTCGTGACGCAGGCCGGCCAGTTCATCAAGGACCGCGACTACCGCGATCCGCAGACCGGGCTGGCGCGCTTCCTGGGCAACGGCCTGCTCACCAGCGACGGCGAGTTCTGGAAGCGCCAGCGCCGCCTGGCCGCGCCGGCCCTGCACGCCCGGCGCATCGAGGCCTACGCCCAGACCATGGTCGACTTCGCCTTGCGGACGGCCGCGGGCTGGTCGACCGGTGCGCGGCTGGACGTGGCCGCCGAGATGACGCGTCTGACGATGCTGATCGTGGCCAAGGCTCTGTTCAGCGCGGATGTGGCCGGTGACGTGGAGCGGGTGGGGCGCGCCATGGACGCCATCCAGCAGCGGATGGGCCACCGTCTGCCGCTGCCGCCCTGGCTGCCCACGCCTTCTGAACTGCGCGCCCGCCGCGCCGGGCGGGACCTGGACGAGATCGTCTACGGCCTGATCCGCCAGCGGCGCGCCACGGGTGAAGACACCGGCGACCTTCTCTCAATGCTCCTGCTGGCCGAAGACGACGACGGCCAGCGTATGACGGACCGCCAGGCGCGCGACGAGGTGGTGACGCTGTTCCTGGCCGGGCACGAGACCACGGCCAACACGCTCAACTGGACCTGGACCCTGCTGGCCCAGCACCCCGCAATCGAGGCGCGCCTGCACGCCGAATTGGACACGGTGCTGGCCGGCCGCGCACCCACCCTGGCGGACCTGCCGCACTTGCGCTACACCGAGATGGTCATCAAGGAGTCGCTGCGCCTGTACCCGCCCGCCTGGGCCTACAGCCGCGAGGCCGCCGCCGCGGTGGCGTTGGGCGAGCGCCGCGTGCCGCAGGGCAGCGTGGTCGTGCTGATGGTCTACTTCACACACCATGATCCGCGCTGGTGGCCGGAGCCGGAGCGCTTCGACCCGGAGCGGTTCAGCCCGGAGCGCGAGGCCGAAATCCCGCGCTACGCCTATCTGCCCTTCGGCGCCGGCCCGCGCGTGTGCATCGGCAACAGCTTCGCGCTGATGGAGGCGCGCCTGCTGCTGGCGACGCTGGCCAGCCGCTACCGCCTGACCCTGGCGCCCGGCCAACGCGTGGAGCCTGAGCCTTTGATCACGCTCAACCCTAAAGGCGGCCTGCCCATGACGGCTCACGCGCGCGTGCCGGCGCCAGCCCCACAGGCCGTGGCCTGAAGGGCGTCGATGCCGACCGACCTGGTGATCGCTCCTGGCCTGGCCGAGGCGGACCGTCTCCCGGCCGCGCACATCTTGTACGAGGCCTTCCGCCGCAAACTGGGGCCGCTCATCGGCCGGCCGGAACGCGTGCCCAACGTGCTGGCGGCCGGGCTGCAGCCGGAGCGGGCCCTCAGCGCCTGTGTGTCCGGCACGCTGGTGGGGGTGGCCGGCCTGCACTACGGCGGCCGGCGTTTTCTGCGCGTATCCTGGCCGGAGTGCCGGCGGCAGCTGGGGGTGGTGCGCGGGTTGTTCGGCGGCCTGATCCTGGAGTTGTTCTGGCGCGAGGCCTGCCCGCCCGGCCAATTGCGCCTCCCGGCGCTGGCCGTGGCCGCCGCGCAGCGCGGGCTGGGGGTGGGCTCGGGCCTGCTGCAGGCCGCCTTCGCCCTGGCGCGGCGCGAACACTTCAGCGCCGTCCGCCTGGAGGTGGTGGACAGCAACGTCGGCGCCCGCCGGTTGTACGAGCGGCTGGGGTTCGCGCCGGTGGCCGAGCACCACTACCCGTTCTTGCGCGGCTGGCTGGGTTTCTCCAGCGCGGTGGTGCTGGTGCGCGCGCTCGACGAGTAGCCCGGCGGACTACACCGCGATCCCCAGCGCTTCCAGCAGCTCGGCCACCTGGCGTCCAAATTCGGGCAGCGCCTGCAGGCCCTGGCGGCGCGGACGCGGCAGCGCCACCGTCAGGGTCTTCACCACGCGCGCCGGCCGGGCGCTGAGCACCAGCACCCGGTCGCCCAGGTACAGGGCCTCCTCCACGTCGTGGGTGATGAACAGGATCGTCTGCCGGAAGCGCGTCCACAACGTCAGCAGCCAATCCTGCAGCTCGCGCCGCGTCAGCGCGTCCAGGGCGCCGAACGGCTCATCCAGCAGCAGCACCTCCCGCTCCGTCATCAACGTGCGCAGGAGCGCGGCCCGCTGGCGCAGGCCTCCGGACAACGCGGCCGGGTAGGCGTCCGCGAAAGTCTCCAGGCCAAACAAGGGCAGCAGCTCCCGCGCGCGCTCCCGCGCCGCCGCCCGCGTCACCCCGCGCAGCTCCGGCGCCAAGGTGACGTTGTCCAGCACGCTGCGCCACGGCAGCAGCAAGTCTTTCTGCGGCATGTAGCCCACCCGGCCCAGCCGCGCCGGCGCCGCCTGGCCGTCCAGCCGGATCTCGCCGGCGTCCGGCTGCAGCAGGCCGACGATCAGGTTGAAGAGCGTGCTCTTGCCGCTGCCGGACGGCCCGATGATGGTCAGGAACTCGCCCGGCGCGGCCGCGAACGAGACGTCGTCCAGGGCGCGCAGGGTGAGACCGTCGCCGTGGAAGGCTTTGCTGACGCCGATCAGCTCGACTTTGGGCGGCATGGTCAATGATCGGCCCGGCCCTTACGGCAGGAAGGCGTTGGTGAACGCCGCCGATCCGTCGAAGGGCTGGCTGAGGATGCCGTTGGCGGTCATCCAATCGGCGTAAGCCTGCCACACCGCCGCGCTCTGTTCGCCCCAGCGCGGCGCGTCGGCCTGGTAGCGCGGCGACAGCCAGGCCTGGCTCTCGCGCACCAGGTCCGCGTCCAGTTCCGGCACGGCCTGCACCAGCAGATCCGCGGCCTGCTCGGGATTCTGGATGGCGAAGGCGTAGCCGCGCGCCACGGCACCGACGAAGGCGCGCGCCACCTCCGGCCGCTCCGCCACCGTGGCCTCGCTCGCAATCAGCACCGGCGTGTAGTAATCCGGGATGCAGTCAAACCACTCGTCCAGCATCACCAGATCCAGCGCCAGCCCCTGCTGTCTGGCCTGCACGCCCTGCCAGCCGTAGAAGATCCAGGCCAGGTCGATCTGGCCCGCGTCCAGCAGCGCCAGCGGGTCGGAGAAGCCGGTCTCCACCATCTGCAGCTTCGCGAAGTCGCCGCCCGCGCACGTCATCAGCAGGCGCAGGGTGGGGGCCTCGAACGGGCTGCCAAACGAGCCGTACTTCAGGCCCTCCCAGTCTTTGGGCGACGTGACGCCCAGGCCGGACCGGGCCGCGAAGCCGGAGGTGTTGTGCTGGATCAGCGCCGCCACCGAGACCAGCGGCACGCCGTCCGCCCGTGCCAGCGTCACCTGTTCCTGAAAGCTCACGCCGAAGTCGGCGGCGCCGCTGGCCACGGCCTGCTCGGCGTAGACCTCGCCCGGCTGGACGATGGCTACTTCCAGGCCGGCCGCGGCGAAGTAGCCCTGCGTCTGCGCCACGAAGAAGCCGGTGTGGTTGGTGTTGGGGACCCAGTCCAGCATCAGCGTGACCTTGGTCGGCGCGGGCGTGTCCGCCGGTGAAGCGGGGGCTGTCGTGGGCGCGCACGCGGTCAACCCGGCCAGGCTCAACGCCAGGCTGAGGGTGATCAATTTTCTCATCGGTAACCTTCCTCTCCGGAAAGCCGGTCTGCAAACCGGCCCTCAATAGATCCCGCTCTCCTCCCACTGGCGCGCGCGCTGGCGGGAGTAATACCAGGGCAGCGCCGTGCGCTCGATCAGGCCCACCAGCAGAAACAGGGCGATGCTCAGGGCCGAGGTGATGACGATGGCGACGAAGACCTGATCGGTGGCGAGCGCGTTCTTGGACCGCAGCAGGTACAGGCCCAGCCCGGCCGTGCCGCCCACCCACTCGCCGATGGTGGCGCCGACGACACTGTAAGTGACGGCCACGCGCAAGCCGGAGAAGAACCCGGGCAGGGCCGCCGGCAGCCGCACCAGGCGCCAGATCTGTCCGCGTGTGGCCCCCATCGCGCGCAGCAGCGCCACCAGGTCCGGGTCGGCCGAGGCCAGCCCATCGGCCGTGCTCACAGCCAACGGGAAGAAGCACACCAGCACCACGATCAGGACCTTGGGCAGCAGGCCGAAGCCGAACCAGATGATGAGCAGCGGCGCAATCGCCAGCACCTGCACGGTTTGCGAGGCGACCAGCAGCGGATAGAGCGCGCGCCGCAGCCAGACGGAGAAATCCATGGCCGCCGCCAACCCGACGCCGAGCGCCAGGGCGGCCGCCAGCCCCAGCGCGGTTTCCAGGAGCGTAACGGTGACGGCCTCGCCCAGCGCGGCGCGCGTCTCCCAGGCGGCTTGGGCCACCTGGACGGGCGAGGGCAAGATGAAGGCCGAGAGGCCGCTGTTCTCGGCCACAGTCTGCCAGGTGAGCAGGACGAGGCCCAGCAGGACCACGGGCGGCAGGGCGGCATGGACCCAGGCGGGCAGGCGCGGTGCGGGCATGCGCAGGCTCAGGCCCGGTATTTGGCCACTTTGTCCGCGATCGTGGTGCCGCCGACGCGATCGCCGATCTTGATGATGGTCACCACCTGCCCGGCGCCGGACTCAAAGCAGGCCAAGTGGGCGGCCTTGGCCACCTCCAGCAACTGGTCCAGCGGCCCCTCCAGCGTGGTCTCCATGGCGCCCACCTCGTACTTAACGCCGTTGGCCGCGACACTTGCACCTGAACTTGCGTTTGGTGCAAGTACAGGTGTGGCGGCGATGGCGCGGTCCACCACCGGGTAGGCGTCCTCCACCAGCGGCAGCACTTGCACGGCGACGTTGACGGTGCGGTGCGGATCAAGAGTGGTCATGGCAACTCCTCGCTCACTGTCTAAGCGCGGCCGGATGTCAGCGTTGCCCAGAGCAGCCCGGTTTCCAGTTCCACGCGCGCGGGCTCACCGGTGAGCACGTTGCTGACGCCGCGCGCCGGGCCGCTGGTGAGCGTCTCGCGGCGCAATGGGTAGACCAGGCCGTGCGTGACGACGCCGTGCGCGGCGCCGGCCAGCGGGATCAGGCTCAGGGTGTCGCCGGGCCGGCCGGGGATGTCGGCGCCGGGCGGCCGGATGAGCCACGTGGTCTGGCGCGCGGACCAGAGCGTAACGCGCGCGGCCGCCAGCGCGGGGTGGGCCAGCAGCAGGACGTTGGCGAGCAGCATGTCCAGGCGCCCGCCCAACGCGCCCAGCACCAAGATGTCGGCGGCGCCGGTCTCGACGGCCAGGCTCAACGCCAGTTCCAGATCGGTCTCGTCTTTGGCGGCGGGATGGGGGTGGAGGCGGACGCCGGCCTGGCGCAGCGCGGCCACCTCGGCCGGTGTCAGCGAGTCCAGGTCGCCGACGACGTGGTGCGGCGTCAGGCCGAGGGCCAGACAGTGGCGCGCGCCGCCGTCGGCCGCGATGAGTCGATCAGCTGGGCGGAGCAGAGCGCGCACCGCCTCCCGGTCCTCCGGTTCGCCGTTGGCGAAGATAACCGCCCGCGAGTTCGTGTCGCTGTTCAACAAAAAAACGCCCTCCGGGGAGGGCGTTCGTTGCGTGGCTGTGAGCTCCCTCCGCCGGCATTACCCGTCAGGTTCCATCGGTCGGCGCGTCTCACGCGCCCTCTCAGCCCGGTGTCACCGAGCTCCCGTGATCAATTGGTGAAAAGATTGTAGCGCCGGCGCGCAGGCCTGTCAATCAAACAGGGCGGGGATGTCCGGCAGGCGCACCTGGTTGCGCCCGGCGGCCTTGGCCGCGTACAGCGCCCGGTCGGCGGCCTCCAGCAAAGCATCACTGGTGTGGCCGTGTTCGGGAGCGGCGGCGACCCCGGCGGACACGGTGACCTGGACGGGCCGGGAGTGGGCCAGGATCGACTCGGCCAGGATGGCCCGCCGCCATTGGTCGGCGCGCTGGGCGGCGACTTCGACGCGCGCGCCGGGCATGACCACGACGAACTCCTCGCCGCCCCAGCGGCAGGCGATGTCGCCCTGGCGGGTGTGGGTCTGCAGCAGCCGGGCCAGATGCTGCAGCACCCGGTCGCCGACGGCGTGGCCGAAGGTGTCGTTGAGGTCCTTGAAGTGATCGATGTCCAGGATCACCACGCTGACTGGCTGCTGTTCGCGGGCGGCGCGGGTCAGCTCGCGGTCAAACGTCTCGGTCAGATAACGCCGGTTGAACAGGCCGGTGAGCGGATCACGGATGGCCTGCTCGCGCAGCTGATCGTGCAGGCTGGCGATCTCGTTCAGGTGCGCTGACAGGGCCTGATTGGCGCGGCGCAGGTCGGTGGTGTCACGCCAGACGACGAGGCGGCCGGTGAGGCGTCCCTTGCGGTCGCGCAGCGGCGTCAGGCGGATATCCCAGAAACGGCCGTCCTCCTCCAGGGTCAGTTCGGCGTGGACCTCGGGGGCGGCGTGGAGCTGGGCCGCCACGGCCGGCCAGTGCGCCAGCTGGGTTTCGGCCGGCTGGCCGAGTGGGGCGGCCGCCAGGCGCAGGTGGGCGCGGGCGGCCGGGTTGAGATCGACAATGCGGTTGCGGGCGTCCAGCACCAGCACGCCGTCGCGCATCTGCTCCACCAGGGCGTGGCGGGCCACCGGGACGATGTCCAGGAGCTGGAAGCCCACCAGGCCCCAGGCGAAGATCAGGCCGGTGGCCGTGAAGGCCAGCGGCGTCAGGTCCAGATTGGGGAAAGGGTTGCCGCCCAGCAGGCTGAGGACGTTGCTGGCCCAGGGCAGCAGCGCGCCCAGCAGGAGCGTGCCGGTCTGTCCCCGATACTGGCGCGGGGAGCGCCAGAAGGCCTGCGCCAGCAGGGCGATGCCCACGAGCACCAGGCTGTAGGAGTAGATGACGTTGATCCAGAACCACGGCCCGCCGCTCAGAATGGTGCTGGCATTGGCTGAACGCTGGCCGCCGAAGAACAGGCCGTGCCAGGGGTCGGTCCACAGCAGCAGGAACGTGATCAGCGGTTCGACCGCCAGCAGGCCCAGGCGCCCGGGTGTCAGGTTGTCGCCGCGCTGGGTATAGTCCAGGCTGAAGACGAACAGGGCCGTCGGCGCGCAGACCGCGCCGAGGTAGGTGGCGTCCAGCCAGAAGAGGCGCGCGGCCGGGGCGGCCGTGAGCCAGTGCAGAGCGTAGGTGAACGACCACTCGACCAGGGCCAGCAGCAATAGAGTCAGGGCCGTGGCGCCCGGAGCCGGTCGGCGTCTCCAGACCAAACCGGCGACGCTGGCGGCCGTCGCTGCCGACACCAGCAGCCACAGGGCGTAGCCGGGCACGATCATGCGGTGTTCCTCCGCTGGTGGAGGGTCATGCCGGCCGCGCCTTGGCGCGCCGCGTGGCGTACACAGACAGCGCCAGCAGCGTGGCCAGGTAAGGGACCATGCCCGTGAACTGGGACGGGATCTGCGCGGATTGCAGCAGCAGGCCCAGCCCATCCGAGAACCCGAACAGCAGCGCGATCACGGCCAGGCCCCACGGGTTGCCGTTGACCAGGATGATGGCGGCCAGCGAGATCCAGCCGCGCCCGGCCGACATGTTCTCGGCGAACAGGCGCACATAGCCGAGCGACAGGAAGGCGCCGCCCAGCCCGCACAGGACGCCGCAGGCCAGCAGCGCCCACACGCGCACGCGCGCGGCCGAGACGCCGCTGGTCTCCAGGCTGGCGGCGTTGTGGCCGGCGGCGCGCAGCCGCAGCCCGAAGCGCGTGCCGAAGATCAGGTAGGCGCTGATCACCGTCGCCAGCCCGGCGGCGTAGACCATCAGGTTCTGGCCGCTGACGACGGCGCCCAGGACCGGCACGTCGTGCAGCAGCGGGATCGTCACGGCCGGGATCGCCGGCAGGCGCGGGTCAGACAGGCTGCCCTTGACGTCGAAGATCTGGCGCAGCAGGTAGGTAGTGGCGCCCACGGCGAACAGGTTGAGGGCGATGCCGGTGACGAACTCGTCGGTCTTAAGCACGATCGCGAACAGGATGAAGAGCAGGGCCAGCGCCGTGGCTCCCAGGACCGCGCACAGCACGCCCGCGAGCCAGCTCTGGAAGAAGTAAGCGCCCAGCACGGCGCAGAAGGCGCCCACCAGCAGCATGCCCTCCATGGCGATGTTGAACAGGCCGGCGTAATACGTGAACGCGCCGCCCAGGGCCGCCAGCAGGATCGGCGTCGCGCTGGCGAGGGTGCCCGTGATCAGGCCGATGAAGATGCGCATAAGGTTGGGCCGCGGGTTGCGCGGCTCGTCGGTCGAGAGCTCATGAAAATCGGTTCACCGGCGGCCTGGGTCCGGTTCAGTCCGGAGCCGGCGCCAGCGGCTTCACCCGCGCCCGGCGGCGCGCGGCCCAGACGTCCAGCCACTCACTCAGCCGGCCGCGGCTGGCCACCACCACGAGCACGATGACGGCCTGCAGGACCTGGATGAACTCGCTCGGCACGGCCGTGATGAGCTCCATGCCCAGCGCCCCGGTCTGCAGGGCGCTGAAGAACAGGCCGTAGAGCAGGGTGCCGGGCAGGCTGTTGTTGGCGACCACGGCGATCATCACGCCATCCCAGGCGTAGTTGGCGCCCAGGCCTTTGAGAAAGCGGTGCGGGCCGGCCATGACCACCAGGCCGCCGGCCAGCCCGGCCAGCGCGCCCGTGGTCAGCATGACGGCCACGAAGTTGCGGCTGATATTGCAGCCGCCCAACCGCGCGAAGAGCGCGTTCTGGCCGGTGAGGCGCCACTCGTAGCCGGCCGTCCAGCGCTGGAACACGAACCAGATGCCGGCCGCCGCCAGCGCCAGTACCAGCAGGGCGCTGCTGAACTCGCCCCACTCCGGCAGCCAACCAGCCGGCTGGATCGCCGGCGTCATGGGCGAGAAGGCGTCCGGGTCGGCCAGCGGCCCCGTGATTGCCCAGAACGTGAACAGGTCGGCGATCGAGTTCAGCATCAACGTGACGATGAACTCGCTCATGTCAAAGGCGCGGCGCAGCAGCGCGGCCAGACCGGCCCACAGCGCGCCGCCGAGCATGGCCAGCGCCAGCAGACTCGGGATCAGCAGCGGCGCGGGCAGCGGCAGGTACAGCCCGCCGAGCGTGGCCAGCAGCGCGCCGAACAACAGTTGGCCGGGCTGGCCCAGGTTGACCGGACCAGAAGCGAAAGCCACCGACGCCGACAGGCCGGTGAGGATCAGCGGGATCGCGTTCTTGAGCGTCGTCGCCAGTGAGTCGACGTCGCCGAGCGAAAACTCAAACAGGGCCGCGTAGGTGGCGGCCGGGTTGTAACCCTGGGCCAGCATCACCCCGGCCCCGATCAGCAAGGCGGCCAGGATGCCGGCCAGCGCGGTGAGGAAGGAGCGCGGCATAGGCTCAACCGGCGGCCGGGCGGCCCTCCAGCATCAGGTAACCGACCGCGGCGAGCGTCGTCTCGTCGGTGGGGAGGTCGGCCACGATCCGGCCGCGATGCATGACCGCGATCCGGTCGGCCAGCCGGAACAACTCCTCCAGGTCGGCTGAGACCAGGAGCACAGCCCGGTCGCGCGCGCGCAGCTGCAGGATCTGGTCGTGGACGTACTCGGTGGAGCCGACGTCCAGGCCGCGCGTGGGCTGGTCCAGCAAGATAAAGGGCCGGTCCAACAGGAGTTCACGGCCCAGGATGACCTTCTGCTGGTTGCCGCCGGAGAGCGACCGGAACGGCGCCCCAGCCGCGCGCATGGTCACGGCGTAGCGCTCGCGCAGTTCGTCCACAAAGCGCCCCACCGCGGCCGGCCGCAGCAGCCAGCCGCGCCAGGCCGTCAGGGCCGGGTTCAGGCGATGGTGGGTCATGATGGCGTTGTCGCGGATCGGGGCGGCCAGGCTGGCGCCCATCCGGCCGCGGTCCTGGGCCACGAAGGCCAGGTGCCGCCGCCGCTCCAGGATGGAGGCGTGCGTCAGATCGCGGCCGTTCACGCGCACACGCCCGGCTGCGGCCGGCAGCAGCCCCATCAGCGCGCCGACCAGCTCGAACTGGCCGTTGCCCTCCACGCCGGCCACGCCCACGATCTCGCCCGCGCGCACGCTCAGGCTGACGTCCCGCAGCCGCTCACGCCCGGCCGCTCGCCCGCCAGCGGAGGGCGCGCGGACGGTCAGGGCGTCGGCGCTGAAGACCACGCCGCCCGGCGGGTGCGGGCTGCGCCGCGACGTGAACACGACGTCGCGACCCACCATCAGCCGGGCCAGCTCCGGTTTGCCCAGGCCGGCCGCCGCGCGGGTGGCCACGTGCCGGCCCCGGCGCAGGACGGTCACCTGGTCACACAGGGTCAGCACCTCGTCCAGGTGGTGGGAGATGAACAGGATGGTCTGGCCGCCGGCGCGCAGGCGGCGCAGCTCGGCGAAGAGCTGCGGCACTTCCTGGGGCGCCAGCACCGCCGTCGGCTCGTCCAGGATCAGGACGGAGACGTCGCGGTAGAGCAGTTTCAGGATCTCCACCTTCTGGCGCGCCGCCACCGACAAGTCGCCGGCGCGGGCGGCCGGGTCCAGGTCGAGGCCGAAGGCCGCGATCTTGGCTTGCACAGCGCGGAGCGCCAGGGTCGTGTTCAGCTGGCCCAGCGGGCCGGCCACCGGCTCCGCGCCCAGGACGACGTTTTCCCAGACCGTGTACTCGTCCACCAGCAGGATTTCCTGGTGAACCATGCCGAGGCCGCGGGCGATGGCGTCGCCGGGTCCGCGGAAGCGCACGGGCCGCCCGCCCAGACGTACCTCGCCGGCGGTGGCGGCCTCCAGGCCATAGAGCACCTTCATGAGCGTGCTCTTGCCGGCCCCGTTCTCACCCACCAGGGCGTGGATCTCGCCGGGCTGAAACGTCACCGAGACGTCGTCCAGCGCCAGCGTGTTGGGCGGGAAGACCTTGGTGATGTGGCGGAGTTCGATCAGGCCGGTTGCCCGTGAGGGGGCGGCCGGCCGTTGAGCCACGGTCACGGGCTTAAGGCGTGCAGCCGCCGCCGGCCGTCCAGTTCGCGCAGCGCGCGATCTTGAGTTGGCCGGTGATGATGTCCTGGCGGATGGCCAGCACGCGGTCGATGCTGGCCTGCGGCAGGACCTTGATCTGGGCGTCGAAGACCATGTCCACGCCGTTCTGGGCCACGCCGTATTCCAGCACCTGGCCGGGCTGGTAGGTGCCGTCGGCGATGGTCCGGTAGACCTCTTCCATGGACAGGCCGACGTTCTTGACCATGCTGCCGGCCACGTAGCCGGGTTCCAGGTCGTTCTGGTTGGTGTCCACGCCGAGGGCGTACAGCTCGCGCTCCTTGGCCGCCTGCAGCACGCCCAGGCCGGCCGCCGCCGCCACCTGGAAGACCACGTCGGCGTTCAGGTCGTACAGCTGCAGGGCACCTTGTTTGCCCTTGCCGGCGTCATCCCAACTGCCCAGATATTTGCGCTCGACGGTGATGGCCGGATCGATGGCGTGGGCGCCGTTCTCGTAGGCGAAGATGAAGGCGTCCACCACCGGGTCCACGTCGCCGCCGACCACGCCGATCAGCTTGTCGGCGTTGACGTTCTTGATCGCGGTGTCGGTGGTCAGCAGCGCGGCGGTGACGCCGGCCAGGTAGGCGGCCTCTTCCTCGATGTAGTCCACGGACGTGATGGTGTTCTTCTGGTTCTGAACGACCGTGTCCAGGTTGACGAAGATCTTGTCCGGGTTCTCGTCGGCGATGGCCTTGAGCTGGTCCTCAAACCCGTACGAGATCACGAAGATCACGTCGGCGTATTCGACCGCGGCCTGGAGACCGGGCGCGTGCTTGGCGGCGTCGAAGTTGGCCTCGATGACGCGCGTCTCGACGCCGTACTGCTGGGCGATGTTATCCAGGCCGGCCTTGCCGGAATCGTAGAAGGCCTCGTCACCGAGGGCGCCGTTGATCAGATAGACCACGCGCTTGGGCGCGGCCGTGGGCGTGGCGGCCGGCGCGCAGGCGCCCAGCAGCAGCGCGGCCAGCGCGACGAGCGAAAAGAGCTTGCTCTTCATTGTTTCTCCTCCAGGGGTGGGCTGTGTCTGGGATTCTACCCGGCCCGGCAGGCGGCGGCAAACGGCCGTGGCCGCGCAGTTGTCGGCGCGGCCGGGGTCTTGCCAAACAGCCGGCGCTGTGTTAAATTTCTCTGTCGCTGCGCGGGGCGCCTTCGCCCCGCGACTTTCTGCTCGTACTAGGCGCGGCGCCCGCCGGGCTGAGACGGGCATATCCCATGGAAAGGATAAGGGCATGCGTGACTACGAAGTGGCGTTAATCGCCCAGCCGGACCTCGACGAGGCCTCGCTGAACAATCTGATCGAAAAGACCAAGAACTGGGTTGGGGCCGCTGGAGGCCAGGTCCTGGGCGTGGATGTCTGGGGCCGGCGCCGCCTGGCTTACCCCATCCGCAAGCAGCAAGAGGGCCAGTACGTCTTTGTGCAGACGCAGATGTCGCCGGCCGGCACGCGCGAGGTCGAGCGCAACCTGCGCTTCACCGAGCAGATCTTGCGTTTCCTGATCGTCCGCGCCGACGAATAAGCGCCCGCCACGGCCGCGCGCCGCGCAAGCCCAGCAGGAGGAAGCATGAGCCGAGGATTGAACAAGGTCATGATCATCGGCAACCTGGGGCGGGATCCGGAGATGCGCTTCACGCCGTCGGGCCGCCCGGTGACGTCGTTCACCGTGGCTACCTCGCGGACCTGGAGCTCCCCGGATGGCGAACGCCACGAGGAGACCGAATGGTTCAACGTGGTGGCCTGGGGCAAGCTGGCCGAGACCTGCAAGCAGTACCTGGCCAAGGGCCAACAGGTGTACGTCGAAGGCCGGCTGCAGACGCGGCGCTGGGAGGACCAGGAAGGCCGCAAGCATTTCAGCACTGAGATCGTCGCCGACCGCATGCTCATGCTGGGCGAACGCAAGTCCGCCCACGGCGGCGAAGGCGCGCCGCTGACCGGCGACGCCTTTCAGGAAGAAGACGAGTTCCCATTCTAGATTAAGACCGCGGGCGGCCAGACGGCCGCCCGGCGAGGGAGTCAACCATCATGGATCGCGATCACGCTCAAGAAACCCCGTCCAGCTCCAGCTCCGGGTCCGAGGAGACCACCGAGCGCGAGCCGCGCTACAGCCGCGGGCCGCGCCCGTTTGTGCGCATCACGATCAGCGACGTCAAGCTGATCCACTACAAGAACTTTGAGTTCCTGCGCCAGTTTGTCACCGACCGGGGCAAGCTGCGCCCGCGCCGGCAGACTGGCATTTCGGCGGCGCATCAGCGCCTGATCGCCCAGGCCGTCAAACGCGCGCGCCACATGGCGCTGCTGCCGTTCGACCGCGAGCGCAACTAACACCCGGCGCCCTCCTGGCGTTCGCCAGTCGGTGGGCTGGACGGGGCATAGACGCGTGGCTGGCCTGGCCGCGCCTCTGTGCCCCGTCTGCGTGAGGAAATCAAGGTATGAGCAAGAATCTTCAGACGTCCGCGACGCCGACGCGCAAGCAGCTCTCCCGCGCCGAACGGGATCGGCGCATGCAGCGCTACATCCTGATCGGCACGATCGCGGTGGCGGCGATCCTGGTCCTTATTCTGGGCTACGCCTGGGTAGACCTGGCCGTCCTGCAGCCGCAGCAGCCGGTCGCTAAGGTTAATGGCACCGTCATCACTTCGGGTGAGTTCCAGAAGGCCGTGCGCTACCGCCGCTACCAGCTCATCGGCCAGTATGCGCAGGTGCAGAACAACATCGCGTTCTTCGGCACCGATAACCAGTTCGGCCAGTACTTTCAGCAGCAGCTCCAGCAGATCGAGTTTCAGCTGACCGACAACACCACCCTCGGCCGCGAGGTGCTCAACGACCTGATCGACGACCAGTTGATCCGGCAGGAGGCCGTGCGGCGCGGGATCACGGTGAGCGCCGAGGAGCTGGAAGCCGGCGTGCGCGAGTTCTATGGGTACTTCCCGGACGGCACCCCCACGCCCACCATTACGCCCACCGACGCGCCGACCTATGTGCCGCCGACCGTGAACCCGACGGTGGTGGCGGCGTGGACGCCGACTGCCACGCTGACGCCCACCGCCACGCTGACCCCGACCGCCACCAGCACGCCCGGCCCGACGCCCACGCTGGAGCCCACCGGGACGCCCGAACCGACGATCACGCCGCTGACCACGCAGGCCTATGCCACGCGCGTGTCCGATTACCTGGGCAGCGTGCGCACGGACACCGGCCTGGCTGAAGCCGACGTGCGCCGCTACGTTGAGGCGGTGCTGTACCGCCAGAAGCTGGCGGCCGTGATCGGCGCCGACGTGCCGACGAGCGCGGTCCAGGTCCACGCGCGCCACATCCTGGTGGCGGACGAAGCCACCGCCAAGGACCTCAAGGCCCGGCTGGAGGCCGGCGAGGCCTGGGACGCCCTGGCCGCCCAGTATTCCACCGATACGTCCAACGCCGCGCAGGGCGGCGATCTGGGCTGGTTCGGCACCGGCGCCATGGTGGCCGAGTTCGAGACCGCGGCCTTCAATACGCCGGTCGGCACCATCAGCGACCCGGTCAACACCCAGTTCGGGTGGCACCTGATCCAGGTGCTCGGCCAGGAGGAGCGCCCGCTCTCCGCGTCTGATCTGGAGACGAAGCGCCAGGAGGCCTTCGATGCCTGGCTGTCCGACCAGCGCCAGGCCACCGGGGCCGACGGCGCGGCCGTTGTGGAGACGTTCGACGTGTGGCTGAACCGCGTGCCGGACGAGCCCAGCCTGGTCTCCAGCCTCTCGCAGTAGCGGTCTGACTTTCGATCCTCGAGCCGGCGCCTGCGCGTCGGCTCTTTTGTTTTGGCTGCGGCCATGTTCGGGCCGGGCCGGGAAAGGCGCGCACCATGAACGTTTTTGTGGACGGCCTGCTCGCCGGTTTCGCCATCGCGGTCCCGGTCGGCGCCATCGCGATCCTGATCCTGGAGACGGCGCTGCGGCGGGGCTTCCTGGATGGGTTCGCGGCCGGCGCCGGAGCCGCCACGGTCGACCTGCTCTATGCTTCGCTGGCCGGCCTGGCCGGGCAGGTGCTGGCGCCGCTGCTGGCGCCGGTCGCCTCAGCCCTGCGCCTGCTCAGCGGCCTGGTCCTGGTGGGTCTGGGCGCCTGGGGGCTGTGGCGCGGGCTGACCGCGCCGCGGCCGGCGGCCGGCGTTTCCCTTCAGCCGGCGGCCCTGCTGCCGGGCGGCTGGCTGCGCACCTATGGCCAGTTCGTGGGTTTGACCCTGCTCAACCCGATGACGGTGGCGTACTTCGCCGCCTTGATGCTCGGGCAGAATGCGCGTGCGCCGCTGCTCGGCCTGGACCGCGTCTGGTTCGTAGCCGGGGTGGCGCTGGCGTCCTTCGCCTGGCAGACCACCTTGGCCGGGATCGGCGCCCTGGCGCATCGGCGCTTGTCGCCGCGGGTGCAGTTCTGGACCAGCCTCCTGGGCAACGGCATCGTAGCGCTGCTGGGCGTGCGCCTGCTGTTCCCGGCCTGAGGAAAGCGAGCTTAGTTCGATGACGACTCCGCGCACCGCCTCGCCTGATCGGGAGGCCGGCCTCCGCCTCTTCCTGATCTTGTTCACGGCCGCCCTGATCCTGCTGGCGTGCCGGCCGCAGGTTCCGACGGCGGCGGTTGCGACCGCCGCTCCAACGCTTGGCCTGTCGGCCACGCCGCCGCCAACCCCGACTGGGCCGGCCACGGCCGCAGCTACTGGAGCAGCTGCGACCGCGTCCCCGCCCGCCCGCCCGTCGCCGGCGCCCGCCGCCGCGGCCCTGTCAGAGGCCGGGCCGTGGTGGCTGCTGTACGGGGACGCGGGCGCCTGGGCCGTCAACGCCGATGGCAGCGCCCTGACGCGGCTCACCGACGCGCCGGTGATTGAAGCCTGGGCCGCGCCGCACGGGGGCGGGGTCGCTTTTCGCTCGGCCGCCGCCTGGGACACGTACGCGGCGCTGGCGCTGGAGACCCTGCACCTGCCGGCCGGCGTTCGGCAGACGATCTCGCCGCTGCTGCCGGAGGGCCAGGCTTTCGCCACCGACATCGATCAGCTCTTTCAGGATCCGCTCTTTGAGGCGCTGCGGGCCATCGTCGACTATGCCCGGCCGGCCTGGTCGCCGGATGGCCGCCAGCTGGCTTTCAGCAGCGCCCATGACGGCGCCTCGGCGGACCTGTATGTGGCCGACCTGGAAGCCGCCGGCGCGAGCCCCGTGCGGCGCCTGACGGACGGCTCCAGCCAGGCCTATCACCTGAGCTGGTCGCCGGACGGCCGCGTCATCGTGCACGTGGCCGCGGACGCTTTCGGGACCGGGGCCGGCTACGCGGTCAGCGGCGTGTGGGCGGCCCGCGCCGATGGCGCCGGGGTGACGCCGCTGTACACGCCCACCCGCAGCGGCGACGAGGTCATCCTGGGCTGGTGGTCGCCCACCACCTTCGTCGCCCACTCGTTCACGGTCACATGCGGCTATTATGGCCTGCGCGCGTATGACCTGGCGACCGGTGCGGTCCGGCCGCTCTGGAACTACTTCTCGCGCGCGGCCATGGACCCGCGCCCGGTGGAGGCCGGCGGCACCGGCGCCATCCTGATCTCGGTCGGGGATTTTGTGGCGGACTGCAACGGCGATGACCGCACCGGCCTGTTCCTGATCACGCCGGGCGCGGATGAGCCGCAGGCGGTGCCGGGCGACGGGCGGGATGTGAGTTGGGACGAGGAACTGCAGGCGTTTGCGGTGCGGGCCGGCGAGCAGCGCCCCACGCTGTACGTCAGCGCGCAGGGCGCCGTGCTGGGCACGAGCGACCAGCCGGCCGCTCTGGTCGGTCAACTGCCGGACGGTCAGTGGTGGGCGGGGCGAGGGCCGGAGGGCGGGCTCCTGATCGGCGCGCGCGCTGAGACGGTGCGCCAGGTCTTCGGCGGTCTGGTGACGCGCTGGTCGTGGTCCCCGGATTACAGCACGCTGCTGATCCTGGCCCCGCAGGCCGACGGCCGGCAGCGCTTACACGTGGCGCGCGCCCCGCAGTTTGCGCCGCTGCCCGTGGGCGACGGCCTGCCGGACGAGGCGGTCTGGGTGATGCCCTGAGCGGGTCGAGGTTCAGTCTTCGCCGTGCCCGATCCGCTCCAGCGTCAGCGGTGCGTTGCGCGGCGTCTCCACGCGCTCACCGTCCAGCTTGAGGCTGATCATCTGGCTGGCCGAGTCGGCGCCCATGGTGATGCCGTAGACGGTCTCGGCCACCTGCACGGTGTTGCGGTTGTGGGTGACGATCATGAACTGGGTAGACTGCGAAAGCTCTTCCAGCATGTCGCGGTAGCGCCCGACGTTGGCCTCGTCCAGCATGGCGTCGACCTCGTCCAGCACGCAGAAAGGCGTGGGTGAGACGCGCAGCAGGGCGAAGATCAGGGCGCAGGCGGTGAGGCTGCGCTCGCCGCCGGACAGCATCGAGAGGGTCTGGGTGCGTTTGCCCGGCAGTTTGCACTGGATCTCGACGCCGCTGGTCGTCAGGTGTTCGGGGTCGGTCAGGGCCAGCTTGGCGGTGCCGCCGCCGAACAGGCGCGTGAAGGTCTCGCGGAAGTGGATCGAGACGGCGTCGAAGGTCTTGCGGAACTCGCGTTCCATGAGCACGTCCAGCTCGGTGATCACGTCGTGGAGCTGCGTCTTGGCGGTGTCCAGGTCGGCCACCTGGGTGGTCAGGAAGTCATGGCGCTCCTTGACTTCCAGGTATTCGCGTTCGGCCTCCGGGTTGATGGCGCCCATGCGGCGCAGCTGCCCGCGCTTGCGGTTGAGTTGGTCCTCCAGGCCGTCCGGCAGGGCCTCCACGCGCGCCAATTTCTCGACGATCGGGTACATGGGCAGGGGGGTCGGCCCGGTCAGCGAATCGCCATAGTCGAACTCCACCAGCCCGAAGTCCTCCTCCACCCGGCGGCGCAGCCCCTCCAGTTCTTCCTTTTTGCGCGTGTAATCCAACTGGATTTGGGCGTTGCGTTTCTCGGCCGCGTGCAGCCCGGCGCGCGCCTCCGTATCGTCGGTCTCGCGCCGGTTTTGTTCGGCCTCCAGCTCCACCAACTGGGCGGCGGCCGGCTGCAGGCGCAGGTTGATCTCGCTGATCTGCGCGGCCAGTTCGGCGGCGCGCTGGCGGGTGGCGATCAGGGCCTCGTCCACGCGCCGGCCCTCGGCCGCCAGGCGTTCGATCCGGCCGCGCCGGTCGGCCAGCAGGGATTGAGTGGCGGCGCGGGCTTGCTCCAGTTCGGCGGCGCGCGTCTGCGCGTCCTGCACGGCGCGCGCGGCCACGGCGGCGGCGGTCTGCCAGCGCGCCAGCTGGGCGGCGGCGGCCTCCACCGTGAAGGTCTCGAGCGTGCTGAGCGCGGCGCTGGCTTCGGCTTCGGCGGCGGCGCGCGCCTCGGCCAGCTGCGCCAGCCGGCTTTGCGTGGCTTCGGCGTCGGCGGCCAACTGGGCGGCCTCGCGCTCCAGGGCGTCCACGCGCTCGCGGCGCAGCTGCACTTCGTGCGCGGCCCGTTCTGCCTCCAGGGCGACGGCGTCGCGGGCCAGGGTGACGCGCCGCTCCTGGTCTTGGGCGGCGCGCAACTCGGCCTGGCGCTGGTCCAGGGCGGCCCGCGCCGCCTCCACGGCCTGGGCGGCCCGCGCCTGGGCGGCTTCTTTCTCGGCGATGACGGCGGCCTGCGCGGCCAGCTCGGCGGAGAGGTCGCGGCGCTCGCGGGCCTGCTGCAGCACCGACGCGGCCTCGCGCCCGCCCAGCACCGGCCCGGCGGCCCAGAAGACTTCGCCGGCCAGGGTGACGACGGCCGCGGTCTGCGGCAGGGCGGGCAGCAAGCGGCGGGCGGCCGCGCGGTGGGTCACGATCACGACCTGGCCGAGCAGCAGGTCGGCGGCCGGCTGCAAGCCGGGCTCCACCGTCACCAGCTGCGCGGCCACGCCCAGGCAGTCCGGGTCGGCTGGCGGCGTGAGCGGCGTCGGCGCGGTCAGGGCGGCGAGCGGCAGCAGGGCCGCGCGCCCGCTGGCCTCGCCCAGGGCGTCCAGGGCGGCTTCGGCCTCGGCCCGGTCGTCCAGCACCAGGGCTTCCAGGTTAGCGCCGAGGGCGGCGCTGATGGCGAGCTCGTATTCGGCCGGGACGCGCAGCAACTCGCCCAGCACGCCGCGCGCCGGGAACTGGCGGGCAAGCAGGGCTTTGGCGCCAGGTGTGAAGCCGGCCAATTCGGCGCGCGCGTGTTCCAGAACCTCCTGGCGGGCGCGCAGCCGCTCCAGTTCGGCGCGGGCAGCGGCCACGCGTTCGGCCGCCGACACCCGTTCGGCTTCGGCTGCGCGCAGCGCCTCGGCCTGGGCGCGGGCGGCGGCGTCGGCGTCCTGCCGGAGCCGGTGCTGTTCGTTGAGCGCGGCCGTGGCGGTGGTCACCCGGCCGCGCGCCTCGGCCTCGGCCTGGGTGAGCTGGGCCAGCACCTGGTTCTGTTCGGTCCGCGTCGCGGCCACGCGGTCGCGGCGTTCGAGCAGCTGATTGAGGCGTGCCTGGTCGGCGTTGGTCTGGGTGTCGAGTTGGCCGAGGGATTGGCGCGCCTGAGCCTCGCGCTGGCGCAGCCGGACGCGCTCGCTCTCGCGGTCGGCCAGTGCGGTCTGCGCGGCCGCGGCCTGCTGCCCGGCCTCGGCGGCCTCGGCGGACAGGCCGGCGACCTCGGCGGCGGCCGCCTCGGCGCGGCGCGCTTGCTCGGCCAGCTGGTGTTCCAGCGGCTCGAGCTCGGTCAGGACCGTGTCACGCTGATCGGTCAGCGAGCGCAGGCGCTCGTCGGCCACGGCCAGCTCGCGGTCCAGCGCCTCGCGCTCGCCGCGCCGCTCGTCGATCTGGCGGCGCCAGTCGTTCAACTGGGCGCGCACCGCGGCCACCTGCGCGCGCAGGCCGCCCATGGCCTGGTCTTGCTGTTCCTGTTGGGATTGGCGTCCGAATAATTCGATGGCGGACTGCTCGGAGGCCACGCGCGCCTCTTCCAGCGTCTCCACGGCGCGATGCCAGTGATAGCCGTACCAGATCTTCAGCAGCGAATCCAGGTCGGCCTTGACCTGGTTGAAATCGCGGGCGCGCTGAGCCTGGCGCTCGAGCGAGCGCAGGCGCGGCTTGATCTCGGCCAGGATATCGAGCACGCGGTCCAGGTTGCGCTGGGTGGCCTCCAGCTTCTTGAGCGCGTCCTCGCGCTTGTTGCGGTACAGGCCGATGCCGGCCGCCTCTTCGAAGAGCGAGCGGCGCTCCTCGGGCTTGAGCGCCAGGGCGGCATCGATCAGGCCCTGGCCGATGATGGTGTAGGTGCGCTCGGACAGCCCGACGCGCGCCATCAGGTCGTTCAGGTCGCGCAGGCGGACGCGCTGGCCGTTGAGCAGGTACTCGTTCTGGCCGTCGCGGTAGGCGCGGCGGCTGATGGCGACCTCGCTGAAGTCGATGGGCAGCCAGCCGTCGGAGTTGTCAAAGGTCAGCGTGACCTGGGCCATGCCGGCGCGCGGGCGCAGGTCCGAGCCGCCGAAGATCATGTCTTCGGTCTTCTTGCCGCGCAGCAGGCTGTAAGACTGCTCGCCGAGCACCCAGCGGATGCCGTCGACGACGTTGGACTTGCCCGAGCCGTTGGGGCCGACGATGGCGGAGACGCCGGCGCCGAAGACGAAGTCGGTTTTGCCGGCGAAGGATTTGTAGCCGTGCAGTTCGAGATGCTTGAGGCGAAGTGGCATGCCGGAGTGTGGCCTGGTGAGTGCGGGTTGAGAATAAGCGATGGCGGCTAAGCTGGCGAAGTATAGCCGCGCGGGGCGGGCGGGGCAAGGCGGCGCCCGCGTGAAATCAGCCGGGTGAGTTCCGGGGCGGCCAGCGCGGTGCCGCGCTATGGAGGCGCGGCGAAACTCGGCGTCGCGGCGGCCAACGAGGCCCTCGCTGGCCGGTGCATGTCTGCGCCGGACAGTGTCGGTCCGGGCGATTCCGGTGGACGCGAAGCCAGATGTGGTAAACTAACCTCTCTTAGTAAGATTTAGCGGCAGACGGGCTGAGAGTGCGACTTGGCTGTGCGTTTCGCCAAAAGGACTCTCAGTGAGTTTCGCTTCGTTCAACCTCCACCCGCGCATCGCCTCCGGCGTTCAGGCCGTGGGCTATGAGCAGCCCACCCCCATCCAGGAACAAGCTATCCCGCCGGTGATGGCCGGCCGGGACGTGCTCGGCCTGGCCCAGACCGGCACGGGCAAGACGGCGGCCTTCGCCCTCCCCATTTTGCAGCGCCTCATGGAGGGGCCGCGCGGCCGCATCCGCGCGCTCATCCTGGCGCCCACGCGCGAGCTGGCCGAACAGATCCACGACAACATCAACGACCTGGGCCAGCACACGCGCAGCCGCAGCGTCACGCTCTACGGCGGCGTCAGCCAGCGTCCGCAGGTAGAACGCCTGCGCAGCGGCGTCGAGATCGCCGTGGCCTGCCCCGGCCGGCTGCTGGACCTGATCGGCCAGCGTGAGATCGACCTGAGCCACGTCGAAGTGCTGGTGCTGGATGAAGCCGACCGGATGATGGACATGGGCTTTCTGCCCGAAGTCCGGCGCATCCTCAAGCACGTGCCGGCCAAGCGCCAGACGCTGTTCTTCTCGGCCACCATGCCGGACGACATCCGCGACCTGGCCCATGAGATGTTGCACAACCCGGTCACCGTGCAGATCGGCCAGCCGGCGCCGGCCGCCACCGTCTCCCACGCGCTCTACCCGGTGGCCGGCCACCTGAAGACGGGGCTGCTGATGGAACTGCTCGGCCAGACCGACACCGAATCAGTGCTGGTCTTCACGCGCACCAAGCACCGCGCCAAGCGGCTGGCCGATCAGTTGAAGCGCTCCGGTTTCAAGACGGCGTGTCTGCAGGGCAACCTCTCGCAGAACCGGCGTCTGGAGGCCATGGACGATTTCCGCGAGGGCCGGGTGCAGATCCTGGTGGCCACCGACATCGCCGCGCGCGGCATCGACGTCACCAGCATCTCGCACGTTATCAACTACGACATGCCTGACACGGCCGAGGCCTACACCCACCGCATCGGCCGGACCGGGCGGGCCGCCAAGACCGGCGACGCCTTCACGTTCGTGACGGACGAGGACACCGACATGGTGCGCGCCATCGAGCGCCTGTTGGGCACGCGCCTGGAGCGGCGGACGATGCCGGGCTTCGATTATGGCGCGCCGGCGCCCGAACGCGCCGACGGCGGCGGGCGGCCAGCCGGCGGGCGCGCTCCGGCCCAGAGCCGGCGCCGACCCAGCCCGGCGCCAGCCCCAGCGGCTGCGCCAGCGCCCGCCCCGCGCGCGTCCACGTCCGACGGCGAGTCCGGCGGCAACGCCTGGACGGCCCTGCGCCGGCCTAACAAACGTCGGCGCCCGACCTTCCCGCACCCGTCTGGGCCGCGGCGGTAGGCCGGCCCAGCAACGCAAGCCGACGGCCGCTGAACTAACGAATACCAACGAATCAGGTTTTCGAGCCAAAGCAGTATCAAACGCAGGCAACCGCAGTGTCCGAGTCGTTGTCAGGCCCAGCAGACCGGCGGAAGCTGGGCTGACGTTAGGGCCGGTGGAAATTGGTAGAGGCAAAAGGACCCGACCAGATGTTGGAACAAAACTCTCAACACGTTATGCAGGTGGAACGCACTCATGCCTCCGGGGCCGAGGAGTGGCATTGCCCGGCGTGCGGGCGGCGCATGCTGGTAAAGTGGCACCCGCGCTTTCGGCGGATTGTAATTGAAGAGGGCGATGCGACCGTCGCCCACAGCGGCCTGCGCGTTGACCGATCCGTCTTGTCGCCGGTGGCCGCGCCTCGAGCGGCGGAGGAGTCGGAACTGGCTCCCGAGGATCATGCGCGCCTGGCCGCCTGGGAAGCCTGGCTCTCGGACGTCGACTTCGACAATCGCCCTGCGGGCGACGACTGAGCGCCATCCGGAAACCGCGGCCAGGCATTCTCTTCTGTGTAAGTGGAACGAATGCCGGGCTCGATCAAACAGGATCAGACCCCCTCCTCAAAGCAGTCGAGGGGCGCCTGGTCCTGTTCAAGTTAACGGGCCGGGCGGATCTGCAGCAGCCCGCCGGCCAGAGTGGCATTTGGCCAAGCCCTCGGCTCTGGGTTTAATTTGCTCTGGCCGAGCCAGACAGCGGCTGAGAGCCGATACAAACCGCGCGGCAGGGCCGGCCCCTCCACGACCACCTCGCACCGCCTCTGGCAAATCAACCGGCCCCGCGCTTCGCTTAGATAGACATGGCGCTCCTGGCTCAGGCTTCTGGCGCTGACCACGGCCTGATAATCCCGCGCGGCCCCGGGCGGAAAGGCAGCGCCGGCCAGTTCAAGCTGCAAGCGGACGATGAAGTGTTGCTCCAGGGCGAATGTCCGGCATGGCCCGGCCTGGGGTTCGGCCGCCGCTTGCAGGCTCCGAAGGCATAGCCGCCCGGCGAGCTCGGCTTCAGCGATTCGGCCTGGCGCCGAGGCGGGCTGGACCGTTGACTCCGGCGCAGCCGGGGCCGAGCGCCCGGGCCGCCCCGGATCGACCACCAGCTTGTCGGGGTCTATCGCGGGCATGATTAGGGCAGCCGGATCCTCCACGGCCGCAGCGGGCGGCGTGCCGGCCGGCAACGCGATCGGGGCGGGGGCATCCAGCACGGAGTTGTCCGGCGGGGCCGCGGACTTGACCGGCGAGGGTCGGCGGCTGATCGGCCGTGGGCCGGCCATGCGGGCGGAGGCCACGCTGTCGCTGCCCGCGGGTTGAGCGACTGTGGCAAGGGGCGGGATTGCGGCACCGCTGTGCCCGCTTAGAAACGCGAGCAGGCCGGCGAGGTCCCAGCCGGCCCAGGTCTCTGAATCCCCGGTCTGAACATGTACGGCGCGTGACCGGCGCGGCCCGCCCGCCTCATCGAGAAGCAGATCGAGCGTAAACGTGGCGTAGCGCTGGCGGCCCGTCCCGATGGCGGAGGCCGGCGCCCCCGGCTTGGCGGCCCGGCTTAAGCGCCGCGCCTGGGGCAGCCAGCCCGCGTTTTTGATACGCGCCTCGGAGAGGCCCGGCACCCGCCGGGCTAACTCGGCCGCCGTCAGCGCGGCCAGGCTCGCGCAGGTCTTCACGCCGGCGGCGCGCAGGCGTTTCGCCACAGCCGGCCCGATGCCGCGGACTCGTTCAAGATCAACGTCCGGGCGGCGAGGTGGCGCAGGCGATTTTGGGTGGCGCGGTTTGGCGCTCACGGCGGCTGCGTTGCGGCGCGCCCGACGTGGCCGGCCAGCTGGCC
>ERZ761602.2284-NODE-2284-length-30624-cov-5.459158_pt1 | contig 30624 bp, 26 predicted proteins | sample MGYA00512165_ERZ761602 | MGnify/ENA primary metagenome ERZ761602 (study PRJEB28899, sample SAMN02445085) | bioreactor sludge metagenome | biome: EBPR sludge; isolation source: Thorneside wastewater treatment plant | place: Australia: Brisbane, Thorneside...
TGAAAGGGCTGAAGGTGCTGGCCGCCCGGCTCGAAGGCGCGGACGCCAGAACCCTGCGCGATACGCTGGACAAGCTCAAGGACAAACTCAAGACCGCCGCCATCGTGCTGGCCGCTGTGGACGGCGACAAGGTGCAACTGGCTGCGGGGGTCACCGCCGACAGCGTGGGCCGGGTCAAGGCCGGCGAGCTGGTCAACTTTGTGGCCCAGCAAGTGGGCGGCAAGGGTGGCGGCAAACCCGACATGGCCATGGCCGGCGGCACCGACCCGAGCAAGCTGGCCGCCGCGCTGGCGTCGGTTTCGGGCTGGGTGGCCGAGCGGGTCTGAGCTGTGGCGGCGCCGTGGCCGGGCGCGCCACGGCCGTCCTCGCAGGAAAGCGGGCCAGACAATTAGTCACTAATTGATAGCAAATAATGACCTTTTTACGCTGGGTATCGGCCGTTTTTATTTCGAACCTGCTGCTCGTGGGCGCCTGGAGCCAGCCGGCCCAGCCCGGTGTGGTGTCTCGGGTGCAGGTGCCCAGTCAGGAGGCCCGCGCCGGCCAGGCGGTCATGCTCGATGGCTGGTTTTATGCCGCCCCTGCCGACCAGCAGGCGCCGACGGTGCTGTTGTTGCACGGCTGCGGCGGCATGCTCAACGGGCGCGGACTGCCTTCGCAGCGTATCCGTGATTACGCGGCACTGTTGAATGCGCAAGGGTGGCACGCGCTGGCGCTGGACTCGCTGTCGGCGCGCGGCGAAAAAGAGCTGTGCACCCAACGCATCGGCACACGCCGTGTGACCAACACCGAGCGTCGCCAGGACGTCCTGGGCGCCCTGCAGTGGCTGGCCGCACAGCCCGGTGTGGACGCCAGCCGTCTGGCCCTGCTGGGCTGGTCCCACGGCGGCAGCGCGGTGCTGTCGGCAACCAACCGCCTGCACCCTGATGTCGCGGCGGCGTCCGTCCGGCCCCGGTTGGCGGTGGCGTTTTACCCCGGTTGCGACACCGACCGCCGGCGCGGTTTCCAGCCTGCTACCGACACCCTGCTGCTGCTGGGCCTGGCCGATGACTGGACGCCCGCCGCGCCCTGCCAGGCCTTGGCCCGCGAGGGCCGCCCGGCAGTGACGGTGCGGGCCTGGGAGGGGGCGGTCCATGGTTTCGACGGTACCGCGCCAGTGCGCCACCGGGCTGACGTACCCAACGGCGTCAACCCGGGGCAGGGTGTCCATGTTGGCGGGCATCCGCAGGCGCGGGACGAGTCGCGCCAGGTGCTGCTGCAAGCGCTGCAGCACGCCTTTGCGCGCTGAGCAGCGGGCGGCGCAGCGCTCAGCCGCCGTCGCGCAAAGCCACGTCCCAGTCCAGCGAGCGGCCGCTTTCGAAATGGCGCTGCTGGCCGGTCACCGGGTCGGTGAAGGCCAGGGTATGGGCCAGCAATTGCAGCGGCAAGGCAAAGTCCTCCGCCTCGTCCGGGCCGCGCCGCGCGCGCGGGTAGAACTGGTCGCCGGCGATCGGCAGCCCCAGGGCATTCAGGTGCACCCGCAGCTGGTGTCGCTGCCCGGTGCGTGGCCATAGCCGGTAGCGGGCCCAGGCGCCGCGCTGTTCCACCGGCGCAATGGTGGTTTCGCTGTTGTCCGGCAGGGCTTCGGCCTCGGGCGCTTCGACCATGCGGTAAAACGCCTGTGGGTCCTCGCGAATATGGCTGCGGCGGTGGAGCGGCCAGGTGTGCTGGGGCGCGGCCGGCGCAAGGGCTTCGTACACCTTGTCGACCTTCCGTTCGCGAAACAGCCGCTGGTATGCGTCGCGGTCCTGCGCGCGCACACTGAAGGCGACCAGCCCGGCGGTCTCGCGGTCGATGCGGTGCAGCGGGCTCAGGCCGGGCAGGTTCAGGCGCTGGCGCAGGCGAACCAGCAGGCTTTCGCGCACATAACGTCCTCCCGGGGTCACCGGCAGGAAGTGCGGCTTGTCAGCGACCACCAGATGCGCATCCTGGTACAGCACCGTTTCGACAAACGGAACCGGCTGTTCCTGTGGCAGGTGGCGCCAGTACCAGGCGCGCAGGCCGCCGCGGTAGGGCGTATGCGGCGGCAGCGGTTGGCCGGTGTCGTCCAGCACCTCCCCGTCGGCCATGCGCTGCAGCCATACCGCTCGGCCCACGGCCGGCATCCGGTGATCGAGAAAATCCAGCAGCGTGGACCAGGGCGGCTGGCGCATGTTCGGCAGCGCCACCGCGCTGGGCGCGACCCCCTCACGCAAGGCAATGGCCGGCGCGCGCGGCGGTCGGGCCATCGCCAGGGAAAACGTCAGCGCACCACGCGCCCGTCGGGGCGAATGGTCACCAGGTCGATGCTGCGTACCGCGTCACGTACCCCGGCGCGCAGATTGATGCGAAAACCGCCCACATCCCAGTCGGTCATGCCCGCCAGGGCCTGCTGCAGTTTGCTGCGGTCCAGCCCTTTCGCGGGAGCCACCCGGCGCAGCCCTTCGGCCAGGGTCTTGGCAGCAATGAATCCTTCCAGGCTCTCGTAGCTGGGTGTCTGGTCCGAGTTGTCGATGGCGGCCAGATATTCACGCACGATGGGGGTGGCCGTGCTTCGGGGCGAGGGCACCACCTGCGAGACCACAACGCCGCCGATGTCCTTGCCCAGCGCGGTGAACAGCGGGTCGATCCCGACCACCGAAAACGCCATGAAAGTGCCGGCAAAACCGCCCGCGCGGGCTTTGCGGATGACCGCCGCGCTGGAGTTAAACAAGGACACCAGAATGACCGCCTGCGCCTGCGACTTCAGCAGGTTGGCGACGGCGGCGTCCACCTTGTCGCTGTTGACCGGGACGATTGCGACCGCCACCGGTGCAGGCAGCTTCAGCTCGGTCATGGCCGCCTGCACGGCGGCGGTACCGGCACGGCCCATGGCATCGTCCTCGGCCACCACGGCAATGCGGGTCTGGCCCAGCGTCGCGGCATGGCGAACGGACTTGAAGGCTTCGTCCGACAGGCTGGGGCGCACATGAAACACCTGGCTCTGGCTGGCCTCCCGCAGGGTGTCGGGTGCGGCAAACGGGGCGAAGAGCAAAGCGCCGGCGGCCTGCGCGACCCGGGCGCCCGCCTCCGACGACGCCGTGCCGACAAAGCCAAACAGCACATCGGCGCCATCGGCCAGCAGCTTTTTGGCATTGGCCTCGGCCCGCTGGGCGTCGTAGCCATCGTCAAGCTGGCGCAACTCGAATTGCCAGCCGGGGTTGTTCTTGCGACCGTTGAAGGCGTCCACATACAACTTGGCGCCCGCCGCAAAGGCCAGCCCGATCTCGGAGGCTGCCCCGGTCAGCGGCACAGACTGTCCCAGCACGATGCGGCGCGCGGTGCCTGCCGGCTGGGCCAGGGCGGCGGGGCCGGCCAGCGCGCCCAGGGTCAGCGCCAGTCCGGCGCGGTGGAAGTGGCGGCGATGCAGATTCATGGGATCTCCAGGAGGGGCGTCAGCAGGAAACGACTTCGCAATAAGCGTGCCGGATGGGCGCGATGGCCAAGTGCGAGACGATAGTCCAATCCGGCCCGCCCTGCCAGAGCCGGGCCTTGCCAATCTGCCATCGGGGCATGCCGTTTGTGCATCGGCCGCCGGTTCGATCCGCCAGGGGGGCGGGTCAGACGCGGCGAAACACCAGGTCCCAGACGCCGTGGCCCAGCCGCAGACCGCGGTTTTCAAACTTGGTCAGCGGCCGGTAGTCGGGTTTTGGGGCAAAACCGTCCGCGCGGTCGGCGGCGGTGTTCACCAGCAGCGGCTCGGCGCCCAGCACATCACGCATCTGCTCGGCGTAGGGCTGCCAGTCGGTGGCGCAGTGCAGGATGCCGCCGGGCCGCAGGCGCGTGGCCAGCCGGGCCACCAGCGGGGGCTGGATCAGGCGGCGTTTGTGGTGCTTTTTCTTGTGCCAGGGGTCGGGAAAGAAGATGTGGATGCCGTCCAGCGAGGCTTCGGCCAGCATGTGATCGACCACCTCCACCGCGTCATGGGCCAGGATGCGGATATTGCCCAGGCCCTGTTCGCCGATCCGTTTGAGCAGCGCGCCCACGCCGGGCTCGTGCACCTCGCAGCACAGGAAGTTGTCCCCGGGGCGGACCGCGGCGATATGGGCCGTGGCATCACCCATCCCAAAACCGATTTCCAGGATCAGCGGCGCCACGCGGCCGAACGCGGCGGCCGCATCGAAGGTCTGGCCAGGGGTGTACGGCAGAAGAAACTGCGGCCCCAGCACCTCCAGCGCCCGCTCCTGGCCCGGGCCCATGCGCCCGGCACGCAGCACATAGGTCTTGATCTGGCGCAGATGGGTGCCCTCGGCCGGGCCGGGGCGGGGGTGGGCGTGGCGGGGATCGGTCATGGCGCAGCGAAGGGCACGCAGAATGTGGCCCAGAGTGGGGCCGTCGGGACGGCGGGGCGCCGATTGTAGGGTTTGCCGGCGCCCGTGCCGGTCGCGGGGCGGGCCCCGGCCGATGCAGGGGCGTCCGGTCGGGTCAGGCGCGGCACCAGCGCGCCCGCCAGGCCGCCGTCCAGAACGCCAGGGCTTCGGCCACGGTGCTGCCGGCCGCCGGTGGCAAGGTCAGCGTGGCGGCGGCGGCGTTCAAGGCAGCCTGCGGATCGCCGGTGTCCACGGCGGGCGCGCCATGCTGTTTGGAGAGTTTTTCGCCGTCGGCGGCCCGTACCAGCGGCGTGTGCAGGTAGCGCGGCGTGGCCAGGCCCAGGGCACGCTGCAGCAGGATCTGCCGGGGGGTGTTGTCGGCCAGGTCTTCGCCGCGCACCACATCGGTGATGCCCTGCTCGGCATCGTCGACGACCACCGCCAGCTGATAGGCCCACAGACCGTCAGCCCGGCGCAGCACGAAGTCGCCCACCTCGGCGCCAACGTTCTGCGAGCCGGGCCCCAGGCGCCGGTCGAACCAGGTGACCGGCGCGGCGCTCCGGGTCACCGGGATTTCACTTTCGATAGCTGAAAGTGACCTTTTTACGCTGGGTACGGGCAGTTCTGACAGGAAAACGTCGGACCGCAGGCGCCAGGCCCGCGCCGAGCCCCCCCGCAAACCGTCGCGGCAGGTGCCGGGGTAGACCAGCTCGGCGTGGCGACCCCGCTGGACGCCGCGGCGCGCCCACTCGGCTTCGATGTCCTTGCGGGTACACCCGCACGGGTAGGCCAGGCCGGCGGCGGCCAGCTGGTCCAGTGCCTGCTGGTAGAGCGGGTGGCGGCGCGACTGCCACTGCGGCGGCGCGTCGGGCATCAGCCCGCAATCGGCCAGCTGGCGCAGGATGACCCGGTCCGCCCCGGGAGCGCAGCGCGGCGGATCGATGTCTTCGATCCGTACCAGCCAGCACCCCCGGTGGGCCCGCGCGTCCAGCCAGCTGGCCAGGGCCGCCACCAGCGAGCCGGCATGCAGTGGACCGGTGGGAGAGGGCGCGAAGCGGCCCCGGTAGGGCGAGGGCCCGGCCTGCGCCGTTTCGGCGCCTGGCGCGCTGCTGGCCACGGCGCTACAGGGTGGCCAGCGCCAGTTCCAGGCCGGAGACGAAAGCGTTTTCGACGCGGTGGCCCAGGCACCAGTCGCCACACAGGCCGATGCCGGCGCGGCGGTCCCACAGGTGGGACGGGCCCAGGGCTTGCTGGGTCTTGGCGTAGCGCCAGCGGTGCACTTCGGCATGGCCCGGTTCGGCACGGATGCCGGTGACCTCGGCGAAGGCTTTCAGCAGCTTGCCCTGGACCCGCTCCGGGGTATCTTCCAGGTGTTGCTGCGACCATTCGGCGCTGGCCTGCACCGTCCAGCGTTCGATCGGCTCGCGCCGGGGTTTGGACGACTCCCGTGCCAGCCAGGCCACGCGGTGGTGGGTGCTGCGGGCAGCGTTCCATTGCGGGCCGAAGCCGGTGCGTCCGCCCTGGGCCGCGTTGGGGTAGGCGAGCATCAAGGTCCAGCACGGCGCCATGGTCACACCGGCCAGCTGGGTGACCCAAGCGGGAGCCAGCGACGACGCGCCCAGCAACGCCGCTGCCTGTGGCGCGGGGATGGCCAGCAACACCTGGTCGAAACCGGCATGCACATGCACCGCGCCATCCGCGGCCTGGGTGTGCAACTGCCAGCGACCGCGCGCCAGCGGATCGGCCTGGATGCGGGTGACCTGGGTCTGCAACTGCACCGCGCCGGATTGTTCCAGCGGCGCGGCCCATTGATGGACCAGCGTACTCATGCCGGGGATGGGCACCCAGTGGGGCTCGCGAGAGGGGGGCGCGGCCTCCAGCAGGCGGCCGGCGGGGTCCAGCACCCGCACGGCGTTGGCGCTCCAGGCGCGGCACAGGCCGGGGGTGGTGGCCAGCGCGCGCTCCAGCCGGGCGTCGCGGACGGTGAAATACTGGGCGCCGTGGTCGAAGGAGCCAAAGGGCGAACGCCGCGTGGCCATGCGGCCGCCGTAGCCGCGGCTCTTTTCGAACAGCGTCACCGCATGGCCGGCCTGGGCCAGAGTGCGCGCGCAGGCGATGCCGGCCATGCCGGCACCAACGATCGCGACACGGCGGTTCGGGGGGGGCGGTTTTTTCATCAGGTTGCTCCGTCGCGCATGCCGATCACGCGCCATGGCATGCACTCTACACCCGCCGCGCAACCGGTTGCCCGAGCCGCAACAAGGCGGCGCGGGTCGCGGGCTGGTCCAGCCGCTGCAGCCACCACTGCAGCGCCCGGCCGGCGGCGACCCCCCGCCCGCTGCGCCAGGCGTAACTCAGTGGCGCCTCGCGCGAAGGGCGCTGTACCGCGCGGACCACCAGCCGCCCGCTTTCAATGTACGGCCGGGCCAGGGGCTCGGGCAGGAAACCGCCGCCCAGTCCCCGCAACTGCGCGTCAAGCTTGGCGTCCATGGTCGATACGGTGAGCACATCCTGGCCCGCGAGCAGGCCCACGGTAATGCCACCACCCACGGGCACCGAATCGGCCACGGCCACGGCGCGGTGGCGCTGGATCAGCTCATCGCCCAAAGGTTCGGGGGCCGTTGCCAGCGGGTGGTGTGGCGCCACGGCGTAAACAAAGGCCACCCGCCCCAGCGGCTGGTGGACGATGCCGGCCAGCGTGCTGGTGTCCAGCCCGACACCGATGGCCAGGTCTGCCATGCCCGAGGTCAGGGCTTGCAGCGTGCCCGACAGGGTTTCATCGCGCAGGCGCAAGCGCGTGGGCGGTCGCAGGGCCAGGAAATCCGCACACAGTTCCATGATCACCGGCTGGGCAATGATGCTGTCCACCGCCACGGTGAACTGCGACTCCCAGCCGGTGGCTACCCGTCGCACGCGGTTGGCCACCGCTTCCATCTCGGCCAGCAGGCGCTCGCCTTCGCGCAGCAACTCGCGACCCGCCTCGGTAGGGCGCGCCTGGCGGGCGCTGCGGTCGAACAGCAGCACGTCCAGCGCCTCTTCGATCTGGCGCACCCGGTAGGTCAGTGCACTGGGCACCACACCCAGCTGGCGGGCTGCGGCGGCAAAGCTGCCAGCCTGGGCGATGGCCTGCAGCAGTGTCAGCGCCTCCGGGCTCAGGACGTCGCGGGGTGATTGCACGGTCATTGTTTGATCATTCAAAAGTTTCGAATGATGCCATCAAAACCCCAGCACCACCCGTGGCGCCCGGACGCCTACAGTCAGGTCATCGGCAGCGGCCTTCGCCGCATGTCCCCCACCCACCGGAGTTTTCACCATGTTGACCCTGCGCAAAGCCAGCGACCGCGGCCATGCCAACCACGGATGGCTCGACTCGTGGCACAGCTTCTCGTTTGCCGAATACTTCGACCCGGCGCACAGGGGCTGGGGCAACCTGCGCGTCATCAACGAAGACCGAATTGCCCCCGGTACCGGCTTTGGCACCCACGGCCATCGCGACATGGAAATCATCAGCTATGTGCTGCAGGGCAACCTGGCGCACAAGGACAGCATGGGCAATGTCAAGGGCATTCCACCCGGTGATGTGCAGCGCATGAGCGCCGGCACCGGCGTGATGCACAGCGAGTTCAACCACGCCGTTGGCCAGACCACCCATTTCCTCCAGATCTGGATCGAGCCTTCGGCCCGGGGCATTCCCCCCGGCTATGAGCAGCAGGCCGTGCCGCCCGCTGGCAAACGCGGCGCACTGTCGCTGGTGGCGGCGCCACCGGGCAAGGGCGGTGTGGTGGCGATGCATGCCGATGCCTGGCTCTACGCCGGACTGTTCGACGGGGATGAAAGTGCCACGCTGGCGCTCAATCCGGCACGCAAGGGCTATGTGCACCTGATCCGCGGCGCGCTGGACGTCAACGGCCAGGCGCTGTCCGCCGGCGACGCCCTTTACGTGGCCGGCGAAACCCAACTGCAGCTCAGCGCCGGCCGTGACGCCGAGGTGCTGGTGTTCGATCTGGCGCCCTGACCGCGCCTGCCGTCCGCGTTCCCTCCGGTTTTTCCTGTGTTTTCTGTTCACCCATCCTTGAGGAGCTTGTCATGACCCGTATCGCAGTTGTTTTCCATTCCGGCTACGGCCACACCCTTCGTATGGCCCAGGCTGTTGCCGACGGCGCCGGCGCGGAACTGGTGCCCATCGATGCCGACGGCAACCTGCCGGACGGTGGCTGGGACCAGCTCAACGCCGCAGACGCCATCATCATGGGCAGCCCCACCTACATGGGCACCGTGAGCTGGCAGTTCAAGAAGTTTGCCGACGCCTCCAGCAAAGCCTGGTTCACCCAGGCATGGAAAGACAAGCTGTTTGCCGGCTTCACCAACAGCGCCACCATGAACGGCGACAAGTTGTCCACGCTGCATTACCTGTTCACCCTGGCCATGCAGCACAGCGGCCTGTGGGTGGGCACCGGCATGATGCCCAGCAACAGCAAGGCCGCCCAGCGCAACGACCTGAACTACGTGGGCTCCTTCAGCGGCGCCATGGCGCAAAGCCCGTCCGACGCCAGCGCCGCCGAAATGCTCCCCGGCGACCTGGAAACCGCACGCCAGTTCGGCGCCCGGGTGGCCGCCACCGCCGCCCGACTCAAGGGCTGACCGCCCGCGCCGGGCGCCGTGAACGCGCCGCGCCCGGGCGCTACCATGGGCGCATGAAAATTTTTGCGCTCTTGCCGCTGGTGGACTGGCTGGCCCTGGCGGCTTTTTTTGGCCTGTGGATCGGCTACGCCTGGTTTGCCCGTTTCTGGGGCCAGCGCCAGCGCTCGCTGATCATCACCACCAACCGCTGGCGCAGCGAGTGGATGCTGCAGGCCACCGCGCGCGACCCGCGCATGCTCGACGGCCTGATCACCCAGAACCTGTCGCAGACGCCGGCATTCTTTTCGTCCACGTCCATCATCATCATCGGCGGTCTGTTTGCCGTGCTCGGCACCACCGACAAGGCGGCCGAGCTGGTGCGCGAAATTCCCTTCGCCCAGCCCACGCCGCTGCTGGTGTTCGAGTTCAAGGTCCTGGTGCTGGTGGCAATTTTTGTCTATGCGTTCTTCCGCTTCTCCTGGTCCATGCGGCAATACACCTTTGTGGCGCTGCTGATCGGCGCCATGCCGCCTCCCGAAGCCTTTGCCAGTGGCCAGGCCGACGCGGCCGCCTGGGCCCGCCGCGCCGGCGCTCTGGTGGGCTCGGCCGCGGAAACCTTCAACGACGGGCTCCGTGCCTACTATTTTTCCTTTGCCGCCATGGCCTGGATTTTTTCCCCGCTGGCCATGACCGGCGCGGCCGTGCTGGTGGCCGCCGTGCTGTACAGCCGCGAATTCCGCTCCGACGTGCTGCAGGTGCTGCGCGAATGAGGTTTTGAGGTCCAATCGGGCAATACCCAGGGTAAAAAGGTCATTTTTCGCTATGAATATCGAAGTCGAATGCGGCCGTCGGGTTTGCCCCGGGGGTCGACTGTGGGCCGCTGTCCAGGTTCTATGGCGACATGCAGGCACTGTATGACCGCATCGGCGGCACCTACGCCACCACCCGCCGCGCCGACCCGGCCATTGCCCAGGCGCTGGCGCGAGCGCTGGGCCTGACGCCCGGCGGCGCCTATCTGGACCTGGGCTGTGGCACGGGCAATTACACCCTCGCCCTCAGCCGCCTGGGCGGAACGTGGACTGCCATTGACGTTTCCATTCGCATGCTCACGCAGGCGCGGCCGCAGTCCGATGACATTGCCTGGGTGCAGGCGGGCGCGCAGGCACTGCCGTTTCCCGACGCCGCTTTCGATGGCGCCATCTGCACCTTGGCCATTCACCACTTCGCCCGTCTGGAGGCACCGCTTGCCGAGGTGCATCGCACGTTGCGTCCCGGCGCCCCGTTTGTCATTTTCACCGGCTTGGCCGAGCAGATGCGGCAGTACTGGCTGTGTCATTACTTCCCGGAAATGATGGCCCGCTCCATGGCCCGGATGCCGACCGGGCCACGCCTCTGTGAGGCGCTGCGCCAGGCCGGCTTTGCCGCCATCGCCCTCACACCCTTTTCGGTGACCGACTCGCTGCAGGACCTGTTTCTGTATTCCGGCAAACACCGGCCCGCCCTCTACCTGGACGGGGCCATCCGCGCCAACATCAGCTCGTTTGCCAATCTGGCCCCGCCGGACGAGTTGCGCAGCGGGCTGGAACGCCTCGCTGCCGATCTGGACCGTGGCGCTTTCGCCGCCGTCCAGGCCCGGTACGCCAGCGACGCGGGGGACTACGCCTTCATCACCGCCAGGTCCAGCGCAACTTGTTGATGTGAAACAAATTTCTGTCGCCGGGCTTTGCAAGAATCCGGTGGTTCACCCGGTTTCACGGTGCCGCGGCCAGCAAGCCGGTTCGCCAGCGGCCACCCGCCCTTCGCCGATCCCATGACGCCTGACGCCCTGATCCATATCGTCGCCCTGTGTGTGGTGCTGGCCTGCGCCGAAACCCTGCACGGCATCGCCCGCATCAAGCTGCTGATCCCTCGCCTGGGCAAAGAGCGGGCGATCAAGCTCAGCGCCCTGACCGGCACGCTGCTGGCTTTTGTGCTGTGCTGGCTGCTGGTGCCCGGCATCGGACTGCAGGGCGCCGGCGCGCACGCCGCCCTGGGGCCGGTGCTGGCCGTTTTCATGGCCAGCTTCGACATTGCGATCGGCAAATGGCTGATGCACAAGCCCTGGCACAAGATCCGCCCCGACTTTGACCCCCGCACCGGCAATTACCTGCTTTACGGCCTGATCGCCCTGTGTGGCATCCCGCTGGCGGTCTGGGCGCTGCGCGGTGCCGCCTGACCGGCCGGTGGGGCGGTTGGTGGCGGGAAATCTGGCCAAAACTGACCATACCCAGCGGTAAAAGGTCGTTTTACGCTATATATTTGATACCGCCGGGGCAGCCGTTTCCCCTGCCCACGCGGTCACCGGCGCCCACCCGGCCTCCTACAATGCAGCCATGTTCATTCACCTGCGCCTGCATTCCGAGTTTTCTGTGGTGGATGGCACCACCCGTATTGACGACGTGGTCAAGGCCGCTGCGGCGGACCGGCAGCCTGCCCTGGCGCTGACCGATCTGTCCAACCTGTTCGGGGCGGTCAAGTTCTACAAAGAGGCGCGTGGCAAGGGGGTCAAGCCCGTGCTGGGGGCCGAGATTTTTCTGGAGGGCCTGGGCGCAGACACGGGCGCCACCTCGCGGGTGTTGCTGTTGGTGCAAAACAGCCAGGGCTATCTGAACCTGTGCGAGCTGCTGGCCCGGGCCTGGACGGGGCATGTGCACAAGGCACAGGCGGTGGTCAAACTGGCCTGGCTGCGCGAGCGGGCCGAGGGCCTGATCCTGCTGTCGGGCGCGCAGGCGGGGCCGGTGGGGCAGGCCCTGGTGCAGGGCGATGCGGCACGTGCCGCCGAGGCCGCGCTGGCGCTGGCCGGGCTGTTTCCGCACCGGTTCTACCTGGAACTGCAGCGCGCCGGCCGCCCCGATGACGAAACCCAGGTGGCGGGCGCGGTGCAACTGGCCGCGCGGCTGAAGCTGCCGGTGGTGGCCACCCAGCCGGTGCAGTTTTTGCAGCCGGAGGACTACGAGGCCCACGAGGCGCGGGTCTGTATTTCCGAAGGCGAAATTCTGGCCAATCCGCGGCGGGTGCGCCGCTTCACGCGCGAGCAGTACTTCAAAAGCGCCGCGCAGATGGCCGCGCTGTTTGCCGACGTGCCCAGCGCACTGGCCAACACGGTGGAGATTGCCCGCCGCTGCAGCCTGACCCTGGTGCTGGGCAAGCCGCAGCTGCCCAACTTCCCGATCCCGCCGGTCGACGGGCGCGTGATGTCGGTGGACGAGTATTTCCGCCACGTCTCCTTCGAAGGCCTGGAAGAGCGCCTGCGCCACCTCTACCCCGACCCGGCGCGACGCGAAGCCGAGCGGCCGCGCTATGTGGAGCGGCTGGAGTTCGAACTCGCCACCATCCTGAAGATGGGTTTTCCGGGCTACTTCCTGATCGTGGGCGACTTCATCCAGTGGGCCAAGGCCAACGGCTGCCCGGTGGGGCCGGGGCGGGGCTCGGGCGCGGGCTCGCTGGTGGCCTATGCGCTCAAGATCACCGACCTGGACCCGCTGGAATACGCGCTGCTGTTCGAGCGTTTCCTGAACCCCGAGCGGGTGTCCATGCCCGACTTCGACATCGACTTCTGCCAGGCCAACCGCGACCGCGTCATCGACTACGTCAAGCAGAAATACGGCAAGGACGCGGTCAGCCAGATCGCCACCTTCGGCACCATGGCCGCCAAGGCGGCCATCCGCGACGTCGGCCGGGTCATGGACATGAGCTACACCTTCTGCGACGGCATCTCCAAGCTGGTTCCGGCCAAGCCGGGGCAGACCTACACCCTGGCCTACCCGCCCAAGCCGAAAAAGGAGGGCGACAAGGCCAACTACGCGCTGGAGCTGGAGCCGCTGCTGGCAGAACGGGTCGAGAAAGAAGAAGACGTGCGCACCGTCATCGAGATGGCGCAGAAACTCGAAGGCATGACGCGCAACATCGGCATGCATGCCGGCGGCGTGCTGATTGCCCCGGGCAAGCTCACCGACTTCTGCCCGCTGTACCAGCAGCCCGGCAGCGACTCGGCGGTGAGCCAGTACGACAAGGACGACGTGGAGGCCATCGGCCTGGTCAAGTTCGACTTCCTGGGCCTGGCCACGCTGACCATTCTGGAGATCGCGCGTGAGCTGATCCGCAAGCGCCATCCCGGGCAGGAGAACTTTGCCTTCGAAAACGTGGCGCTGGACGACGCTGCCACCTACAAGCTGTTTGCCGATGGCCGCACCGAGGCGGTGTTCCAGTTTGAAAGTCGCGGCATGCAAGGCATGCTCAAGGACGCCCGGCCCACCCGGCTGGAAGACCTGATCGCCCTGAACGCGCTCTACCGCCCCGGCCCGATGGACCTGATCCCCAGCTTTGTGGCGCGCAAGCACGGCCGCGAGCCGGTGGAGTACCCGCACCCGGCGGTGGCCGAGATGTTGTCCGAAACCTACGGCATCATGGTCTACCAGGAACAGGTGATGCAGACCGCGCAGATTCTGGGCGGCTACACCCTGGGCGGCGCCGACCTGCTGCGCCGCGCCATGGGCAAGAAAAAGCCCGAGGAAATGGCCAAGGAACGGGTGAAGTTCCGCGCCGGCGCGCTGGCTACCCATGGCATGCCCGAGGCCAAAGCCGACGAAATCTTCGACCTGATGGAGAAATTCGCCGGCTACGGCTTCAACAAGTCGCACGCCGCCGCCTATTCGCTGCTGGCCTATCACACCGGCTGGCTCAAGGTCCACTACACGGCCGAGTTCTTCTGCGCCAACATGACGGTGGAGATGGACGACACCGACAAACTCAAGGTGCTGTTCGAGGATGCGCTGAAATTCGGCCTGCGTTTTGACCCGCCGGACGTCAACCGCGGAAGTTACCGTTTCGAGCCGGTATCGGACGCCGTCATCCGTTACGGGCTCGGCGCCGTCAAAGGCACCGGGCAGCAGGCCATCGAGGCCATTGTGCGCGCCCGCGACGCCGGCGGCCCGTTTGCCAGCCTGTTCGACTTCGTGCGCCGGGTGGACCGGACGCGGCTGAACAAGCGCACGGTGGAGGCGCTGATCAAGGCGGGCGCGTTCGACTCCTTGCAGCGCAACCGTGCGGCGCTGCTGGCCTCTGTCGACCTGGCCTTCGAATTTGCGTTGGCCGCCGAAGCCCATGCCAACCAGGGAGGGCTGTTCGACCTGGACGACGACGCCCACGGCTCCAGCACCCAGGAGCCGGCGCTGGTGGACACCACGCCCTGGGGCATCAAGGAGCAGCTGGGTTTTGAGAAGACGGCGATCGGCTTTTACCTCTCCGGCCACCTGTTTGACGAAGTGGTGCGCGAGGTGCGGCAGTTTGTGCGCCGCCCCATTGCCGATCTGAGCGACAGCCGCGAGCCGCAACTGCTGGCCGGCATTGTGGGTGAGCTGCGTGTCATCAACGGCCAGCGCGGCCGGCTGGCGCTGTTCAAGCTGGACGACAAGTCGGGCACGATCGACGCCCGCGCCGACGAGGCGCTGTTCGATGCCCACCGCGCCCAGCTCAAGGACGACGAACTGGTGGTGGTCATGGGCAAGCTGATGCCCGACCGCTTCTCCGGCGGACTGCAGCTGACGGTGCAGCAGGTGTGGGACCTGCCCGCCGCGCGCTGCCGCTTCGGAAAACACATCCGGGTCGCCGTCAACGGCCGCGCGCCGGACGTGGCCCGCCTGCTGGCCGACCATCCACCCCGCCGTGTCAGCACCGAGGCGGGCGACCTGTTGCGTGGTCTGCCGGTGCGACTGGCGCTGACCCGCCCCGCCAGCGCGGAGCTGCCCGACGTGCAGGCCGAACTGGAGCTGGGCGAACACGCCCGCTGTTACCCCAGCGACGACGCCCTGGCCGCCTGGATCGCCCAGGCCCATCAGGGCCAGGCGCAGGTCGTCTACGAAAGCTGAACGGCGCCCGGGCGCTGCAACCCCAACCGGAGAATCCACCCATGACCCACGCGTTCAAGATCGCGCTGATTCCCGGTGACGGCATCGGCAAGGAAGTGCTGCCCGAGGGGGTGCGTGTGCTCGATGCCGCCGCCCAGCGCTTTGGCCTGGCGCTGCACTACACCCCGATCGACTGGGCCAGCTGCGACTGGTACCAGCAGCACGGCCAGATGATGCCGGACGACTGGAAGGCGCAGCTGCAGGGGCAGGACGCGCTGTTTTTTGGCGCCGTGGGCTGGCCCGCGACCGTGCCGGACCATGTGTCGCTGTGGGGCTCGCTGCTGAAATTCCGGCGCGAATTCGACCAGTACATCAACCTGCGCCCGGTGCGCCTGTTCGACGGTGTGCCGTGCCCGCTGGCGGGGCGCAAGGCCGGTGACATCGACTACCTGGTGGTGCGCGAAAACACCGAAGGCGAATACACCAACCTGGGCGGCGTGATGTACGCCGGCACCGAGCGCGAGATCGTGATCCAGGAGTCGGTCTACTCCCGCCATGGCACCGACCGGGTGCTGAAGTACGCCTTCGAGCTGGCCCGCAGGCGCGAGCGCAAGCACCTGACGGTGGCCACCAAGAGCAACGGCATCGCCATCAGCATGCCCTGGTGGGACGGCCGCGCCGATGCGGTTGGCCGCGGCTACCCCGAGGTGACGGTGGACAAGCAGCACATCGACATCCTGAGCGCGCGTTTTGTGCTGCAGCCGGGGCGCTTTGACGTGGTGGTGGCGTCCAACCTGTTCGGCGACATCCTGTCCGACCTCGGCCCGGCCACCACCGGCACCATCGGCCTGGCCCCGTCGGCCAACCTGAACCCCGAGCGCAACTTCCCCTCGCTGTTCGAGCCGGTGCACGGCTCCGCGCCCGACATCGCCGGCAAAGGCATCGCCAATCCGGTGGCCATGATCTGGTCCGGCGCGCTGATGCTGCAGTTCCTCGGCTGCCAGGCCGCCCATGACGCCATCGTCAAAGCCATTGAAGACGTCATTGTCCGCGGCCCGCGCACCCCCGACCTGGGCGGCAACGCCACCACGGTGGAGATGGGCGAGGCGATTGCGCGGGCGGTGGCGCAGGGGACCGGGTCGCCCTGAAGCGGTCGGAGGCGGTCTGGCGGCGGGAAAACCGGCTCGGGGCAACGATTTCTGGCCATAACCGGCCATACCCAGCGTAAAAAGGTCGTTTTTTGCTATCGATATGATAGTATTTGTGGCGCCTGTGGTGTCACGGCAGTGGCCCTGGGCGGGGGCCGGGCGCCGCCAGCAACGCGCGCGCCGCATCAATGCGCTGCGGCAGGGGCACGCCGGGGTCGTTCATGACGGCGAGGAGGAAGTCGCGCGGGTCAGTGTAGGGGCCGGCAGATGCTCCCGACGCGTCGGCGGGGGCGACCGGCGCCGGCATCGTGCCCCAGGCAGGCGGGGGGCAGGCGATTGGCGGGTTCGCGGGCGGGTTGGCAGGCGGCGCCGGTGGGCGCAGGCTTGCGTGCACACGGACCAGGTCGGCGGCGGGGGTGGGTGTCAGCCGCATCAGCAGGTCGGCCTGCGCGTCGTCGCCCGGGGCAAGGTCCAGCCAGGGTTCGTCGTCGAACAGGGGCGCCAGGTCGGGCGCGACAAAGGCAGACCAGTGGCCGGTTTCGGCGTGCCGGCAGGGAACCCGGCGGGGGGAGGCCGGTGCCGCGGGGGCGCCGGCCGGAAGGCAAGCGCCGCCGGACTCGGCCGGGTCACACGCCACCCGCTGGCGCGGCAAGGGCACCACATAGCGGGCAAGCAGCGCCTGTGCGAATGCGGCGCGCTGATCGGCGGCCAGCGGCTGCGCCAGCAGGAACCACAGCTGAACGCCATCGCGCCCGTTGACGGCAATGGCGGGGGCGGGCAGGCCCCAGTCCGCCTGCACACCGCGCCACAAGGGGGCCAGGGCAGTCCACGGGGCCGGGCCGGTCAACTCCACCACCAGAATGCGGGCGGGGTCGTCCCCGGTCAGGCGTTGCCATTCGGTGTGCAGGCGGGTCATGGTCGGGGCGGTCGGCGGTGGGTCTGGGGTCGGGGGTGCAATCTACCGCATGTCAACAAAAAAAGGCCCCGAAGGGCCTTCTTTCTGGCATGGGCAGGCGGCTTACATGCGCTCGAAAATTGCCGCGATGCCCTGGCCGCCGCCGATGCACATCGTGACCAGCGCGAAGCGGCCGTTGGTGCGCTGCAGTTCGTACAGGGCCTTGACGGTGATCACGGCGCCGGTGGCGCCGATGGGGTGGCCCAGCGATATGCCGGAACCGTTGGGGTTGACTTTGGCCGGGTCGGCGCCCAGTCCGCGGGTGACGGCGCAGGCCTGCGCGGCGAAGGCTTCGTTGGCTTCGATCACGTCCATCTGGTCCAGCGACAGGCCGGTGCGCTGCAGCGCCAGCTTGGACGCCGAGATCGGGCCCACCCCCATGATTTTGGGCTCGAGGCCGGTGTGGGCGTAACCCACCAGGCGGGCCAGCGGCTTGGCGCCGCGGGCCTTGGCCACACCGGCTTCCATCAGCAGCACCGCGGCGGCGGCGTCATTGATGCCGCTGGCATTGCCGGCGGTGACGGTGCCGTTTTCCTTGACGAACACCGGCTTCATTTTCTGGAAGTCTTCCAGCTTGGCGCCGGGGCGGAAATGCTCGTCCTTGTCGAAGGCGACCTCGCCCTTGCGGGTCTTGAGCATCACCGGCAGGATCTGGCCGGCAAAGCGGTTCTCGGCCCAGGCGCGCTCGGCGCGCTGGTGGCTTTCCAGCGCCAGGGCGTCCTGGTCTTCGCGGGTGATGTTGAATTCCTTGGCCACGTTCTCGGCCGTCACACCCATGTGGATGGTGTGGAAGGGGTCGTGCAGCGCGCCCACCATCATGTCCACCATCTTGGTGTCGCCCATGCGGGCGCCAAAACGGGTGGCCAGGCTGGCGTAGGGGGCGCGGCTCATGTTTTCGGCGCCGCCGCCGATGGCCACATCGCAGTCGCCCAGCAGGATGGACTGGCTGGCCGACACGATGGCCTGCAGGCCGGAACCGCACAGGCGGTTGACGTTGAAGGCCGGCGTTTCCTTGGCGCAGCCGCCATTGACCGCCGCGACGCGGCTGAGGTACATGTCCTTGGGCTCGGTGTTGACGACGTGGCCGAACACCACATGGCCGACGTCGGCGCCGTCCACACCGGCGCGCGCCAGCGATTCGCGCACCACCATGGCGGCCAGTTCGGTGGTGGGGATGTCCTTCAGGCTGCCGCCAAAAGTACCAATGGCGGTGCGCACACCGCTGACAACAACAACTTCACGGCTCATGGTCTGTCTCCAGGTTTGTGGGTGGTGAAAACCCTTATTGTCATACGAAACGGTGACTCGGGGCTGACAGTTTGCGGACCGGATACGCTTTACCAGACACGGTTCTGTCATCAATCCGTCACGGGCGCCCGGCAGACTGCGGCGGCATGAAACCTGAAGATTCTCCCCCCACCGCAGCGGATGAGTCGATCGACGCCGCCCTGATGGACCGCATCCACCGCGACCTGATCGACGGCTACGACGAAGAGCTGGAGCTGGAATTCGAAGACCGCACCCTGGCCCAGCTGGCCGGTGACACCTCGCCGGATTTCACCCTGGAAAGCCGCGAGACCCGCCGCCACTATTTTCGCGAGCTGTTCCGCCTGCAGGCGGAGCTGGTGAAGCTGCAGGACTGGGTGGTGGCCAGCGGCCACAAGGTGGTGATCATCTTCGAGGGCCGCGACGCGGCGGGCAAGGGCGGTGTCATCAAGCGCATCACCCAGCGCCTGAACCCGCGCGTGTGCCGGGTGGCCGCGCTGCCCGCGCCCAACAACCGCGAGCGCACGCAGTGGTACTTCCAGCGCTACGTGTCGCACCTGCCGGCGGCCGGCGAGATGGTGCTGTTCGACCGCAGCTGGTACAACCGCGCCGGCGTGGAGCGGGTGATGGGGTTCTGCTCCGAGGACGACGTGGAGGCCTTTTTCCGCGACGTGCCGGAGTTCGAGAAAATGCTGGTGCGCTCGGGCATCCAGCTGATCAAATACTGGTTCTCGATTTCCGACGATGAGCAGAACCTGCGCTTCCTGGGCCGCATCCACGACCCGCTCAAGCAGTGGAAACTCAGCCCGATGGATCTGGAAAGCCGCCGCCGCTGGGAGGACTACACCCGCGCCAAGGAAGCGATGCTGGAGCGGACCCATATGCCCGACGCACCGTGGTGGATCGTGCCCGCCGACGACAAGAAGAAGGCGCGCCTGAACTGCATCGCCCACCTGCTGAGCCAGATGGACTACCAGGAAGTCGAGCGCGCGCCCGTGGTGCTGCCGCCGCGCGAACGCCACGAAGACTATGTGCGGCACCCGGTGCCGGCGGAAATCATCGTGCCGCAGGTGTACTGAGACCGGGCCGCTCGGGCCCATTCCGGCGATCAATCGTGATTTGATAGCGTAAAAGCACCTTTTTACGCTGGGTATCGCCACTTTTGACCGGAAAACCGGCCCAAACGGCGATCGCGGGCCGGCCCGGGCTCAGTCGCGCACGTCGGCCACCGGGTTGACGCCGAAATCCGCTCGGTTCAGGAAGGCCAGCACCCGCGCAGCGGCGTCGTCGGGGGTGGCCAGCTGGCCTTTCTCCTTCATGCCGGTGAACGCGGCACGGTCCGGAAAGACGGCCGGATCGGCGCCGCGCAGCTGCACTTGCATGTCGGTCTCGATCACGCCGGGGGCGAGCGAGCAGACCTTGGCACCGTGGGGCTTGAGGGCTTCATCCAGGGCCAGGCAGCGGGTGAAGTGGTCCAGGCCGGCCTTGGCCGCGCAGTAGGCGGCTTGCGACGCCATCGCGCGCCGGCCCAGGCCCGAGGAGATGTTCAGCACCTTGCGCGGCCCGCTCCAGTGCGCCGTGGCGCCCAGAAAGGCGGCCGTGAGGGCCATCGGCGCCTCCAGCCCGACCCGCAGCGCCCGGGCCAGATCGGCCGGCTCGGCGTCGGACAGCGGGCCGATGCGCGCGATGACCCCGGCGTTGTTGATCAGTGTGGCGCTGGCAAAGGTGTCCGGCGCCTGCTGCCCCAGCCAGCGGCCCAGCTGCGCGGCAGCGGCAGGGGCATCGGCCAGGTCGGTCGGCCATTGCAACAGGGTAGCGCCCCGGGCAGCGGCTTCGTCCGCCAGGGCGTGGTTGACCTGTCGGGACAGGCCAACCACGGTGTGACCGGCGGCCAGCAACTGGCGAGCCATGGCCAGGCCCATGCCGCGCGAGGCGCCGGTGAGGAGGGTGAGGGACGGTTTCATGGCGTGATGGTACCCAAGCGGCGTGGTGGATGGCGCAAGCGCTGCACCGGCTCAGAACGGCGGCGGGCTGTCGAACACCAGGGGTTCGCCCGTTACCGGGTGGAACAGGGCCAGCCGCCGGGCATGCAGCAGCAGGCGCGGCGCCGCCACCCGGGCAGCGGCTGGCGCATACAGCGGATCGCCCAGGATGGGGTGGCCCAAGGCGAGCAGATGCACGCGCAGCTGGTGCGAGCGGCCGGTGACCGGCTCCAGCAGCACGCGGGTGGTGCCGGCCTGCGGATCGTGGCCGAGCACCTGCCAGCGGGTGCGGCTGGGTTTGCCGATGGCGTGATCAACGATGCTGCGCGGGCGGTTGGGCCAGTCGACGATCAGTGGCAGGTCGATCAGGTTCCAGGGGTCGTCGGTCACCGCCGGCTCCAGGCGGCCCGCAACGACGGCCTCGTACTGTTTGTGCACCTGGCGCTTTTCGAACGCCAGGTTGAGCGCCCGCTGCGCCGGGGCGCCTCGTGCCAGCACGATCAGGCCGGAGGTCGCCATGTCCAGCCGGTGGACCACCCGCGCATCGGGGAATTCCGCCTGGGCGCGGGCGGCCAGGCAGTCCTGTTTGTCCTCACCGCGGCCGGGCACGGCGAGCAGGCCGGCCGGTTTGTCGAATACCAGCAGCGCCGCATCGGCATGGACCAGCGCCAGGCCCGGCGGCGCCGGCGGCCCGAGCGACCAGGGGGCAGGCACGCGCGCGGCTGCCACGTTCAGGCGGCCAGTGCGGCCCGCAGTTCCTGCGCGTCGACGCTGCGGGCGGCACCGAATCCCGCCACCTGGCGCGCCCCCTGGGGCTGCAGCAGCACAAAGCGGAAGTCGCCCAGTTCGGTCATCGGCGCGGCTTCCGGAAAACGATCCAGATACGTGCTGCGGGCGGCCTGCCAGTCGGCGCTGCCGCGTTCGGGCGTGTGGGCGAGCACGTCGAGGGTGACCCGTTGCAGCGCGTGGACCGGTTCGCCCGCGACCTCGGCGGCCATGACCAGCAGCGAGGCGCGCGGCTGGGCTTGCAGGTTGCCGGTGTGTGCCGCCAGGCCACTCAGGTGCACCACCAGCGCGCCGCCGCCGCTCCAGACCGCGTAGGGCACCATCGAGACAAACGGCTGCGCCGGATCGGCGGCATCCAGGGTGCCCAGCGCCGCGACGCGACGGCTGTGCAGGAGGGTGCGCAGTTCGCGCGCAAGGCGGCTTTCGTGGGACATGCTCAGCGGGACATCGTCGACGGGGTGGGCGCAGCGGGGTAGGGCAGCGGGTGGCTGCGATTGTGGCACCGCTGCGGCGCCCGCACCCCAACCGGCCGGCCCATGGGGCGGTGCCGCACCGGCCGGAGCGGTATCGCGGGCGCTTTTTTATGTCATTTTGGTCCATACCCAGCGTGAAAAGGTCGTATCCCGCTATCAAATGCGAAGTTTTCGCACCTCGCGGATCAATGCGCCGGGGCACCGGCACGCACCTGGTGAACCTGCAGCGTGGTCACGGGCGGCCCCTGGTTGCCCCATTGGGTGCGCAGATGGGTAAGCACGGCAGCGATTTCCGCGTCACTCAAGGTCAGGATGAATGGCGGCATGCCATGGGGTTGCGGGTTGCCGGCGGTGGCGGGCAGGTAGCCACCGTAGAGCACGGTTTGCACCAGGTTCGGCGTGGCTGCCGGCAGCGTCACCGCGCGGTTGCCTGCCAGCGCCGGCCAGGCGCCGGGGTGTCCCTGGCCGCTGGTGCCGTGGCAGTCCGCGCAGTGCCGTTCGTACAGCCGCGCGCCGTTGGCCGCCACCGTGGGCTCGACCGGTGGGTGCGGCGCCAATCCGGCAAGTGCCGCGGCTGGCGCCGGGGCGGTGCTGCCACCCGGCGCCTGCAGATACACCGCCATCGCGCGCAAGTCGGCTTCGGGCAGATGGCTGGTCCCCAGGCGAACCACATCACCCATGGGCCCCCGGGTGCTGCCCCGGGCCGAGATGCCGTCGCGCAGCAGGGCCACGATGTCGGTGACCGCCCAGCCCCCCAGCCCGGCTTCGGCCGGGTCGTACAGGCTGGGCGCGTACCAGGTGTGCTGGGGCAGCAGACCGCCGGCGAGGTCGCCGCCGGCTCGCTGCCCGCCCAGCGCGTCGCGGCTGCCATGGCAGCTGCCGCAATGCGCCAGGCCATGGACCAGGTAGGCGCCCCGGTTCCATTCGGCGCTGCGGGTGGGCTCGGGCGGCAGCGCACCGGGGCGGAAATACAACGCCCGCCAGACCGCCAGCGCCGGCTGGGTGCCCAAAGGCCAGCGCAGGCTGTGCTCCGGTCGTGCCTGATGCACGGGCGGCAGGCTTCGCAGGTAGGCAAACAGGGCGTCGCTGTCGGCCCGGCTGACGCGGGTGAAATGGGTGTACGGAAACGCGGGCACCAGCAGCCGGCCATCCCGGGACTTGCCCCAGTGCAGTGCGCGCCAGAAATCATCGGCGCTCCAGCGACCGAGCCCGGTGTCCGGCTCGGGCGTCAGGTTGCCGGCCCATACCGCGCCGAAGGGGGTCTGGACCGCGCGGCCACCCGCAAACGGCGCACCGCCCCGGGCGGTATGACAGGCCAGGCAATTGCCGGCGCGGGCCAGCACGGCGCCGTGGGCCACCTGGGCCGCCGGGTCGGCCACCGGACCGGAGGCCAGGTGCGGCGTGGCCGCCTCCCGCACCCCCCACGACCAGACGGCCAATGCCACCAGGCTGAGCGTGGCCAAAAGGAGGGCCGCCCGGCGAGCCCGTGCCGGCACCCTCATGGCGGCCCCTGCGTGGCGACACGGTCGCTGCCACAGGCGGGGCGGGCCGCAGTCGCCGGTGGGGGGCTTTTCGCCGCCGGTGCGGCAGGGACCGGGACCGGCTGGGCCGCGAGCCAGGCGGCCACGGCAGCAAGGTCGGCCGGCGCCAGACGTTCGACCACCTCACGCATGCAGTCGGGCGCATGGGCCCGCCGCTGACCGGAGCGCCAGGCGCCCAGCTGGGCGTTCAGGTAGTCCTGCGGCAGCCCCAGCAGGCCGGGTGTGGCCGGCAACATGCCGGTCAGGCGCTCGCCGTGGCAGTGGGTACAGGCGGGTACGCCCCGCTGCGGCTCGCCTTGCACCGCAATACGGCGGCCGTGTGCCAGCACCGAGTCGGACACCACCGGCCGGGCTGGCGGCGGATACGGCACCTGCAGGTCGGCAAAGTACCGGGCAATCTCCATCAGGTAACGGTCGGTCAGGGGTTCGACCAGGGTGGACATGAGTCCATAGTGGCGCCGCCCGTCGCGAAAATTCAGCAACTGGTGGTAGAGATAGCCCGCCGGCTTGCCGGCCAGCCGGGGGTAATAGCCATCCGGTCCCGCGCGGCCTTGCTCGCCATGGCAGGCAGTGCAGGCCTTGACACGGGCCGCCAGAGTGTCTGCGCCCAGGCTGGCCCCCCACAGTGGCCTGCCGGCCAGGAAACCGGCCAGGGCGCAGAACAGCGCGACCCGGTACAGGGTCATCATGGTCCGGAACGTCAAGCCTGGCCCAGCGAGACGCCGATTTCCCGGGCGGTCGTCAGCAGGGGGTGATCCAGGGGGATGCGTCGGTTGCGTCCGGCCACGGCATCCAGCGCAATGCTGCTCATGGCGCCGCCCTGCAGGGTCACCATGTGGTCGAACCGGCCTGCGGCCACCAGATGGGCGGCATGGTTGCCGAACTGGGTGGCCAGCACGCGGTCAAACGGCGTGGGCGATCCACCACGCTGCACATGGCCCAGCACGGTTGATCGCACCTCGCTTTTCAGATGCGGTTGCAGTGCTTCGCGCAACGCGTGGGCGACGCCACCCAGCCGGATCGGGTCCGGGCTGTCGGCGATGTGCCGCTCGATGGTCAGTGATCCACCCGCCGGCTTGGCCCCTTCGCCGATGCAGATCACTGTGAAACGTTCGCGGTGCTCGCGCGCGCGGCAGACGTCAATCACCGCCTGGAGGTCGTAGTCCAGTTCGGGCAGCAGGATGATGTCGGCGGCGCCGGCCAGCCCCGCTTCCAGCGCAATCCAGCCGGCGTAGCGGCCCATGGTTTCGACAATCATGACCCGGCCATGGCTCTGGCCGGTCGTCTGGACCCGTTCCAGGGCTTCGGTGACGGTGGCAACGGCCGTGTCGAAACCGAAACTCTGCTCACAGCCTTCAATGTCGTTGTCGATGGTCTTGGGCACGCCCACCATGGGCAGCCCATGCTGCGACATGCCATGGGCAATCTGCATGGTGCCGTCGCCGCCGATGGCCACCACCGCGTCAAGCCCCCAGTGTCGAGCCCAGCCCAGGGCCGCTTCGGTACTGGCGCCGCTGGCCAGCGGATTGGCCTTGTTGCTGGTGCCGAGGATGGTGCCGCCGGAGAACAGGATGCCACTGACGGCACCCCAGTCCAGTGGTCGGCCGCGACCCTCGACCAGACCCTGGAAACCGTCGGCGATGCCTATCACCTCGGCCTGGCAGCGTCCGAGCAATGACTTGGTGACGGCGCGGATTACCGCATTGAGGCCCGGACAGTCGCCGCCGCCAGTGAGCAGACCGATACGCATGAAATTCTCCGTAGCCGATGCAAGGGCTCCAAGCATACTGCCGCGCCGGCTGCATCCGGCATGAGCGGCGACAATGGCGGCGTGCGGGCACCTACGGTGCCCCGACTTTTGTGTTCCGTCCTGCCGCCGGCCGGGCGGGTTGCCTTTCCAGAGCTTGTGCCTGCACCGACCGTGTCCCCCGATTCGCCCGACCCCTTGCCGCCGCCTGCCCGGCGGGGCCTGATCCTGCTGGCGCCGATGGAAGGGCTGCTCGATCACCGCTTGCGCGCCGTGCTGACCCGGGTGGGGGGTGTGGATCGCTGTGTGTCGGAGTTCATCCGGATCACTGATCAGCTGTTGCCCGAACGGGTATTTCTGCGCATCGTGCCGGAATTGCGCTCCGGCTCACGCACGGGGGCCGGTGTTCCGGTGCGGCCACAGTTGCTGGGATCGGATCCGGCCTGCCTGGCGGACAACGCTGCCCGCCTGGCCGGGTTGGCGCCCGAGGGGATCGATCTGAACTTCGGTTGCCCGGCGCGGACGGTGAACCATCATCGCGGCGGCGCCATCCTGCTCGACGAACCGGAACTGGTCGGCCGCATTGTCGCGGCGGTGCGCCGCGCGGTGCCGCCCTCGGTACCGGTATCGGCCAAGATGCGGCTGGGCTTTCAGGACGGCTCGCGAACCCTGGAATGCGCACTGGCCATCGCCGAGGCGGGCGCGCAGGAGCTGGTGGTGCATGCCCGCACCCGTGCTGATGGGTACCGGCCACCGGCCTATTGGGACCGGATCGCCGCCGTGGTCGAGGCGGTGGCGCTTCCCGTCGTCGCCAACGGCGAAATCTGGTCGGTGGCCGATGCGCTGCGCTGCCGTCGCGAATCCGGCTGCCACAACCTGATGCTGGGGCGCGGGCTGGTCGCCGATCCCGCTCTGGCGCTGGCGTTGCGCGCCCACGATACGGGCGGGTTATCCGAGAGCCTGTCCTGGCACGACTTGCTGGATCTGATGGCGGACTACTGGCAGCGCGTGGCGGTGGGTGTGGAAGCGCGGCACCGCCCGGGACGGCTCAAGCAATGGCTGTTCTTGTTGCAGCGGCGCTATCCGGACGCCGCACGGGCCTTCGACACGCTGCGCCGGGTCGGTGACCCCCGGGACATCGCGGCCTGGCTGGCGGCCGAGGCGCGCGCGGGACATTGATCGGCGGCGGAGCTGTGAGCGTCCGTCAAACCTGTTTCAGTGTGTTTCCGGTAAGCAAATGCGACGCAATGTAGTGGCAGACTGATTTTTGTCAGTCGTTTGCCGCTTTTTGTCAGAGTCGTCAGAAAGTGTAGAGCGGGCTGACAAGAAACGTTACTGCCAATTTGTCATGCGTGCCGCGTCCCGTACCCTGCAGATCTGCTCCGAGGAAGCACTCGCCGGGGCGGGTATTGCCTTGCAGGCCTGTATCGACCGGGTCATTGTGCTGCTGCGCGCCGAAGAGGCCGCAGCGCAGAAGATTGCAGTCCGCAATGAATTGGCGCTGGCCTGGCTGGCCCTGCAAAAAGGGCGTGACGAGTTGCGCCAGGCGTATGTGGATTCGTTGGGGCGTGTGCTGGAGCGGACACTGCGCAATCCGGCCAAGACCGGTTTCGGCGGTTCCGATTTCGGTGCTCTCGATGCACCCGTCAGCGCACCGGGCGAGTTGACCCTGGTCGGGCACCATCAGGTCGAAAAAGACTTGGCGGTGCGCCGCCTGCTGCAGCAGGTCGCGCCGCTGGTTGATGCGCAGGTCGGCGAACTGGACGGACTGGTCAGTGGCGCGCTGGGGCTGGACGGTATCGACCCGGAGCGCAATCCGTTCCGCCCTGAACTGTTTGTGCCGGTATTGCAGAGCCTGCTGGATGATCAGCCGCTGGACCCCGGCCTGCGGGCGCACTGGAGCCGCCATCTGGGCGGCGCGTTCGGGCGTGAGTTGGGCGCCGTGCTGACCCGCATCGCGGAGGTGTTGTCCGAACGGGGTGTCGAAGCGCCCGGATACCGCACCCGCCGTGCCGACGACAGCGGTATGGCGCGCCCATTCGACTCCGGTCGCGGCGGCGCAGTGGACGCCGGCCGGCAGGAAAGCGGCGGACTGCCAGGCGGCGTTTCCGCTGCCGCGGGCCATGGCGGTGATGGCGCGGGGGGCGAGGCGGCGCGGGGCGGCTCGGCATCGGCTGCCGCAACGGACCCCGCCCGTGCGATTGACCCGGTCCAGGGGTTCGGCCACTGGGTGCGCAATCTGCTGCAAGGGGCACTCGGGCATCTTCCGGGGCGGCTCGCGCCGGACTATCACCAGCGGGCGCAGGCTGAATATGAGCGCCTGCTGGACCACACCGAGCCGGCGGGCGATACCCGCGCGGGGGAGGTGCCGGACTACCGCGAACTGCCGCCGGTGAACCGGCCCGCCCGGGTGGTCAGCACACGTGATGAACTCGATCGCCATCGTTGGGGTCAACTGGCCCATGCCCGCGAGCGCGCCCTGGTCCGTGCCGACCTGCGCCAGCAGGTCAGCGATGTCGCCCAGGCCACCGCACTGGAGTGTGTCCATCGTCTGGTCGATCAGGTCGGGCAGGATGAGCGCTTGCTTGCACCGGTGCGCGAGGCGATGGTGGCGCTGGAGCCTTCGCTGGTTCGCCTGGCGATGGCCGATCCGCAGTTTCTGGCCGACACACAGCATCCGGGTCGGCAGATGCTGGAACGCATTGCCCAGCGCAGTCTGCGTTACAACGACGAATACGGCGCCGCGTTTGCCGATTTCATGTTGCCGGTCTCCCAGGCCATTGCCCGACTTTCGGAGCAGCCGGTCGAATCGGCTCAGCCCATTGCCCGCTGCCTGGAGGGGCTGGAGCAGGGGTGGGCCGAGGAGGATGAAGCCGAAAACCGGCGCCGCTTGCGCGCCCAGGCGGCCGTGCAGTTTGCCGAGGAGCGCCAGCGTCTGGCCGACTCCATCGCCTTTGAACTGAGTCAGCGCACCGACCTGGCGGGCGTTCCCGGCCCGGTGCTGGATTTCCTGTACGAGCGCTGGGCGCTGGTGATGGCCCACGCGCGCCTGATTGACGAGCGCGGGCTGATGGACCCGGGCGGCTATGGGGTGCTGGTTTCCTCCCTGCTGTGGAGCGCCAAGCGTGAATTCACACTGCGCCAGCCCGGTCAGTTGATCGAGATGATTCCGTCCTTGCTGGGGAAGATCAATGAAGGACTGGACCTGATCGGTGCAGATACCCTGGAGCGGACCAGCTTCCTGGATCAGCTGATGGAGTTGCACAAGCCGGTCCTGGACCTGACCCGGCGGCGGGGTCGGCGCGAACCGGGCTCCCATCCTCCCCCCGCAGCCCCGGCGGAATCCGTGGTGCCGCCCCGCGTAACGCCCGGTATCCCCGGGACGCCCTGGCTGTCGGCGGCAGAGCGCGAGGTCGCCGGTTTCAGCCCGGAACCGGACAGTGCGGGCGTTCCGCTCGACTCGGTCGGTTCCCCGGCGCCTTCCCCGGTGACGGTGGCCCATGCCGGGGCACCGGATTCCGCGCCTGCCTCGCTTGACCTCCCGGCGGCGGGCGTGTCCGATCCTTTGGCCCCCCCCGAAATCGCTGATCCCCAGGGGCAGGTGCTCGCGGCGATGCGCACCGGCGACTGGGTTGACCTCCAGATGGGCGGCGAGTGGTTGCGGGCGCAGTTGCAATGGCGAAGCGAGAAAGCCAGCCTTTTCCTGTTTGTCAGCCATGGGGGGCGCGCGCACACCATGACCCGGCGCAGTTGCCTGCGCCTGCTGTCGTCTGGCCGGCTGCGCGGTGTCCGCAGTGGCCCGGTGGTGGAGACGGCTCTGGACGCTGTTCTGGCGCAGGCCGAAGCCGCGCCCTGAGTGATGGGCCGGCGACCTGCCCGCCGGCGCAGCCGCCATGGGCCGCCCTCTGCCCGGCCTTCAGTCGTCGTGGGCCGTGGAGTCGGCGGGGGCACCCTGCATGACCAGCTTGTCGCGAACCCTCTTGTACAGCAACTCGATGGTTTGTATCTCGGGTCGGGGGCTCGTCGCGGTCCATTCGAGCTCAAAGCGCACTACCGTACCGTTCAGTTCGGTGCTCAGCTGTGCGGGTTCTCCCAGCCGTGACCGCAACAAGGCACGGGCCTGTTTCGAATCGCGGCCGGGCAGGAGAAGGGCATACTCGTTGGAGCCCACCCGTGCAGCGATGGCTGCGCCACCGGAACGGGCGGCAATGACGCGCAACGTGCGCCCCATCAGCCGAACGGCAGCCTGGCGACCCAAGAGTCGCTCCGCGCCGGCGCGGTCACGGTAGCGTACCAGGGCGATGGCGATCGGCTCTTCGCTGCGCACATGCTGTGACATCAGGTCGCGCCCGTTGGCCAGCAAGCCGGCTGCGTTGTAAAGGCCCGAAGATTCATCACTGAGGCTGGCTTCGATCTGGGCCACGCTCTGATGCACCGGGCGGGCCAGGATCATCGACACGATCGGCCAGACCAGCACGATTCCCAACGATGCCAGGGCAGATTGGAGGCTGGCTCCCGAAATGCCCAGCAAGGCGGTTGTCGCGCCGAATTGCAACAGGCAGATCAGCAGGATGGCAATGGCCCAGCGCCGCTCGGCGATGAGCGCATAGCCGGCGGCCAGCACCACCGGCCAGAAGCGAAAGAGGCTGTGCGATGCGGCGCCGTCCAGCGACAGTTGCACGGCCGTCAGTCCCACCAGCAGAATGCTGGCGCGCAGCATCATCATGGCGGTGTGCTGGGCCGGGTACTGCCGGCACCAGCCTCCGATCGCCAAAGCCAGCAGGGCCAGAACCCAGGGTGCGTACTGGCCGGGAAGCTCCAGGGTGGCGACCCAGGCGGTCGAAAGGGCCAGCCCCCAGGCAATCACGTATTCCTGCCGGCGGATGCGCAATGGAACACGGGTGTGCCGTTCGGCGGCGGCGAGTACCTCGCTGCTCACGGCGGCCGGAGTCAGCCCGCGTTGCAGTTTGGCCCACCCGGACATGGCCGGCGTACTCGCCCGGCGGATTTTTTTCTTGTCGTCGCTCATGGAGGGCGCAAGTGTACCGGGCCGTGGTACCGGGCCGTGGGGCGGGCCGGCCGCCCGCGGCCAGCATCCGACCGGGCGTCAGTTGAGGCGCTGGCGAAGCTCGCGCTTGAGCAGCTTGCCGCTGGGGTTCTTGGGCAGGCTGTCGGCAAACACCACGCGCTTGGGCGCCTTGAAGCCGGCCATGTGGGTCGTGCAGTGGGTGATCACCTCGTCCTCGGTCAGGGTCTGCCCGGCCTTCACCACGATCACCGCGGTCACGGCTTCGACCCACTTCGGATCCGGCAGGCCGATCACCGCGACTTCGCTGACCTGTGGCAGGCGGTAGATCATCTCTTCGACCTCGCGGCTGGCGACGTTTTCGCCGCCGGTCTTGATCATGTCCTTCTTGCGGTCCACCACGCTGATGTAGCCCTCGGCATCGATGGTGGCCAGGTCGCCGCTGTGGAACCAGTCGCCGCTGAAGGCGGCCGCCGTCTTGTCAGGATCGTTGAAATAGCCCAGCATCAGGTGGGGCGACCGGTGCACGATCTCGCCCACCTCGCCCACGGCCACTTCCTGCATGGCATCGTTCACCACCCGGGTTTCGACATTGATCACCGCCTTGCCGCAGGAGCCGGGTTTGCGCAGCTGGTCCTGCGGGCCGAGCATGGTGGCCAGCGGCGCGATTTCGGTCTGGCCGTACAGGTTCCACAGCCGCACCCTGGGCAGCCGCGCTGCCAGCTCCTGCAGCACCGCCACCGGCATGATCGAGGCGCCGTAATACCCCTTGGCCAGCGCCGACAGGTTGGTGGTGTCGAACTGCGGCGAACGCAGCAGCGCAATCCAGAC